>Ga0114986_1000146_pt1 | contig 19585 bp, 18 predicted proteins | sample Shrwel1BS1Day17_FD_96988 | JGI IMG/M metagenome (GOLD analysis project Ga0114986, IMG submission 96988) | Subsurface microbial communities from deep shales in Ohio, USA - Utica-3 well 1 S-1-Day17 | ecosystem: Environmental > Aquatic > Deep subsurface > Shale gas/oil reservoir > Produced... | reverse complement strand
CGAGTTATCCAAGCCTCCAATTTGTACCATATATGCGGGTGCATAGATGCGCTTGCCCGTTGAAAGTTTCGGGCATGCGCAAAGTGCAAGATCTGCCCGTTCTTCTCGCTGTGGCCACAGCGATCAAGGCCCGACGCACAGAAATCAACATCAGCCAAGAGGAGCTTGCTCATCGTGCTGACGTTCACAGGAGTTTTGTGGCGAGGTTGGAGCTTGCTGAAACTCAGCCCTCTTTGGCTGTGTTTTTTCGACTCGCTACCGCTCTGGAGATCGAAGTGGTGGAGCTCATACGAACTATCGTCAGGCGTGCGGAGCAGGAGAGAAGGGCTGGGCGTAGTCAAGTCTGAAGCGCAACACCTGCCTCCGAGTAAGGTCCCCAGATGCAGAGCGTCACTATCCAAGCGCTATCAACAGCTTCAGCCTTGAGTCCGGGTTCCTCTGGCAAGTCTGGCCAAACGAAGGAAGCAGCTGCTTTGCGAACATCAGTGTTGGCGTAACTTTGGATATGTCCACCTAGCTACGCCTTCTGGGAACCGTTCTCTTCTTGCCCAAGGCCTTCGGTCGCTGATAGCTCGGCAGTTAAGTCTTTCGCAGAGCGCTGCAAGTTCTCTATGTCGACAGCGGTCATGTTCGCAAAGTTAAGTGCTCGCAGCTCGGAAACGAATGAGTTGATCGCAGCCTTCGCTCTTACCGCATCGACCGCTAACCGCACTCCGCCCACCTCTTCAAACGCAAGGTGGATGTAGCGGGCGAGCGAGGCCAAGCTGGAATGCCCTGACCACTCGCACACTCGTGTCTTCAGCTCCTCTGCCGACAGAAGGAGCTGCCGGAAGGCGTCAGGACTCTCGACGTGGTATTCCTCGATCAAAGCTTTGAAGACGTTTGTGATGAAACGGTGTCTGAACATATGTGCGCAGACCCGCGTATAGAGCCCAGCGGCGCGCACCAAGATCGACACCTCCTGCGTGATCGTGTTCGGCCGCAAGGCGAAGCCGGACGTCTCACTCAAGAGCAATGCCCCGGGATCGGCCGCCCTACCGCACGTGCGCCGGATGACAACGGATCTATTGACCCGAGCAAACTCCAACAGCAGTCGGGCGTCCGACTTGGTGATCGGAACCTCCCGAATGCGGTCCTTTCTTCGCCCCCGGCCCTTTTTTGTGACGAGTTCCAGACGAGGAGCCTGCATGGCCGCAGCCCTTTCGACACTCTGAACGGTCAGAGCGGCGATTTCTGAGCGTCGTGCGCCCGTGATCTCCAGCAGGCGTAGCATGATCTGCCGTCTTCGCCGTATGTAGTTGGACGGAGAATGCTCCGCAGCGGCATTTCGAAGTGCTGCGATGACTTCGCTACCAACTGGCAGGCGCCTGCGCTCGGGTGAGCGAGTCGGGAATGAATGGTGATGCCATTTCACAGCCGTTTGCCTCCGTCCACGAGACGGGACGATTTCGGCTCGGATTGCTGCTTCGGGTCCGACCAAGTGGACTTGATGCAGTTCACCGACGAACGAGAGGAAGGCCAGGCACGTACTGGCAGTCGAAATCACGGTTGAGGGCTCCAGTCGCGGCTCACGGGAGCCGGGCTTGAATCTAGCTGCCTTGAGTGAGTTCACGAACATCGAAAAATGAGCATCGGTCAATTCGACCAGATCTACATTGTTGTTTTCGCAATAGCGCAGCAGCGGTGTGATGTGCGCAGCATAGGTGGCCAAAGTGCCGCCACGGTTGAACCGCGAGAGGCCGCGATCGACGAGTCGCAGCATGAACGCATTGGCGTCAAAACACCATCCCCCGTTTGGCCAAGTGATTAGCGGGAGGTTCGACGCATCTCGGCCAAAAGGCTGGTCGCCCTCGACGTGACTGACGATGGCAAAGTCGTCGCCTGCAGGTATGAAGAGTACCTTGTCAGCTTCGGGGTTCGAGGTCGTCATCAGCTGTCTCATTGGGGGACAAGGTTCGTCGCAGGCCCAACGAATTGAGGATCTCAGCACGCTGACGCTTGAAGGTCATTTGCGTCACGCTATCCGCAGTCGAAGCGCACCGCTCTGCCAAGTTCAACGCCGTCATGAGGCGGTCGGAGAGGAAGGCCAAATCTTCGCGCAGTACGCGGTTTCGCGCCTTGGCCTGCTTGAGCTTCAGCCTCAGCCCATCGCGGGTGTCGCGCTGGACCTGCAATGAAGCCGTTGTGAACTGCTCAATCCTTGAGAGCGCGATTCGCCGAAGAGAGTCGAGTTCTTGGAAACCCCCATCTGACCCCAAGACATCATCGGCGACCCTCTTCAGCGTATTCAGGGAGACGGGGCGGATGCCAAGCGATTCAACCTCGTATTTCGCAATATGCCCCTGCCGCCCGAGTGCCTCACGCAGCCCACTGTAATTGACGTGAACACCCGGCTCCCGAGCTACGTCTTGCAGCAGCTTGAACAGTGCGCGAACGCTTTGCTCTGATCGGGCTTGCCGCTTATCCACCAGGCGTCTCCGTCTGAGTGACAAGGATGGCGATCGTGTAGGCTGTTCCAGAATCTGCTTCAATGAACTGAGGTTCGACGAGGACACGCGAATCTTCAAGCAGGACTTCAACGTACTCCTCGAGTTCCTCAACACTTAGCACAGAGAACTCGCGAGTGTTGAACTTCTCCTCCACCAGCTCGGCCAAGGCTTCGGCGGCGGTGTTGCCACCCAACAGCGCCTGCACGGCATAGCGTGAGCGGATCGAGGTCAAAATCTTGCCCGGCACGGATTCCAGGATATAGCGCCATACATGCTTTGGATCAGTGTGACCAAGGAACCAGCGCAATGTGTCCAAGCCTCCGAAACCGCTGCCCCAGAAGAAGGCGATGGCGAAGAATCGGCGCATTTGATGCTGTCTCACGTAGTACCGTGTTTCGGGCGAGTCACCTGCGAATTCGAAGTAGTCACACAGCAAATCGACACAGAAGTAGACGCCGAATGCAGAGCCATCTGTCAATCTGCCAGTCGTCCGAGAAGGGTACGCAAATAGTGCGCCGGCCGGGTCGCCATCAACACCGGCAAGGCAAGTCTGGTGCAGACGCTCAATCAGTCGAATGAGTCGAGCCGCTATCGCGGGAATGGGACGTGCCTCCTTTTGCCGGGTGTCAGCAAAGCCTGACTTCCGGTTGAAGAAAAGCAGGTTGCGGCCACTCTTGTCCAGGCAACTCCTGACGCGCAGGTCGGTAAGCTCTCCGTTTCGTCTGGCGGTCACCGCGCCGACGATCAAGAATACTGCGCCGACCAGGATCATCACCAGTTCACAAAGTCCTTCATTCCTTCGCAGACGCTCATAGTAATCTCCATCCGCTCTCGCGCCAGGCTGAAGACGCCAGTTCTTGACCCCGAGGTCGATCAGGTGCTCGGAAATGAGGGAGTCCATCCCGATCTCGCTGCAAACTGCAGGGATGCTGATAGACAATTCTCGCGCCTTCTCTGCGACCGCCGCGTAGGCGTCCACGATGTGTTCTCCGTGGGTCAAGGCAAACGCGATCGAGCTTCGCATGGCACACAAAACGACGTCTTGCGGCAGCGTCTGGAACCTCCCGATTTCCTTTGTTTGGAGCCATGCCTGCAAATTTCTCTGCTGGATCGCGTCAATGGCCTGAGTGGGTACGTCGATCCCGCTGCGCTGGAGCAGTTTGAGGTGACCCAGGCATCGCATGTACAACGCCACCATCCGATCGCCGGCGCAGTCGTCATTCACTTCTCTTACCGGTACGGCCAAGCGCTCCCGCTCCGCCAGACCGGCCTCGTGAAGCATCAACTCGAACGGAATGGTCCGTTTCTGAACACCCCAAAGCGTATCTGCGTAGATCCTGGAGGTCAGTGCGAGCGTGTTCGGACGAATCTTGTACCCCGCTCGGCTCATTTGCCGATACAGGCCTTCGCGCCAGATCCATGCGCGCGCAGTCAACAATTCTGCGCGGCTCAATCCGAGTTGGTCGCTCCGGTCCAAGCCATCATCGATCGTGGGCACGTCCTGACGCGCCGCTGCAAGATCATGGGCCGAAATGGTGTTGCCACCGGTTCGAAGAAGCTCTCGCAGGCGTGGCATCCAGCCATACACCGACTCAGAAACATCGTTTGTCGAAGCAAGACGTGAGACGAGCGTGAGCAGATCGTTCGATGTAAGGCCCGCCAAGCCGAGCTCGCACAGGTGGACTTCTTCTTGGCGCAGCAACAGATAGTCGATCAGGTGCAGCGTGCAATGCACGCGGGCCCGCATGCTACTGGCGCTGAGTTGGCGGCCGGCTGACGCATGCGGATGCGTGGACGCGCACAGCCATAGCTTGAATGTTTCCAGCAAGCGCGCATGGCGCGTGTCGGTGAGGCTTTTTCCGTCCCGCATTCGAACGCGAAAATCGATCAGCTGCGCCGTTGCATAGTGATCGAACTGGATTTGCCAACGGTCGGCGTCAAACGGACTTCGCAGCCAGGAGGCCGCGCGATAGACGCCCGTGCCCCGGTCCAAGACGTGGTTCAAGAAGCTCAGCTCGCCCACGTAGGATTTCGCGTTACGCATACACGAACCTCTCGAACGACTCCTGCACCCGGATGCTGCGGGCTGAAATCACGAGATTTCTAAGGTCCTCCCGCCCGCTCTCTGGCGCCATGATGTAGTCCACGATCCGGTCCGTCACCAGCGCCCAGTACTGTGCCCGGCCGCAAACCGCCTTGGTTGCGTTCTGCACCGCATGTTGCAGCCCAAAAAGCAATGCCAGGATTCCGGTGCTGATACCGAAGGCGATTTCGCGATCGTTGACGTCTGCGGGTCCATCGACCAGAGGATCAAGGCGTTTGAAGGCATGGTGGCTCAGAAACTCATCGAGCTCTTGCATTGATGACAGTCCCGAGGCTTCAAGCACCAAGTCGGTTCCTTTCACGGCTTCGATGATCAACGAAGTCTGGAAGATGCGGATCCAGCGTTCCCGAAAAATACGCTGGACTTGAAGCGGCAGATAGTGATCAAGAAGACTCGGATTGAATTCCACGTGGCCCAGGGCTTCGCTCATGGCATGCACGCTTCCCGTATCCAGGTAGACGCGCACCCCGATGCTTGCTCGCAATGTGGCCAGCGTGAGCCGCTCTGCGATCGATTCCGCCGATCGCCTGTCAAGCCCCTGTCGTTCCAAGGACGAGCTCAAGTTCTTTCTGTTTTTGGGGTGGATGAAGAGGCCAGAGATGTTCTTGATGGGACTTGGGTAGCCAAATGACTTTCCGCTGCTCAAGAGAAAGGATCGCCAGTTGTCGTCGCCCTTGGCCTTCAGGTATCTGCGAAGCGGCGCAGTCGCCTGAATGATCCGTGTGACCACGTCCTTGCCGCGCGCAGTCAGCACGATCGCTTGTTGCGCATTGCCCGGCCCTGCACGATCTTTCGCTCCGACCAGCATGGTGACGCCGTCGAGAATCTGCACACACTGTATGTTCCCGTGCTTGTCATACAGCTGGAGCTTCTCCAGAAAGGAGCTCGTGATTTTGGGATGATCGTGCACCAGAAGGGTGAGATGCGGCAACAAGCTGCCGGCGTTCGGCACACCGAGCTTCAAAGCAGTTTCAGGAATTGGCTTCGGATAGAGGAGACCCACTGATGTGTCCTCGTGGGTCTGGTAGCCATAGTGTTCGAAAGTGGCAGCGGCATTGGCCATCGCCTGCGGGTTGTCTTTCGCGACCAACTGCTTATGACCGATCGAGTTGGCTCCCACTTTCTGAATGACTCTGACTGTCCCTTGCTTGGCAAGCAATGTCCGCGCGTCCACGTTGGCGCAGAACTGCGCGTATTCGCCTTCCGCCCACCGCTGCACAATCTCGATTTCCCTGCGGATGTCCTTCAACAGGACCTGAAGCGCTTGGTCATCCGTGCAATGAACCGGCACCAGCGTGATGAGGCGCCCCTTGGCGTCGGTCCCGTCTTCCTGCTTCAAAATCTTGGTCTGCGCCCCTGTCTTGGTCCGTTTGGGCGCCGCAGGCATCTGGGCCGGCTTCGCAAACAGGCCGCACGACTCCAAACATCCGGAGATGAATCTGATCGTCTGCGCATTCCACACAGCAAGGCTGGTGGCAAGTTCGTTGCCCATTTCGTGCCGCGAAGAGACAAAGTAGGCAAAAAACTGATGCCAGAAAACCTCCGTGAACGCTGGATCCTGCAAGCGTCGGACTGTCAGCGCGTCGTCATGGGCTCCGATGTACTCGGCTAAGGGGCGCAAGATCGGGATGTGGCTGGCGTTGTGCGACGTCGCCCAAGCGTCGCATGCCTTGTACAGGCGCTCTGTAAATTCGCGCCCCAAACGCTTGTAGATCGGGAAGAAAGGAAATCGTTGTCGCTTTCGCGCGTCCCTGTTCCTGCTCCACCACCCCTGCCAAAGCCACACCTTCTCAGCATCCAGTGCCAGGTCTTCGAAGAAATCGACGAATGGGCGAATCGACTCGGATACACCGGTGATCGCTGAACTAAACGTCAGGGGTGGCACCAAGAAGCCTCTGCCTTTAAGCTCGCTGAGCAGGCGAGCGAAAGAGGTTGTCTGTCTGTGCCTCCAGGCGTGCGTGGCATCAATGAACTTCTGGGAGTTGACCGCGCCAACATACGCTACACAACCTCTCCAGAACTCCGCTGATGCAAAGCCGGCATTCGGCACGTGAATGCCACAAATCTGAAGTACGCATTCCAGATGGCGCGGCTGCACCGTCTCGATGCCGCGAAGCGACAACGGTAGCGTTGCGTAGCCCGCTCGGATTTCAGCCAACAGGTGGTGGTTGAGGCGTTCGAACGGGTAGTCTGGGAAGGCGTCGTCCCTTTGGACAATTGTCAACGGCGAGTTGGGAGTGAATTGCGGGACGATTTGCACGAGAAACTCCTTGTTTCTCGCAATATAGACAACTTGGCAAAAAAGCTAAACGGGCAGCGCATCTCGGACGGCACTGCCTGTCGCGAACTGGTGCGGCGCGCGCTGACCCGCTTTCGCCTTCCCTACATTACCGTCACACCGACATTTTCTGTCTGTCCCACGCACGGCTACCTGACCGGCGAGCACCCATTCTGTCCGCGCTGCGATATCGAGCGGCTCCAAGCCAAGCGCCGGCGTCTGGCGGCATGAAGCGCCGAAGACTCTTTGCTATCGATTGATTGTTCTTTTTCCTTCACCTTACAAAGGAAGCCGCCATGAGCGAACTCGCCACCATCGAGAAAATCCCCGTAACCGAAGTGCAGCTGAGCGATGCAGAGCGCCAACCCTGCGAGGTCTGGACGCGGGTCATGGGTTACCACCGGCCGGTTGCCAGCTTCAACGTTGGCAAGCAAGGTGAACACAACGAACGCCGCTTTTTTGCCGAACCCGGCCGTGTCCCTCGCAGCAGCTGCTGACGCCGCCATCGGCCTGCGCTTGGGCGGCCTAACGCCGCTGACCAGTATTGATTTTCCCGGCCGCCTGGCGGCGGTGCTCTACTGCCAAGGTTGCCCTTGGCGCTGCAGCTACTGCCACAACCAGGAGCTGCTGGATGCCACCGCGCCCGCAGCGCTGCCTTGGGCGCAGGCACACGATTTCCTGCGGCGCCGGCAGGGCCTGCTCGACGGCGTGGTGTTTTCGGGAGGGGAGCCCACATTGCAGGCTGCGCTGCCGAGCGCGCTCGACGTCGTGCGCACGCTGGGCATGCAGACGGCGCTGCATACCGCGGGCATGTATCCCGAACGTCTGGCCGCGCTGCTGCCACGGCTGGATTGGGTGGGTCTGGACATCAAAGCACGACCAGGCCGCTACGACGCAATCACCGCCTCGCCGGGCAGCGGCACGCGCGCCTTTGCTGCACTCGATGTGCTGGCACGCAGTGGCGCCAACTATGAATGCCGCACCACCTGGCATGCGGCGTTGTTTGGCGTGGACGAGTTATTTGCGCTGGCGGAAGATCTGCGCGCGCGCGGCGCGCAGCACTGGGCCCTGCAGGAATGCCGTGCGCCCGGCGCTCCGACCTGGACGCTTACGCCGGAACAAGCAGTGCAGCTTGGCGCCGGCTTCGCGCAATTCACACTGCGACGGGCCTGAACTTGCCGTGCGTCGATGGGCGTTGCGGTAGCCGGCGGTGTCCTTTTGGGAATTGCCGAATGCATGACAACCATTTTGTTCATCAATCGCTGTTCGATCGTCAACACCCAGTGGTTTGGCCCCGGTTTTGCTTGCAAAAAATAACGACTCATAGGCTAGCGGATTGCATTCCTGGTTTAGCCCACTGTTTACTGATTGTCGGACAGTCAAGCCGTGAGCTAGCGACGTTATGCCCAGGTCACCCAAACGGCACAGCTGAAGTCACGTCATTTTGACCGGAGGGATAAGACCGACCACCGCGCCGATAACCAACAGAGTCGGTGGCAGAACCGCATGTGCCTCCGCCGTTTGGACCAGTTGACCCAGCGTCGTCGGGTAGAGGGCCTGATCAGGCCACGTCGCCTTGTGTATCAAAGCCGCGGGGGTTTCGCCCGGAAGGCCTGCCGCTTGAAGTTCGCGGGCGATGATGTCCAGCCCGGTCACCCCCATGTAAACCACGATGGTTTGATTTGACTGGGCCAAAGCCTGCCAGTTCAGATCAATGGAATGGTCCTTTAGGTGCCCCGTGACGAAGACGCAACTTTGAGCATGATCACGGTGCGTCAAGGGGAAACCGAAGCTGGCGGCGGAACCGAGCGCAGCTGTGATGCCGGGGACAATTTCTACGGCGATGTCATTCGCCAGAAGCGCTTCCATTTCCTCCCCGCCGCGCCCGAAGACGAAGGGGTCTCCGCCCTTCAGGCGCAGCACCCGCAGTCCAGACTTGGCCTTGGCTGTCAGCAACTGGCAAATTTCCTCCTGCGGGAGCGTATGGTTGCCTGCAGACTTTCCAACATAAATGCACTCGGCAGATGGCGGAGCGAACCCAACGATTTCCGGCGACACCAAGTTGTCGTACAAGACCACGTCGGCTTGCTGGATCAGGCGATAGGCACGAAGGGTCAACAGCTCGGGGTTCCCCGGACCTGCGCCAACCAGCGCAACAGAGCCAGGTCGGAATTCACCATCCGCACTCACGCATCTACCCCTGCCTGGTGAAAAACCAAGTCCTCGACGGGCTCGCCTTTCTTCAGGTGCTGTTCGATGATGCGATCCATATTGACCGGTGTCACGTTGTAGTACCACGTACCATCCGGTTGCACGCACATGATTGGACCACCCTTGCACGCAGCGAAGCAGCTGACACGGCTGCGCTTGACCCGCAACTCACCGGCGTCCACCCCTGCCGACTTGAACTTCTCGCCTAGGCTGTCAAACAGTTGCTGTGACTCGCCGTCCTTCGTGCAGCGAGGTCCTGTGCAGACCAGCAAGTGACGTTTGTACGCACCGATCTTGGGTTTCACGACCTGAGTTTCCGTATCGCTCATGCCTCGCTCTCATGGATTTCCTCTACGACCGAAGCTCCCAAGGGGGCCAACAAGGTTGCCTGGATGTAATCCACGGGCAGGCGGTGACGCGCCGCCAGCGTGGCGAAGTCCGCACCTTCAGCGTGCTCGGCCTGTAGTGCTTCCAACCACCCCAGCAGCCCCGTAGACAGTGACCGCCCGCGCTTCTCACCCTCCCGCGTTTCGCCACCTTGATCCAGGTCGTATTTGTTGGCGTAGCCGCGCGGTGTCACCATCAGGCCGTGGCGCACGAAGGTGTTGCTGTTGCCAATCAACACTGTACTGAGCATACCGATTTCCGCCTCGGCCATTTGGTCGAGGGTGGTGAAGACGATTTGCTCGCGGCGTCGGTAGGCACTCTTGACGATGGCGACGGGGGTATCCGGCGCGCGGTGGCGCAGGAACAAGCGTTGCGCCTCGACGATCTGGCGTGTGCGCCGTCCGCTCTTGGGGTTGTACAGGGCCACCACGAAATCGGCCGCCGCCGCCGCATCGAGCCGGCGCGCGATGGTGGGCCAGGGCGTGAGCAGGTCCGACAGCGAGATGGCGCAGAAGTCGTGCGTGAGCGGCGCGCCCACCAGGGCCGCACAGCTGTTGAGCGCGGAGACGCCGGGTACGATCTCGACCTCGATGTCGCCATCCTCCCCTTCATAAGGCCGCCAACCGGCCTGAAACAGCACCTCGAACGTCGGCCCAGCCATGCCATAGACACCGGCATCGCCCGAGGAGATCAGCGCCACCTTCTTGCCCTCGCGCGCACGCGCCAGCGCTTCGATGGCGCGGTCCAGCTCCTCGGTCATGGACTTGCGGATCACCTCCTTGCCCTCGATCAGATCAGCCACCAGTTTGATGTAGGTGACGTAGCCGATGATGGTGTCGGCCTCGGCGATGGCCGCGCGCGCGCGCGCGGTCATGTGCTCCACATGGCCGGGGCCGATGCCCACCAGCATGATCTTGCCCGGCGTCACACCTACCTCGCTCATGCCGCGCCGCCCACGCGTTGCAGCACGCGCTCATCCAGGCACAGACGCAGCACACGGCTGCTGCCGATGCGGTCGGCGCACAGCACCAGGCTGATGGTCAGCAGCGGCTCGACGGCCACCACGCTCAGGTAGGAGGCGGCGAACAGCGCCCAGTCGGTCAGTGGCGTGGCCACCTGGCCCAGCGACAGCCAGAATCCCACCATCAGCGTGACGCCGGCGTAGTACACCGCGTCGAGCTTGAGCACCTGGGCGATGCTCAAGCTTTGCAGCTTCTTGCCCAGGCTGTGGTGCAGGGCCAGCAGCGGCACGGCCAGGCTGAGGAAGTTGACGGCCAGATGCACCAGATCCTGCGGCTCGAACAGCAGGCCTTGCAGCAGCAGGCCCAGGCCGAAGCCGAACAGCGTCGGGATGAAGCCGAACAGCAGATAGACCGGCATGGCGCCGACGAAGTGCAGTTCGGACGGACCGACCTTAAGGTGGAAGGCCTGCATGAGCAGGCTGAAGAGCCCCGCGGCCAGCGCGGTGCGCAGCCAGGCCGCGGGGCTCTTGAGCAGGCCCGTGGCGTGGGCGCCCAGCAGCGCGGTGGCGGCCACGCCGGCGTAAGCCAGCTTGTCTTGCGTAAGGATGCCAATCTCGATGTGCATGATGAGTCCTTTCAGGTCAGAGTGGGTCGGGGAAACAGATATCCGGATTGGCTAAGCACCCGGCGGGAGAACAGGTTGAGCAGAAGAAACGGAAGCGACACGCGCAATCGACACCGTGGCATTCTTGCCGTCGGCGCCGCGCAGCTTGTGTTTTTCCACCAGCAGCGCGCGCATGTCGGCGCCGGCCGCGAGCAGGGCCGCCGCCTCGCTGACCGAGGGCGTGCCCATGTAGCGCCGTACCGTCTCCGACGGATGCGGCACGTCCACCGCGGCCAGCTCGGCCGCGCTGTAGTGATGCACCGGCCAGCCGTGCCGCGCGGCCAGTTGCTGAAAAGCGAGTTCGTCGGCCTTGGCCGCGATGGTGCCCATGGCCACCACCTGCTCGGGCCGCGCGCCGATCTGGGCCAGTGCCTGGCGCAGACAGTCCTGTACCGTGGCCAGCGGCGTGCCGCGGTCGCAGCCCAGGCCCAGGGCCAGGCGGATGCCGGTCATCGCGTTCATACCGCTTGCTCCAAGGCGTGCGCGCCGGCGTCCGGCGTCTGATCCTGCGGCGGCCGATAGACCACCAACCGCTCTGCCCATTGCTGCCACTGCGCGGGCGAGACCTCGGCCTGCGTCACCCACAGCACCGCCTTGTGATGCTCGGGGCGTACCTGCGCGAACGAATCGAGCAGTTCCACATTGGCCGGCAGCGGCGTGGCGCGCGTCCACCAGCGCCTGCTGCCCCCTTCCTGCACGAAAGCGATGGGTTCGCCGTTGACCACATGGGCCGAGACGCGCGTGATGTTGATCTTGGGGGCTTCCACGCGCCAGCCCAGGTGCCGGCCCAGGATGTCGACAGGGATCGTCTTGCCCACGTCGGAAGCGGTGGTCAGCACGGCGGTGGCGCCCAGTAGATCGGCCACGCGCTCGCTCCACACGTTGGCGCCGCCCACATGGCCCGACAGCACGGGGATGACAAACCGCCCCGCATCGTCGACCACGATCACGCCCGGATCCTCGTCCTTGCTCTTGAGGAAGGGCGCAATCAGGCGCACCACGGCGCCGAGCGAGACGAAGAAGACGAGCTGATCGAAGTCGGCAAACAGCGCTCCGATCTCCTCGCGCAACGCACCGTCGTAGGCGCGCACGGGCTGGGGTAGACCGGCAAAGACCTCGGCGAACTTGGCCGAGGTGCAGATCTGCGCCTGCGGTAGATCGGCCGCCAGTTTGGCCGCCTGCGCCGCGCCGTGCTTGGTGATGGCCACCAGGCACACGCGCGTTTCTTCGCGCGCGCGCGCCGGAGCCGACAGCACGACTTCTCTACTGTCTGCGCTCATGCATTCTCCTCGACGGTTGCAGGGACAGGGCTGCTCTTTTTCAGACAGCCCTTGATACGCTCGCCACGCACGCGGTGCGTGTTCTTCACGATCAGCAGCGAGAGATAGCTCACCTTGCTGCCACGCAGCGCCAGCATGTCGGCGCCCGACAGGCGACGTTCGTCGGTTGCGCCCACGCGCTCGACGAAATGCGCGCCTTGCAGCAGGCCGCGCCGCTCCAGCCAGTCGAGCAGGTCGTCCAGCAGCGGCTTGATCTTCATCAGTACCAGGGTGTCGAAGTCGTCCAGCAGACGATCCACCGCGCTCAAGCCGTAGGCTGCCGGCACAATGGCCACCGTGTCGTCCTGCTCGGAAAACGGCAGGTTCAGGTCGGCGCAGGCGGCCGTGAAGGAGTTGACCCCGGCGATCACCTGCACCGCCACCTGCTCGTCCAAGCCGCGCACGGTGCGCGCCAAGTGACCGAAGGTGGCATAGGTGCTGGCATCGCCCTCAACCAGGAACAGCACGTCCTGGCCCGCCTGCAACCAGGGCAGCACGGTGTGGGCCGCCTTCAGCCACGCAGTAGCCAGCTTCTCGGCATCGTGGGTCATGGGGAAAAGCAGCAAGGCGTGTTCGTCGGGCGGCTGCACGCCGGCGCGTCTGACGATGTCCCAGGCGTAACTCGGCGTCTTGCCGCTGCGCGCGGGATAGACCCAGACCGCGTCACGGCGCTGCAACTGCTCCCAGGCCGCGCGCGTGATCAAGCCCGGATCGCCCGGACCGAGCGAAACGCCGATCAGCCGGCCCGTCGGTGCATGATTCATGTTTGCTCCTTGTTTTGCGCAGCCTGGGCGCAAACAATCCAGACCGGGTTTTCGGCGGCCATGCGGTGCATGTCCAGAATCGGCTTGCTGCGCGCGGCCTGCAGTTGCAGTACATCCCACGTCGCGCCCAGGCTTTGCAGCGCCTGGGTGGCGCGGGCCAGGTTTTCCAGAGTAACGAAGTTCATCACCAGCGTCCCACCAGCCTTGAGACGACGCAGGCATAGCGCAATCAGCTCATCCAGTTCACCGCCGGAACCGCCGATGAAGATGGCGTCCGGATCGGGCCAGCCGTCCAGATGCTGAGGCGCCTTGCCGTGGAACAGGCTGTAGTTGCTCACGCCGAAAGCAGCGTGGTTGGCCTGGGCAATGGCCACGTCGGCTTCGTTCTTTTCGATTGCCCAAACATGACCGTGTGCACACAGGCGCGCGGCCTCCAACCCGATGGAGCCGGAGCCGGCCCCGATGTCCCACACCAGACTATCGGCGCGCAGTTGCAGCCGCGCCAGCGAGACGGCGCGCACCTCCTGCTTGGTGATGAGCCCCTTGTCGGGCTGACGCTGCTGGTAGGCCGCATCATTCAGGCCGAAACGCACCGGCTCAGCGCGTGTGCACGTACGCCACAGCAGCACCACGTTCAAGTCGGCAAAGCGCATGTGCGCGGCTTGCTCCGGGCTGAGCTGGGCGTAGACGCGTTCATCCGTCTGCAACAGGTTCTCAGCGACCGCCATGTGGAATTCTTCGCCAAGGCCCTCGGCCAGCAACAGCCTCGCGATACGGTCCGGGCTGTTGGCCGGACTCGTCAGCACCAGCAGGCTGTGCTGCGAGCGCAGGGCCTGGGCCAGTTGGTACAAGCCATGTTCGGGACGGCTGCCGCGCACCCACTCACCGGCGTCCTTGTTGTGCACCGACACGATCCGTGCGTCCTGCCATGCCAACCCGACTCGGGCACACGCAAGCTGCAACGTCGACAGGTTGGGCAGGACATCCAGCGCATCTAGGCACACATGCTGCGCCAGGTAGGGGGCGATGCCGTGGCACAGCGGGTCGCCGGTGGCCAGAACCACGCAGCTTTGGTGGGCTTCACGGGCCGATCGCACCCACTCCGGCACGGCCTTCAACTGCCCGGTCAAGTCACGCGTCTGGGCGCTGGCGGGGATCTCCGCTTCCAACAAGGCCAGGGTGCGCGACCCGCCGATCACCACGTCCGCCGTGCGCAGGTACGCCAGGGCGGTTGCGCTCAGGCTGTTCACGCCGTCGTCCAGCACACCGATCACGCGACAGGGATTGGGGTCTTTCGTTGTACAGATGTCCATCGTCTATTCCGTATCAAAGTCGGCGTGGTGGGTGTGCCCGATGCCGGTCCGTCCCGCCGTGGCCGGTTTGGGGCGGGGCAGTGCCGGCGCCGAGACCACATCGGCCACCGGGTGACCCGAGAAATCGCACACCAACACCCGCAACTGGAATGCGCTCCCATAACGCTCAGGCGCAGTCAAAGTGTCGATGGCGCGTTGGGCCAATGCGTGGTGAAACGCATCGCCGAGTCCACGCTCGACCATCAGCTCCGCCCCAAATCGGGCCGTTTCCGCTTGGCTGATGGCGGCGCAGTCCTCTTCGCTGGCCCCGATCTGGCGCGCAATCTCGGCCACCAAATCCGTATCCACCACGTTGCGGTTGGCGTGGGTGATGGTTTCGCCTTGCGCGATCTTGGTGAGCTTGCCCACCATCACCCCCAGCACGACGTGCGTGATGCCCTGGGCTACCACTTCGTCCAGCGCATAGCGCAAGAAGTCCCCCATCTGCACGAAGCAGGCCGCCGGCAGCTCTGGACGCTCCCGGCGCAACGCCGCCATGGCGAAGGTTTCGGTCCGGCCACCCGTGGTCAGCGCCACCACGTCGTGGCCCAGGGTCGCGGCGACTTGGATGCCCTGCACAACGCTGGCCCGCCACGCGGCGGTCGAGTAGGGCTTGACGATGCCTGTGGTACCCAAGATGCTGATGCCGCCCAAAATACCCAGACGGGCATTGGTCGTCTTCTTGGCCATTTCCTGGCCACCCGGAACGCTGATGGTGACCTCCACGCCATGGGCACTCAGGAGGTCGCCAGCCACCTCGCGCAGGTTGTCGGCAATGTTTTGCCGTGGCACGGCATTGATGGCCGGGCCGCCCACGTCCAAGCCCAAACCGGGCATGGTCACGGTACCGACACCGTCACCGGCGCGAAAGGACACTTCTCCGGCTAGCCCAGGCAGCACACGCAGGTCGACGGTCAAATGGGCGCCATCAGTGCAGTCGGGATCGTCGCCAGCGAACTTGATCACCATGGCGTGCGCGGACTGTGCGTTGCAGTGGCCGTCGTGCACCACAAAACGGACCCGGCTGCCGTTGGGTAACAGGCATTCCACTTCAGCCGGGACTGCGCCGTCGACCAGGCCCATCGCGGCTGCCCGTGCGGCCGCGGCGGAACACGCGCCGGTGGTGAAACCGGTACGGGTACCGCGTTGGCTGGGTTTGTCCGTCATAGCTGATGTGCGCTCACGCCAGAGGTGGCGCGTGGGTCGACGCCTTTTGGCGCTCTTCGGCCAAGGCCAGCAACGCGTGCAGTGCCGCCACCACCAAAGTTGAGCCCCCTTTGCGGCCGCGGATGATGATCCATGGAACATCGAAAACGGTGGCCATCAAATCTTTCGATTCCGCTGCGGCGACAAATCCCACGGGCATGCCAACCACCAGGGACGGACGTACCCTTTCCTCGCGGATCAATCGAACCAGTTCGATCAGGGCAGTCGGCGCGTTCCCAATGCCCACAATAGCGCCGTTCAGCAACCCCAGCTGGTGAGCCTTGCGGATGGCTTGCACCGCCCGGGTGGTGTCTTGCGCCCTGGCAGCCTCGATCACATCATCATCGCTGATGAACTGGTGTGTTCGCATCCCGAAATGCGCTAGCCGGGGTTGCGACAGACCCGAGCAGATCATCTCGACATCGGCGACCACCGGCGTGTTGCCGCGCAACATCGCCTGGATGCCAGCCTCTACGGCACCGGGGTGAAAATCCGTCAGACCATTGAATTCGAAATCGGCATTGGCGTGGATCATGCGGCGCACGATCGGCCACTGCTCGGCGCGGTAAGTGTGCGACCCCACTTCGGCGTCGATGATGGAGAAGCTGTCGTGCTCGATCGCCTGTCCCGCCCGGGTGAGCTGCTCGGTGACGGTATTGACGGTGCTCATGCTGCCCGCACCTCCGTGGACGTCTTCAGGATCGCCACAACTTCCCCCGTGGCATGCACATGCCCATGCGTGTGCTCGTGTGAGTGCCCGTGGCCCATGTCGTGGGCGATCTCGCGGTAACTGCACCCATCACACGGCAGCTTGCTGTCCGGGACACCGGCTTGCAGGTCGGAGATACGTTGCTCCAGCAACTCGAAAATCTCTTTTTCAAATCCAAAGTGGTGGGTACATTCAAGCCGGATCTGCGGGTACTGGACGCGCAGGTGCTCCACCTGTCGGTGGATGCGTTCCATCAAAGTTCCCGTGTACAGGTAGTACGGCAACACGACGATTTGCCGCATGCCCCACGTGACCTGCCGCTGAACCACCCGCTCCAGCCGGGGCCAGGTGATACCGGTGAAGGCCAGATCGACCAGCTCGTGATCCCCTTCTTCCTGCAGCCAGCGGGCCATCTTGGCCATCTCGCCATTGGCGCCCCGGTCCGAGGAACCTCGGCCCAGCAGAACCACACCGGTCGTGGTGGGGTCCGGCATATCCAGCCGCCCCATGGCATGGCGCAAGCGCCGCTTGAGGATCGCCAAAATGGGATCGCAAGCCGTGAGGTGGGGGGCCAACACGATGTCGACACCGGGGCAGTGCTGCCGAGCGTGCTCGATAGCCTCCGGGATCTCCATCTTGACGTGCCCCGCCGCATTCAGGATGAGCGGCAATACCAGCACGCGTCGCGACGAGCGCGCGGCCTGGAGCAATCCGTCATGGAGCGACGGAGACGCAAATTCAATGAAACAGACCTCGATCCGCCAACCCGGGCGTCGGGCGCGCCATTGCCCAACGAAATCACGAATCTCTTGGTTACCGGAGTCTTCGCGGGAGCCATGTCCCACGATAAGAATGGTCTCGTGTGCAATGCTCATGCGATCGCCTTTCGAAAACGGTGGGTAAAGGTGGGGTCATACAACTTGGACCTCACCAGATCCGGCCAATCGCTTGCGCCCAGCGTCGGGCTGGCGACGATCATGGCTTGGCTGACGATGCCGGCTTCGCGGCAACGCTGTTTGATGTCGGCCAAGGTGCCGCGCACGATGCGCTCCTGGCCCGGCCAACTGGCTTTGTGCACCACCAACATCGGGGCGTTTTCGGGCCAACCGGCTGCGCGCAGGCCCGTCTCCACCTTGTGCAGCAGCGTGATAGACAGAAAAATGCAAAGCGTGGTGTGGTGTGCCGCCAGCGATGCCAGGTCCTCACCGGGGGGCATGGGCGTGCGCCCCTCGACGCGTGTCAGGATCACGCTTTGCGTCACCTCCGGCAGCGTCATCGATTCGCCCGCCGCCGCCATGGAGGCCATGGCCGACGAGACACCCGGGACCACAGCCCAGCGGATGCCTTCAGCGGTCAACGGCCGCGTCATCTCGATCAAGGCGCCATACAAGCCCGGGTCGCCGGTCTGCAGTCGAACGACGGTTTCGTGATGTTGCGCTTGCTCGACGAGCCAATCTGTCATCTCCTCCAAGGTCATATCCTTGGAGTCGCGGATGATGCAATCGGCGGGTGCATAGAAAGTCGCTGCCTGGTCCACTAAAGATCCAGCAAACAACACGGCACCGGCTTGTTCGAGGAGCTTGCGCCCCTTCACGGTGATCAGCTCGGGGTCACCGGGGCCCGCGCCGACAAACCAAATTTTGCCGAGGATTGGGTGCGGGGCAGACCGCAAGTCATCGATGTGATGCATTCGAATCCTCCCGTCGAATGGTTTCGTGACGACACCATGCGGGGGATTGAAAAGAGGACCTATACCCAACGGCCTGAGCCGAAAAGGCAGCCTGTTTCCCGTCACCCCGGGGAATGGTGCTTGCTCTTTTCGGGCCGGTATTCTGGCTCGCCTTCTTCCTTCTCCGCGCCTTCCCGTGTCTTGCACAGTGGCTTGTGGGCGGAGTCGTCAGGCTTACAGCAGCGGGGGCTGCGCCGGAATAACTGCTTGGCAGTGTCACCGGCTTCCCGTTTAACACCCATCAACTGGTGAGGGGCGCACCCGAAACGCCACCATCCTACCAGATAAATATCTGACGGCGCTATAGTGAAGGCTGTTGAATTCTGCCGAAATCTGATCCACTTGGAACAGTGATTTCCATCCAAAGTTGGCCCGTGTAGGACCTACCCTGCTAGTGATCTGTAACGCTTGAATCGGTAGTACTTCGATCCGACCCGACGAATTACCACCGATTCAAGCGTTACAGATCACTAGCCGTACCGCACTTTGTCGCTGGCCGCGATGACGGTGTTCAAGTCGGCGTCCATCGCCATATGAATGTTCCATCGGAGCGTCAGCTGTCGTCGGTGTGGGCGACGTGCGCCGTACCAGCTCCCAGCAGCAGCTGTTGTTGCATCCAGCTGGGAATGCATGCCGAAGCCCTCCTTCAGGTCTTGGCCGATCGCCACACCGTGTCGGGGATCGACGAGAATTTGTGTCAATCGGTCCAGAACTCGGTCGCCAGCTAAAAAAGAGCTGCCGAAGCAGCTCCTTTTCCACACTTTAGTTGAACGCCTCGGCGCTAAGCCGGCTTTTTTTGTTGCGACTGCTCTGCAGTCAGATCACGGCGTCGGCCGGCTGGCGCTGCAGCATGGCCAGCGTGCTGGCGATGGTCTTGCGCAGGTCGCGGCGGTCGCAGATGAAGTCGATGGCGCCCTTCTGCTGCAGGAACTCGGCACGCTGAAAACCTTCAGGCAGGGTCACACGCACGGTGGACTCGATCACGCGTGGGCCGGCAAAACCGATCAGGGCTTTCGGCTCGGCAATCACCACGTCACCCAGGAAGGCGAAGCCGGCGCTCACGCCACCCATGGTCGGGTCGGTCAGCACGCTGATGTAGGGTAGGCCCTTCTTGGCCAGATGCGTCAGTGCCGCATTGGTCTTGGCCATCTGCATCAGCGACAGCAGGCCTTCCTGCATGCGCGCGCCGCCGGTGGCGGTGAAGCAGACGAACGGCACCTTCTGCTCGATGGCGCTCTCGACGCCGCGCACGAAGCGCTCGCCGACCACGCTGCCCATGGAGCCGCCCATGAAGTCGAACTCGAAGCAGGCGGCCACCAGGCTGATGCCGTGGACCGCGCCGCCCATCACCACCAGCGCGTCGGTCTCGCCGGTGTTCTCCAGGGCTTCCTTCAGGCGCTCGGGATAGCGG
>Ga0114986_1000145_pt1 | contig 19615 bp, 14 predicted proteins | sample Shrwel1BS1Day17_FD_96988 | JGI IMG/M metagenome (GOLD analysis project Ga0114986, IMG submission 96988) | Subsurface microbial communities from deep shales in Ohio, USA - Utica-3 well 1 S-1-Day17 | ecosystem: Environmental > Aquatic > Deep subsurface > Shale gas/oil reservoir > Produced... | reverse complement strand
CGTCTGACATGGTGTTGCTGGCCGAAGAAACCGCCAAGCCGTTGATGGTGGCTTGAGCGTTCGCAGCAGCTTGGGTTCGGGTCATTTGACTGGTGCCGCCAGTCGATGCGTCGTAGGTGAGTGCAGAGAGCCCCGGTGCCGCGGGGCTTTCCGTGACGGAGATTTTGAAGGCATTTTCCGCGCCTGTTGCGCCACGTAGCACCAGCCTTGTGCCGGTCGCGTCGTTCACCAGGGAGGCGGTGATTCCGGCGCCGGCGCTGTTAATCTTGTCTCGGATCTTTTCGAGCGTATTGTCGTCGGGGCCGATGGTGATATCGAGCTGACTGGCGGCCGCCTTCGCGTTGAAGGTGACCACAGGCGGAACGCCGCCGTTGGACGTGTAGGTGCCCAGCTGAATGCTCAAGGTTCCTTGTCCGACAGATGAGGTCTTGCCTGCATAGGCTGTGCTGGCAACGTATTGAGAGCTCGCCAGTGACTGAACTGTGAGGCTGTAGGAGCCCGGCGAGCTTGAGGCACTGGTAGACACCCCAACGGCTGAAGCATCGCTGCTGGTTGCCTTGACCGCAGACCAGAAATCGTTGCTGTTCAGCGCGTTGGCGGCATCTTGCAGAGAAGAGAACGCGCTCTGAATCTTGCCCCAAGTCGAAACCTTGGTGTCGAGCTTGGTGTTCTCGGCCTTGACCGCCTCAGCGGGCTTGCGCTCGAGTGCAACCAGGCTGTTGACAATGCTTTCGGCGTCCAGACCGCTGCCGACGCCTAGTGAACTTAAGGAGGCCATGGCGTTTCCCTTTCAATGCACGAGTGTCCGGATGAAAGATTTCATCCGGACACTTTCAGCTTCGGCATGCTCGCGGGAAACTTGAGCCGCAAAGCAGATTTATTTAATTGGTTTTAACTATTAACCCTGAAGGAGCTGTAGCACCTGCTGCGGTAGCTGGTTCGCTTGGGTCAGCATCGCGGTACCGGCCTGCTGCAGAATTTGAGCGCGGGACAGATTTGCTGTTTCTGCTGCGAAGTCGGCATCCATGATGCGGCCTCGAGCGGCAGACTCGTTTTCTACGCTGACTTGCAGGTTGGAGATGACGGCTTCGAAGCGGTTCTGAACAGCGCCAAATTGTGCTCGCTTGTCGTTGACTTGATCGAGGGCGGCGTCGATGACCTTGATGGCATTGTCAATGTCCGTACCGAGTACTGCACTTGATCCGCCGATAGAGATCCCCGCGGCAGTCGAGTTACCGGTGTTTGTTGTGGTCAGCGTTGCCATCAGAGTCTTAAGTTCCGCATCACTCACTCCGTCGGCAACAGCGGTGATCACGGAACCTGCTGAAGCCGCTATTCCGCCACCGAGCGCTGCGGAGCTCACGGTGATTTTGTCGCTGGGGTCCGTGCCTGCGCCAACCTGGAATGTCAGCGTAGTGTCAGCGGAACTGAACAGAGACCCGCCGTTGAACTTGGAGTTCTTGATGGTGCGGTCGATCTCTTCCTGCAGCTGTGTGAATTCTTTTTGCAGGTTGGCGCGGTCGCCTTCCGAGTTGGTCGCGTTGCGGGATTGAACGGCCAGCTCGCGCATGCGCTGGAGGTTGTCGCCAATCTTGCTGAGCGAGCCTTCTGCTGTTTGGGCGAAGGAGATGCCGTCGTTTGCGTTGCGAATGGCGACATTCATGCCGCGGATTTGCGTGCTCATCCGCTCGGCAATGGCCAAGCCGGCGGCGTCATCCTTGGCGGAGTTGACGCGCAGTCCGGAGGACAGTCGTTGCATGGAGGTTGCAAGCGAACCTTGAGAGGTTGTCAGATTGCGCTGCGCATTCAGCGACGGCATGTTGGTGTTGATCGTTTGAGCCATTTGGCACTCCTTGAGAATTCCCTAGATTCCGGCGAGAGCGCCGGCCTGCGTCAAGCTGGCCAAAGATGCGAGGGAATCTTCGACCTGTGAGTGAATTCTGTCTTTAGCCTGCAAAAGGCAAGCGATGGATGTGAGGCAGAAAAGTGGCCCAATTCGAGTGTTGGTGTGGCAAAGAAAAAACCGCCCCGAGGGGCGGTTTCAACGTGCGATGGCTTGCGAACTCAGCGCAGCAGGGAGAGAACCTGCTGTGGCAGCTGGTTGGCCTGAGCGATCATCGCGGTGCCCGCCTGTTGCAGGATCTGGGCGCGAGACAGATTGGCTGTTTCGGACGCGAAGTCGGCGTCCATGATGCGGCCGCGTGCCGACGACTCGTTTTCAACGCTGACCTGAAGGTTGGAGATCACTGCTTCGAAGCGGTTCTGAACGGCGCCGAATTGAGCGCGCTTGTCATTGACCTGTGTGAGGGCTTGGTCAATCACTTTGATTGCATCGTCGATGTCGGTCACTGTGACGGCGCTGGTGCCGCCGATAGCGATGCCGTTGCCAGTCGACCCGGTGGTGTTCTTTGTGGTCAAGGTCGCCATCAGAGCCTTGAGTTCGGTATCTGATACGCCATCTTGGCCGGCTGTGATCACAGCACCGGCCGTAGCTGCGTTACCACCTCCAAGTGCTGCGGAGCTGACCGTGATTTTGTCGCTCGGATCGGTTCCTGCGCCGACCTGGAACTCCAGGGTGGCTGAACCAGAGCTGAACATAGATACGTTGTTGAACTTGGAGTTCTTGACGGTGCGGTCAATTTCTTCCTGCAACTGACTGAATTCCTTTTGCAGGTTGGCGCGGTCGCCTTCGGAGTTTGTGGCATTGCGAGATTGAACGGCCAACTCACGCATGCGCTGCAGGTTATCGCCGATCTTGCTCAGCGAGCCTTCTGCGGTTTGGGAGTAAGAGATGGCGTCGTTCGCATTGCGAATGGCCACGTTCATGCCCTTGATCTGGGTGGTCATGCGCTCGGCGATGGCCAAGCCGGCTGCGTCGTCCTTGGCGGAGTTGATGCGCAGCCCCGAGGACAGGCGCTGCATCGAAGTCGACAGGCTGCTCTGGCTGGAGGCCAGCGCACGCTGAGAGTTCAGAGATACGGCATTGGTGTTGATGCTGGAGGCCATGATGCGTTCCTTTGGTGTTAAAACTACCCGGCATCTGCGCCGGCTGTCTGAACGACGGAACTGTTCTGTCCCGTTGTTTTGGTTTTCGGCTGCCTAGCCGAGATCTTTAGGTTTTTTTTCACCATCGCCCCATTTGGGCTCCGCGCTCAGGTGAGCGAGGGTGATTGGGGGTGTTTTCGGCCTTAATGGATGGATCTTGAGGGGCTTGTTAGCTCTAGACTGAGCTGATCCAATCATCTGTGAACCAGGTTCCTTTGTCATGGCCAAGTCTCGCTCAAAGCCTAAGCTGCAGTCGTCGTCTCACGGGAGCGTTGCATTACGCTTGATCCAGCGTGGCATTGAGTTAGGTGAAGCTCGGCGCTGGGATGAGTGTGTAAAGGCTCTGGAGTCGGGCTTGGGGCAGAACCCCGAGCACTTACTTGGGCAAGTCAATCTGGCGCGAGCTTATTTGCACGTGTGCCGCTTAGACGATGCCCTGAGGGCGATTTCGTTGGTGCGGCAGCAGCAACCTGATCTGGAGTTGGGGGCTTTGATACAGGCTGAGGCCTGTAACCGCTTGCAGCGCTTTGCGGACGCGGAGTCTTGTTTGCAATCCCTCCCTGTGACGGCGCGCACCACCAAGGCGTTTTGGTTCAGCTTGGGCTATGCGCAGCAACTGCAGGGTAAACACGTGGCGGCCATCGAGTCGTTCATGAAGGCCCTGCACATCAAGATGGACGACGCCCAGAGCCATTACTGCATGGGCTTGTCTTTCTTTGAAATGAACCTGAAAGACGAGGCATGTGAGTGCTTTCGCACTGCCTTGCTGCTGGGCTTGGATGGGCAGACCATACGAGCTGTGGGGGCTTTGGCGTTTGCCGAACGTGAGACTTGCCAGTGGCACCAGTCTGAGCCGCATCTGCAGCAATTACGTGAGTTGGTTGCCGCGCTGGGGCCCGACAGTGCGGTGGACGCGACTTTGTTCACGCATGCGACGCTGATCGATGATCCTATTCACCAACTGATGGTCGCCAGGGCAATGACGAACCGCTGGCGAGACTATGCGCAGCGTGAAATCAGGCATACCTCAAGCCAATTGGGTAAGCGTTTACGCATAGGCTACCTGTCAGGTGATTTTCATGCGCACGCAACCTGTGTGTTGATGGCTGAGGTGTTTGAACACCATGATCGGTCGCGTTTTGAGGTGTTTGCGTACTCTCATGGGCCAGATGAGCGATCGGCCATGCGGGTACGTGTGGAGGCTGCCATCGAGCATTTTGTGGATGTGAAAGCCCTCTCAAGTCGTGATATCGCGCAGCGCATTGCTGACGATCAGATTGATGTGCTGATTGACTTGAAGGGCCATACCTCAGGCAATCGTCTGGAGGTGATGGCCTACCGCCCGGCACCCGTGCAGGTCACATTTTTGGGCTTTCCTGGCACGACGGGCGGCGCTTTCATCGACTACATCATTGGCGATGCGGTGGTCACACCTCTGTCGCATGCACGGAATTATTCGGAGCATATTGCCCAGATGCCGGTGTGTTATCAGCCGAATGACCGTCAACGCCCATTGCCGCGTCCGGTGAACCGCGCGGATGTGGGCTTGCCGGAGGGCGCCTTGGTCTTGTGTGGTTTCAATCAACCTTACAAGATTTCACCTGAAGTGATGGATGTGTGGTGTGAGTTGCTGGCCGACATTCCTGAGTCGGTGTTGTGGTTGTTGGACTGGCACAGCCAAGCGCGCCCGAACTTGGAGCGAGAGTTTGAGAAAAGGGGCATCTCGTTGGATCGAGTATGTTGGGCTCCTCGACAGGACTTGGCCGAGCACCTGAGTCGTTTCAGCCTGGCAGACATCTTCATTGACACATGGCCATGCAATGCGCACACCACGGCTAGCGATGCCCTGTGGGCAGGCGTGCCAGTGGTGACGTTCCTCGGTGAGACCTTCGCTTCTAGGGTGGCTGGCAGCCTATTGCATGCCGTAGGACTGGACGAACTGATTTGTACGGGTGTCGAAAGCTACAAAGATACGATCAAGCGCTTGGCGGGTGATCCGGTCCGCCGGGCGACCTTGCGTGATGTGCTTGTGCGAGCACGTCAGACGGCGCCCCTGTTTGACAGTGTGCGGTTCACCCGCGACTACGAAGCTCTGCTATTGCGAGCGCATGAGCGACATGCCCAGGGACTACCTGCCGCCCCTTTGGCAGCGTTGGCTGCCGCGGCAGTGTGACGTTTGGGTCTTCTAAAATTTCTCTGAAGGACAACTTCCATGGAGTTTCGCCCTGTTCACATCTGCATCATCCAGCCCCTGGGTTATGTGCATTCGCTCGGTTTTCTGGACCAGGCCCGGTATCTGAGGTATCAGTTCCGGCGCTTCGGGGTCGAGGTTAGCCTTGCCAAGAATCGCCTCAAGCATGGTGCTGTCAACGTGGTGCTAGGTGCTCACCTGGGGTTTGATCCAGAACTCCGCAAGCGTTATGCCTGCATCTTCTTCAATTTGGAGCAAATGGGCCAGGGCGGTGCTCAAGTCACCGAGGCGTATCGGCAACTGTTGGCCACGTCAGCGGTGTTTGACTATGACCAGGGGAATCCTTCGCACTACACGCCCCATGTGGAGGATGTGCCGTTGCTGTCTTTTGGGTATGCACCATATCTGGAAGCCTCAAACGTTGCGTTGCCGGATCGTCCAATCGACTTACTGTTTTTGGGCAGCATGAACGAGCGTCGTCGTCGGATCATCCAGGAGATCGAAGGCGCTGGTGTGCAAGTCACCTTGGTGGACGGCGCTCTGTATGGGCCTGAGCGCGACGACTTGATTCGCCAGGCCAAAGCGGTGCTCAATTGTCACTTTTACGAATCTGCGCGTTTCGAGCAGGCGCGCGTGTTTCAGTGTCTGTCATTGGGCACCCCAGTGATCAGCGAGCGGTTGGCTGCGACGCACCCGGCGCAACAGTTTGAAGATGCGGTTTTTTGGGTGCCTGAGGGCGGTTGGTCAGCCTTCATCCGCAGCGAGTTTTTGACCGAGGGGTTTGCGGCGACTGCGCAGCAGAAATTGCTGGCTTTCCCGCGCCACGATCTGGTTGACGCGTATGCCGATGCATTTGTGTTTGGGCAGTCGTTTGCGACGGCCCACCTTGAGCGGATGCCATCTGGTCCGTGGGTGCCTGAGCGCCTGCACATTGGGTCTGGCAAAGATTATCGATCTGGCTGGTTGAATGTGGACATCCTGCCTGCCGCTTTGCCCGATGTCATCTTGGACTTGGGTCAAAAGCAAGCATGGCCGCAACGTCTGCACAGCGAGACCTTGGGTGAGGTGGATTTGTTGCCCGGCGCGGTAAAGTTGATTTATGCGAACAACGTGCTGGAGCACGTGCCGGATCTGCCGACCTTCATGGGCAATTGCCTGACGCTGCTGGAAGAGGGGGGGCGCATGGAGATTGAGGTTCCGTACGAGCACGCGAACACCGCCTGGCAAGACCCCACTCACATTCGTGCGATGAACGAGGCATCGTGGGTGTACTACGCCGACTGGTTCTGGTATCTGGGTTGGTTCGAGTACCGCTTCCAGTTGCAGGAGTTTGTGTACCTGGATGCGGCGCTCAGGCCTTGTGGCAAAGAGGGCGCCCACTTCATGCGGGTGACGCTGGTCAAGCAGTTGACAACCTTGGCTGAGCGCATGGCGGCACGCACCATGCAGGCGGATTTTGGTGGCGTGCCGGATGACAGGTGTGAATGATGTGCGTACGCGCAGTTAAAGGAACACTGGGTTTCCATGCCTAATCCGACGCTGTAGTCGGAGAAGCAGCCCTAGACTGACTGTGTCGGGATGATCCGATCTACAGACGGTATGTCGAATCCCTTCGCTCGGTTTTGGAATCGCTTGCTCTGGGTGTCATCATGGAAAACGCAATGTCTGCGCAAACGCAATCTCAATCGATGGGTGGGGCTGTCGCCATATGTATGGTGAAAAACGAGGCGGACATCATTGAGGCATCGATTCGTCATAACTTGCATTATGTGGACCTCGTTGCAGTCATTGACAATGGCTCTACAGATGGTACGCGTGGCATTTTGGAGGCCTTGAGAAGCGAGGGACTCCCTGTCTTGATTTTTGATGACCCGATCTTCGGCCATTTTCAGTCCGAGAAGGTGACGGAGGTTTATCGACGTGTTGTGACGATCTACGAACCGGAGTTGGTTTACCTTCTTGATGCAGATGAGTTTATCCGTGCATCAGGTCGCCCACAACTTGAGGTTGCCATTCGCCAAGTTGGCTCGGGAGGGTTGGCGCTGTTGCCGTGGGAAACCCATATTCCGGATCCTGAAAGCACGCCTGAGCAAGTTCTGAATGATCCATTGCGCTTCGCTCATTGGAGACGCGTTCGTGAAGAACCAGTGTATTACAAGGCTGTGATTTGTCGGCGCCGTGAACATGATTTAGAGCTTGTCATAGAGCAAGGTAATCATTCCGCGCATCTTAGAGACGGGCGCAAGTTATCTGCTGCAGTTGTGCTGAATGCAAGTCTGGTGCATTTGCCGGTCAGATCTGTAGATCAAATATCGGCCAAGGTAATCAACGGTTGGTTGGCGTGTGTCGTTCGCAACCGCACGCGCAGTGTGCCCGGTGAAGCGTATCAATGGCGACACCTTTACGAACGCATTACACAAGGCGAAGGGGTTTCCCCAGAAGAGTTGACGTCTGTTGCGCTTAACTATGCTCAGACACAGCGCGCAGGTCGCAGTTTGAAGCACGACGCAGTGTCTGACCCTGTAAAAGCTAATTATGGGCACCTGCGTTTCTTGGGTATGGGGCGTCACGCTCCCTTGGCCAAGGTCGCACTCAGTTTATCGAATTATTTGGCAGACCCGACAGAAACAGCTCACCCTGCTGAAGAAGCAGCACGCACTGATGCAATGGATTTGGCTGCGGTGATGTATGTTTTGTCTGAATCCGGTGCGAAAAGCTTGATCGTTGCGGACAATACCCCTCACCAGCGCTGGGAGTCGACTGTGTTTGGCACGGATGCGAGACTGCAACATGGGGCGGTGCATGATGCGGAGGCATTGCTTGCAACTAGTTTGTCAGGCCCAGAGGCTGCACGGATCATGATTCAGTTCAAGCCAGCCATCACGCGGCGTGTGGTGTATTGGATGCCAACTGGCTTCGACGCCTCGCACCTGATGCAACAACTAGATGCTTGGGCTGCGTGCGGTTGGGAGCCAGATGTTGGTTTGACGATGGCTTTCCGATCGCTGGCTTGCTTCGCCGAGATACGCCGCGGTGGGGTGGTGTTGCGGCCCCTTGATCCAGCAATGCCAGAGAAAACGAAAGCTGTGCGTGGGGTGTTGTGCTCGTTGGCGCAGAAACCTTTTAGCTGGGTGGACCCCGCTCCGCAATGTATCTCTCACCCTTTGCAGAATGTGAGATTCGAGACAGATCAAGGGGCCGGGCGAGCGGACTCGGATCGGAGTGCGATGCTGCAGGCCGAAATAAAAAAGGTACCCGATGGGCGTCCTGCAAAAATGCGGGTTGCGGTGGTGACTCCGTACTATAAGGAACCGAAGGAGTGGTTGGAGCGCTGCCTGAAAAGCGTCAAGGCGCAGGATCATGCTTGCGAGCATTTCGTGATTGCCGATGGGTATCCGCAAGCCTGGTTAGACAATGAGGGTGTGCGGCATATTAAATTAGATATTGAGCACCGTGATTACGGGAACACGCCACGATCAATTGGTGCACAACTTGCCGTTGCGGAGGGGTTTGATGCGGTTGCTTTTTTGGATGCAGACAATTGGTACAGCTCGAATCACATTTCCTCCTGTGTCGACGCAGCTCTCCGGTCGGGGGCAGATTATGTGGTGTCTCGTCGCACATTGAATCGTGTCGATGAATCTGTGCTTCCGTGGGTGTCGCGTGAAGACGAGGTGGGTGAGCACGTGGATACAAGTTGTTTTTTCATTCTCGGCGGCGCGTTTCACGCATTACCCAGGTGGTTAATGATGCCAAAGCCTATGTCTGCCCTGGGTGACCGTTACTTTTTGAAATCCTTGCGAGACGAGGGTCTGCGAGAGGTTCAAACAGGGCGGAAAACCGTGCACTATTTGTGTGGGTGGGCAGATGTTTATCATGCGGTCGGCGAGCAACCACCTCCGTTCGCAAAAGGTAGCTTGCCACTGAGGGAAATCAGTGAATGGGTTCGTGGATTAGGTGATGCTGACCGCGTTGCCGTTGCTCGGATGAGTGGTTGTTACCTTGATCCGGACTGTTCGATCCTGGCTAAGCTTGGCTTTTGAAAGATGGTCATGAAAGCATTTATTCTGGATGTCGACGGCGTGATGACCACCGGGCACTTCATTTACTCGTGTGAGGGTAAGAAGTATAAGATCTTTGGGCCTGATGACAACGACGCTCTTGCGTTGATCAGAGATAAAGTCGAAGTGCTGTTTGTTACAGGCGATCGCAAGGGTTTCGATATATCCAGAAAGCGCATCGTTGACGACATGGGGTATCCGTTAGATCTTGTCAGCACGGTGCGAAGGGCTGAATGGATTGCAGAGAGGTTCGATTTGTCTGAAACCATCTACATGGGCGATGGTATTTTCGATCACCTCGTAATGTCGCGTGTGGGTTATGCAATTGCGCCGGCTAATGCCGATGCCAATGCCAAGCGACATGCTCAATATGTCACGAGTCGCAGGGGTGGGGATCGGGCTGTGGCCGAGGCGTGCTTGCATGTGCTGGACCGGTTTTTCAAACCATTCGATTTTTCGCAGGATGTCAGCGGTGTCAGTGTGTCAGGAGGCTGGACGTTATGATCAGGCAACGCATAGATAGATTGCTTCGTGGTCGACGCTGCACGCTTTTAGGCGTCGGACCTATGAGCCACAATTGCGTGGATGCGGCAATAGAATTGGCCAATGAGCACAATGTTCCTATTTTCCTCATCGCAAGCCGGCGTCAAGTCGAGTGTGAAGAAATGGGGGGGGGCTATGTTAACGGTTGGCATACCCGTTCTTTTGCAGATTATGTAGTTGCGCGCGACAAGAAATCGAATATTATCCTCGCGAGAGATCACGGCGGGCCATGGCAGAACGAAAGGGAGGTTAAGGAGCAACTTAGCTTGAGGTTGGCGATGGACTCTGCCAAGGCCAGCTACCTAGAGGACATCAGAGCTGGTTTCCAAAAGATTCATATTGACCCCAGCATTGACTTGCATGGTGGCGCAACCACTGATGACATCATTGACCGTGTGATTGATCTGTACGAGTTCTGTTGGAGTCACGCTCGATCCTTGGGGAGGGAGATATTGTTTGAGGTTGGTACCGAAGAGCAAACGGGAGCAACCTCTGGCAGGGAAGATGAAATGAATTACACGCTCTCTCAGATCAGAGTGCGCTGCCAGTCTGCTGATTTGCCACAGCCTACATTCGTCGTTGTGCAGACGGGCACGAAGGTGATGGAGGCGCGCAATGTGGGCTCCTTTGATTCGCCAGTTAGGGTCGCGCATGAGTTGGCTGTTGAAATCCAGGTTCCAAAAATGTTGGATATCTGTCGTCATCATGGTGTGCTGCTCAAGCAGCACAACACAGATTACATGTCAGACGAATCATTGAAATGGCATCCACGACTCGGTATCCATGCAGCCAACGTCGCCCCCGAGTTTGGTGTGGCCGAAACAAGGGCTCTTTTGGAAATGTTTTTGCATGCCCGTAGAGAGGATTTGGCTGAGCGTTTCATCTCAATAGCAAAGGGGTCGAGAAAATGGATTAAATGGGTTTATCCTGATGTGAGTTATACCGATCTGCAACTTGCAACCTTCTGCGGTCACTACATTTTTGGAGAGCCAGAGGTTATTGAGTTGAAGCGTGAGTTGCAGGGGAGTTTTTCTTCTTCCAGATTAAGCCTAGATGAACATCTGAAAAATAGGGTTAAGCAGGCCATTGCTCGTTACCTTAATCACTTTAGGTTGGTGCTGTAATTATGAGTAAGCCTAAAATCGCGCTGATAGTTTTGAATCGAAACTTGCCTTCACCAACCAATGCCTTGTGCCAAAGGTTTTTGAAGTTCGAGGATTCTGCTGTTTTTGACCTTTACGTCATTGAGGCCGGGTCTGATTCTGATCGACTTTCTGATTATTGTTCATGGCATGTCACTGATCCTGATGTTGTCTCGCAAGGGTTTCGTGCTTGTCGCGGATTCAACTTTGGACTCAAGAAGTTGTACGACGAAGGTCGCTTCTTGGAATACGATTATTTCTTCTTGGTCACTAACGATTCGGTTTTCGCTAATGAACCGATCCTTCCGACTTTGATCGATGAGATGGATCGGCACCCTTGGCTTGGTCTTCTTTCGCCGTGTTCTCGTCGTTGGGGTGAGTTGGACCTTCTTCAAGGTGAGCCTACGCGATATTTTTGGCATGTCCAGAACACTGCGTATTTTGTCCGACGTGGTTTTGTTGAGGCGCTTATGAATCCGACTGATCAGCGTCGGTTTTTTTTCGATGGGGAAAATTTTCGAGGGTATCTGGCCGAAACTGAACTCATTGCCAAGGGATACGCTAATGACTGGGCTTCGGGTATTACTCGTCGTGTTTTTGTTGAAGAGAACGAAAGCCATCTATTGGAAAACAGTGAAAAGATTCGCACTGACAGTTACGAGCGAAATTTAGCCTTGTACATTGAGGAAGGGCGTCTTTGGTTGAAGGGGAAGTATGGTTTTACCAGCAGGTGGCAGATGCAGATGTACGCTCGATTTTGGTATGACCAATTTTTTCAATATCACCCTGAGTGTGATTTGTATCGAATCTGAATGAAGAGGTATATGTATGTTGATCGATAAGCCGTGGGGGTCCGAAGAAATTCTTGAGATGAATCCCAACTACGTTCTCAAGCGTTTGCGAATGAAGCAGGGGCATCGTTGCAGTCTTCAGTACCACGAACAAAAGTGTGAAACCATTTATGTTTTGAATGGAGTGCTGAAGATCAGCATCGGTCCTAGTGTTGAATCTCTTTTTGATCGTCTTTTTCGCGCTGGTGAGAGCGTGACCTTGCTTCCTGGTGTTGTTCACCGGATGGAGGCTGTTGAAGAGGCGGTATACCTTGAGGCGTCAACCTCACAGCTTGATGACGTGGTTAGACTAAGAGATGACTACCATCGTCAGTGAGCCATGTCTTATACCGTCTTCATTCCTTGCGCGGGGCTAGGCAGTCGCCTCGGTGATTTGACGCGTTACTTGCCCAAGGCGCTAGTCAGTGTGAGTCTCCAGCCCGCCATCAGTCGGGTCTTGAATCAGTTCCCGGCAGACACTCGTTTCGTGATTGCCGTTGGTTATCAAGGCGAATTGCTCAAGGAATATTTGAATCTGGTGCATTCCGGCCTGCGTATCGATACCGTGGATGTTGAGTGCTTTGAGGGGTGCGGGTCAGGGCTTGGGCATACCTTGAAATGCGCGTCCTACTTGCTTCAGGAGCCGTTCGTGTTCTGCTCTTGCGATACCCTGGTGCAGGGGGAGATACCTCCCCCTGACCATAATTGGGCAGCTTGGTCGGACACGCCTCTTGAACTCGACAGTTTTAGAACACTGAACCTTGATCCTGTTTCTGGAAGTGTGATCGGCGTACTCGAAAAAGGGGCTCATCGCGCGGACTCACGTGCTTACATTGGTCTTTGTGGTATTGCTGACTGGCGCGAATTCTGGAGCGAAATAAACAGCGATGCGCCAGAGGTGGTCACTCAAGGTGAGTCTTACGCGCTACAAGCTTTGTGTCAGAAAGGCGTGCTCAAAGCCTATCCGTTCGTTTGGCATGACACGGGAACCCCGGCTAACCTCACCGCTGCCGAGGTTGCCTACCCGCCAGAAGTGCAGGCAACCATTTTGCCCAAGGCAAACGAAGCCATATGGTTTGTTGATGGTCAAGTGATCAAGTTCTCTAATGACGTGAGCTTTATTGCAAACCGAGTTGAACGAGTCAGGCATCTGCAGGGTTTTGTTCCGACTTTAACGGGTTCGAGTAAGCACCTTTACTGTTACCGCCGTGTAGAGGGTGAGGTCTTGTCGCGAGTGGCTCAGACTACTCACCTTGATCGCCTACTCGAGCATTGCGATTCTTTTTGGCGACCCGCGCACCTCACAGAGTCCCAGCGCGAGCGTTTCCGTGGAGATTGCCTTAAGTTCTATCGTGACAAGACTTACGAACGCGTCGAGCTTTTCTATCTGAATTTCAGGCAGCATGACAACGCCTTCGTGGTCAATGGTGAAAATATGCCCACGCTGACTTCCCTGCTCGAGTCAGTGGATTGGCATGGGCTGTCAGACGGAATGCCCGGTCGTTTCCACGGTGATTTCCATTTCGACAACATCCTTCTTACCGCTGAAGGTCGCTTCAGTTTTCTAGACTGGCGCCAGGACTTTTGCGGCGAACTTAGCTACGGTGATGTGTATTACGATTTTGCCAAACTCAATCACGGTCTGATCGTCAATCATGAACTTATTTCTGATGGGCATTACGACGCACGATGGGTTGGGCAGCAATTGAATTTCGGATTTTTGAGGCACCAGCGCCTCGTTGAGTGCGAGATAGCCTTCTCTGATTGGCTCAATCGTCGCGGGCATGATGTGCGCAAGATGCGTCTGCTGACGGCGCTGGTTTATCTAAATATTGCGGCGCTGCATCATGCTCCTTACAGCCTCATGTTGTACGGCTTGGGCAAGCGCATGCTTTTTCAGGAGTTGAAACATGCCCATTGAAGTGATTCATCGCGAGCGTTGCGTCGTTGATGGCAGCCAGCGTTTACGTCATCTTCACCGGTTTCCAGAGTTTCCAGTATTCATGGGCTGTACGGCGGATCGCCCAGAGGACGACCTTCGCCATGACATGCACTGGATGATCTGTGAAGACTGTGGAACTATCCAGCTCTCCGAATTGATTCCCCTGTCGGTGCTCTATGCACATTCTCACAACAGTGGGGTGGTCGGAGGCTTGTGGGCCAAGCACCACCATGCTTTTGCGGAGTTTGTGCTTCAACACTCACCGAAGACTGTGCTGGAGATTGGTGGGGGACACGGAATGCTTTCTATGCACTGTCATGAGAAAGTACCAGATATTGATTGGACTATCTTAGAACCCAATCCTAGTCCGCGTCCGGATTGCAGGGCGCGTTACCTGCAAGGCTTTTTTGATGAGCATTTCCAGTTTGATCGGTCGGTCGATACGGTAGTGCACTCGCATCTCCTTGAGCATCTCTACGAGCCGACCCAATTTTTAGATCAGTTGGCTCGTATTCTTCCGATCGGTGGTAAGCATATCTTCTCAATACCAAACCTTCCGGTAATGTTGGAGCGTGGCTATACTAACTGCATCAACTTTGAGCATACCTACTTTATCGGTGTTGAGATGTTGGAGGCCATGTGTCTGAGGCATGGCCTGCGTGTGATTGAAAAGCAGCTTTTTCTCGATGATCACAGCATCTTCATTGCAACCGAGCGCACCATCCGACAAGATGTAGAATTGCCTCAGGACCTCTCAGTTAATCAGGCAAAGTATCGGAACTATTTGGGCATTAACTACGAACAAGTAAGAAAAATTAATGCGCTGATCTCGGCGCACAGTGGGCCTGTATACGTGTTTGGTGCGCACGTGTTCACGCAGTATCTCATAGCATTTGGCTTGGATATTTCTCGCGTGACGATGATCCTTGATAACGATCCAGCGAAACATGGCAGGCGTTTGACTGGATCCATGCTGAGCGTCGCCGGGCCGGGGGTTTTGAAAGATGTCAACGATGCTTTGGTTGTGTTGCGCGCTGGGGTCTATAACGATGAGGTTCGATCTGACATTATTGACAACATCAACCCTGCGGTTAGGTTCCTGTGATTCTCTTACTTAATGTTTTTCTCACGAGTAAGCGCCATTCGTCCTTCGATCGAGGTCGTTTTTCTGATGTCGACGCGCTGTCTGCATTCCGCTATATGCTGCGAAGCTTGACGGATTTGCAATTCAGTCAGGTTTACATCTTTGCTGAGCTCGATGCAGATTGCTACAGTGCACACGAGGCTGCCATGCTGCAATCGGAGGTGGAGACTTTATTTGAGGGCACGCCGCTTGACTTTCGATCAAAGCGCTTGCTGGCTTTGCGTGATTGGCAAAAATTTATTGCCACAAGTATAAGCACTCAGAATGAGCCTGTGTTTTATAGCGGTAACCATGATCACGTTTTCATGGATGGCGACACCCGGGTACTTGATGATTGCCTAAGTCTTATGGCCCGTTTACGCGGTCGTTTTGACTGCGTGTCTTTGATCATGTCTCATTGGGCTGAATACTTTAGCTATCGAAGTCGCCTCCAGTTGCATGAGTCTTTTGGTTTTGTGCACACGTCAAGTTACCGTGATGCAATGCAGGTGCTGACGCCGAAGTTACTGGAAAACTGGTTTTTTAAAGATTCTGTGCACCTCTCGGGTGACGCGCCGATACGACGTACCGAAGATTTGGGATGGCAAGGGGCTAGTAACTTCCCTCAGATCATTCCTGGACGCGAACTATTTCGCCATCTAGATGGAGGCAGCCACTTTGGTGTGCGTATTGACAATCAGTCACCACTGCGGATTCCACCTGGCTTGCTTGAGGGGGCTATGAAACTGGCTTACATCGCTGAGCCCGATTTGACTGCATTACGACGTTACCAGGCTGAAGGTTATTGTTGCGTCAGTCCGCACTTTCCATCGTTGGCTTGTGAGGCCGATGGGGTTGATTTTCATTGGTTACCAGACGAGATCCCATCCTATATGCTGCGCTTTGCTACGGAAGTAGTGAATCATGGGCAAATCGATATGGACGCTGTGTATGCACGAGATGCAAAGTATGCGGCGATGCTCAAAGACATGCTACCTCTGAGCGCGGAGACACTCGGTCGTCTTGCACCGATGGCAATTCGAACGCTGGTCGGCACAGAACCGCCCACATTGGCGCAACCCGACATCTGTACCCGTCGTACTGAAAGCGTTCTGACTTTGAAGCTGCCGCGTGGTCAGCGTCAATTGGGTGTTATTGTGATTGCCTCGCAGGGGCATTTGCCTGAAAAACGCTTCTGGGCTGAACTTGATACGCAGGTTATGCATTCCGTCTACGTATGGCGGCAAGAACGTAGCAATACTGCATGGCATGTTCAAGCCTCTGCCAACCAAATGACGGGATTGCTTTACAACCATATTTCAGGAATCTACAGTTACCTCTTTGATTTTGCTTCCAATGAGGTCGCGGCGCTACGTCAAGTGCTACATGACATGCCTTGTGACCAGATTGCTATTTTGAATCCTGATGCGCTTGCTTTTCCTAGTCTGGCAGCCTGGCTGGGACGTCAGGTTGGTGGCATGAATTCCCTCATGCTGGGTTCGAAGAATGATGCTCCTGTCATGTTAGCCTTCAGCGTCAGCAAGCTATGGTTGCTTGAACTGCTCGATATCTATCCGAATCTGTACGCCGCAGAGTCTATGTCATTGATTGAGGTTTTGGTGCATGCTGCACATCACGGGCGGCGACTACCAAAATTGAATTTGGATATGGTTGATCTGAGCGGTTACCAAATATCAGCTCCGGCTATCAGTTTGCTTTCCTGAGGCGGGGTATGCATCGTATGGGAAGGGCATTTTGCTCCGTTCAGCAGATTAATTGATGTCGAAGTTATCGTGAAATTTATTCTGTCAGCGATTGCGGTTGACTAAGACGATGCCTGTTTCGGCTAGGTATTTGGCACCATCCAACTTGGCAAGTTGACGGATGCGGGTGGAGTCCTCGATCAATAGGTCACAGTTATAGCGCTTGAGGTGCTTGACCCAGTACTCCGTTGGTTGTTCATTAACATGGTGATATCCGCCTTGCCCAGGTAGAGCGTTGGTCATCACAATGAACTTGCCACATGTTAGGGAGTTCAGCAGGTTTTCAAGGTATCGCTCTTCGATGTGCTCGACCACTTCTTGGCAATGCACTAAATCTACCTTGCAGTAAACGCTGGTTTTGGTTAGGTCGATTTGAATGGACGGGAACAGGGAGTTTGCGCAGTTCTCCCGCATGCCATCGACCGCTATAACCTTAGCTCCAGCACGGTGGAAATATGAGGATGAATAGGCGCGCCCAGCGCCTAGGTCCAATACTGACTCCACCGCAAAGCGCTTAAGCAAATAGTCCCAAACGGAGGGGGCGTGCGTGTAGGGATCTCCCTCTACTATGTTGCCGCCAAGGTGCGAAGCCTCGGAATCAATGGCGCCTGTTAGGCCTTGGTAGTTTGTCATGACTTGAATTGACTAGACTTTTGTGAGTGAAACTCAGATTGTTTTTGCTTAAACCGCAATCTGTCTTGATATCATTAAGATAAGCGACGTTGAGTTGATCCAAATCTCGAAAAGGCCAAGAATGAGGCCGCTTTTTAAGGGCGCGCAAGGCTCCTCAGGCATCTCTAAACACCCTCCGCCCCGTCAGTCTCTCATGCTCCCGCACCGCAAACCGATCCGTCATCCCCGCGATGTAATCCGCCACAGCCCGGTGCAAATCCTCGCGCTGCGCAAAGTCCGAAGGCATCGCTGAGGGCTGCGCCACATACGCCGCAAACAACTCTGACAGCACTTGCTTGGCTTTGGCTGTCGTGTCATTGACTTGCGGATGCCGGTACAGCTCCTTGAACAAAAAGCGCTTCAAGGCCGTGCTGTCTTCACGCATGGGCTGGCTGAAGCGCACCAGCGGCGGGCATTGCCTAGCCTCATCCGCGGACATGGGCATGTGCTCCGCCAGCAAGGCTTGTGTTGCGCCAATCACGTCATAGACCTGTTGTGACAGCATCCGTCGAATCGTGTCAAACAGCAGTCGGCGCCCTTGCAGTTGCGGAAACTCCGCCAGCGTTTCATCCCGAAAGCGCACAAACAGCGGCACCGCTTCCAGTTGCTCCATGGTGATTAGCCCGGAGCGCACGCCGTCGTCAATGTCATGCGCGTTGTAGGCGATCTCATCGGCCAGGTTGCACAGTTGCGCCTCCAGGCTGGGCTGAGAGCCTTCCAGAAACCGGCGTCCCACGCCTCCTGGCTCTTGTGCCTCCAGCATCTCCGCATGCCGACGTGAGCAGTGCTTCAGGATGCCCTCGCGCGTCTCAAAGGCCAGGTTCAGACCGTTGTACGCCGGGTAGCGCTCTTCCAGTTCGTCCACCACCCGCAGTGACTGCAGGTTGTGTTCAAACCCGCCATGCCCATGCATGCACTCGTTGAGCACATCCTGCCCCGCGTGGCCAAACGGGGTGTGCCCCAGATCATGCGCCAGGGCAATCGCCTCCACCAGGTCCTCATTCAACCCCAGCGAGCGCGCAATCGAGCGGCCCAGCTGCGCCACCTCCAGCGAGTGCGTCAGCCGCGTGCGAAACAGGTCGCCCTCGTGGTTCAGGAACACCTGGGTCTTGTACACCAGCCGCCGGAACGCCGTGCTGTGCACGATGCGGTCACGGTCACGCTGGAAATCGCTGCGCGTGGGGGCGGGCAGTTCCGGGAAGCGGCGCCCCCTTGTCTGCTCAGGATGACTGGCGTAGGGGGCGAGGCTCATGTCGGTGCGGGCTTGTCAGCGGGTGTGGGCGGCAATCACGTCGCGAACGATCGACTCGGGGGCGGGGCGCATCCCCGCTTGCCCCAGTGGTCCGATCACCACGAAGCGGATCTCGCCGCCTTCGGCTTTCTTGTCCACCTGCATCAGCTCCAGATAGCGGTCGGCGCCCAGATCCGGTGCGGTCACGGGCAAGCCGGTGCGCGCAATCAGAGCGCGGATGCGCTGTGACGTGGCCTCATCGATCAGCCCCAGGCGGGCCGACAGGTCGGCGGCCATCACCATGCCGGCGCCCACGGCCTCGCCGTGCAGCCATTCGCCATAACCCAGCCCCGCCTCGATGGCGTGCCCGAAGGTGTGGCCGTAGTTCAGGATGGCGCGCAGGCCGGACTCTTTCTCGTCCTGTCCCACCACCCAGGCCTTGATCTCGCACGAACGCTGGATGGCGTGCTTCAGCGCTTGGCGATCGCGGGCCAGCAGCTGGTCCATGTGGGCTTCCAGCCAGCTCAGGAACTCGGCATCGGCAATCGGGCCGTACTTGATGACCTCGGCCAGGCCGGCCAGCAACTCGCGTTGGGGCAGGGTGTCGAGCGTGCTCATGTCGCACACCACGCGCTGCGGCTGGTAGAACGCGCCGATCATGTTCTTGCCGGCGGGGTGGTTGATGGCAGTCTTGCCGCCCACGCTCGAATCCACCTGGGCCAGCAGCGTGGTGGGCACCTGCACGAAGGGCACGCCGCGCATGTAGCAGGCCGCGGCAAAGCCCGTCATGTCGCCGATCACGCCGCCGCCCAGCGCGTACAGCACCGTCTTGCGGTCGGCGGCTTCTTCCAGCAGGCGGGTGAACACCTGGTTCAACGCCGGCCAGTCCTTGTATTGCTCGCCGTCGGGCAGTTCGATGTCGAGCACCTGCTTGTGCAGCGGGGCAATGGCGGCACGCAGCTGCGCCGTGTACAGCGGGCCAACCGTGGTGTTGGTGACGATGAGTGCCTTTGACGAGCGGGGCAGGCCGGCAAAGGTGTCGGCTTCCTGCAGCAGGCCCTCGCCGATGAGG
>Ga0114986_1000144_pt1 | contig 19640 bp, 31 predicted proteins | sample Shrwel1BS1Day17_FD_96988 | JGI IMG/M metagenome (GOLD analysis project Ga0114986, IMG submission 96988) | Subsurface microbial communities from deep shales in Ohio, USA - Utica-3 well 1 S-1-Day17 | ecosystem: Environmental > Aquatic > Deep subsurface > Shale gas/oil reservoir > Produced... | reverse complement strand
CCTTCAGATGCCTTCCGGCCGAGGCCCATGGCGCAGCGTGACCAGGGTGCCCAGCGCCACGGCCACCATGGCAAAGGCCGGGCCGCCCAGGGCGCCGATGTGGTCCACCAGCAGGCCACCACCGATGGCGCCGCTGGCAATGGCGATCTGGAAGGCGGCCACCAGCAGGCCGCTGGCACCTTCGGTGTGGTCGGGCGCGGCGCGCACGATCCAGGTCTGGAAGCCCACCGGGAAGGCGCCGAAGGCAAAGCCCCACAGCGCCACGGCCACGGCGGTGGCGACGTGTGACTGGCCGGCCAGCAGCAAGGTGGCGGCCAGCAGGGCGATGAGCGTGCCGCCGCTGACGATGGCCAGGCGCTCGCTGCGCTCGGCCAGGAAGCCGCCGACGAAGTTGCCGAAGAAGCCGCCCACGCCGTAGCCCAGCAGCACGGCCGTGATGGCGCCCACCGACAACTGCGTGACCTGCTCCATCAGCGGGCGGATATAGGTGAAGCCTGCAAAGTGGCCCGAAATCACCAGCAGCACCGCCAGCAGGGCCACGCGCACCGCGGGGCGGGTGAGCAACCGGCCCAGCACGCGCAGGTCGGGGTTGTCGCGCGGCGGCAGGGCAGGCAGGGTGAGCAGTTGCGCGGCCAGCGTGAGGAGGCTCACCACGCCGGCGGCCACGAAGGCACTGCGCCAGCCCCACAGGTCGCCCATCCAGGCGCCGATGGGGGCGGCGCACACGGTGGCCACCGACACGCCGGTGAGGATCACCGCCATCGCCCGTGCAAACAAGCGCTCGGGCACCAGCCGCATCGCCAGCGCCGCGGCCATGGCCCAGAAGCCGCCCAGGGCCACGCCCAGCATCACGCGGGCCACCAGCAACAGCGCCAGGCTATCGGCGGTGGCCGCCATCACGTTCGACGCCACCAGCAAGGCGGTGAGCACCAGCAGCACCGTGCGGCGGTCGAAGCGGCGGGTGAGCAGCGGCAGCGTGGGCGCGGCCACGGCCCCCACCAGCGCCGTGGCCGTCACGGCCTGGCCCGCGGCACCGTCTGAAACACCCAGGTCCGCCGCCATGGGCGTGAGCAGGCTCGCGGGCAGGAATTCGGCCGTCACCAGCCCGAAGACGCCCATGGCCAGCGAGGCAATGGCGGGCCAGCGGGCGCGGTCGGAAGAGGCAGGAGGGGGAAGGCAAGGGGCGCCGGAGGCAGAGCCCAGGCAGCCGGCAGAGGAGGGAGTGGCAGACACGATGGCAGGAGCAAAGTGGTGGAACGAGCCGGCAGCTTAGGGATAAGATGCCGGCGTTTCCATGCCAAAAAAGCCGAAATGCTTGACGATTCCTCCGAAGAGCTGGCCGCCCTGGAGGGCCCCGACCTGCTCACCCAGATCCTCGTGGGCCTGCGCCTGGATGGCCTGGAATACGGCCGCTGCGAACTGCACGCCCCCTGGGCCGTAGCCTTCCCGGCGCAGCGTTTTGCGCGCTTTCACTTCGTGGCCCGCGGTGGCGCCTGGCTGCGCACCGCTACCACCGACTGGAAACGCCTGAACCCCGGCGACGCCGTGCTGCTGCCGCGCGGCAGCATCCACGTGCTGGCCAGTGCACCCGAGGTGCCGGCCGTCGACATCCACTCCCTGTCGCGCGTGGCCGTGTCCGACAACATCTACCTCGTGGGCGGCCCGCCGAACGCCGCGGCTGCGGCCCCAAGCGATGACGGCCCCTTGCCCGACGTGATGTTCTGCGGCACCCTGCGCTTCAACCTCGACCCGCTGCACCCCCTCGTGGCCATGATGCCCGAGGTGATGCACGCCGGCGACCTGGCCCAGCGCGACCCCACCGTGCCGGCCCTGCTGGAAGCCATGGAGCGCGAAGTGAGCCTGCAGCGCATAGGCGCCTGCGGCATCATGGCCCGCATGGCCGACGTGCTGGCCGCCAGCATCATCCGCGCCTGGGTCGAATGCGGCTGCAACGACCCCACCGGCTGGATCGCCGCCGTGCGCTGCCCCCGCATCGGCAAGGTCATCGCCGCCATCCACGCGAACCCCGAACGCGACTGGACCGTGCCCGAACTCGCCCGCCTGATGGGCGCCTCACGCTCCAGCTTTGCCGAGGCCTTCACCCGCACGCTGGGCGAAAGCCCGGCCAAGTACGTGGCCAAGGTGAAGATGTTCCAGGCCCGTCGCTGGATCACCCACGACGGCATGCGCATCGCCGTGGCCGCCCACCGCCTGGGCTACGACTCCGAAGCCTCCTTCAGCCGCGCCTTCAAGCGCATCGTGGGGCATGCACCGAGCGTGGGGCGTCAGGAGCGGGCGGGTCGCGTGGGCTGATTGCGCCATGATGATGAATCGCCAGGCCGGGCCTCCGTGCAAAGAGGTCTCGACAGGTCTGCGGCGAATGAAGCCGGTGAGGATCGACACCGCAATCGGCCGCAGCGCTACGCCGCTGGCCGAGAGACCACCGCCACATTCACCTCGGTGCGCAGCACGAACCCCAGGGTTTCATACAGTGTGATGGCCGCGCGGTTGCTGTGCCAGGCGTGCAGGAAGGGCTGTTCGCCGCGGGCCTCGATCTGCGTGGCCACGGCGGCCGAGAGGCGGCGGGCCAGGCCATGGCCGCGGAAGTCGGGGTGGGTGCATACGCCGCTCACTTCGGTGTAGCCAGTGAGGTGCATGCGCTCGCCGGCCATGGCAGCCAGGCGGCCATCGATGCGCACGCCCAGGAAGCGGCCCATGGTGTGGGTGCGCACCAGGAAGGGCCCGGGTTCGGTCAGGCGGGCCAGGGCCAGCATCTCGGGGGCGTCGGCGTCGGTCAGGGGCACGATGTCGTCGCCGGTGGCTTCGTTCGCCAGGCTGCGCGTGGCCACCATCTGCACGCCCAGGGCCTGCTTCAGCGCCGTGCAGCCGGGCGGGATGGCCAGGGCGGGCACCTGCAGCAGGAAGATCTGCTCACCCGGTGCCACAAGTTCGCTCAGCGCGGTCAGCGACGCCGGGCTTTCGTCGGCGGTGGCAGCGAAGAGGTTGATGTCGCGTGCATAGCGGCGCGCCAGCGTATTGCCCAGCGACAGCGGGGCATGGTGGCTGGCAAGGCTGGACCAGACAGGGCGGTCGAGGGGATGCATGGTGGGTATGCGGGCCGTTCGGCCTTCATTGTCCGTATCGGGTGACGCCCACGCGCACGTCGGGGCGGGGCCGCTGGCCCAGTGCGTACAGCGACGCTTTCCAGGCCAACTGGGCCAGCACTGCCGCCAGCGCCAGGGGGAAGCGCTTGCGGGCCGGAAAGCCCGTGTGGCGGCGGGCATGCAGTGCGGTGGAGCCCAGGTCGCGCGGGAGTTGCAGGTACCAGAAGTTCAGCGCCAGGCTCAGACCGGGCCCGGAGAAGACCTGGTGCCACATGCCCGCAGGCACGAACAGCAGCTGGCCTGGCTGGGTCACGCACTGGTAGCCGCGCACACGCGAGCGGTCGCCGCTGAAGCGGTTCGGCGCATCGGCATGGAAGCCGGGCCCGATGGAGTTGAGGCCCCAGTTGCCGTCGAGCAGCTTCTCGGTCTGGTCACGTGGAAACAGGATCCATCGCTTGCAACCGTGGACGGGCGCGTTGAGGTTGTCGAATTCGTCGAAGTGCAGTCCGCTGACCTGTCCGCCGGGTCCCATCCACAGGTTGGCTTCGAACAGGCTGCGCCGCGGCCAGTAGGGCGGCAAAGTGAAGTCCGTGGCCAGTTCGGGCAGCCACCCGGGCGAGAGCTTGCGGCCCAGCAGGGCGGCCAGGCCATCACCGCGGTCGATGAGCGCCTGCGTGAGGTAGAGCGGCGGTGGCTTGTCCGAGAACATCTCCTGGGCAAACTCGCCGAAGCGCAGTTCGCGGTAGACCTCGCGGTAGGGGCCGGCGTCGATGCTGCCGGCCGACAGGTCGCGCGCGAACACCGGCCGGTGGCCGGCGGCGCCTTGCAGGTGGGTCAGGTCGGTCCAGCGTTGCAGCGCGGGCCAATCGGCACTGAGGCCCTCAATGATCACTGGCCGGCCCAGGCGGCGGTAGTGGCGCTCGAAGTCCTCGGGCGACAGCTCACGCACCACGTCCACGGCCTGCAGGGCCGGGGTGAACAGCGGGGCGAAGTCCGTGTCGAAGTCGCGAAGTGGCGGCGCAGACGCATCCGGATGCATGGAGCCTCAAGGGCAGTCGGGTTCCCGTGCCAGTGTGCAGGCACGGGCCGAACCCGTAAAGGAGGGGCCGTCTGGAGCAGGGGGCAGGGGAGTGGTGCCCGGGGCCGGACACTTGGGGCACTCCCCAATGTCCCACAATCTACATGAAAACGGCACATTTCCCAGCGCGGAAGTGGGGTCGGTTCGATTCCTCTTGTTCGCATCCACCACAATCCGCACCCATCGAACACAACGGCAGTGCCCCAAGAACTGCCCCAAGCGATGGCGAGTTTCGAGCGGAGAGGCAAGGCATGGCGCGTCAAGGTGCGCGTGGCCGGCGTGAGCGAGTCTGCCACGTTTCCAACGAAGGCCCAGGCGGCCGCATGGGCCATGGAGCGCGAGGCGTCGGCGAAGTCTGGGCTGCCATCCAAGACGCTGCACCAGCTGTTCGACCGCTATGCCGAGGAAGTCAGCCCGGGCAAGCGTGGCTCCAGGTGGGAGATCGTGCGCCTGGAGGCGTTCAAGCGCGATCTCGCTGATCGACCAGCGGTCGAGTTGCAGCCCGATCACCTTGGCCAGTGGCGCGATGCGAGGATGAAGGGCGCAGAGCGTCGCCGGGCAGTAGCCGCGAGCACGGTCAACCGGGAGCTCAACCTCATCGCAACGGTGCTCGAGCACGCCAGGCGCGAGTGGAAGTGGGTGACGGTCAACGTCGCGCGCGACGTGCGCCGGCCGGTCAATCCGCCGGCGCGCAAGCGCACGATGGCCGACGACGAGCGTGATCGCCTGCTCGATGCACTAGGCTACCGTGAGGACGCTCCGGTGGCCACGCTGATGCAGGAGACGGCCGTGGCCATGCTGCTGGCCCTGGAGACCGCCATGCGGTCGACGGAGATCACCAGCCTCACCTGGGACCGTGTCCACTTGGCCAGGCGCTACGTCCAGCTGGAAAGAACCAAGAACGGGGATGCCCGCGAGGTGCCGCTGTCACGTCGCGCGGTGGAGCTGCTGGAAAAGCTGAAGGGCCGCGACAGGGTGAAGGTCTTCACCGTGGACCCTGCCAGCCGGGATGCCTTGTTTCGCAAGGCGAAGGAGCGCGCCCGGGTGGAAGGCCTGACCTTCCATGACACAAGGGCGACTGCGTTGACGAGGCTGGCCAAGAAGCTCGACGTGCTGAGCCTGGCCAAGATGGTGGGCCACCGAGACACGCGCAGCCTGATGATCTACTACCGCGAGACGGCTGAATCGATCGCACAGCGGCTCGATTAGCCGCGACGACGCGCCTCGAACCACGTCATTACCTCACCGGCCACCCAGCGCGGCTGGGCGCCTGGCACGGCCTGGATGCGCTTCGGGAAGTCCGGCAGGCAGCAGATGCGCTGCTGCAGCGTGCTCAGGCTGTAGCCGCTGTATTCGGCGATCTGCTCGTAGCCCCACAGCCGGCGCTCTGCTGGCACGATGGCCACCGTGCGCAGGCGCTGGGCCAGTTGATCGAGCACGTCAGCTTCCTGCGTGGCACTCATGCTGCCTTCCTTGCCGCATCAGCGGCCAGCTTGTTGATCTGCGACTCTGACCAGTCCGCCGCCAGGCTGGCGGTGTACTGGTCGACGCGCTGGGCGAGCAGGTCCTGCACTACCACCCCGTCCCTGGCCAGCTCCAGCTGGGGCCCCGTGAACAGGACGCGGCCCGTCCTGCGGTAGGTGTCGATCAGCTGATGGGCCAGCTCGAGCTGGGCGGCCATTTCCGGTTGGCCCACCTTGAGCAGCTCGGCAACGCGCGACCAGGTGAGCACGCCGCCCATGTACTGCCACAGGATCTCCTCGCCGGCGGTACCGGTGGCGATCGCGTCGAGGTTCGTGTGGTGCGCCAGGCTGAGATCTCGCACCTGGTCAGGCGTGAGCTTCGGGCGCAGCCAGCGCGGCACCTGGTGCATCGGCTTGGCACGCGTCGTCATGCCGGCACCCCTACGGACGGCACTACCCCAACGGACACCACCGGATGAGCCTGGCTATGGACCATCAGCACGATCAGGCCGCCGGCGTTGAGCGCGGCCAGCTCCTCGGGGTCGGGCCGCCAGAACGACGCCATGGTGGGCTGGCCAGCCACCTCCATGCGAGTGATCGGCAGCGCTGAGCACGGCAGGTCCTGCTGGTCCCATTCGGCTGGTGCCCCGAGGACCGCGTTGTTGCTGGGATGCTGAGTGGGATTCATGCTTCAGTTCACCTTGTGTGCCGGCACGTCCGGCATACCAGCGGCCCAGCCGTCGAGCAGTTCCTGCAGGGCTTTCTTGACGTCCTCCCGGTTGCCGTTGCTCACGTAGTTCGATCGCACCGGCGTAAAGACCACCAGGCAGAAAAGGGTCGGTTCGCCCGCCACCTCACTAAGCGCCTTCTCCAGCTCGGTCGCGAGCGGCTGCATCACCAGGGACACGCGGATCGCCGCGTCGCTGTTGCCTCCGCTCATGACTGAATCCCTTGTTCGTCTGCGGCCCGATCCAGTCGCTCGATCTCGGCCAGGATCAGGGCGCCCGCGCGCACGAGGTTGCTGCGATAGTCCTTGGGTTTCCAGTGGTCCGCGCTCCAGGGCCAACGCCCTGGACAAGTGGGATAGCTGTGGCCATAGGGGCTGGGACCCTCCTCTGCGTAGCACGAGGCAGCTAGGCCCAGCTCGCCGTGCGAGTGCTCGTCATCGTGCTCAGGCGTCCAGCCCTCCACGCACACCTGGCGCTGACGTTCAGCGAGCACGTCGGCCGCTGCAGCCGTGAGGACGAAGAACCGACGCCCATTCCCCATGTCCAGGGCCCTCGCATCACCGGAGGTGAAGGCATAGGTGGATGAGGCGGCCGCGTTTGCCGCATCGAACTCGCCCGCGGCGTCGCAGGCCTCGACCATGTTCTTGTTCATGCCTCGGCCTCCGCCCCTTCGTCTTTCACTTCCTCGCCGGCGTCAGCCGGCTTCGTCGGACTGTTCTCACCATCGCGCGGCGGGAACGGCCAGGTGGCCAACGGGGCCAAGCCGGCGGGCTCGCCCTCGAGCGCCAGCTCACCGTGCGCCGGCGCAGCCTCGGACTTCTTGGCCTTGCCCTTCGCCTTCTTCGGCGCGCGCGCAGCCGTGGAAGGGGGGGATTCGGGTTGGGCGGGCGGCGAAGCGCCATCGGGGTTCAGGACGTCGACGCCGTAGCGGCTGGCCAGCTCAAGCTTTGCCTTGAACCATTCGGGGGTGCCGGGATAGTGGGGCGAGGTATAGCTGTTGATCACCACCATCACCAGCAGCGCCCCGAGCTGGTCGGCAGTGAGCTCCTTCAGCTTCTCGCAGCGAGCCGCAAAGGGGTCGTCTGCCTCGTCCAGTTCGTCGCTGTTCCAGCCGATGATCTCCTCAGGGAGGCCGAGGCCGTAGTCGCCCAAGTGCATTTCGCGCTCGTAGAACATGCGCAGCTCGTCGGTGGTGCGCGGCGTGACCAGCACGCGACGCATGATTGCCTCCTCGATGGCGGCCCAGTTGGAGAGGCAGGCCTGCTCCTCAGGAGGTCGAGGCGTCTCGGGCTGGTCATCGTCTTCCGCATCATCGGAATCCGGCTGAAGACCGATCGCCTCCTCAACCTGGCGGTACTGCTCTTCGGTGATGCACTCCACCACCTCGCCGGGGCTGTGCGGGTTCGCGATGATGGTGAGCTTCGGCGCTTTGGGGCCCAGCTCCTCGAGGATCTCCCGGAGCTGCTTCATCCCACCGTCGGCCATCGTGATGGAGGCGTATATGCTGACGTGCCCATCGGGTGTGCACTTCCACGCGAACGGCAGCAGCTCCTTGGCCTCCTCACCCTGCACCACGCGGTGCCCGCGCTTCTTGGCCGCCTTGAGCTCCACCTGCAGGTGGGCCACCTTCTTGGCCTCAAAGCACTCGATGTCGGTGCAGACGCCTGCACCCCACTCGCTGGCCAGCGTCTCGTCGTTGGACGTGTTCTTGTGGCACTGCTGGCAATCACCTGCTGCCGGCACGAGCCGGACGTTGAACAGGTCAAACGGTGCGTCGTTGAGCCTGAGCTGGAACCGGTCCGCCAGGATCTTCTTGGCCTGGCGGTAGCTGACGCAGCACTCTACGCGCTCCCCGTCGCGCCACTCCTTGCTGAACATGGCCTTCAGGGCCGCAGGCTGCAGCGGGTGGGGCAAGCGCGCCACCTCCTGCGCAACCTCGGCGCCCATGCGGCCGTCGGCCACCGCCTCGCGCACCTTGTCGTGCGCCGTAGCCAGGCGCAGGCGGTTGAAGACGTAGCTGCGGCTCTTGCCTGAGTGCTGCATGAGCGCCTCGATCGTGTGCTCGTGCTCGCGGCGCAACGTGTGCAGTGCGTCGGCCTCCTCCAGCGGGCTCACATCCTCGCGCTGCAGGTTCTCGACGACCTGGGCCACTCTGGCATCGTCGTCACTCATCGCACGCACGATCGCGGGGATCTCGTCCAGGCCGGCGATCGCGGCGGCGCGGAAGCGGCGGTGGCCGAAGACGATCTCGTGATCGTGCTCGACGTCGGCCTGCACCAGCGGGCGCACCACGATGGGCTGGTGGACGCGGCCCAGCGGCGGGCGCATGGTGTCCGCCAGTTCGGCCAGGCTGGCCTCGTTGTAGTGGCGGCGGGGGTTGAAGGGGCTCTCGCGCAGGCGCGCGAGCGGGAGCATGGTGATGGTTTCAGACATGGGGTACCTCAGAAGAAGAGCCACCACGCCAGCACAGCAGCACCGGCAGGCAGCAGGACATAGCGGACGGCCGTGGCGCCCAGGAGGAAGCGCACGATCCAGCGGGAGTAGTCGCGAGGGGGCTTGTGGTCAGCCATGGGGGCACCCTGACAGCGCAGCCGCGCCGCACACATGGAAGACGACACGCTCGACCTCGCGGGCCAGGGCGTCGAGCGTGCCGTCGTTGTGGATCACGCCGTCCACCGGCAGCTGGTGGCGCTCGCTCTCGTGGCCTGCGGTGTCCTCGTCGAGGGTGGGCAGGTCCGGGTTGTGCACCTGCAGGATCTTGCCGCCCAGCTCGTGGATCATCGCGGCCTCGTTGGGCATGCGCACGTCGGTGACGGCCAGCTTGCGGAAGTGCATCGACACCTGTCGGCGCACCCAGTGCTCGACGATGCGCACCCAGTAGTCCGGGTCCTGGCGCCGGCGGAACTCGGTGCCCCACTGCTGCATCAGCCAGCGGGGGCTGCGGGGCTCGTGCAGGCTGTGGCCGACGAACACCGCCCAGTGCAGGAAGGACGGATCACAGGCCTGGCCGATGGCCAGCGAGGGCAGCGGCAGCTCCTTCGTGCGGCGGTCAGTGAAGAGGCCCACATCCAGGCGGAAGGCCTGGGCCAGCTCGGCGCGCACGGCGTCGGCGAAGGCGATGGTCTTGTAGCCGTGGCGCACCAGGGCCTGGGCGCTGCTGTCCTTGCCGGCGCCGGCCTGGCCGGTGAAACCGATCAGGTAGAGGGGCGGGGAGAGGTTCACGCTGTGGCCCTCGCAGCATCGGCCAGGGCAGCGCGTTGCGCGGCCTGGTGCACCAGGGCACCGCCGGTGCGGCCTTCACCCAGCAGCTGGTCGACCGCGCTCATGCGGCGCGGCAGGGGCGGCGTGCCGTCGGGGCGCCAGTGGCTCACGTGCACCTGGCCGACGCGCCACAGGAAGTCCTCGATGGTGGGGCACACGCGCCGCATGCCGTAGAACACCAGCCCGGGCACGTCGCGATCGTGGGCGTAGCGGATGTCGAGATCCAGCGTGCGATCGATGTGCCGCAGGTCGAAGATGAACACGCCGGCGGTGCGGGACACCACGGCGCGCAGGAAGCGCGCGGGCTGGCCGTTCTCGGTGACCAGGTGCAGGCCGAGCAGCTGGCCATCGCGGAACTGCACTTCCCACTTCTGGGCCAGCACCTGGTGCCGGCCGTGCCTGTGGATGATGGTGGAATCAGTCAGCATCGCTGCCTCCTGTGGCTTTGGGGTGGAAGTCCGCGGCGGGCACGATGCCGTCGCAGTGGATGAGGTGCAGCACCGGCGAGCCGCGGTGCTGGCCGGGCTCCAGGCCCTGGCCGCGCAGCACCACGTGCTCGCCCACGCGCAGGGCCGTCTTGGCATGGGCAAGCTGGTAGGCCACGTGGGGCGCGCCACGGGCGGGCACGTGCAGGAGGGCGTGGAAGGGTGCGGCTTGGGGGTGGCCCTGCCAGTGCTGCTCGATGAGCAGCTCGACGGTGCAGTCACCGTTCGTGGCCACACGCAGCTCGGGGCGGTGCAGCAGCGGGCCGACGATGTAGAGCATGGGCCGGCACTCGCGCGGCGGCGCGATGCCGTCCAGTGAGGCCTGGGCGGGCTCCGGGGTCGCCTGGGGCGAAACGACTGCGGCGCTCACGGCTGCACCTGGTAGCGCCGGGCGCGAAGTTCGCCCAGGCGGTTGCGCCGCTCGCCGATGATGGACGGGCCGTCGGCCACGGCACGTGACAGATCGGCGAGGTGAGCCTGATGGGCCCGCAGTGCCGCCTCGTGGCGCCAGATCAGGAGATCCAGCCATAGGGCGTGCAGGCGTCTGCACAGACGGGCGATCATGATGCGGCCCTCGCGGCCATCATGGTGTCGGCCCACTCGTGGGCCGCCGCAGCCCAGGCCCGCGCGGATTCGTGGCGCATGTGCGGGTTGCCAAGCAGGCCAGACAGCGCCGCGCGTGAGAACAAGAGGTGCAGCCCCATCCACGCGTCGATCGACTCGGGGGGGGTGTTGGGCTTCCCGGAAGCTTCATGGTGCGGCTGCAGTAGCGCACGGGCGAGCTGGTAAGCCTGGACGGCTCCATCACGCTTCACGTCCGGCTTGAAGTACTGGTCGGCCAGCATGCCGCGCAGGCAATCGGCGGCCACCTGGTCCAGGAGGGGGATGGCTTGAGGGGTGCTCATGCCCGCCCCCCCGTGATCAGTGGGAAAGTGTCGAGCTGGGCGGCGAGCATGCTGGCCACCGTCTCATTGGTCGGGTGGCCCACGCGCGCCTGGGGCTCGGCCAGGGCGTCGAGCTGGGCGGCGCCCGTCACGCCGGCCAGCGTGGCGCGTGCCCGCGCTCGGCGGGCGGCATCGTGGATGTCATAGGCCTGGACGACGCAGCTATAGCGCCGCTGGCCGGTGGTCAGGTCGCGCAGGGCGACCTTGAAGGGGAGAGCTGTGCTGTGCATGTCCGCTCCGTCGGGTGGTGACGGAGCGAACTGTAGCGAAAGCTACATCACGATGCAATAGCAAACGCTACATCTTCGATCTTCAGCCTGGAACTCCGTGCTATAGCTTTGCGCCCGACGGGGCGGATTGCCTCTTGGCCAACGAAATCTGGAGGATCCCTTCGTCATGCCTTGAAAGAGCACCGGAGAAGTGAACCTCATGCGGGCCGATCGACCAATCCGCATGAATTGTTTTGAGGTTGCCTAGGGATGGCGAGTATACGTTGCGCGAAGTGAGGGACTTTGGTTTGCCATACCGTTCGATTGCAATCTTTAGAACATCATCCTGGACCGTAAACCCATTGGTAACAATAAAAACCTCAGAAAGAACATTATCCTGATTTACGGAAATTCGGGCGCTCTTTACCCACGGTGGAAGCTGGCCTGGTCCAAATGCGAGCTGATGGTCTGTCCTTGACTCACCCGCACTTATAGTCATGGGGCCCGGAAAGTAACACAGGTCCGGCCATGGTGAGGAAGAACTCTTCGGACATTCAAGAATTTCAAGGGGCTGGCCAAGAGTTAGCCCAAACGCGGAAACTTGCCCATATGCGATGGCCGCCATGTTCATTGCGGCGATGACAAGAAGGGATCTAAGAATCCGGTGGTGTGCGATATTCATTCAAACTCCCCCGTTGGTGGGATTCATTGCGGGACTGATTTGGAAACATGATGATACGCGCACTCACATCGCCGAGCGGCCGGAGTTTTCCAGTTCAGCCTGCCGCCTTTCGCATTCCTCCACGGCTTTGATAAGGTTGAGCTCCAGGTGACCAAGCCATCTTGGGTCCAGACCGTTGACGCGCCGCAGCAGGTCTTGTCCAAATGGCCACTGTGGCTGTGTCGGTATTGGAACTACCGCCGCGCCGGGGCCTGCATTCGTTGAGCTAAACCATCCGGCCAAACCCCTCAGCTTCTCAATCTTGGCGATGGTCTTCTCTGTGATCGGCCGGTGGCCGCTGAGCATCTGCCCGATCTGAGACCCATCGCGGTACCCCAAGAGGCGGCCGAGTTCTGCCTTCACGCCATCGAACCGTTCATCGATGAGGTCGCTCAGGCGAGCACGTCGCCACTCCTGGGATTGCTGTGAAGTCATCTGCCTAACGTAGCAAATGCTTCGTTAGCGTTGGCTACTTGCATGCCTGTAGCCAATGCTACAGAATGGCGCCCATGAAACTTGACCACTACTTGGCTCAGCCCGATGCATTGTCGGTGGCCGAGCTCTGTCGGCGCATCAACGTCAAGCAGCCAGCGCAGGTCCGTCAATGGCGGCACGGCTATGGGGGGCGCCTGCCCAGTGCTCAGAATTGCGTAGCAATCGAACGCGCCACCAACGGCGCTGTCCGCCGCTGGGACCTTCGCCCTGACGACTGGCACCTGATCTGGCCCGAGCTGGTCGGCACCGACGGTGCACCCGCTGTGGCTGCGGTGCAGGAGGTGGCGTGATGCCGACGTTGACCATCGTGTCGTCAGGCGCCGTCTGTCGAGCCAGGTGTGTCTGTGACAAGACGCGCGCCGGCATCCTGACCATCCAGGTCGAACCGTTCGACCCGCACGTTCGCAGCGCCGGGGATGACGGTAAAGCTTTGCCCCGGGAGTACGTTGAATTCGACCACGATCGAGTCGGCTCTCTCCTCGGACACGAGGAACCTGCCGCCCATTCGGGCTTCGATGATGAGCGGCTTGCCGGGAGCGATGGTCCCGCTGTGAATGAGTTCGCGTGTCATGGGTGCCCCTTTCATGAGGAGTAGGTCGGTGGAACGTCCATTCTCCAACGAGCAGGGGCACCCATCCTTCCCCCCAAGACGCCAGGAGGTCGCAGATGCTGCGTGAACCCCCGCCCATGTGGCTGCACGAGTACAGCGAGCTCCAAGCCATGGACCGAGCTGAAATCGCTCGGAGCAAGGCGTTCGTCAGTTCGGCTGGGTCCGATCGATGGCGGCCTGAATCGCTCCTTCGGGCGACTTCGACGCGTAGCGCACGAGGGCCTTCGTCTGGGGGGCAAACATCTCTGGGTGCTCCTCGCACTTTTGCACGGCGCGCTGCGTGGCGTCGAGCAGCCCAAGCGGGTTGTCGTGTTCTTGCGCGATGGCTACAAGCAGCAGCCCGAGCGCTTCTCCGATGTGCTGAAGCGGATCGTTCGGGTCGTAAGAAAGATTCATGGGTGTCCCCCTCGTGAAAGGTGAAGTCGTGGAAAACCAAGTCTCGCACGAGGAGGCGCCCGCCCTCGGTGTCAACGAACTCAACCGGCAGCTTGCCGCTGCTCTTGGGTTGAAGACGGCCGGCCTGGTCCGGCTCGAGGTGATCGTCCAGGCGTTTGCCCTTCCGACCGTCCAGGCCACGTACATCGTGAGGTCGGCGGAAGATCTGGCGGCGGTGTCGTCGCTGTTTGTACTGCAGCCGGTGGATCAGGTCGGCACCGAAGGCGCGCCGGCCGTCGCTGACGTGCAGGAGGTTGCTGATGCTGCGTGACATCACTCCCTCGCAGCCCCTACGGCACATCCTTAGCGAGCGTGTCGCGGCGCGCATCCTTGCCGGCCGGCCTGCGTACAAGCGCCGCCGCGCTGTTGCCGATGTGCGTCTGCAGCTCAGGCTGATGCGGTCCTTCGCGACAGCTCGCTCAGAACGCGAAGGAGCTCCGTCGTGAAGCTCTCCACCGTGTGTGCCAGAGCAATGACCGTGGGGTCTCCGCTCTCGCCTGCAACTGCGTGTGCGATCTGCTGGAGGCTCAGCGCCTCCTTCTCGAGGTTCTCCAAGTTCATGGGCGCCCTCCTGAAGGGTTGCGTTGGGGGTTGTGGGGCTCAAAGCGTACCCCACCAGGCAGGGCGCCCGCCCGCTGTTCGTTGGCGTCGTCATGGCGCCCATTTTTTGCTCGGCGTCAACCGGTAGTTCAAGGCGGAAGTCCATGAATTCTTTCGATCCCTACACCCTGGACTTGCCCCTGCTGGGCGGGCTCGTGCGGGCCCAGCGCCTGGTCGTTCCCCCGGAGGTGGTCATGAAGATCAAGACCTACCGCCAGGCCTGTCGCCTGGCGTGGAAGCTGCGTGCCATCCGCAACATGACGCAGCGCACCCTGGCAGAGCACGCGGGCCTGTACCCGTCGCACGTTTCCGACTACTTCAGCGTGCACGACAACCGCCGCGAGCTGCCGGCCCGTCACATCGCCACCGTGGAGCGCATCGTGGGCAACACGGTGATCAGTCAGTGGCTCGCCCAGCAGAGCAAGCTCACGGTGCTGGAGGAGATGCAGGCGCAGCGGAGGCATGTGGCATGAGTTACTCACCCCAGCCGGGAACCATTCCGGACCGCGTGATTGCGTGCCTCAAGCGCCTGCCCGCCGGCGAGGAGATGTCAACAGGCGCACTGCTGGACGCGCTGGGCCAGCCCACATCGTTCGGCCTGCAGCCGTGCATGCAGGCAGCACGCAAGGCCGGTGTAGTGCAGGCACGCAAACGTCCAGGAAGCCGCCTCCTGTACTGGTCTCTCGGCGCAGGTGACGCCGAGCCCGAGAGCCCTTCCGAGCCTGACGATGATCCTCCACTGCGGCGGGTTGTGAGGGCAGAGTCGAGAAAGCGCGCCGCAAAGGACAGACGCGCATTCCGCTGCGCGATGTTCAGCGACGGAACGTTGCAGCTCGATCTGGCGGACGGCCCCGTTGTCCTTGACCCCACTGACGCTGCCGTGCTCGTTGACTATCTCTGGCAACGGAGGTCTTCATGAGGCCCGCCGGTGAGGTGCGCCAGGCGCTGCGGCAAGCCGCCGTGCAGCTAGCCGTCGAGGCCGGTGGCGGTACGTGGCGCGACATCGCTGCCCGAGCCCGCGTGGGCTACGAGGCCGCGCGCGGCACCATCAAGAACATGGCCCACGCCGGCGAGCTGCAGGCGATCGACGAGGTGCGCTCGCCCGGATCTCGCCGGCCGATGAACCGCTACGTGCCAGCAGTCGGCGCAGACCCCACAGGAGCCGCGCTCACCGAGCTGCTGGCCCTGTGGCGCCAGAGCTGAGGCGGACCAGAAGAACGAGGCAGACAACCCGATGCATCGAAGAGAGCACGGGGCGGCACAGCCCGCCCGGCGCATGACTCACCCCGCGGCCAGGAGGCGCCGTGGCTAACCAGCCGATTGACTTCGCGTCACTCGCCCAGGCCCTGCTGGACCGGGCGGAAGTACTCGTTCCGCAGTGGCTGCCCGGGGGGAAGAAGGTCGGCGCCAACTACATGTGTGGCGGTTTCGAGGGCGGGGAAGGGCGCAGCCTCGGAGTCAACCTCAACAGTGGCGCATGGGGCGAATTCGCTGGCGACGAGCGTGGTGGTGACCTGATCAGCCTGTTCGCGGCCATCCATGGCCTCAACAACGGCCAGGCGGCCCGCAAGCTCATGGAAGAGCTCGGGTGGGAGAGGGCCCGCACCGTGCAGACGCCTGCACCCCCACGAACGTCGGGCGCAGCGTCGGAGCCGCCCCTCTGGGACGCAGACGACCCCGGACCTGGCGCACCGGACGCAACAGGTGGCAAACGCAAGAGCCTCTGGCGCGCGGTGGTGCCTGTGCCACCCGGTGCGCCCGAGACCGACGGCAAGCACTTCCACCGCGGCCTGCCCGAGGCGATGTGGGAATACCGCTTCGAGGATCAGTTCTTCGGCTACGTGGTCCGGTACCGCACCAGCGATGGTGGCAAGGAGATCCTGCCGCACACCTGGTGCGTGGACGAGTCCGACGGCCGCGGCACCATGCGCTGGCACTTCAAGCAGTGGGAGGAGCCTCGGCCCCTCTATGTGCCCGCTACCTTGCTGTCGGGCGACCCGGCCAACGTGCCGGTGGTCATCGTCGAGGGCGAGAAGTGCGCCTTGGCTGGCCACCAGCTCCTTGGCCACGAGTTCGATTTCGTCTCGTGGCCCGGCGGCAGCAATGCATGGGACAAGGCCGCCTGGGGCTGGCTCATGGGCCGCACGGTCTACCTGTGGCCCGACTGCGATGCCAAGCGGGTGCGCCTGAGCGCCGCCGAGCGCCAGGCCGGCGTGGACCCGCAGAGCAAGGAGCTGCTGCCCGAGGAGCGCCAGCCCGGCGTCAAGGCCATGACGCACATCGGCTCGGTGCTGGTGGCCGAGCATGGTTGCACGGTCTTCCTGTGCCGCATCCCGAAGCCCGGCGACGTGAGCGACGGATGGGACATCGCCGACGCGATCGATCAAGGCTGGACGGCCGACCAGGTGCGTGCCTTCATCCGGGGCGCCGGCAACTTCGTTCCTCCTGACGACGCTGCCCGTGCGCGTGCGGGCGAGGGCAAGGGCGGCCAGTCAGCGCGCGGGCCCGGATTTTCGGCGCGATCCAGTGCTTCCGCGGAGGAGGGGGGAGAGGACCCCTCTCTCGCCTGGCGGCGGCATCTACTGGAAACGGCACAAGGAAGCATCCGGCCCGTGCGCGAGAACGCGGTCCTGGCGCTCGACGGGTGGCCTGAGCGCGAGGTCAAGGGTGTGCCCGAGGCAGAGGGCCTGATTCGGTTCAACGAGTTCACGAACAACGTCGAGAAGGCGCGGGAAACGCCGTGGGGCACGCCGGCCGGCCCGTGGGAGGAGGCCGACGAGCTGCTGATGGGCGAATGGCTGGTGCGAGAGCACTGGCTGCCCTCGATGCCGCGCGGAACGCTGGAAGAGGCTGTGCTGATGGTGGCAAGGCGCCATGCCTACCATCCGGTGCGCGAACGCATGTTGGCGCTGAGGGGGCGGTGGGATGGTGAGGGGCGCCTGGAAAAGTGGCTGAGGATCGTGTGCTTGGAGGAAGACGAGTATGACGACCGCGACCCGCTGCAGCAGTACCTGGCCAGGGTGGGCAAGTGGTTCTTGATGGGCATGGTGGCGCGGGTGATGCCCACCGAAAAGCAGGGCCCGAAGATCGTGCGAGGCCCTGGCACGAAGTTCGACACGATGCTCATCCTCGAAGGCCTCCAGGGCTCGGGGAAGTCGTCACTGGCAGCCCTACTGGGCGGCGAGTGGTTCGCCGACACGGGGCTGATGATCGGCGACAAGGACAGCTACCAGAACATCCAGGGCATCCTCGTCTATGAGTGGGGCGAGCTGGAGAACATGACGAAGCAGGAGGTCTCGAAGATCAAGCTCTTCTGCTCCTCCTGGAAGGACCGGTTTCGCGCCAGCTTCGATCGCCGCCCGCGAGACTACCCGCGCCAGGTGGTGTTCATCGGGACGACGAACGAGACCCACTACCTCACGGACGTCACGGGTAACCGCAGGTTCTGGCCTGTGCGCTGCACGCGGCCGCTGGATCACGAGTGGCTCAAGGCCAACCTCGATCAGCTTTTCGCCGAGGCCGTGCACAGGCTCGACCACAACGAGCGATTCTGGCCAACGCCTCAGGAGCAGCGAGACATCTTCGACCCACAGCAGCGGGCCAGAACCGTCACCAGCGCGATCGAGGCCGAGATCCGCCGCTTCCTCTATGACGAGAACCAGAAGGTGCCGCACGGCGGACAGAACGGCACGCTGATGCACCAGGTCAGCATGTCCGAGCTGCTGAACCGCATCGGCTACACGATCGACAAGCAGACCGACGTGGTGGTCAAGAAGGCCGCCTCGATCATGCACGCCCTGGGCTGGGAGCTGAAGCGCACCAGCCAGGCCGGGCGTCCCTACGTCTACGTGCGCCCCGAGCGCGAGCAGGCCGCCAGGCCCGCATCGCACGAGGCCGGCGCCAGCTCTTCATCCACCGGCCCCACGCAGGCCGAACAACCCGCAGAGGAACCCGATGGGTGCCCGTTCTGAGCAGCGATCGCGCGGCGGCGCGGAAAAGCTCGGGGCACCCGGGATGACGGCCATGTGACCCACAGCGACCGGGCGCACCCGGACTGTCCACGTTGTCCACGTTCATTCAGAGAGTCGTGAAGCACTGTCGAAGCTGCTGAACGGCCCGATGGGCGGAGCCATGCGCGGAGTGTCCAGGTGTCCATGAGCAAGCGCAGGCGTGCAGGGGCGCGCACACGCTCGCTCGCACGCGCGGAGGCGATCACGTATTCCCATCTCAATGAAAGGACATGGACAACATGGACAGAGCACCGAAGAAGGACTGGAGCTGGCTGCCGACGGCCATGCCCAAGGTGGCCCAGCTGGTGGCTGAGAAGAAGAAGGCCTACGGCGCCGCCCATGTCAGCGAGTGCTGGAAGCGTGGCGTCGAGCTGGGCGAGCCTGGCTGGTTCTTCGCGCGCGAGGGCGCCCTGGCCGTGGGAACACCGTGGGAGGACGACGAGGTCCTGCGCAACTTCGGCGCCCAGCACATCACCTCGGGCCAGGGCCTTCTGCTGATCAAGGAGCCGGCGAATGGGGCGCATTGACGACATCGAGCGCCGGCTGCAGAACTGGGCACGATGGAAGACCAGCAGTGGCGGTGGCAGCCTGGGCTATGCCCGTGTGCAGCTGGCCAGCGACACCAGCCGCGAGGGCTACCGTGAGGCAAGGATTCCCACGCTGGACTGCGAGGCGGAGGAGACAGACCGAGCGGTGCTGGCTCTACCCTCGGAGCTTCGGCGCACCGTTGAGCTGTACTACCTGGGCGGCGGACCGATGAGGCGCAAGGCAGAGATCCTGTGCTGCACCGAGAGGGCAGTGCACGCCCGTATCGAGCGGGCCCATCAGGTCATCCAGTCATGGGTGCAGGACCTGGAGCGGGCCCGGCGGCAGGAGCGTGCTCGCGTGGCCTGGCTCAACGCCAAGAGCCGACCTACCGGGGAGTTTTAAACCATTCAGAAACCCGCTACATTTCAGGCACGCTGCACATCGCTGCGCCCAGATCACTCACCGCCCCGTCAGGTCCGCCTGCACGGGGCGGCGTCGTTTGGGGCTGCGGTTGGCGCGTCGCAGTTGTCTCCTCGTGGGCGAAGCCCGCTTCGGCCCGGCCGGGTTCGCTCGGTCGGGCCTACTTCTTGAAGCCATGCCACAAGCCGCGCCGCGCCCATGCAGTCATCCAGGCTGTGGCCGGCTGGTGCATGGCGGCTCGCGTTGCGATCAGCATCGGGTGGCGGCATGGTCGGTGAGGCGTCCGACTGAGGTCAAGCGGATCACGGGTCGCAGGCTTCAGAAGGCACGTGCCCGGCTCTTCATGGAGCGGCCGCTGTGCGAAGCATGTCAACGGCACGGGCGCGTCACGCTGGCCACCGAGCGCGACCACAGGGTCCCGCTTGCCGAGGGCGGCACCGACGACGACGACAACATCCAGGCCCTCTGCGCTGACTGCCATCGCGAGAAGACCCTTGCCGAGGCGCTGCGGGGGAGGGGTGGGCGGAAAGTCTGAAGACACCCCAGCGG
>Ga0114986_1000143_pt1 | contig 19748 bp, 17 predicted proteins | sample Shrwel1BS1Day17_FD_96988 | JGI IMG/M metagenome (GOLD analysis project Ga0114986, IMG submission 96988) | Subsurface microbial communities from deep shales in Ohio, USA - Utica-3 well 1 S-1-Day17 | ecosystem: Environmental > Aquatic > Deep subsurface > Shale gas/oil reservoir > Produced... | reverse complement strand
GACCGCAAGGTGGCCGAGACGATCCGTTCTGATGCCTTCCCGAAGAAGAACTTCCGCAACACCCCGCTGGCGGGTTCGCTGATCCCCTGGATCGACGTGCCTTATGAAAATGGCCAGTCCAAGGAAGAGTGGAAGGGTGGTGCCGAGTGCAACAAGATTCTGGGCAAGCCTGCTTTCCGCTCGGCGGGTTCGATTCCCATTGACGGATTGTGCGTCCGCATCGGTGCCATGCGCTGCCACAGCCAGGCGCTGACCATCAAGCTGAAGAAGGACGTCCCGCTGGATGAGATCAGCGACATGCTGGCCAAGGCCAATCCGTGGGCCAAGGTGGTACCGAACGATCGCGAAATCTCCGAGCGTGAGCTGACGCCCGCTGCCGTGACCGGTACGCTGACTGTGCCGGTCGGCCGTCTGCACAAAATGGCGATGGGTCCGGAATATCTGGCCGCCTTTACTTGCGGTGACCAGTTGCTGTGGGGGGCGGCCGAACCCCTGCGTCGCATGCTGCGCATCCTGCTTGATACCTGATTTGCAAATTGAGTACAGAAAAGCCGGGGCGAGTCCCCGGTTTTTTATTTGTTGGGAATATGCCAAAGGGCGGTAAATTAGAAGCGGGTTTAGCTTGCATTGCTAAGTCCATGATGTTAATTTGAAAGTCCTAAATTCCATACTCAGGGTTTCGCTGTGACCGAAACTAAACACACCAAATTCAAAAAGCGTGCAGCAGCTTTGGCGGTGGCCTCCTGCATGTCGCTTACGCCGTTGTTTGCAGAGGCAGCCGGTCTTGGCAAGTTGACTGTGCTCTCCGGTCTGGGACAGCCTTTGCGCGCCGAACTCGATATCGGCGCAACCAAGGATGAGTTGGCCGGAATGTCAGCCCGTTTGGCACCGCAGGATGTGTTCAGGCAAGCCGGCGTGGATTTCGCCAGCGTCCTTCTCGATTTGCGTTTTGCCGTAGAAAAGCGCCCGGGTGGAAATGCGGTGGTCAAGGTGACCTCGTCCAGGCCGATCAATGAACCGTTCCTCGATTTTCTCGTTGAACTCAATTGGCCGGCCGGGCGCTTGGTGCGTGAATATACTTTCCTGCTCGATCCGCCGGAAATTGCCGCAAAACAAACTGCGCGTCCGGTTGCTGAAGCACGCGTTGTGGAAACCGTACGTGGTGCCGCTTCTGCAGAAGGGCGCCAGGCTTCAGGCAGTATGGGTGCGCGTCCGTCAGCACAGCCCAGGGTGGCCGCGGACACGGCTGCGAGACCAGCAGACGGGAATGGTCGCGTCGTGCAGCCTGGTGAAACATTGCGCAAGATCGCCAATGAGACCCAATATGACGGTGTTTCCCTTGAGCAGATGCTCGTCGGTTTGTTCCGTCACAACCCCGATGCCTTCCTTGGCGAAAACGTCAATCGACTGAAAGCGGGCGCCATCCTGAATGTTCCAGAGAAATCGGTCGTGGAATCGGTTTCTCCGGCAGAGGCCCGGAAAATTTACGTAGCGCAGACCTCGGACTGGAATACGTATCGCCAGAAATTGGCGGCATCGACCAGTAAAACTGCGGCGAAGGCTGATGAAGCCGGTGCTCAGGCCAGTTCCGGCAAGATTACGGCGAAGGTCGAGGAAAAGCTCGTGCCGGCCGAGCAGTCGAAAGACCAGGTGAAGGTCGCTCGTACCGATGCGGCAGCGAAGGGCACGACGGATGCCAAAGCGGCCGAATCCGCCGAGCAGGTTGCCCGGGAAAAGGCGCTCAAGGATGCTCAGGAGCGCCTGGCTGTACTTGAAAAGAACGTCAATGAACTCCAGAAACTCCTGGAGATGAAGAACCAGAAGTTGGCTGAATTGCAGCAACCGGCCAAGAAGGAGGAGCCCAAACCGGTTGAGGCAGTGAAACCGGTCGAGCCCCCGAAAGCAGAGCCCAAGGTTGATCAGGCGGCCAAGCCCGTCGAGCCGCCCAAGCTTGCCGAAGAGCCCAAACCCGTTGAACCTGCAAAGCCGGTAGAGCCGGCAAAGGTCGAGGCCCCGAAGCCTGTTGTGCCCCCACCGTTGCCAGTCGAGGAACCGGGCTTTGTCGATTCCCTGATGGAAGACCCGTTGCCGCTGGCTGCCGGGGGCGGCATCCTGGCCTTGCTGGCTGCCTATTTCGCGCTCAAGCGCCGCCGCTCGCAGGCTACATCCCTGGAAACGACTGCGGCGCCGATGCCCTCCAGTCTGGGTCCGAACTCTGTATTCCGCATGACCGGTGGGCAGAGCGTCGATACCGGCAATACCCCGCCGCAGACTGGCGATTTCAGCCAGACCGGTCCGGGTACGATCGACACCGATGAAGTCGATCCGGTTGCTGAGGCCGATGTTTACATGGCCTACGGCCGTGATACCCAGGCTGAAGAAATTCTTCTCGAAGCCCTGCAGAAGGATCCGCAGCGTACGGCGATTCACGCCAAGCTGCTGGAAATCTATGCCAATCGCCGCAGCCTCAAGCAATTTGAAACGCTGGCCAGTGAGTTGTACGCACAGACTGCCGGCATCGGTCCGGATTGGGAGAAGGTGGCCTTGCTGGGAGCCAGCCTTGACCCAGGTAACCCGCTGTATACCAGCGTTGCCGCACCGAGCATGGCACCGGCCCCCGCTGTTGAGCCCATGCTTGATGTGGGTACCCCGGTTGAAAGCTTCTCGCTTCCCGAAGAGCCGTTTGCCGAGCCCTCAGTGGAGCAGGTGCTCTCGGTTGAGGAGGCCCCGCAGCCGGAATCCGATCTCGCGTTTGGCGGCGCCTTTGAGCGGGATACATTGGTGTTGGCAACCGACTCGGTGCAGCCGCCGGCAACCAACGAACCGGCCGCTTCGGTTGAAGACGTGGGGCAGGCTAGCGATGGCATGACCCTCGATTTCGATTTGGGCGAGCAGGCTGTCGCTTCTGAGCTCAAGGCCGCTGGCGAAGCGGTTGCCGACGATCTCTCGGCGACAGTGGTTCAGGGTTCCGCCGATGCGCTGGATTTTGATCTGGGAACCGAAGCAGCCGTACCGGAGCCATCGTTGGCCGCGGAGCTTGCACTGCCAGCGAGCAAAGAGCCGGAGAGCGGCGCTATTGATTTCGACCTGAATATTCCCGAGGAACCGTTGCTTGATCAGGGCAGTGCTACAGCCTCTTCGCCTGACTTCTCGCCAGAGGGAACCTTGGTCATGCCATCGGCGTCGGTGAGTGAGGACTTCGATGTCGGACTGGGCACCTGGGTTGGCGTCGATGGTGAGGGTGGTGCCGTCGATACGGCGTCCGCCAATCCGGAGCCAGTGGTCGATGCATCGCTGACGCAGACGGTTGTGAATCCGATGGCAGGTACCGATACCTTTGTCGGGGATGTCGACTTGCTTGATTTCGGCGGCGAAAAGGAGCAGCCGGCATTGACCAGTACCGTTGTCAATTCTGCTGTTGCCGATACCGACTCGCTCGAATTCGACGTCAAACTGACCGATTCGGTCTTCCTGGGTGAGCCGATGGCGACTCCGGAATTCGATATTGGCTCGATCAATCTCGATCTGGCTGCCGAGCCAGCGCAACCGGCGCCGGTTGAAATCCCGGCTGCACCAATCGACACCCCGATCGAGAGCCCGGCGGCACATGATGAGCAGTGGGAGGAGGTCAACACCAAGCTTGACCTGGCCAAGGCCTACGAAGAAATGGGCGACCTGGAAGGTGCGCGCGAATTGCTCCACGAGGTTTTGGGTGAAGGCCCAGCCGATCTCGTTGAGCAGGCGAAAACAATCCTGGGTCGTATCGGCGGGTAGAATTCAGGTTTGCGACAGGCAAATGGCTCCGCAAGGGGCCATTTGCATTTTTGGGGTTCGCTTTGCATCCATCTTGTGCATTGATCGTCTGGCTTTCTGCCGTGCTGGCTGCGCAACGTTTCGGCTATGTGGGTTTGGCCGCGCTGGCCAGCGTCCCTTTATTGTGGTCCCCCGCCGGATTTCGGCCCTGGCTGGGTTTGATGTACCGGGCCAGGTGGCTGTTGCTAACGTTGTGGTTGATCTTGGCTTACAACGCACCGGGTGACGCCTGGCTCGATCAGTCGTGGGCGCCCACCTACGAGGGGATGGCAGAGGGCGGTTTGCAGGTGGCGAGGTTGTCGGTGATGTTGCTTTGGCTGGCTTGGCTTTTCGTTCGTTTGGGACGGGAGCAACTGGTTTCAGGTGTGTGGGGGTTGTTGCAGCCAGTGAGTGTGCTGGGCATGCAGGTGGAGCGCCTGGTCGTGCGTCTGTCCCTGGTTCTTGAGAATCTGCAGGGGCCGCAGGAGCAGGGGGGCTGGCGGCGTATGTTGCAAGTTGCCACACATGATGTTGCCGGTCCGGACTGCATGCGCCTGAGCGCCATGCCTTGGCGGTTTCGGGATACCTCGGTGGTTGTGGCCTGTGTGGCCGGTTTGCTGGGAGCGGTGGTGTTGTGAGGATAGCCTTGGGAGTCGAGTACTGCGGGACCAGCTTTCGAGGCTGGCAGAGCCAGGCAGGGGGGGGTACGGTGCAGGATGCCGTCGAGGTGGCCTTGGGCAGGATTGCCGGAACGCCGACGGCAGTTTTGTGCGCCGGTCGCACCGATGCCGGGGTGCATGCAACACAGCAGGTCGTGCATTTCGACACCGAGGTCGAGCGGCCCATCACGGCGTGGGTTCGCGGCGTCAACTCGCATTTGCCGGACGGTGTCGCCATCCGCTGGGCGCAGCCGGTGAATGATGCGTTCCATGCTCGCTTCAGCGCCCATGGTCGGCGCTATCGCTATTTATTGCTCAACCGCCCGCAACGTCCCGGTTTGTGGCTCGGCCGTGTTGGCTGGTTTCACGGGGCGCTTGAGCTGACTGCGATGCGGGAGGCTGCTGACAGGCTGCTCGGTGAGCACGATTTCTCCGCTTTCCGGGCAGCTGCTTGCCAAGCCAAGTCACCGATCAAGACCATGACCCATGCTGCGGTACATCAGTGTGGCAGCATGTTCGTGTTCGATTTCGAGGCCAGTGCGTTCTTGCATCACATGGTGCGTAACCTGGTTGGCACCCTCGTTTATATCGGGAAAGGTGCTGAGCCGGTGCAGTGGATGGATGCACTTCTGCAGATGAAGGATCGCAAGCTGGCGGCGCCGACCTTTTCGCCGGATGGTTTGTACTTTCGCGGCCCCGTCTATGAATCGCACTGGGGCTTGCCGATGACCGACGACGATTTTCTCGATGGAATACTGGCATGAGAACCCGAGTCAAGATCTGCGGGCTTACCCGTGAAGTCGATGTCGACGCCGCTGTTGCTGCCGGCGCCGATGCGATCGGTTTCGTCTTCTATCCACCCAGTCCGCGCTACGTCGCGCCGCAACGCGCGGCCGAACTGGTGAAGCGGATTCCACCTTTTGTCGATGTGGTCGGCCTGTTCGTCAATGAGGGGGTGGAGGTCGTACGGGCGGCTTGCGATGCGCTGCCCATCAACATCCTGCAGTTTCACGGCGACGAAGATGCTGCTTATTGCCGCCGGTTTTCAAGGCCTTGGCTGCGGGCGGCCCGGGTGAGGCCGGGGCTCGATCTGGTAGAATTCGCCCGCTCGTTTCCCGAAGCCCGAGGGCTGTTGCTCGATGCCTTCGTCGACGGTTTTGGTGGCGGCGGCCATGTTTTCGACTGGACGCTCATTCCACCTGGCTTGCCCGGTTATGTGGTGCTCTCCGGAGGCTTGAATGCCGAGAACGTCGGTGACGCCATCCGACGCGTACGACCGGTTGCTGTCGATGTGTCGTCGGGCGTGGAAGTGAGCAAGGGCATCAAGGATCACGACAAGATGCGCGCATTTATCGCCGCCGTCCGGGCAGCGGACGAAGCGGGCAACGCAGGATAGGAACCATGAGGAAATCGGCCGGGGGTATTACCCGAACCTGTTGGCGGCGCCATCTGGCGAATCACCCCTGATGCAGGGCGGCTGCCGTTCGTTTTTCCCCACCGATTTTCCAGAAAGATAGCCATGTCCACTACGCCTTATGCTTTTCCTGATGCCAAGGGCCATTTCGGCCCCTACGGCGGTGTCTTCGTTGCCGAAACCCTGTTCGGTGCGCTTGACGAACTGAAGGCGGCCTATGCTGCCGCCCAGGCCGATCCGGCCTTCCGCGCGGAGTACGAGTACGAACTGAAGCACTTTGTCGGCCGGCCGTCGCCGATCTACCATGCCAAGCGCTGGTCCGACCTGCTCGGCGGTGCGCAGATCTACCTGAAGCGCGAAGACCTCAACCATACCGGCGCCCACAAGGTGAACAACTGCATCGGCCAGGCCATGCTCGCCAAGCGCATGGGCAAGCCGCGGGTCATCGCCGAAACCGGCGCCGGCCAGCACGGCGTGGCGACGGCTACCGTTGCTGCCCGTTATGGCATGGAGTGCGTGGTCTACATGGGCAGCGAGGACGTCAAGCGCCAGGCGGCCAACGTTTATCGCATGAAGCTGCTCGGCGCCACCGTTGTGCCGGTCGAATCCGGCTCGAAGACGCTGAAGGACGCGCTCAACGAAGCGATGCGCGACTGGGTGACCAATATCCACAACACCTTCTACATCATCGGTACCGTGGCCGGGCCGCACCCCTATCCGATGCTGGTCCGCGATTTCCAGAAAATCATCGGTGAGGAATGCCTGACCCAGATGCCGGAAATGGTCGGGCGCCAGCCGGATGCAGTGATTGCCGCCGTGGGCGGTGGTTCCAACGCGATGGGCATCTTCTATCCCTACATCAATGTCGAAGGCGTTCGCCTGATCGGTGTCGAGGCAGCGGGCGAGGGCGTCGCGACCGGCAAACATGCCGCTTCGCTGACAGCCGGGGTGCCGGGTGTGCTGCACGGCAACCGCACCTACCTGCTGCAGGACGAGGATGGCCAGATCATCGAGACGCATTCGGTGTCGGCCGGCCTCGATTACCCGGGCGTCGGCCCGGAGCACGCCTGGCTGAAGGACATCGGCCGCGCCGAGTATCAGCCGATCACGGACGCCGAGGCGCTTGAGGCCTTCCACAAGCTGTGCCGCCTGGAAGGCATCATCCCGGCGCTGGAATCCAGCCACGCGCTGGCCTATGCCGCGAAGCTGGCGCCGACGCTGGGCAAGGACAAGATTCTGCTGGTCAACCTCTCCGGCCGGGGTGACAAGGACATGCATACCGTGGCCGAAAAGTCGGGGATCCAGTTCTGATGTCGCGCATTCAAAAAGCTTTCGAACGCCTGAACGGCGAGGGCCGCAAGGCGCTGATTCCCTTCATCACCGCCGGCGACCCGAGTGCTGATCTGACCGTGCCCCTGATGCACGCGCTGGTCGAAGCCGGTGTCGACGTGATCGAACTGGGGGTGCCGTTCTCTGACCCGATGGCTGACGGCCCGACCATCCAGCGGGCGTCGGAGCGCGCACTGGCGCGGGGCATGACCCTGCGCAAGGTGCTGCAACTGGTTTCCACCTTCCGCACAGTCGATGACAATACGCCGGTCGTGCTGATGGGCTATGCCAATCCGATCGAGGCCATGGGCCTGCAGCGGTTTGCCGAAAAGGCTGCCCAGTCGGGTGTGGATGGCGTGCTGGTGGTCGATTACCCGCCGGAGGAGGCCGAAAATTTTGGCGCCGCCATGAAGGCGCAGGGTTTGGATCCGATCTTCCTGATCGCTCCGACCTCCAACGCCGAGCGTATCGCCCAGGTGGCGCAGATCGCCAGCGGCTATGTCTATTACGTATCGCTGGCCGGGGTGACCGGTTCCGGTGCCTTGAACGTCGAGGCGGTGGCTGAAAAGCTGCCGGCCATTCGCGAAAGGACCGGCTTGCCGGTCGGCGTCGGTTTTGGCATTCGCGATGCCGCAACAGCGAAGCGCATTGCCGCGTTTGCCGATGCCGTCGTCGTCGGCAGCCGGATTATCGAAGAAATTGAAAAATCGACCGCAGAAACCGCCTGCGCCAACGTCAAGGCGTTGGTGGCGGATATTCGTCGCGGTGTGGATGAGGTGAAAAAATGAGTTGGCTGACCAAACTGCTGCCCCCCAAGATCAAGCGCGAGCAGGGACAGCGCCGTTCCAACCTGCCGGAAGGCTTGTGGAGCAAGTGCCCTTCCTGCGAGGCGGTGCTCTATGCGACCGACCTGGAAAACAACCTGCAGGTCTGCCCCAAGTGCGGCCATCACAACCGCCTGAATTCGCGTCAGCGCCTGGACCTGCTGCTTGATACGGAAGGCCGTTTCGAGATCGGGGCCGAAGTCGTGCCGGTCGACAGCCTGAAATTCAAGGATTCCAAGAAGTATCCCGATCGCCTGATGGAAGCCAACGAAGCGACTGGCGAGAGCGATTCCCTGGTCGTCATGCAGGGTGCCATCAAGACCATGCCGGTCGTCGCCGCGGCATTCGAGTTCGAGTTCATGGGTGGCTCGATGGGCTCGGTGCTTGGCGAGCGCTTCGTGCGCGGCGTGCAGAATGCCGTCGAGCAGAAGATGCCCTTCATTTGCATTACTGCCTCGGGTGGGGCGCGCATGCAGGAAGGCCTGTTCTCGCTGATGCAGATGGCGAAGACGACGGCGGCGCTAACCAAGCTGTCGGAAGCCGGCCAGCCGTTCATCTCCATCCTGACCGACCCGACCATGGGCGGCGTTTCCGCTTCCTTTGCCTTTGTCGGCGACGTGGTCATCGCCGAACCGAATGCGCTGATCGGCTTTGCCGGGCCGCGTGTCATCGAGCAGACCGTGCGCGAAAAGCTGCCGGAAGGTTTCCAGCGTTCCGAATTCCTGCTCGACAAAGGCGCCATCGACATGATCGTCGACCGTCGCGAACTGCGCGACCAGGTTGCCCGTACCCTGGCCCTTTTGCTCAAACTGCCGGCGGCAGCCTGAGCAAGTTGTTAGCTCGCTACGGGCGACTGATAACAAACAACTAGCAACTAATGACTAAAGAAGACTGGCTGCAACATCTGGAAGGCCTGCACCCCAAGGGGCAGGCCGGTATCGAACTGGGGCTGGAGCGCATCCGGCTGGTCAAGGCTGCGCTTGGCCAGACCCAGCATTGCCCGGTGATTACGGTCGGCGGCACCAACGGCAAGGGCTCGACCTGCGCCTACCTGGAAAACATCATCGACCGCGCCGGCTACAAGGTCGGTTGCTATACCTCGCCGCACCTGCTGGCCTACAACGAACGGATTCGCCTGAACGGGCAGTCGGTGAGCGATGAGGCACTGTGTGCCGCTTTTGCCCGGGTCGAGGCGGCACGCCGGCAGGCAGGGGATGTTGCGCTGACCTATTTCGAGTTCGGCACGCTGGCCGCCTGGGAGGTCTTTGCCGAGGCCGGGGTCGAGGCGGCAATCCTCGAAGTCGGGCTGGGTGGGCGGCTGGATGCAGTGAATTGCTACGAGCCGGATGTTGCCATCGTTACCTCGGTGGCGCTCGATCACACCGACTGGCTGGGCCCGGACCGCGAAGCCATCGGTTTCGAGAAGGCCGGCATCTACCGCGCCGGAAAACCCGCCCTGTGCGCCGATCCGCAGCCGCCGCAAAGTCTGCTCGACCACGCTGCGGCCATCGGTGCCGACCTGCGCCTGGTCGGGCGCGACTTCGGCTTCGAGCGCGATCTGGAAAACCGCCTGCAATGGCGCTGGTGGTGCCGCTCCGGCGAACGCGTCATGCGCCGTTCGCTGGCCTACCCGGGGCTGCGCGGCCCCATCCAGTTGTATAACGCGGCCGTCGTGCTGGCTGCCCTGGACGCCATCGCTGACAAATTGCCGGTCACCATGCAGGCCATCCGTCCGGGCCTGATCGAAACCGAGTTGCCCGGACGTTTCCAGGTGGTGCCGGGCAAGCCGGCCATCGTTCTCGATGTCGGCCACAACCCGCAGGCGGTCAAGGTGCTGGCCGATAACCTGTCAAGCATGGGCTTTTTCGACCGCACGCTGGCCGTGGTCGGCATGTTGAGCGACAAGGATATTGCCGGAGCACTGGCTCCGCTGAAGGGCAAGGTCGATGTCTGGCATGTCGCCACGCTGGGTGGCGTACGCGGGACTGAGGCGAAAACCCTGGCTGCCATCATCGCGGCGGCGGAGTTGGGTGGCGAAGTGGTTTGCCATGCGACGCCGCTCGAGGCGATGCGGGCTGCCAAGGGGCAAGCCTCTGAAAGTGATAGAATTCTGGCCTTTGGATCCTTCTACACGGTTGCCGGTGCGCTTGAGGCGTTGCGGAAGAAACCTTAGGACATGGAAGACAACGACGCTCAATTGCAACTCAAGAAACGTGCCCGCCGCCGCCTGGTCGGGGCGGCTTTTTTCGTTTCCGTGGTTGCCGTAGTCTTGCCCATGGTGATGGATCATGAGCCGCGCCAGGTCGTGCAGGATGTCGAAATCCGCATTCCCGGGCAGGACGAGAAGCCATTTGCGCCGAAGTTCGCCGCCGCGCCTGTCGAAAAGCCGGTAGAAAAGGCGGCAGAAAAACCGCTGGCGGCTCCCAGCGACAAACCAGCGGTTGATGCGACTGCTGAGGCCAAGCCGACAGCCCGCGTCGTGGAAGTGAGCAAGGACAGCAAACCGGTGGAGAAGGCTGCCGACAAGCCGGCCCAGAAACCCGAAAAACCGGTCGACAAACCACCCGTCAAGCCGGCCGAGAAGGCTGCGGAAAAAACGACCGAGAAGCCCAAGACTGACGAGGCCAAGCGGGCGGCAGCGATACTGGCTGGCCAGGCAGCTGACAGCAAGGCCATCGAGGCCAGGCCGACAGCCAAACCCGGCGAGTATCTGGTGCTCATTGGGGCGTTTGCCAACGAGGCCAATGTCAAGAACATCAAGGCCAAGCTTGCCGAGCAGGGCATCAAGACCTTCAGCGAACCGCTCGATACGCCGCAGGGCAAGAAGACACGCGTCAGAGCTGGTCCCTTTGCGAGTCGTGAGGCCGCCGACAAGGCGCTGGAGAAAATGCAGCGCATCGGTGTCTCCGGAGTCGTTGCGGCGAAGCCATGACCGGGTTTGATTATTTGGTGATCGGCATCGTCGGCCTGTCGCTGTTGTTCGGTTTATGGCGCGGCGTGGTTGGCGAGATCATCGCACTGGTCGCCTGGGTGCTGGCGATCTTTACCGCCGTCGAGTTTGGAGCACTGGTTGGAACCTCCGTGTTTGCGGGCATGTCAGACCCGGCATTGCGGACATTGGCCGGTTGCGTGGTGATTTTTATTGGGGTGCTGGTGGTCATGGCGCTGTTCCGGATGCTGGTCAAGCGCATGGTCAAGGCCTTGGGCCTGTCCGTATCGGATCGCATCCTCGGCATGCTTTTCGGCCTGTTGCGTGGCGTGCTGGTGTGCATGGTGCTGGTCGGCCTGGGCGGCATGACCTCGGCCCCGACGCAGGCTTGGTGGCGTCAGGCGATGCTGGCGGCCCCCCTGGAAACAGCTGTCCTGGCGACCAAACCCTGGTTGCCGGACGATTTGGCAAAACGAATTCGATTTAGCTAGGCAGGAAAAAACTATGTGCGGGATTCTCGGTGTAATGGCGACAACGCCGGTCAACCAGTTGCTTTACGATGGCCTGATGGTGCTGCAGCACCGCGGTCAGGATGCAGCGGGTATCGCCACGGCAGAAGGCAACACCTTCCATCTCCACAAGGGGCCGGGGCTGGTGCGCGATGTTTTCCGGACGCGCAACATGCGCGCCCTGCCGGGTAACGTCGGTATCGGCCATGTACGCTATCCGACGGCCGGTTCGGCCTACAACTTTGCCGAGGCCCAGCCCTTCTACGTCAATTCGCCGTTCGGCATCGTGCTCGGCCACAACGGCAACCTGACCAACGCCGAGCAACTGAAGGACGAGATGTTCCGTCTCGACCGCCGGCACATCAATACCAATTCCGATTCGGAAGTCCTGCTCAACGTGCTGGCGCATGAGCTGCAGTCGGCGGCGCACGGTTACGAACTCGATGTCGACAGCATCTTCCAGGCGGTGGCCGGCGTGCATCGGCGCTGTCGCGGCGCCTATGCTGTCGTTGTGCTGATTGCCGGCTATGGCCTGCTCGCCTTCCGCGACCCGCACGGTATCCGTCCGCTGGTTTATGGCCAGAACGCAACGCCGCAAGGCATGGAATACCTGGTCTCCTCGGAATCGGTTGCGCTCGATACCCTGGGCTTCCAGATGGTGCGCGACATCGAGCCGGGCGAGGCGATCTTCGTCGACCTCAATCACCAGTTGCATGCCCGCCAGTGTGCACAACAGGCAATGTACGCACCGTGCATTTTCGAATACGTCTATCTGGCTCGCCCGGACACCGTGATCGACGGCGTTTCCGTCTATGAGGCGCGTCTTGCCATGGGTGAATTGCTGGCTGAAAAGGTCAAGCGCATCATTCCGGTCGACGAAATCGACGTTGTCATTCCGATCCCCGATTCCAGCCGGCCATCGGCCATGCAGCTGGCGCAGGCGCTGGGCATCCCCTTCCGCGAGGGTTTCGTCAAGAATCGCTATGTCGGACGGACCTTCATCATGCCCGGCCAGGCCATGCGCAAGAAGTCGGTGCGCCAGAAGCTGAATACCGTCGGCCAGGAGTTCAAGGGCAAGCGCGTGCTGCTGGTCGACGACTCCATCGTGCGCGGCACGACCAGCCGCGAAATTGTCGAAATGGCTCGGGCCGCCGGCGCGACCAAGGTGTATTTTGCTTCCGCCGCACCACCGGTACGTTTTCCGAATGTGTACGGCATCGACATGCCGACCCGTGCCGAACTGATCGCCACCGGTCGCAACGACGACCAGATTGCCGCCGAAATCGGCGCTGACGCGCTGGTCTATCAGGATATCGAAGCCCTCAAGCAGTCGATCACCACCCTGCGCAGCGACCTGACGGTTTTCGATGCCTCCTGCTTCGATGGCTGTTATATCACCGGCGATATCGATGCCTATTATCTCGACGCCGTCGAGGGCAAGCGGGGTGGCAAGCCGGCCAAAGGCAACGACGACGACGGCGACAGCCGTTCCTCCGAACAGATGGTCCTCGGCCTGTCGAATGGTGGGCAAGAGTAATGGCTGGGTTTGACGCCGGGGCGGGATATCGTCCGGAAACACTGGCTGTCCGTGCCGGCCAGGAGCGCAGCCAGTTCGGCGAGCACTCGGAGGCGCTGTACCTGACCTCCAGCTTCGTTTTCGAAAGCGCGGCGCAGGCCGCCAAGCGCTTTTCCGGTGAGGAAGAGGGCAATGTCTACGCCCGTTTCTCCAACCCGACGGTGAGCATGTTCGAGGAGCGCCTGGCCGCGCTCGAAGGCGCCGAGGATTGCGTCGCCACGGCGAGCGGCATGTCGGCCATCATGGCTGCCGTGCTGGCGCATCTCAAGCAGGGTGACCACATCGTCGCCTCCAACAGCCTGTTCGGCGCCACCGTGCAGTTGTTCAACAACATCCTGTCGCGCACCGGCATCACCACCACCTTCGTGTCGCATACCGATCCGGCAGCGTGGGAAGCGGCGATCCGGCCGGAAACCAGGCTGTTCTTTCTGGAAACGCCATCCAACCCGCTGACCGAGATTGCCGACATCCGCAAACTGGTGGCCATTGCGCACGCCAAGGGCATTCTGGTCGCGGTGGATAACTGCTTCTGCACGCCCATCCTGCAAAAGCCGCTCGAACTGGGCGCCGATCTGGTCATCCACTCGGCAACCAAGTACATCGACGGCCAGGGGCGGGTGCTCGGGGGCGCAGTGTGCGGGCCGAAGAGGCTGACCGAAGAGGTTTTCAAATACCTGCGCACGGCTGGTCCGACCCTGTCGGCCTTCAACGCCTGGGTGCTGCTCAAGGGCCTGGAGACGCTGAAACTGCGTGTCGAGGCACAAGCGGCCAATGCCGCACGGCTGGCCAACTGGCTGGAGGCGCACCCCAGGGTGGCGCGTGTTTTCTACCCCGGCTTGCCTTCGCACCCGCAGCACGAACTGGCCAAGGCACAGCAGAAGAACGGGGGCGGCATCGTATCCTTCGAGGTCAAGGGCGGGCGCGAGCAGGCGTGGACCGTCGTCGACCATTGCCAACTACTCTCCATCACCGCCAATCTGGGCGACGTCAAGACCACCATTACTCATCCTGCCTCCACCACGCACGGCCGCATTTCCCCGGAAGCCCGGGCCGCCGCCGGCATCAACGAAGGTCTGCTGCGCATTGCTGTCGGCCTTGAAGCGGTGGAAGACCTGCAGGCCGATCTCGAACGCGGCCTCTCCCTTATCTGATATTTGAGCAACGCCCGGCTCCGGCCGGGCGTTTCGCTTTGGAGTACTCCCCATGCATTTTTCCGACCTCGGCCTGAAGGCCGAAATCCAGCGCGCCGTGGCCGAACAGGGCTACGACACGCCGACTCCCATCCAGCAGCAGGCAATTCCCGCCGTGCTGGCTGGCCATGACCTGATGGCCACGGCACAAACCGGCACCGGCAAGACGGCCGGGTTCACGCTGCCCATCCTGCATCGCCTGGTTTCCGGCCCGAACGACCGGCTGACTCGCGTCGCCCGCAAGCCGCGCGTGCTGGTTCTGACGCCGACCCGCGAACTGGCTATCCAGGTCGAGGAAAGCGTGCGGACCTACGGCAAGCACCTGCCGATCAACTCACTGGCTGTATTTGGCGGTGTCGGCATCAATCCGCAGATCGCCAACCTGCGCCGCGGCGTCGATATTCTGGTCGCTACGCCGGGGCGCCTGCTCGACCACGTCCAGCAGCGTACGGTCGATTTGTCCGGTATCGAGATTTTCGTTCTCGATGAAGCTGATCGCATGCTCGACATGGGCTTCATCCGCGACATCCGCAAGATCATCGCGCTGTTGCCCAAAGAGCGCCAGAACCTGATGTTCTCGGCTACTTTCTCGCCGGAAATTCGCGAACTGGCCGGCGGTTTGCTGCACAACCCGGTGTCGGTCGACGTTGCGCCGCGCAACACGGCGGCTGAAACCGTCACCCAGAAGGTGATCGAGACCGACCGCGAACGCAAGAAGGAACTGCTCTGCCACCTGTTCGCCACGCGCGGCTGGCATCAGGTGCTGGTTTTTGCGCGTACCAAGCACGGCGCCGACGCACTGGCTCGCACCCTGGACAAGGCCGGAATCAAATCGGCGGCGATCCACGGCGACAAGTCGCAGGGCGCCCGCACCCGCGCCTTGAGCGAATTCAAGGACGGCAAGCTGGTCGCGCTGGTCGCTACCGATATCGCCGCCCGCGGCATCGACATCGACGCGCTGCCCTACGTCATTAACTACGAGCTGCCCAACGTGCCGGAAGACTACGTGCACCGCATCGGCCGTACCGGCCGGGCCGGCATGGAGGGCGAGGCCATCTCGCTGGTCTGCCACGACGAGCGCGCCCAGTTGAAGGACATCGAGAAGCTGATCAAGCGCAGCCTGGAACGCGTCGTGATCGAGGGCTTCGAGCAGTCGGCCGTCGCCAAGCCGCGCCCGGAACAGCCGCCGCGCGGTGCACGCAAGCCGCAGGGGCAAGGCAAGGCGCAGCCAAAAACGCAAACGCACAAGTCGGGAAAAAGCACGGGTCGGCCCCAGCAGCACCACACGGGCAGCCGCCACCGCTGATTGGCAACTTTTTGCCGGAGCCTGCTGGCAGCAGACTTGTCGGGGGCTGTAAAAACGTCTACTATGGAAACTATTTCATTAACTTCAAATTGTTAGTGAGTTTTCTTAAGGCGTTTTGGAGGTTGGGATGCCCCCCCCGCAAAAAATCCGGCTTGGCGATCTGCTGATACAGCAGGGGCTGCTGACCGATGAACAACTGAAGATTGCGCTCGACGAGCAGAAGCGTACCGGGCGCAAACTGGGGCGCGTTTTCGTCGAGAGCGGCTACGTTACCGAGGCGGGTATCTCGCAGGCGCTGGCCCGGCAGTTGCGGATTCCCTTCATCGAGCTGAAGAGTTTTACCCCCCGGGCGGACCTCATCAAGCTGTTGCCCGAGGCGCCGGCCCGGCGTGTCCGCGCCTTGGTGCTTGGCGAGATGCCGGATGGCCGGCTGCAGATCGGCATGTCCGATCCCACCGACCTCCAGGCCTATGACGAAATCACCCGCCTGGTGCGGCGCGAAATTGAGCTCGCCGTCGTTACCGAGAGCGAGCTGCTGGCCATGGTCGATCGCGTCTACCATCGCGGCGAGCAGATTACCGGCCTGGCCAGGGAGTTGACCGCCGAACTGGGCGATGTGCCAATCGAGTTCGGCGATCTGCTTGGCATGAATCCCGGGGCCGAGGACGCGCCGGTCGTCAAGCTGCTGCAGACCGTGTTCGAGGAAGCCATGCGCCTGCGCGCTTCCGACATTCACTTCGAACCGCAGGAAAAAGCATTGCGCATCCGCTTCCGCATCGACGGCGTGCTGCATATCCAGACCGAGGCCGATGCCAAGATTTCGTCGGCCGTCGCGTTGCGCCTCAAGCTGATGTCCGGCCTCGATATTTCCGAAAAGCGCCTGCCGCAGGATGGCCGCTTCAACATCAAGGTGCGCGCCAACCCGGTCGACGTGCGGATTTCCACCCTGCCGACCCAGTTTGGTGAATCGGTGGTCATGCGTCTGCTCAACCAGAACACCGGCCTGCTGGAACTGGACAGGATCGGGATGCCGGAGCGTGTGCTCGAGCGTTTCCGCCATGCCCTGAAACGGCCGAGCGGCATGGTGCTGGTCACCGGCCCAACCGGCTCCGGCAAGACGACGACGCTCTATGCCGCGCTCAACGAACTGAACAGCCCGGAAAAGAAGGTCATCACCGTTGAAGACCCGGTCGAATACCGGCTGAGTGGCCTCAACCAGGTGCAGGTGCACGAAAAGATCGACCTTTCCTTCTCGCGCGTACTGCGCACCGTGCTGCGGCAAGACCCGGACATCGTGCTGATCGGCGAAATGCGCGACCAGGAAACGGCTGAAATCGGCATGCGTGCGGCCATGACCGGCCACCTCGTGCTGTCCACGTTGCACACCAACGATGCGGTGTCTACGCCGATCCGCCTGCTCGATATGGGCGTGCCGCGCTACATGGTGGCGCTGTCGGTGCACATGGTCGTGGCCCAGCGTTTGGTCCGCGTCATCTGCGGCAATTGCCGCGAAACCTATACGCTCACACCCAGCGAGCATGAATGGTTGCGCTACGAACTCGGCGACCAGGTCGATAGCCATGCCTTCCATCATGGCCGTGGCTGCACGCATTGCGCCAATACCGGCTACCAGGGGCGAACCGGGGTTTATGAATTCCTCGAAATGAGCGACCGGGTGGTTGAGGCCATCAACCACGAAGACCCGGGTGAATTCATGCGCGTGGCGCGCCAGCAGATGGCCGGCGAAACCCTGCGTCGCGATGCGGTACGCCTGGTGCTGGCCGGCCAGACCACGGTGGCAGAGGCCATGCGCATCAGTAACCAGTTCGAGGAATAAGGCAGCGTGCCCTACTTTGCCTACAAGGCGCGCGATGCCGGCGGCAAGCTGATCGAGGGGGTGCTCGAAGGCGCCTCGTCGGGTGGCGTGGCCGACCTCCTGCTCGGGCGTGGGGTGACGCCGGTTTCGATCGAAGAGACGCGGGGCCAGGGGCAAGGCAGCGGCAATGCCGTGCTGACGCTGTTCAAACCGCGTGTCCAGCATGTCGATATCCTGCTTTTTTCGCGACAGATCCATACCCTGCTCAAGGCCGGCGTGCCGATCATGCGCGCCCTGAATGGCTTGCAGGAATCGGCCACCAATCCGGCAATGAAGGAGGTCATCCGCGATGTGCGCGAAAGCCTGGAGGCCGGCCGTGAACTGTCGGTATCCCTGGCCCGCCATCCCAAGGTGTTTTCCTCCTTCTACATCTCCATGGTGCGGGTTGGCGAAGCGACGGGCCTGCTCGATGAAATTTTCCTGCGCTTGTTCGAGCACCTGGAGTTTGAGCGTTTCATGCGCGAACAGGTGAAGTCTGCGCTGCGCTACCCGATGTTTGTGGTGATTGCGATGGCGGTGGCCATCGTGGTCGTCAACCTCTTCGTCATTCCGGCCTTTACCAAGGTTTTCCAGGGGTTTGGTGCGGAGTTGCCGCTGATGACGCGGCTACTGCTCGGCTTTTCGGATTTCATGGTCACCTGGTGGCCGGCCATGCTGGTCGCCCTCATTGGCGGTATCGTCGCCTTCCGCGCCTGGGTGGGGACGCACGCCGGACGCATGCAATGGGAGGCCCTGGCCCTGCGCTTCCCGATTGCCGGCAAGATCGTCAGCAAGGCCGCGATGGCCCGCTTTGCCCGCAGCTTCGCACTGAGTACGCGCAGCGGCGTGCCAGTCATGCAGGCGCTCAGCAACTCGGCGCAGACTGTTGATAACAGCTATATCGCAGCCAAGATCGAAGGCATGCGCGATACCGTCGAGCGTGGCGAAAGCGTCTTGCGGGCCAGCATCGCGTCGGGATTCTTCACGCCGGTCGTGCTGCAGATGGTGGCGGTAGGCGAGGAGTCAGGTGCCCTCGACGACATGATGGAAGAGGTCGGCCAGATGTATCAGCGCGAAGTCGAGTACGAACTGAAAACGCTCGGCCAGCAAATCGAACCGATCCTGATCGTCTGTTTGGGGGCGCTGGTACTGATTCTGGCCCTGGGCATCTTCCTGCCGATGTGGGATCTCGGCAAGGTGGCCATCAAGCGATGAACGGCCATGCGACGCTATTACGAATTCGCCCTCGTCGTGATTCTGATTTCGGTGTTGGCGCTGGTCTTGTTGCGCGCATTGGGCGTTGCCCAGAAGGATATGGAAGAAGCCGGCGTACAGGCCGAGGCCGCTGCGATTCGCACACAGATTCTGGAAGCCGTGGCTCATCGCGAAACCTTCGGCGGCCAACTGCCGCCAGGCGACAACCCGATGGATTGGATCAGCGCCCGGCCCTACAACTATATCGGCGAGCGCAACGGTGTGCCGGCAGAGAGCGGGGTATGGTTTTTTGACAAAAATGCAAAAATTCTGGTCTACCGTTTTCGGGATGGGCATCTCGCGTGCTTCAGACTCAGCCGGGATGCAGGCAGTAGCGGTCTTCGCGGTGTTGTTTCCGGTGTCGGCCTATTGCGGCTTGACGATAAATTCGAATGAGCCTTGAGAAAGCGAGCACATATGACTAAAGTGAGAAGCCTTTCGTCCGTTAAGACACCGATGAGCCATCGCAATTTGCCGCGCAAAGCCAGCCACAAGGGTTTTACCCTGATCGAACTGATTGTCGTCGTCATCATCCTGGGGATTTTGGCGGCAGTGGCTTTGCCGCGCTTCATCAACCTGCAGCGCGATGCGCGCATCGCCAAACTGCAGGCAGCGCGCGGCAGCGTTTCGGCTGGCGCGGCGCTGGTTCACGCCACCTCGCTGTCACGAGGCGGGGTGGCTGACGTCAACACGTGTGCCGGAGGTGGCATCGCCAATAACAGCACCGGCGCCACCGGCACGGTGTGTACCGAAAGCGGCCTGATCAACATGGTTTTTGCCTACCCGGCAGTGACCGGCTTCGGCGGCCAGCCGGGCATCCTGGCCATGGCGGGGTTGACCGGCATTTTCAACCCCAGCCAGCCGCAACTGGAGGCAGAGGGCTACACCTATGCCATCAACGGCAGCACGGCAACCTTTGGTGTCGTCGGTGCGACCGATGCCCAAACCTGTTTCTTTACCTATACCCAACCGGCTGCTGCCAATACGGCCGCTTCGATCAGCGGTCTGACCGTGACCGGGTGCTGATTTTTAAAATAAGGAGATATTGATGAAAACGTTGCAGAAGGGTTTTACGCTGGTTGAGTTGGTGGTCGTGATTGTTATTTTGGGT
>Ga0114986_1000142_pt1 | contig 19820 bp, 20 predicted proteins | sample Shrwel1BS1Day17_FD_96988 | JGI IMG/M metagenome (GOLD analysis project Ga0114986, IMG submission 96988) | Subsurface microbial communities from deep shales in Ohio, USA - Utica-3 well 1 S-1-Day17 | ecosystem: Environmental > Aquatic > Deep subsurface > Shale gas/oil reservoir > Produced... | reverse complement strand
GCCTTCAGGCCACCACCCAGGTCCTCGACGCCACGCACGCCCAGACGGCTGCCAGAGCCGTTTTGCATGACCAGGTAGTCGGTGCCCAGGTTGCGAGCGATGCTCAGGTCCACGCGACCATACAGGGTCACGGAAGACTGGGCGACAGCGGCGCCAGCCAGGGTGCCCAGGACGGCGAGAGCGAGAAGAGATTTTTTCATTGCAACTATCTCCTAGGTTGAACAAGAGGTCTCGGCCACCCTTTTGTCGTCAGTGGACAGGCATTCCGAGCCAACCTCCTCATCGGAAGTTGACGGTATTCCACCAGACGCCCGTGGCGACCGCCAGCACGGAGGTCAGAAAACAGGGGTGTCTGTTGCCTGAGTGCAACATGACACCAGCTCCACGGGATCGACCAATGCGCCCGTGCAGGCCTGAAGGCCGTTCGCCCCCGTACTTTCCCGGAGGGATGAGCCGCACTATGCTTCGGGACAGGATTCTTCGAGCGCGACCATGACCTCACGACCCGCCCTCTCCCCCCTCGACGCCCTGCTGCAGACGGCCGACGGTGCCTTGCGCACCGTGTTTGGCGCGCATCGGGCCAGCCGGCCCTGCCCGCAGCCCGGCCTCTCTGCACCCCAGGCCCCACAGGTCCTGGAAGAAGACGAGCGCCGCCTGTCTGGCGCCCTGATGCGCGTGAATCATGTGGGCGAGGTCTGCGCCCAGGCGCTGTACACCGCTCAGGCGCTGGCCACCCGCGATCCGGCCCTGCGCGCCCACTTCGAGGCCGCCGCCCGCGAGGAGGTGGACCATCTGGCCTGGACCGAGCAGCGCCTGGCCGAGCTGGGCGATCGCACCAGCCTGCTGAACCCGCTGTGGTACGCGGGCGCCTTTGGCATCGGACTGCTGGCCGGTCGCCTGGCCGGCGATCGGGTCAGCCTGGGCTTCGTGGTGGAGACCGAACGCCAGGTGGAGCAGCACCTGGAAAGCCACCTCGACCGCCTGCCGGCGCAGGACGCGGCCTCACGGGCCATCGTGCAGCAGATGAAGGAAGACGAGGCCCGCCATGCGCTGGATGCCGAAGCCGCCGGGGCCGTCCCTCTGCCGGCGCCGGTGCAATGGCTGATGCGCGGCGCGGCCAAGGTGATGACCACGACCGCCCATCACGTCTGAGCTCAGCCCTCGACGATCTCGTAGCTGGTGGTGATCTCGGCCGTCTTGGCCAGCATGATGGTGGCCGAGCAGTACTTGTCGTGCGACATCTGGATGGCGCGCTGCACGGCCGTCTCGGGCAGGCCCTTGCCGGTCACCACGAAGTGCATCTGGATGCGGGTGAAGACCTTGGGGTCGGTCTCGGCACGGTCGGCGCTGAGCTTGACCTGGCAGCCGCGCACGTCATGGCGGCCGCGCTTGAGGATGAGCACCACGTCATAGGCGGTGCAGCCGCCCGCACCGGCCAGCAGGGTTTCCATCGGGCGCGGCGCCAGGTTGCGGCCGCCCCCGTCGGGGGCGCCGTCCATGCTCAGCAGGTGGCCGCTGCCCGTCTCGGCCGAGAAGGCCATGCCGCTGGCGGGCATCCAGTTGATCGTGCATTCCATGAGGGTCGTAATCCGAGTGTGAAACAGTGCCCATTTTGTGCGCTGCGCGCCAAGCGTGCAGGCCGGCCTGGAGAGACATCTCTAGCAAAAAGCGTGAATTTGTTATTGCAGCGCACCATCCTTCGGCGTTAAACTTTCATATATGTGATGTTCGCTGATCGCGGCATTGCAACGTTTGTCTCCTCCACCCTCCTCCTTTGGTGGATTTGGCCCAAGGCTTCACCGCCTTGGGCCTTTTTCTTGGGCCCGTTGCTGCACTGCAAGACCGGCAGCGCGCTGGCGTATAGTCATCGGCTTCCCAGGAGGAGCCGCATGGCACGCGCCACACCCAAGAACACCCTCGCGCCCCGCACCCGCCCCAAGCACCTGTCCCCGTCGGACTACCTGCAGAAGATCCTCACCGCCCGCGTCTACGACGTGGCCGTCGAAACCGAGCTGGAAGACGCCCGTCAGCTCTCGGACCGCCTGGGCAACACCGTGCTGCTCAAGCGCGAGGACAACCAGCCCGTGTTCAGCTTCAAGCTGCGCGGGGCCTACAACAAGATGGCCCACCTGAGCGCAGCGCAGCTCAAGAAGGGCGTGATCTGCGCCTCGGCCGGCAACCACGCCCAGGGCGTGGCGCTGAGCGCGCGGCAGCTGGGCTGCCGTGCCGTGATCGTGATGCCGGTGACGACGCCGCAAGTGAAGGTGGATGCCGTGCGCGCGCTGGGCGGCGAGGTGGTGCTGTTCGGCGAAAGCTTCTCGGACGCCTACGGGCACGCCCGCGAACTGGAGGCCAAGAAGGGCCTGACCTTCGTGCACCCCTTCGACGACCCGGACGTGATCGCAGGCCAGGGCACCATTGCCATGGAGGTCCTGCGCCAGCACCAGGGCCCCATCGATGCGATCTTCGTGGCCATCGGCGGCGGCGGGTTGATCTCGGGCATTGCCAGCTATGTGAAGGCGGTGCGCCCGGAGATCAAAGTGATCGGCGTGCAGATGGAGGACTCCGACGCCATGGTGCGCTCGGTGCGACAGGGCAAGCGGGTGCAGCTGGCCGATGTGGGCCTCTTTGCCGACGGGACGGCGGTGAAACTGGTGGGCGAGGAGACCTTTCGCCTGACGCGCAAGCTGGTGGACGACTACGTGGTGGTGGACACCGACGCGGTGTGTGCGGCCATCAAGGACGTGTTCCAGGACACGCGCAGCATCCTCGAACCGTCCGGGGCCATGAGCGTGGCGGCCATCAAGCAGTACGTCGAGACGCATCGCTGCAAGGGCAAGACCTTCGTGGCCATCACCTGCGGCGCCAACATGAACTTCGACCGGCTGCGCTTCGTGGCCGAACGTGCCGAGGTGGGCGAGGAACGCGAGGCCCTCTTCGCCGTGACCATCCCCGAGGAACGCGGCAGCTTCAAGCGCTTCTGCGCACTCCTGGGCGAGCGCAGCGTGACCGAGTTCAACTACCGCATCTCCGGCGCCGACCAGGCCCACATCTTCGTGGGCCTGAGCACCCGCAACCGCGGCGAATCGGCCAAGATCGCAGCCCTGTTCCAGAAGCAGGGCTTCCCCACGGTGGACCTGACGCACGACGAACTGGCCAAGCAGCACGTGCGCCACATGGTGGGCGGGCACTCCGAGCTGGCGCGCGACGAGCGGCTGTACCGCTTCATCTTCCCCGAGCGGCCGGGCGCCCTGATGAAGTTCCTCTCGACCATGCACCCGAGCTGGAACATCAGCCTCTTCCACTACCGCAACCAGGGCGCCGACTACGGCCGCATCCTGGTGGGCATCCAGGTGCCCAAGGGCGACAAGCAGGCCTTCCGGGAGTTCCTGGACACCCTGGCGTATCCTTATGTGGAAGAGACCGACAACCCGGTGTACCGCCTCTTTCTGCGCTGAGGGCAAGCCCCTGCCATGAGCCTGAACCGCTCGCTGATCGCCCCCACCTACCACCCGCCCCTGCAGCAGGCGCTGCTGGAGAAGCTGGCCGCACGCAACACTGCCGCCGGCAGCCTGGGCGAACTGGAGCCCCTGGCCGTGCGCCTGGGGCTGGTGCAGAACACCCTCAAGCCACGCCTGCACACGCCGCAGCTGGTGGTGTTCGCGGGCGACCATGGCCTGGCGGTGGACGGCATCACCTCACCGGACACCACCCCCAGCGTCGAGCAGGTGCAGGCGATCATCATGCTGCGCCGGCCACTGGCCGTCTTCGCCCACATCCAGGGCCTGGGTCTGACGGTGGTCGATGCGGGCCTGTCGGAGCCCTTGGGGCGCCACCCGCTGCTGCTGTCGCGCAAGATCGCCCACGCCACGCGCAATTCCCGCGTGGGCCCCGCCATGTCGGTGGACCAGGCGCAGGCCGCCATCCGCGCCGGCATGGAGATCGCCAATGCCTTGCCAGGCAACGTGCTGGCTTGCGCGGGCCTGGGCGTGGGCAGCGAGGCCAGTGCCGCCGCCCTGCTGTCGCGCCTGGCACTCATCCCGCTGCAGCATCTGATCCAGCCCTCGGCGCTGGCCGAGCCTGAATTGCTGGGCCACCAGGTGGCCGTGCTCCAGGCGGTGCTCGAGCGCCACCGCAGCGTGGTGGAGCCGGTGGAGATGCTGGCGGCGATGGGCGGCTTCGAGATCGCGATGATGGTGGGCGCCATGCTGGTGGCCGCGGGCAAACGCCACCTGATCATCGTCGATGGCCTGCCAGCTTGCGCCGCCCTGGCGGTGGCCTCGCGCATCGCGCCCCCGGTGGTGGACTACGCCGTCTTCTCGCGCAGCCACAGCCGCCCAGGCCTGAGCCTGGCGATGGAGTATTTCAAGCAAGGTCCGCTGCTGGAGCTGGGGCTGGAAAGCACCGATGGCAGCGGTGCGTCGCTGGCCTGGCCACTCATCCACGCCGCAGCCGCCTTGCTGACCGAGGTGGCCGAGGGCGAAGATCCGGGGCCCAGCCGGCCGGCGGACCTGTAGCGCATCAGCGCAAGTAGTCGAGCTGCAGCCGCTGCTGCAGCCGCCGCGCCAGCCGGAAGGTTTCCTTCAGCATGCGGCGGTCGATGTCGTTCAGCGGGTTCACGTCGATGCGGTTGGGCTGCTCGGGCATCTCGTCGGCACCGATCTGCACGCGCAGGCGCAGGGTCTGCAGGAACTCGAAGCCGGCGATCCAGGCCTGGCTTTCCTGGGGCTCCACCCCCATGGCCGGCGCAGCCTGCTCGATGCGCGCGCGCGTGCTGGTGGCCGTCACGCCATGGGCCAGCGCGTAGATACGCGCCGCGGCCACGAAGATGGCGGCCCCCTGCATCTTGAGGTCCACCCACTCGTGCTCACCCTCGCGCGTGGTGTCCAGCCCCCCCAGCCAGTTCAGCGGCACGCGGTGGCGCAGGGCCAGCTCGCTCATCTGGCGCAGGAAGCGCGGCACCGCCCGGGCGCGGCGGGTGACGAGCTGGCGCATCGGCGCCAGCAGGGCCTCGCGGCCGGCCAGGGCGCGGAAGTCGAAGAAGATGCTGGCGTGCAGCAGGTCCTCGGGGGCGCCGTGCTCGATCCAGTGGTCGAAGCGCTCGCACCACTCGCGCGACGTGAGGCACCACTGCGGATTCATCGCCATCACACCGCCCTTGCACAGCGGATAGCCGCAGGCGGCCAGGCCTTCGTTCACGTCCTTGGCAAAGGCCAGCCAGCGCGGGCGATCGGTGGCCGGGTCGTCGCTCTCGAAGACCAGGCCATTGTCCTGGTCGGTCGCCACGGTCTGCTCGGCGCGCCCTTCCGAGCCCAGGGCCATCCAGCAGGCGCGCTCCATGTCGAGCCCATGGGAGCGCGCCGTCAACTGGACCAGGCGCTCGGCCAGCACGTCGTTGAGATGGCTCACCAGCTCGGTGAGCTGGCGCGAGCGCAGCCCCTGGGCGAGCAGGCTGCGGGCGAAGCGACGGATGTCGGGCGCCACCGCCTGCAGCGCGGGGAGATCGCGCGCGTGGCGCAGGTCGGAGCTGAGCTGCTTGAGCGACAGGCGCTGCAGCGCAAAGAGGTCGCGCTCACTGACCAGGCTCACCAGGCGCTCCCCGTCCAGCACCGGCACGTGACGGACGCCATGTCGGGACATCAGCAGGGCCGCGTCCTGGGCCGTGTCGTCCACCCCCAGCGTGTGCACCGGATGCGTCATGACCTCGGCGATGGGGGTGCTCAGGGGCTTGCCGGCCAGCACGATGCGGCCCAGCACGTCCTGACGCGTGAGGATGCCTTGCAGCCGGCCGGCCTCGTCGGTGACCAGCAGCGAACCAATGTGCTGCTCGTGCATGGTGCGCAGGGCCTCGGCCAGCGGGGTGTCGGGCCGGCAGGTGACGGGCAGCTTGCGCGCCAGGTGGGCCAGGGCGGTCTCGAAGGATTGCTCGGCCAGGGTCCGCGAGGCCGCGTCCGCCTGCACGGCTCGGCGCGAGAGCGTGAGGTACTGCAGGATGCGCCCGCTGAGGAAGTCGGCAAACGGCGGGCTGGCGGCCGCCACCGCATCGACGGCCCCGCGGGGAATGAGCAGGCACCAGCCCGCTTCGGTGGCGGTGTAGGTGGCGGTGACCGCTCGCGCGCCCATCAGGGCCCCCACGGGAAAGAGCTCGCCCGCCTCGTACTGGAAGCCGGTGGCCTCCAGATCGGCCAGGCCACGGCGACCGGTGACAGCCCCCTGCAGCACGGCAAAGAGGGTGTGCACCGGGCCGTCCTCGGGGCGACGCAGCACCTGGCCGGGCGCACAGCGCAGCAGGGTGGCGGCATCGAAAAGCTGCTCGATGTGGGCCGCCTGCATCTGCGAGAACGGCGGGTGCGGCTGGAAAACGGCCAGCCACTGGGCCCGGTCCGGGCGCGGGGTGCGGGCGTCGGGAGCGGTCGCCATGGCCGGGTCGGATACGCGCGCGCGCCGGCCCGGCCCCGGCTCAGGAGGTCTGCCCCTCAGGGCGGGCAGGCTGGAGCGTGCCGGTCTGGGGCGGCGGCAGAACCGGGAGCTCCAGGGTGAAGGCGGCGGGCGCATCGCGAGGGCCGATCGCCGCAGTGCGGTGCCCCAGCGTCTGCAGCACCAGGTCGCCTTCCACCGGGCTGCCCACAGCGTAGGCCCGGGGGGTCTTGCCATCGACTGCGATGAGGGCCACGCCGGGCCCCTCGGTACCAGCCGCCGGTGCCATCAGGCCGATGAGCTTGAAGCGGCTGCTCAGCGCCGGTGAGGCCTGGGCCGTCGCCGGACCGGACGGGCGGTTGTTGCCGCCCAGCAGCCGCGTTACTGACGCCGCGCTGCCCGAGGAGGCCACGACAGTGCCGGCATGGGCCGGCACGGGCAGGGGCGAACTGCCCAGGCGCAAGGCCCAGAAGGTCGCGCTGGCCGCGGCCAGCGCCCAGATGACGAAGGCACCGAGTTTGGCGAACATCGCCCCATTATGATTCAAGGCCTGCCCGGTGGACGTCTTGTCACCTGGGGGTGTGGCGCCCGCGCTATGCTGTGCAGGGGACCGTCGTGTCCCGAACCCTCCTGGTGGACCCTGAACCCGTGAGATCCATGACTTCGACCCTGACCCCCTGGCGCCACCGCGCCGCCCGTGCCGCCCATCGCGGCTTCACGCTGATCGAGCTGATGGTGGTGCTGGTCATCATCGGCATCCTGGCCGCGCTGATCGTGCCCAACGTGCTGGACCGGGCCGACGACGCCCGCGTGACGGCGGCGCGCACCGACGTGAACAACCTGATGCAGGCGCTCAAGCTCTACCGCCTGGACAACCAGCGCTACCCGACATCGGAACAGGGCCTGCAGGCGCTGGTGGCCCGGCCCGCCACGGCGCCGATCCCGCCCAACTGGAAGCCCTATCTCGACAAGCTGCCCAACGACCCCTGGGGGCGCCCCTACCAGTACCTGAATCCGGGCGTGCGAGGGGACATCGATGTGTTCAGTTTCGGTGCCGACGGGCAGGCCGGCGGTGACGGCCCGAACGCCGACATCGGCTCCTGGCAGTAAAACACGCCATGGACCACCCCCGGCACGCTCGGCGCGGCTTCACGCTGCTGGAGCTGCTGATCGTGCTGAGCCTGATGGCGATCGTGGTGAGCACGGTCAGCCTCGCCATCCGCGACCCGCAGGCCACGGCGCTGGAACGTGAGGCCGAACGCCTGGCAGCGCTGCTGGAGTCGGCCCGGGTCGAGTCGCGAGCCACCGGGGTGGTCGTGCGCTGGGTGCCCGGCACCGACGGCTTCCGCTTCGTGGGCCTGCCCGACAGCCTGCAGCTGCCCACGGGCTGGATGAACCAGGGGGTGTCGGCCGAGGTCTATGGGACGGGCGGCCTCACGCTCGGCCCCGACCCGCTGATCGGGCCGCAGCGCGTGACGCTTGCGCTGGAGGACCGGCGCATCACCGTCGCCACCGACGGGCTGCAGGCCTTTGCGATCACTCCATGAAACGCCGCGGCTTCACGCTCATCGAGGTGCTGGTGGCCCTGGCGGTCGTGGCGCTGGCGCTGTCGGCCGGCATCAAGGCCGCGGGGGCCCTGACGGGCAACGCCCAGCGCCTGAGCGACAACATGGCCGCCCAGTGGTGCGCCGAGAACCAGCTCGCCGGCCTGATGCTGGCTCGCCAGTTCCCCTCGGTGGGCGATGCCGGCTTTGCCTGCGAACAGGCCGGGCGGCAGTACGCGGGCCAGTTGCAGATCCGGCCCACGCCCAACCCCAACTTCCGCCGCGTCGACGCGCGCGTCACCACGCCCGAGGGCGAACCTTTGGTGACGCTGTCGACCATCCTGCCGCGGTACTGACATGCGTTCTCCCCGCGGCTTCACCCTCATCGAGGTGCTGGTCACCGTGACCATCCTCGCCATCGTGGCCGGGCTGGCCTGGCGCGGGGTGGACGGCATCGTGCGCACCAAGGAGATCGCCGAGACCCGCCTGGACCATGTGCTGCGCCTGAACACCGTGCTGGCCCAGTGGGAGGCCGACCTGGCCGCGCTGCATGAGACCCAGGTGGTGCCGGCGCTGAGCTTCGACGGCGGCTCGACCCGCCTGACGCGCCGCGGCGAGCAAGGCGTTCAGATGGTGGTATGGACGCTGCGCGGCAGTCAGTGGCATCGCTGGGCGAGCCCGCCGCTGACGCGACGCTCGGAACTGCAGGACGCCTGGATGCGCTCCCTGCAGCTGCTGGGCGGTGAACCCGGCGATCTGGCGGCCCTGCCCGGCGTGGCCCAGTGGCAGGTGTACTTCTGGCGCAACAATGCCTGGACCAACCCCCAGTCCACCGGCGACCAGTCGGCCACCGACCCGCGCGCGCAGGCGCTGCCGCAAGGGGTGCGGCTGGTGCTGTCGCTCACGCCCGCCTCCGGCCTGACCGGTGACGTGACCCGCGACCTTGTGCTGCGCCTGAGGGCCGAATGATGCGAGCCCCCCACCGTCCGGACCGCGGCGCCGCGCTGCTCACGGCCATGATCATCGTGACCCTAGTAGCCACGCTGGCCAGCAGCATGCTGTGGCGGCAGTGGCGCTCGGTGCAGATCGAGGCCGCCGAGCGCAGCCGGGCGCAGTCGTCGTGGATCCTCACCGGCGCGCTCGACTGGGCGCGGTTGATCCTGCGCGAGGACCGCCGCTCGGGGTCGGTCGACCATCTCTCGGAACCCTGGGCCACGCCGCTGGCCGAGGCGCGGCTGTCCACCTTCCTGGCCGCCGACCTGAGCGACTCCGACGCCGCGCCGGACGCCTTCCTGGCCGGTCGCATCAGCGACCTTCAGGCCCGCTTCAACCTGACCAACCTGGCCCAGGCGCCGGACGCCTCGGCCCCCCACCGGGAGGCCTTGGCGCGCTTGTGCGAGCTGGTGAATGTCGATGCCAGCACGGTGAACCTGCTGGTGGCCGGCTTCGTGCCGCGCAGCGCCGGGATGGAGGCGAACACCGAGGGCTCGGCCGACGCCCCGCTGATGCCCTTCAGCCCCGCCCAGCTGAGCTGGCTGGGGCTGGATGCCAACACCGTGGCCGCCTTGGCACCCTATGTGACCATCCTGCCGCGGCCCACGCAGGTGAACCTGAACACGGCCTCGCGCGAGGTGCTGGCGGCCGTGCTGGGGCTGGACCTCGCCAGCGCCGACCGGCTGGTGCAGCATCGCCAGCGCACGCCGTTCCGGGCGGTGACCGAGGCGGCACCGCTGCTGCCGGGTGGCGCGCCCTCGGACACCCTCGTCACCGTGAGTTCGGACTTCTTCGAGGTGCGCGGCCAGTTGCGCATCGATCAGCGGGCCGTGGAGGAGCGATCGCTCGTGGAGCGCCGCGGGCTGCAGGTGGTGTCCCTTGCCCGTGAGCGCACGGCCCTGGCGCTGCCGGGTGTGCGCTGACCCCTGCGAGCATGGGGGAGACAGGGAAACTCCGAGACATTTCTTCACACGTGACGTGAAGGCATGCGCATAATGCGTTGATTTCAAAAGCCTTATATGAGTCTGCTCGTCATCTCGCTGGCCCCGAGGCCGCACCTGGGCGCACGCAGCGGTGCCCCCGGGGATGCAGCCGCGCCCCTGCGCGCGCCGGCCGAGTTCGACTATGTGCTCAGCCGTGATGGCCTGCTGGCGGCCCGCCATGGCCGCTGCGCCCCCGCCCTGATGCCCAAGGCCGACACCGTGGTGGCCGTGGCCGCGGCCGCCGATCTGGCCTGGCATCGGGTGGGCCTGCCCAAGGCGCCTCAGGCGCGGCTGCGTGCTGCGCTGGCCGGTGTGCTGGAAGAGGCGCTGCTCGAAGACACCGAGGACACCCACCTGGCCGTGGCCCCCGGCGCCGGTGCGGGCGATGCCACCTGGGTGGTGGCCATGCACCGCGCCTGGCTGGTGCTGCAGCTTGGCGCCCTCGAGGCCGTGGGCATCGTGGTCGATCGGGTCGTGCCCCAGGCCGAACCGGGTGAACCAGCGCGAGGCCATTTCCAGCTCGACGACCCCGACGACGACCAGGCCCTGAGCCTGGTCTGGGCCCGCCCCGACGGCGTGCTGGTGCTTCGCCCTTCCGGCACCCTGATGCGCCACTGGCTTGCCGGGCCGGGCCCTGACCAGACCCCGACGCTGTGGAGTGCCGAACCCGCCGCCGTGGCAGCCGCCGAGCAGGGCCTGGGCCAGCCGGTGGAGGTGCTGTCGCGCGCCGATGCCGCCCTGCAGGCGGCGCAATCGGCCTGGCACCTGCGCCAGTTCGACTTGGCCAACCGCCCCAGGGGCGTGCGGGCCCTGCGCAAGGGCTGGCGCTCGCTTTCGGGCCCGGCCTGGCGACCGCTGCGGGTGGGCCTGGCGGTGCTGGTGCTGGTGCAGCTCCTGGGCCTGAACGCCTGGGCCTGGAAGCAGCGCCAGGACCTGCGCGCGGCCCGTGCCGAACAGGTGGCCTTGCTGCAGGCGACCTTCCCGAACGTGCGCGCCGTGCGCGATGCCCCGGTGCAGATGCAGCGCGAAACCGAACAGCTGCGCGCCGTGGCCGGCCGCCCGGGCGACACCGACCTCGAGCCCATGCTGCAGGCCGTGGCCGGCGCCTGGCCCCAGGGCCGGTCGCTGGAGGGCCTGCGCTTCGAACCCGGTCAGCTCACGCTGTCGGTGGGGGGCTGGCCCGACGAGGACATCGCAGAACTGAGCCAGCAGCTCGAACCCGAAGGCTGGCGCATCGAGCGCAACGGCCCCCAACTCACCCTGCGACGCGCCCCGGGAGGCCGCTCATGACCCTGCAGGACCTGCGCCAGCAGTGGCAGCAACAGGTGCTCACGCGCTGGAACGCGCTGGAGGCACGCGAACGCACGCTGGTGCAATTCACCGGCGCCGTGGTGGCGCTGGCGGTGCTGTGGTGGGTGGCCCTGCAGCCTGCCCTGCGCACGCTGCGCGAAACCCCCCAGCAACTGGCCGAGATCAGCACCCAGACCCAGCACATGCAGCGGCTGGCCCAGGAGGCCCGCGAGTTGCGGGGTGCTCCGCCCGTGGCCTCGGCCCAGGCCACACGTGCCCTGCAGGCCTCGGCCGAACGTCTGGGCGAAGGGGGCCGACTGAACCTGCAGGGCGATCGCGCCACGCTGACGGTGCAGGGACTCCCTGGGGACGTCCTGTGGGCCTGGCTGGGCGAGGCCCGCAATGCCGCCCGCGCGCGCCCGGTCGATGTGCAACTCACGCGCAGCGGCAACGGCTACAACGGCACCATCGTGCTGGTGCTCAGCGGAGGGGCGTCATGAGCGGTCTCATCGCACGCCTGGGCCGCTGGCGCCGCAAGGACACGGTGTCGCGCTTCGGCAACTCGCAGTTCGGCGCATCGCGCTTCGGCAACTCCCGCTTCCCGAATTCGCGCCTCGATTCCGCCGCCAGCGCGGCCGCACGTGCCCGGCAGGCCAGCCTGAGACGCTGGGGCTGGGCCGGCGCCATCCTCGGCACCCTCGTGGCCCTGGTGGTGTTTGCGCCGGCCACCTGGCTGGCGTCGGCCGTGGCAGCTGCCAGCGGGCAGCGCGTGCTGCTGGCCCAGGCCCAGGGCACCGTCTGGAACGGGCACGCCGTGCTGGTGCTCTCCGGTGGCCCCGGCAGCCGCGACGCCACCGCGCTGCCCGGACGGCTGCACTGGACCCTGCGACCGTCGGGGCTGGGCGCCATCGTGCGACTGCGCCAGGAATGCTGCCTGAACGGCCAAGTCGGTCTTCGCGTCCAGGCCGGCTGGTCGCGGGTGTCGGTGCAATTGCTGCCGCAACCCGGATGGACGGCCCAGTGGCCCAGTGCCTTGCTGGGTGGCCTGGGCACCCCCTGGAACACGCTGCAGCTCGGTGGCGTGCTGCGCCTGGGCAGCCCGGGCCTCACGTTGGAAGGCACGGCCGGGCGCTGGCTGGTGCAAGGCCGAGCCGATCTCGACATCCTCAACGCCTCCTCGCCCCTGGTCACCCTCAGCCAGTTGGGCAGCTACCGCCTGAGCCTGTTCAGCAACGAGCAGGGCCAGGTGCAGATCGTCCTGTCCACCCGCGAAGGTGCGCTGCAGCTCAGCGGCGATGGCCTTTGGGGCCCGAGCGGCGTACGCTTCCGGGGGGAGGCCCGCTCGAGCGAAGGCTTCGAGGACGCCCTGGACAACCTCCTGAACATCATCGGGCGGCGCGATGGCGCGCGCTCGGTCATCTCGATCGGATGAGCATGAAACGCAACCCTCTGGCCCGACGTGGCGCCCAGGCCCTGTGCACGGCACTGGCCGCGAGCTTCCTGGCGCTGGGCACGCCGCCGGCCGTGTGGTCGCAGACCGCCGACGCAAATGCAGGGCAGGTCACGCTGAACTTCGTCAACGCCGAGATCGACGGCGTGGCCCGGGCCATGGGCCTCATCCTGCGCCGCCAGTTCGTCATCGATCCGCGCGTGCGCGGGCAGATGACGCTCTACAGCGAGCAGCCCATGAGCCGCTCGGAGGCCTACATCAGCTTCCTCGCCGCACTGCGCGGGCTGGGCTTTGCCGTGGTGGAGGTGGAAGGCCTGTACAAGATCGTGCCGGAAGCCGACGCCAAGCTGCAGACGGGCGTGGTGTCCGCCGGCCCCGGCGTGGCCGCGCGCGGCGACACCATCCTCACGCAGATCTTCCGCATCCAGCACGAGAACGCGAACAACCTCGTCACCATCCTGCGCCCGCTGATCAGCCCGAACAACACGATCAACGTGAACCCGGGCAACAACTCGCTCGTGATCACCGACTATGCGGACAACCTGCGCCGGCTGGCGCGCATCGTGGCGGCACTGGACGTGCCCAGCGGCACCGATGTGGAGGTGATCCCCTTGCAGCATGCCGTGGCCACCGACGTGGCCGTGCTGGTGCAGCGCCTGCTCGACCAGCAGGCCGGGGGAGCCCCCAATGTGGCTGCTCCCCCCGGTGCCCCGGGCGCAGCCGGGGCCGTGGCCGGCGGCAGCACCGCGGCAGGCACGATCCTGGCCGACTCGCGCACGAACGCCCTGCTGGTGCGGGCCGCCAACCCGGCCCGCCTCGCGCTGATCCGTTCCATCGTGGAGCGCCTCGACGTGCCCGGCGCCGGTGGCGTGGGCGGCAGCAACATCCACGTGGTCTATCTGAAGAACGCCGATGCGGTGCGTCTGGCGCAGGTGCTGCGTGCGGCCTTCCCCACGGACAGCCGCGGTGGCGCAGGTGGGGGGTCCTCGACGCTGACGGGCGCCGCCACCTCGGCCACCGGCGGCACACTGGGGGGCGCCTCCAGCACGACGGGTGCCTCGCCCCAGGCCACCGCCCCGGTCAGCACCGCGGCCCAGCCCTCCACCGGCGGCTTCATCCAGGCCGATCCGGCCACGAACTCGCTCATCATCACCGCCCCCGACCCGCTGTATCGCCAGCTGCGCGCGGTGATCGACCAGCTCGACTCGCGCCGTGCCCAGGTCTATGTGGAAACGATGATCGTCGAGGTGAACGCCACCAAGGCGGCCGACGTGGGTTTCCAGTGGCAGGGCCTGATGGGCCGCGAAGGCGACCGCTGGGGCCTGATCGGAGGCACCAACTACGGCAGCGGTGGCAACAACATCATCCAGCTCTCGCTGGCCGCCGCCACCGGCGGGCAAAGTGGCGCCCTGCCCTCGGCCGGCTTGAACGTGGGCATCGTGCGCAACTTCCTGGGCACCTATTCCCTGGCCGGCCTGGCGCGCTTCCTGGAGCAGAACGTGGACGGCAACATCCTGTCCACACCGAACATCGTCACGCTCGACAACGAGGAGGCCAAGATCACCGTCGGCCAGAACGTGCCCTTCGTGACCGGTCAGTTCACGAACACGGGCGGTACGGGCGGTGCGGTCAACCCCTTCCAGACCATCGAACGCAAGGACGTCGGCATCACGCTGCGCGTGAAGCCGCAGATCGGCGAGAACGGCACGGTGCGCCTGGCGATCTATCAGGAAGTCTCCAGCGTGGTGAACCAGAACGTCTCGCAAGGTGTGGCCGATGCCACGGCGGGGCTGGTTACCAACAAGCGCTCGGTCGAATCGAGTGTGGTGGTCGATGACGGCCAGATCATCGTGCTGGGTGGCCTGATGCAGGACCAGTTCACCGACAACCGCGACAAGGTGCCCCTGCTGGGGGACGTGCCGCTGCTGGGTGGACTCTTCCGCAGCGAGAACCGCTCGCGCGTGAAAACCAACCTGATGATCTTCCTGCGCCCGGTGGTGATGCGCGACCAGGACGCCTCGAACCGCCTGTCGATGGACCGCTACGACATGATGCGTGCCCAGCAGATCGCCAGCCAGCCTCAACCACGCGTGCTGCTGCCGATCAACGAGGCGCCCGTGATGCCCGCGCGCGAACTGCCCCCGCCGGCCGACGCCGCCACGCCGCCCGTGGTGGCGCCCGCGGCCACGCCGCAGCCGGTGAACTGAGGACCGCGCCACCATGGGTGCCCGTCATCCCCTGCCCTACGCCTTCGCCAAGGCCCACAGTCTGCTGCTGGAGGACGACGGCGAGCGCCTGACCCTCTGGGCCGACGCCAACGCCAGCGCCCCGGTGCTGTCGGAAGTGCTGCGCCATTTCCAGATCGACAGCTTCGAGCACGAGCCCCAGGCCAGCCTCGCCCAGCGCATCGCGGCCGCCTACGCCGGCGGCGAGTCGAGCGCCGCCGCGGTGGTGGGCGAGGTCGAAAGCGCGGTGGACCTTTCGCGCATGATGCAGGACCTGCCCGCGGTGGAGGACCTGCTGGAGGCCGCCAACGACGCCCCCATCATCCGCATGCTCAACGCCCTGCTCACGCAGGCCGCCAAGGACGGCGCGAGCGACATCCACATCGAACCCTACGAGCGCAGCTCCTCGGTGCGCTTCCGCGTGGACGGTTCGCTGCGTGAGGTGGTGCAGCCCAACAAGGCCCTGCATGCCGCGCTGATCTCGCGCCTGAAGATCATGGCCGAGCTCGACATCGCCGAGAAGCGCCTGCCGCAGGACGGCCGCATCTCGCTGCGCATCGGCGGGCGTGGCGTGGACGTGCGGGTGTCCACCCTGCCTTCGGCCCATGGCGAGCGCGCCGTGCTGCGCCTGCTCGACAAGGGCGACACCCGCTTCAGCCTGGAAAGCCTGGGCATGGGCGGCGACACGCTGCAGCGCTTCTCGCGCCTGATCGAGCAGCCTCACGGCATCGTGCTGGTCACCGGCCCCACCGGCTCGGGCAAGACCACCACGCTGTACGCGGCACTCGGCCGCGTGGACACCTCCACCACCAACGTGCTCACGGTGGAAGACCCGGTCGAATACGAGCTGCCCGGCATCGGCCAGACGCAGGTCAACGCCCGCATCGACCTCACCTTCGCCAAGGCCCTGCGCGCCATCCTGCGCCAGGATCCGGACGTGATCATGATCGGCGAGATCCGCGATTTCGAGACCGCGCAGATCGCCATCCAGGCCTCGCTCACCGGCCACCTGGTGCTGGCCACGCTGCACACCAACGATGCGCCCTCGGCCGTCACCCGCCTGATCGACATGGGCATCGAGCCCTTCCTGCTGAGTTCCAGCCTGCTGGGCGTGCTGGCCCAGCGCCTGGTGCGCAAGCTCTGCCCGCACTGCAAGCGCCAGGACGAGGCCGGTCGCTGGCATCCCGTGGGCTGCAAGGAATGCGGCATGACGGGCTACAAGGGCCGCACGGGCGTGTACGAGCTGATGGTGGCCGACGACAAGGTGCGTGCGCTCATCCACAGCCGCGCCGCCGAATCGCAGCTCTTCGTGGCCGCCGAGCAAGGCGGCCTGCGCACCATGCGCGAGGACGGCGAGCGCCTCGTGCAGGCCGGCGTCACCTCACTGGAAGAAGTGCTGCGCGTGACGCGGGACTGACCGATGCCCGCCTACAAGTTCGAAGCCCTCGACGCCGCCGGGCGCACCAGCACCGGGCTGATCGAGGCCGACAACGCCAAGGCCGCACGGGCCCAGTTGCGCGCGCAGAAGCTCGTGCCCCTGTCGGTGAGCACGGTCAGCGCTGCAGCCAACGACGCCGGCACCATCCGCCTGCGCGGCAAGGTCTTCAGCTCCACCGCCCTGGCGATCTGGACCCGCCAGCTGGCCGGCCTGGTGGGCTCTGGTCTGCCGCTGGAACGCGCACTCACCGCGCTGGCCGATGAGGCCGAAGACGCCCGCCAGCGCGAGCTGGTGGCGCACCTGCGCAGCGAGGTGAATGCCGGCTCGTCCTTCGCCAAGGCCCTGGGCACCGCGCCGCGCGAGTTCGACGACATCTACCGCGCCGTGGTGGCCGCCGGCGAGCAGAGCGGCGGGTTGGGGCTGGTGCTGGAGAAGCTCGCCGACGACCTGGAGGAACGCCAGGCCCTGAAGGCCAAGCTGGTGGCTGCCGCGCTTTACCCCGCCATCGTCTCGCTGGTGGCGGTGGTCATCGTGATCTTCCTCGTCACCTATGTGGTGCCGCAGGTGGCCTCGGTGTTCACCAGCAGCAAGCGCGCCCTGCCCTGGCTCACGGTGGCCATGCTCGCCATCAGCGACTTCGTGCGGAACTGGGGCTGGCTGGCCGCGCTGGGTGCGGCGGGTGGCGGCATGCTGCTGGCGTTCAGCCTGCGCAACGAGACCTTCCGCGAAAGCTTCGACGCGGCCTGGCTGGGCCTGCCGCTGCTGGGCCGGCTCTCGCGCGGCTACAACGCGGCCCGTTTTGCCGGCACGCTGGCCATGCTGGCGGGGGCAGGTGTGCCCATCCTGAAGGCCCTGCAGGCCGCGGCCGAGACGCTGAGCAACCGCGCGATGCGAGCCGATGCGCTGGATGCCCTGGTGCAGGTGCGCGAAGGCGCGCCGCTGGCCTCGGCGCTGGCGGCCAAGAAGCGTTTCCCGGGCCTGCTGGCCATGTTCGCCCGCCTGGGCGAACAGACCGGCACCCTGCACACCATGCTGGCCCGCGCCGCGAACCAGCTCGGCCAGGAAGTGCAGCGCCGGGCGATGCAGCTGGCCACCATCCTGGAGCCGCTGCTCATCGTGGCCATGGGCGTGATCGTGATGCTGATCGTGCTCGCCGTCCTCTTGCCGATCATCCAACTGAACACCTGGGTCAACTGAACCTGTGCGAAGGTTCACGGCCGCCAGGCCGGGCACGGTTCGTGCTGGCAACAGGCGGGGGTTTCCCCGTTTGTTCGGCGGTTGGCTCGCGGTAGTCTTTGCTGGAATGAGTCGACCGGCTGCAGCTGTGGAGGTTGCCGATGAGCTCGCATGAACTGGTCCCCGTGCGGGACACCACCATCCCGATTGCGCACATGCGCAGTGTCTACCGCGTGAGCGACGTGGAGCGCCGGCTGGACAAGCTGCCGCAGAAGGAACACGAACACCTGCGCGCCACCTACGAGCGCATGCTCGAGCGAGGCCCGGAGCGCTTCCAGGTGAAGCCCTCGGGCCTGCCGGTGATGGCCTCGCTCTACGACGAGCTGCCCAACTTCACCGAGGTGCTCGACGACGTCAAGCGCCAGCTCGCACTGTGCGAGGACAGCCGCGATGCCCTGGAGATCACGCCCATGCTGTTGCTGGGCCCCCCCGGGGTGGGCAAGACCCACTTCGCGCGGCGACTCTCACAGTTGCTGGGCACGGGCCTGGGCTTCGTGGCGATGAGTTCGCTCACGGCCGGCTGGGTGCTCTCGGGCGCTTCCTCGCAATGGAAGGGCGCGCGCGCGGGCAAGGTCTTCGAGACCCTGGTGGACGGTCAGTACGCCAACCCGGTGATGGTGGTGGACGAGATCGACAAGGCCACGGCCGAATCGGCCTACGATCCGCTCGGATCGCTCTACAGCCTGCTCGAACACGACACCGCTGGCGCCTTCACCGATGAATTCGCCGAGGTGCCCATCGACGCCAGCCAGGTGATCTGGGTGGCCACGGCCAACGACGAGCGCGCCATCCCCGAGCCCATCCTCAACCGCATGAACGTCTACAGCGTGCCCGCCCCCGACCGCGAGGCGGCGCGCAAGATCGCCCTGCGGCTGTATGTGGCGATCCGCGGCGAGCATGACTGGGGCTCGCGCTTCGACCCCGAACCCACTGAAGCCGTGCTCGAGCGCTTTGCCGACATGGCGCCGCGCGAGATGCGCCGCGCCTGGATGACCGCGTTCGGCAACGCCAAGCTTGAGCGCCGCGTGCGCATCGAGGTGCGCGACCTGCCGGACATGGGCCCGCGCAGGTCGGCGATCGGCTTCGTGCATTGAGCCTGCGTGCGCGGACTCAGAGATCCTCGTACAAGGGGCCATCGACAGGCCCGGCCGTGGGCGTTGTCGCCCCCGCGGCGTAGTAGGTGTAGGTGAAGCGCGTCGTCGTGGCCGTCACGTCCACACGGGCGCCGTTGGCATCGGTGATGCGCATCACACCGCCCACGGGGTGGCCGAGCATCGCGTCGAGCGCATAGGGCTGCTCCTGCGACAACGCGTAGGTCTCCTCGTCCACCGTGGCACGCCCCGACACGCTGACCTCGTTGACGCTGCTGGTGTAGAGGTAGCTCAAGCGGTGGTCCCAGGTCAGCGTCTCGCTGGGGGTGCTGACCGTCATCCCGCGGAAGGTGACGACGATGCGCTCGCTGGTCATCGTCAGCTCGTCGCTGAAGTCCGCCCGTCCATTGACCCGCTGCTCGACGGTGCCGTAGTCACTGAACGTCATCTCCAGCGAGATGGCAGCGCGACTCGAGGACTCGGAATACGACCGCACCGTCAGCCGGAACGACCCGGTGATCACCGGATCCCCCACCTCTGGAATGCAGTTGTCGGCCACGACGTCGACGGTGTCGCCGGGTGTGAGCGTGCTGGCGTTGGCGTAGGTGACCGTCACCACCAGCCGCCCTCCTCCTGCACAGGCCTCCTCCCGGGTCTCGACGGCCTGCGGACCGACGCGATGGAGGCTTTGAGCGGTGGACCGCGCAAGGCTCACAGCCTGACTCAGCGGTCCCGCGCCAATGACCTCGGGCGCATCGCCCAGGCTGCCGCTGTCCATCACGCTGGAGGCCACGGCCGTCGAAACCGCCGCAAAGTTGTCGGTGGTGAACACGCCCGTGACCCGGCTGCTGCCACCGCCTCCGCCACCACAGGCGGCCAGGCCCAGGGCCAGAACAGTGGCAAGGCCCCAGCGTTCAATGCTCAACATGGCGGTACTCCTCATCAGGTTGCCATTGGGAAGACCCATTCTGTTCCGGCCTTCCCGGCGGCCACTTGATGAAGCTCACTCGGCCTGCGCTGGCGCGCTCAGTCCTCGAACGGCAACCCCACGTAGTTCTCGGCCAGGGAGGTGGAGGCCGCGCGCGAGCCCACCAGGTAGTCGAGCTCGGCCTCCTGGATCTTGCGGCCGAAGCTGCCGTTGTCGGGGAAATGG
>Ga0114986_1000141_pt1 | contig 19853 bp, 17 predicted proteins | sample Shrwel1BS1Day17_FD_96988 | JGI IMG/M metagenome (GOLD analysis project Ga0114986, IMG submission 96988) | Subsurface microbial communities from deep shales in Ohio, USA - Utica-3 well 1 S-1-Day17 | ecosystem: Environmental > Aquatic > Deep subsurface > Shale gas/oil reservoir > Produced... | reverse complement strand
GGAAAGCGGTGCGGGAAGAGGTCGCGGTGGGAGGCATGGACCGGCGGATTGTACGCAGCGGCGCCGCGGTTCGGGATCAGTGGCGGCCCAAGGCCATGCGTGCCAACAGGTCGACCACGCGGGGATCTTCGCCGATGGCCGGCTGCAGCGCGAAGGTCACCTCAGGATGCCGGGCCTTGAGCGTGATCAGCAGTTGCGGCAGGTCTTCGCGGGCGTGCTTGCCGACGCCGAGGAACATCGGCAGGATGGTGATGTGCGACACCCCATCCGCCACCAGCGCCTCGGCGCAGGCGGGCAGATCGGGTGGGGTCAGTTCCAGGTAGGCGCAGCGCACCGGGGTCTGGGTGTCCAGCTCGGCGATGCGTGCCGCCACCGCCTCCATGGGACGGTGCCACAGCGGGTCGCGCGAGCCGTGGGCGAACAGGATGATGCCGTGTCGGGACATGGCGGTTTACCTTCGCAACACCAGCCAGCCGAAGGTGGCCAGCGAAAGCAGGGTGTAGATCATGCCGGGCAGGGCAGCCGTGAGCCACGGTACCCAGTGGCGCAGCTCGCCGATGTAACCGAAGACGTTGTTGAGGAAGAAGAAGCTGATGCCGGCCATGACGCCACCGAACACGTAGACCGAGATGCCCTCGTTGCGGAAGTGCAGGTAGGCAAAGGGCAGGGCCAGCACCACCATCACCAGCGCGCTCAGAGGGTAGAACACCTTTTTCCAGAATTCGATCTCGTAGCGTTCGGCCGACTGGTTGTTGGCGTTGAGGTGGCGGATGTAGAGGAAAAGGTCGACCGTGCTCATGCGGTCGGGTCGCAATACGGCAGCCGACACCATTTCCGATGAGATCTGCGTTGGCCAACGGAAGCTGGCGTTCATCGTCCGTTCAATGCGCGCCGCCTCGGAGCCGCGGGCGGTGAACTCGATGCGTTCTGCGTTCTCCAGCTGCCAGGCCTCGTCATTGTCAAATTGGGCGGACGGGGCTCGGGTCATGGAGACCAGGAAACCCTGGTTGTCGAATTCGAAGACCCGCACGCCGCGCATGCTGCCGTCCGAGGCGATGGCGTTGACGTTGACAGCGAACTGGCCGTAGGCCTGTTTCTCGCGCAGCCAGGCGCCCGTCTGGCCGACGGTCAGATTGCCCTGGTAACGCGCCTTGAGCAATTGGGCGGTTCGGTCGGCCCACGGCGCGAGGAAGTCGCCGGTGACAAAGGTCAGCACCACGAAGGCAGCACCGGCCACCAGCAGGGTGCGCAGCGCGCGCCACGGATCCAGCCCGCTGGTGCGCAGGATGGTGAACTCCGAGCTCTGCGCCATGCGGGTCATGACGTAGATGGTGCCGATCAGCACCGTGATCGGCAGCAGCTCGTACAGGTGGTTGGGCACCAGCAGCGCCACGTACAGCAGCGCCTGCGGCACCTGGTAGCCGGCGCCGATGCCCGGGCGGCCGATGGCCGGCAGCTGGTCGACGAAATCAAAGAAACTGAACAGGGCCAGGAAGGCCAGCGTGACGAAGGCCACCGAGGAGAACACCTCGGCATAGATCAGGCGACGGATGGTCTTCATGCGCGAACCTCCGGGCCGACGGGGCGCCGGCGGGCCAGCAGGGTGCGCCAGCTCCAGTTGTAGTGCCGTGCGGCCAGCCACAGCAGCGCCAAGGCCAGCACACCGCCGTGCAGCAGCACCATGAAGGAGAGGAAGTCGATCTTGTTGTTGCTGATCCAGGTCTGGCCAAGATTGAGTAGGTTCAGGTATACCTGAAACAGCAGCAGCGAAAAGAACAGGTTGCCGGAGCGGCCCAGCCGGGGGTTCACGCGGGACGTGGCAAGGGCCATGATCATCAGGTTGAAGGCCGCCAGCACGAAGCCCAGCCGCCAGGCGAGCTCACCCATGTGATGCGGTGTCGGTTGGCGGACCAGCACCAGGGTGGACACCGTGTTGAGCGGAATCTCGGCCTGGGCCCCGAGCTGATCCGGCGTGATGCGGATGCCGTAGCGGGCGAATTCGCTGAGCTTGAAGTCGGACTTGCCGATGCTGTTCTCCAGCCGCTGGCCGTTTTCCAGGATCAGAAAACGTTCTTCGCCGATGAGTTCCACACGGCCGCTGCGCGCCGAGGTCACGGTCTCCTTGCCCTGCTCGGTGGTGGCAATGAAGACATTGCTGGCGGAGTGCTGGCTGAGCAGGCTCTTCTCGACGAAGAAGACGCGGCTGCCGCCGGCCGACTCCTGGAACTGGCCCGGCTGCACGCGCTCCAGATCGCCCCGGTTCTCGTACTGGGCGCGCATGTCTTCCACCTGCTTGTTGGACCATGGCAGTACGAACAGCGCCAGCGTGGCCACGGCCAGCAGGATGGGCCAGGCAAAGCGCAGCAGCGGCCCGAGCAGATTGCCCAGCCCGACGCCACTGGAGAACCAGATCACCATCTCGCTGTCGCGGTACAGGCGCGACAGGGTGCCGACCGTGGCGACGAACAGGCCCAAGGTCATGATGTTGGGCAGGAAGGCCAATACGTTGTAGCCCATCACCAGCATCACGTCGGACGGATTGAAGCTGCCTCGCGAGGCGGCGCCCAGGGTGCGGATCAGCGTCATCGTCATGACCACCGTCACCAGGACGATCAGCGTGGCGCCGAAACTGCGTGCCAGCTCCTTGCGGATGGAGGAATGGAATAACATTGGTCGGAAGGAAAAGCGCAATTATGAACTTCGAACTCAAGTCCCTCGACCTCGCCGGTGCCGCGTCCCAGGCCTGTGACGCCCTGGTGGTGCTGGTACCGGCCGGCTGCAAGCCTGGCAAGGATGGTTTTTCGGCCCTGCTGGGCCAGGCGCTCAAGGCGGGCGATCTGGAGACCCAGCCCGGCAAGCTGCTCACCCTGTACCGGCCGACACAGGCCAAGTGTGTCCGCGCGGTGCTGGTGGGGGCTGGCGACGGTTCGGCCAAGCAGGTACGGCAAGCGGTGGCGGCCGCTTTCGGCGCGCTGCGGACGGGTGCCCCGGCGCTGAAGAAGCTGGTGTTGTGCTTCGCTGGTCAACCGGAACGTGGCGCCGTGCGTGCGGCCGTGACGGCGCTGGCCGATGCCAGCTATGTCTACACGGCGACGAAGTCCAAGGCCGATGGCCGGTCGCTGGCCCGGATCACGCTGGGCATGCCGAGCGCACCCCAGGTGAAGGATGAATTTTCCCGTGCCGTCGCCGTGGTGGCCGGCATCGAGATGGCCAAGGAATGGGCCAACCGGCCGGGCAACCACGCCGCGCCCACCCTGTTGGCACAGGCGGCGCGCTCGCTGGCGCGCCTGCCCAAGGTCAGCTGCCAGGTGCTCGGCCCGCGTGAGGTGGCCAAGCTGGGCATGGGGGCCTTCATGGCCGTGGCCCAGGGCTCCGAGCAGCCGCTGCGTTTCATCGTCCTGCAGTACAGCGGCGCTGCCAAGACCGAGGCGCCGACCGTGCTGGTGGGCAAGGGCATTTCCTTCGACTCCGGTGGCATCTCCATGAAGCCCGCGGCCGAGATGGATGAAATGAAGTTCGACATGTCCGGCGCAGCCAGCGTGCTGGGGGTGTTCCGTGCTCTGGGCGAACTCAAACCGGCGATCAATGTCGTCGGATTGATCCCGAGCTGCGAAAACATGCCCGACGGCCGCGCAGTCAAGCCAGGCGACGTGGTCACCAGCATGAGTGGCCAGACCATCGAGATCCTGAACACCGACGCTGAAGGGCGATTGATCCTGTGCGATGCGCTGACCTATGCCGAGCGCTTCAAGCCGAGGGCCGTGGTGGACATCGCCACGCTGACCGGTGCCTGCATGGTGGCGCTGGGCGCGGTGCGCAGCGGCCTGTTTGCTACCGATGAGGCCCTGGCCGAGCAACTGCTGGCGGCTGGCGAGGCGGCACAGGACCTCGTGTGGCGCCTGCCACTGGACGACGACTACGCCGACGGCCTGAAGACCAACTTCGCCGATGTGGCCAACGTGGCTGGTCGCGCCGGCGGGGCCATCACGGCCGCCAAGTTCTTGCAGCGGTTTGCGACCAAGTACCCCTGGGCCCATCTGGACATTGCTGGCACCGCCTGGAAAAGCGGGGCGGCCAAGGGCGCGACGGGCCGGCCGGTGGGATTGCTGCTGGAGTATCTGCTGGCGGCGGCTGCGCCGGCCGCGAGCAAGCGCGGGGCGCGCCGCGCTTCGTGACGGCGTTTGTTTCTGACCGCCGAGTGCCCTGCTGCCCATGACCGAAGTCGCCTTCCATTTCAACGCCCCCGACAAACTGGCCTATGCCTGCCGTCTGCTGCGCAAGGCGGTGGGCAGCGGCGCGCGCGTGGTGGTGACCGCGCCCGCGGAGGCGCTGACGCGCCTCAACAGCCTGCTGTGGACTTTCTCGCAGCTTGATTTCATTCCGCACGCCACGGCCAGTGATCCGGACCACGTGCGGGCGGCGTCGCCGGTGCTGTTGACGGAAGCAATCCAGGGATTGCCCCATCGGCAGGTACTGCTCAATCTGGGCGTTGAGGTGCCACCCGGTTTTGAGCAGTTCGAACGCCTGATCGAGGTGGTCGGCCTGGATGACGAGGACCGCGCACTGGCGCGCGGTCGATGGAAGCAGTACACCGAACAGGGTTACGCCATCACCCGTCATGACCTGGCCCTGAAGGGGGGAGCCTGATGGCTGCATCGCCGCGAAACCTGCCCCGCTTCCTGCCGACCATGACGGAGGTCGTCGACCCCGCTTCCGTACCCGTCACCGCGGTTGCAGCCTCACCGGGCTTGTCGGACCACGCGTTGATCGAGCGGGTGGTGCAACGCCTGGCGCCGCTGCTGGAGCGCCAGTTGCATGAACGGCTGGGCGCGCTGGTCGACGCACGGCTGGCCCAGATCGCGGTGCAACTGCAGCATGAACTGGAGCAGACCTTGCGCCGGTCGGTCCAGGAGGCTCTGGCCGAAGAGCGTGCGGCCGTGGCGCAACGTGCAGGCGACTAAAGACCTACAGAACGAAGGCCTGCTGCTGCCGAAAGACACTTATTGCGGTATTGTTTTGACCGGTTCCGTCTCATCGTTTTCGTTTTCAATAAATGGAGGCTTCATGCACGTCAAACAAGTTACATCGGCCCTGACCCTGGTGGCTGCCGCGGCTCTGCTCAGCGCCTGCGGACAGAAGGAGGAGGCCGCTGCGCCGGCTGCCGCGCCGGCACCGGCGGCGGAGCCGGTGGTCAAGATCGGCCACGTCGGCCCGGTCAGCGGCGCCATTGCCCATCTGGGTAAGGACAACGAGCTGGGCGCCCGCATGGCGATTGACGAGCTCAACGCCGCGGGTGTGACCATCGACGGCAAGAAGGTCAAGCTAGAGCTGATGGCAGAAGACGATGGTGCCGATCCCAAACAGGGTACGGCCGTGGCACAAAAGCTGGTGGACGCCAAGGTGGCCGGTGTGATCGGCCACCTGAACTCCGGCACCACCATCCCGGCATCCAAGATCTACAGTGACGCCGGCATTCCGCAGATTTCGCCCTCGGCAACCAATCCCAAGTACACCCGCCAGGGCTTCAAGACGACCTTCCGCGTCGTGGCCGACGACGTGCATCTCGGCAGCACCCTGGGCAAGTACGCCGTGGAAACGCTGAAAGCCAAGAACGTAGCGGTGATCGACGATCGCACGGCCTATGGCCAAGGCGTGGCGGAGGAATTCACCAAGGCAGCCGAAGCCGCTGGCGCCAAGATCGTGGCCAAGGAGTTCACGACCGACAAGGCCACCGACTTCAACGCCATTCTGACCAGCATCAAGGGCAAGAAGCCCGACGTCGTGTTCTTCGGTGGTATGGATGCCGTCGGCGGCCCCATGCTCAAGCAGATGAAGTCGCTGGGCATCAAGGCCAAGTTCATGGGCGGCGACGGTGTCTGCACAGCCGAACTGATCAAGCTGGCGGGCGATGCCATTGGCGAAGAGCAGGTGTTCTGCGCAGAAGCGGGTGGTGTGGAAGGCGAGGCCAAGGCCGCCATGGACAAGTTCCGTGCCGACTTCAAGACCAAGTTCAATGTGGACGTGCAGCTCTATGCCCCGTACGTCTACGACGCCACCAAGGTGATGGTGGCTGCCATGGTCAAGGCCAATTCCACCGACCCGGCCAAGTACCTGCCGGTGCTGGCTGCCACTGCCGACTACAAGGGTGTGACCGGCCCGATCGCCTTCGACGAAAAAGGTGACATCAAGAACGGCGCGCTGACACTCTTCACCTACAAGGGCGGCAAGCGCGAGCAGATTGCGGTGATTCGGTGATCTGAGGAATCAAGGACAGGAGGCCCGCACTCGCGGGCCTTTTCTATTGGCGAGCAGCCGGCGGGATTGCTCGAAATTCGTCTTGCGCGAAGTTCTCGGGGCTGCGCCCCCGCGCTACGCGCGTCCATGCACAGTCCCCCAGGACTGTTCATGACCGAACCCGGGGCGCGGGATCTCACCCACCCACAGGCGCCAGAAAGCAAAAGCCCCGCTGGTGCGGGGCTTTCGTTTTCTGGCGGAGAGGGCGGGATTCGAACCCGCGGTAGGTTTTACCCTACACACGCTTTCCAGGCGTGCGACTTAAACCGCTCATCCACCTCTCCGAAGCCCGCTATTCTAACCCAGATATTCGATCCTTCCGTCTGCGAGCGACAGGCGAGATTGGACGAGGTCAGGCCTTGCCCTGGCGGACCAGCGTCATGGCGGAGGCGATCAGCGCCGACACCTCGCTCATGTTGCCGGGCACGATGAGGGTGGTTGCGGCATCCGCCGCCACCTTGCCATAGGCGTCGACCGCCTTTTCCGCCACCTTGAGCTGCACCGCCTGCTCACCGCCGGGCTGGCGGATGGCGCTGGCCACGCGCTCGATGGCCTCGGCCGTGGCGTTGGCCACAGCGCGGATGGACTCCGCCTCGCCCTGTGCCTTGTTGATCACCGCCTGTTTCTCACCCTCGGAGCGGGCGATGAAGGCCTCGCGCTCGCCGGTGGCGATGTTGATCTGCTCCTGGCGGCGTCCCTCGGAGGCGGCAATCAGGGCGCGTTTTTCGCGCTCGGCCGTGATCTGGGCCTGCATGGCGTGCAGAATCTCCTTGGGCGGCGTCAGGTCCTTGATCTCGTAGCGCAGCACCTTGACGCCCCAGTTGAGCGCGGCCTCGTCGATCGCCGCCACCACCTGGGCGTTGATCATGTCACGCTCCTCGAAGGTCTTGTCCAGCTCCAGCTTGCCGATCACGCTACGCAGCGAGGTCTGGGCCAGCTGGGTGACGGCCACGATGTAGTTGGACGAGCCGTAGCTGGCGCGCATCGGGTCGGTGACCTGGAAGTAGAGGATGCCGTCCACCTGCAGCTGCGTGTTGTCGCGCGTGATGCAGACCTGGCTGGGCACGTCCAGCGGCACTTCCTTCAGGCTGTGCTTGTACGCCACCTTGTCGATGAAGGGAAAGATGAAGTTCAGGCCCGGCGTGAGTGAGCCGTGGTACTTGCCCAGGCGCTCCACCACCCAGGCGTGCTGCTGCGGCACGATCTTGACCGAGCGGCTGATGAAGATGACGGCAATGACGAACAGCAGGATGGCGATTTCCATGGCGGGCTCCGGAGGCGGATTCAAAGGTCTTGCTTGGCGATGACGAGCTGGCTGCCGCGCACCTCGACGATGCGGTGAGTGCCGCTGGTGGGCAGCGTGCCGGCAGCGTGTACGGCGGTCCATAGCGCGCCACGGTACTTCACCGTGGTGCTGCCGTCGGGCTGCCAGTGGTCGACCTGCACCGTCTCGCCGATGTCCAGGTTGACATCGCGGTTGGCACCGGCACGCTCGCGGGCCGACGCCGGCCTGAACTGGTGCCAGGCCAGTACCGCACCGCCACCGACCAACGCCGCCGTACCGATCTGCGTTGCAAGTGTGAAGCCGGCGTGGGCCGTCAGGGCGGCGGCGGCCAGACCAAGGGCCAGCATCAGCAGGTAAAAGGTGCCGGTGAGCAGCTCAGCTGCCACCACGGCGCCGGTGAGCAGCCACCAGATTGTTGAATCTGCCATGGTGTACCTATCGGGGGATGTGTTGCAATTGCCACATTTTGCGGCAAAAGGACAGGCGCGCCGGGGCCTTGCCGCAATAAGTCCGTACACTTCGCGCCTGTTTTTCATTTTTTGCGCGCCTGGCTGGAGCTTTCATGAAATTTCGCTTCCCCATCGTCATCATTGACGAAGACTTCCGCTCCGAAAACACCTCGGGCCTGGGCATCCGCGCGCTGGCGCAGGCCATCGAGGCGGAGGGCTTCGAGGTGCTGGGCGTGACCAGCTATGGTGACCTGAGCCAGTTTGCCCAGCAGCAGTCGCGCGCCAGTGCCTTCATTCTCTCGATCGACGACGAAGAGTTCACGCCCGGCCCTGATCTCGATCCGGCGGTGCTGAACCTGCGCAACTTCATCGAGGAGGTGCGGCGCAAGAACGCCGACGTGCCGATTTACATCTACGGCGAGACCAAGACCAGCCGCCACCTGCCCAACGACATCCTGCGCGAGCTGCATGGCTTCATCCACATGTTCGAGGACACGCCGGAGTTCGTGGCGCGCCACATTATCCGCGAGGCCAAAAGCTACTTGGAGGGGGTGCAGCCACCCTTCTTCAAGGCGCTGCTGGATTACGCCGAGGACGGTTCCTACTCCTGGCACTGCCCGGGCCACTCGGGTGGCGTGGCCTTCCTCAAGAGCCCGGTGGGCCAGATGTTCCACCAGTTCTTCGGTGAGAACATGCTTCGCGCCGACGTCTGCAACGCGGTGGAAGAACTGGGCCAGCTGCTGGACCACAACGGTGCCATTGGCGAGAGCGAACGCAATGCGGCGCGCATCTTCAACGCCGACCACTGCTTCTTTGTCACCAACGGCACCAGTACGTCGAACAAGATGGTCTGGCACCACACGGTGGCGCCGGGTGATGTGGTGGTGGTGGACCGCAACTGCCACAAATCCATCCTGCACGCCATCATCATGACCGGTGCGATCCCGGTCTTCCTCAAGCCCACACGCAACCACTTCGGCATCATCGGCCCGATCCCGCAGAGCGAGTTCGAGCCGGCGGCCATCCAGGCCAAGATCAAGGCCAACCCGCTGCTCAAGGGCGTGGACGCGAAAAAGGTCAAACCGCGCATCCTGACGCTGACGCAGTCCACCTACGACGGCGTGCTCTACAACACCGAGACCATCAAGGGCCAGTTGGACGGCTACGTCGACAACCTGCATTTCGACGAAGCCTGGCTGCCGCACGCCGCGTTCCACCCGTTCTATGGGCCCTACCACGCCATGGGCAAGAAGCGCGCGCGCCCGAAGGACACCGTGGTCTACGCCACCCAGTCCATCCACAAGCTGCTGGCCGGCATCAGCCAGGCCAGCCATGTGCTGGTGCAAGACTCGCAGAACACCAAGCTGGACCATCACCTCTTCAACGAGGCCTACCTGATGCACACCAGCACGTCGCCGCAGTACAGCATCATCGCCAGCTGTGACGTGGCCGCCGCCATGATGGAGCCGCCCGGCGGTACCGCCATGGTGGAGGAGAGCATCCTGGAGTGCCTGAACTTCCGCCGCGCCATGCGCAAGGTGGATGAGGACTACGGCGAAGACTGGTGGTTCAAGGTCTGGGGACCGGAGAAGCTGGTGGACGAGGGCATCGGCCGCGCGGATGATTGGATCATCCACAGCGACGGCAAGGGGCGCAAGAACGGCAGCAAGTGGCACGGCTTCGGCCAGCTGGCCGACGGCTTCAACATGCTGGACCCGATCAAGGCCACCATCGTCACCCCCGGCCTGAACCTGGACGGCAAGTTCGACAAGACCGGCATCCCGGCGTCCATCGTCACCAAGTTCCTGGCCGAGCATGGCGTGGTGGTGGAGAAGACCGGCCTGTACAGCTTCTTCATCATGTTCACCATCGGCATCACCAAGGGCCGCTGGAACACGCTGCTCACTGCCTTGCAGCAGTTCAAGGACGACTACGACAAGAACCAACCGATGTGGCGCATCATGCCGGAGTTCTGCAAGAAGCAGCCGCGCTATGAGCGCATGGGCCTGAAGGACCTCTGCCAGTACATCCACGAGATGTATGCCAAGTACGACATTGCGCGCCTGACGACCGAGATGTATCTGAGCGATCTGAAGCCGGCCATGAAGCCGAGCGACGCCTACGCCCACATTGCACAGCGCAAGACCGAGCGGGTGGAGATCGACCGCCTGGAAGGGCGCATCACGGTAGGCCTGGTCACGCCTTACCCGCCGGGCATTCCGCTGCTGATCCCGGGTGAGGTGTTCAACAAGAAGATCGTCGACTACCTCAAGTTCTCGCGCGAGTTCAACGCGCTATGCCCCGGCTTCGAAACCGACATCCACGGTCTGGTGGAGGAGGTGGGCGCCGACGGCAAGAAACACTACTACGCCGACTGCGTCAAGGACTGAGGCGCCTGACGCCTTGTTCGCAAGCAAAGCAAAACGCCCCGCAGTGCGGGGCGTTTTGCTATCCAATTCATAGCTGCCTACGCAGCCATAACGGGGTAAAAGCCGTTTTTCGGAATCAGGTTTCGACAACCGCCACCGCGTTATGGCTGAAGCCGCCGTCCACGTAGCTGATCTCGGCGGTCACGCCCGCGGCCAGGTCGCTCAGCAGGAAAGCCGCGACATTGCCAACGTCTTCGATGGTGACGTTGCGGCGCAGCGGCGAGCCATTGGCCGCAATGCTGAGCAGCTTGCCGAAGTCCTTGATGCCGCTGGCAGCCAGCGTCTTGATCGGACCGGCGCTCAGGCCGTTGACGCGGATGCTGCGGCCGTCCGGCAGGTGGCCGACGGCTTCCGCCAGGTAGCGCACCGAGGCCTCCAGGCTGGCCTTGGCCAGGCCCATGGTGTTGTAGTTGGGGATGGCCCTTACGGCACCGAGGTAGCTCAGCGTCAGCAGCGCCGCCTTGTCGTTCAGGTAGGGCAGGGCGGCCTTGGCCATGGCCGGGAAGCTGTAGGCGCTGATGTCATGCGCAATGCGGTAGTTCTCGCGCGTCAGGCCGTCCAGGAAATTTCCGGTGATCGCTTCGCGGGGCGCAAACCCGATACTGTGCACGAAGCCGTCAAACTTGGGCCAGGCTGCCGAGAGGTCCTGGAACAGCTTGTCGATCTGGGCGTCGTCGCTGACGTCACAATCGAAGACCAGCTTGGAGTCGAACTCGGCGGCGAATTCGGTGATGCGGTCCTTGAAACGTTCACCCACGTAGCTGAAGGCCAGCTCGGCGCCTTCGCGGCGGCACGCCTGGGCAATGCCATAGGCAATCGAGCGGTTGCTGAGTAAGCCGGTGATCAAAAATTTCTTGCCAGTCAGGAATCCCATAATCTTCTCGGTTTGCTAAGGATGTAAAAAAATCTGTGCAGAATTGTCGCATGCGGACCAGCCGTTTTCTGTTCCTGATTTTTTCGTTGCTGTGCAGCATGCCGTCCTGGGCAGGTCACGCCTATGCGCAATTCGGCGACATCAAGTACCCGGCCGGTTTTCGGCACTTCGACTACGTCAATCCGGACGCGCCCAAGGGCGGCGAGATCCGGCTGGTGCCGCCCACGAGGCTGTCCAATTTCGACAAGTACAACCCGTTCACGCTCAAGGGCAGCGCGCCGCCCGGGCTGGGCAGTCTGGTGTTCGAGTCGTTGCTGACCGGTACGCTGGACGAGCCGACCACAGCCTATGGCCTGCTGGCGCAGGATGTCACAGTGGCGACCGATCGCCTGTCGGCCACCTTCACACTGCATCCGCAGGCGCGCTTCCACAACGGTGATCCGGTGCTGGCGGCCGATGTCAAGCACTCCTTCGACCGCCTGACATCCAAGGAGGCGGCGCCACAGTACCGCACCATCTTCGGCGACATCCTGCGGGTGACCATACTGGGTGAGCGTGTCGTGCGCTTCGACTTCCGGCGTGTCAACGCCGAACTGCCCTTGATCGCCGGCAGCCTGCCGGTGTTCAGCCGCAAGTGGGGGGAGGGCAAGCCGCTGGACCAGATCGTGACCGACCTGCCCATCGGATCCGGGTCCTACCGCATCGGCAAAGTCAACTTCGGCAAGGACATCACGTATGAGCGTGATCCAGCCTACTGGGCGCGCGACCTCGGTGTGCGCCGCGGGCTCTACAACTTTGACCGCATCACCTACAAGATCTACAAGGACAACACCGCCCAGCTGGAAGCCTTCAAGGCCGGCGAGTTCGACTACATCCAGGCCTTCATCGCCCGTGAATGGGCGCGCGCCTACACCGGAAAGCAGTTCGAACGGGGCGATCTGATCAAGCGGGAGCTCCAGCACGGAAACGCCGGCGATTTCCAAGGCTTCCTGTTCAATCTGCGGCGCGACAAGTTCAAGGATGTGCGGGTGCGACAGGCGATTGCGCTGGCGATGGATTTCGAGTGGCTGAACCGGCAGCTCTTCTACAACGCCTACACCCGCGTGCGTGGCTATTTCGTCGGCAGTGATTTCGAGGCCAAGGGCTTGCCCGGTCCGGAAGAGTTGGCGCTGCTGGAGCCGCTGCGCCGGCAGTTGCCGCCAGCCGTGTTCACCGAGGAGGTGCCTCAGCCGCCTTTCACCAGCCTCGATCCGGCCTCCGGCCACACCCTGCGCGACAACCTGCGCCGTGCCCGCGACCTGCTGGCCGAGGCCGGTTGGACCTACCGTGACGGTGCCCTGCGCAACGCCAAGGGCGAGGCCTTCACCATCGAGTTCCTCGACAACTCGGGTTCCATGGGGCGGGTGGTGACACCCTATGGCAGGAACCTGGAGAAGCTCGGCATCCAGGTCAACACCAAGGTGATCGATTTCGCGATCCTGCAAAAACGGCTGGACGTGTTCGACTTCGAGATCATCAGCAACCGCATGATCGGCAGTGAAGCGCCGGGCGTGGAGCTGCTGGAACGCTTTGGATCCAAGGCGGCGGACACCGAGGGTTCCAGCAATGTGATCGGCCTCAAGAATCCGGCCGTCGATGCCCTGCTGGAACAGGTCGTGTCGGCTCAGACCCGGCCGCAGCTGGTGGCGCGTCTACGCGCGCTGGACCGCGTGCTGCGCCACGGCCACTACACCGTGCCGCACTGGTACGGCAGCGTGCACCGCGTGGCTTGGCGGGCGGGCCGTTTTGAACAGCCGGCTGTGACACCGCGTTACTACCAGCCCGAAAGCTGGGTGACGTCGGTCTGGTGGGCAACGCCTGCCAACCGCACCGGGGAGGGGCAGTAGCATGGCAGCCTACATCCTCAAGCGCCTGCTGCTGATCATCCCCACCTTGCTGGGCATCCTGCTGCTGACCTTCGTCGTGATCCAGTTCGTGCCCGGCGGGCCGGTGGAGCAGATGGTGGCGCAGCTGCAGGGGCGCGACACGGGCGGCGAGGGCGCGGCGGCCAGTGGTGCCGGTTACCGCGGCCGCCAGGGCGTGGACGCGACACGCATCGCTGAGATCCGCGCTTTCTACGGCTTCGACAAACCGGCACACGAACGCTTCTGGCAGATGCTGGGCCGGTACGCGCGCTTCGACCTGGGCAAGAGTTTCTTCTACCCCAAGAGCGTGTGGGAGCTGGTGAAGGAAAAGCTGCCGGTGTCCATCAGCCTCGGGCTGTGGACTTTCTTCCTGAGCTACCTGATCTCGGTGCCCTTGGGTATCGCCAAGGCGGTACGCGCCGGCAGCCGCTTCGACACGCTGACCAGCCTGATCGTGCTGATTGGCTATGCCATTCCTGGCTTTGTCCTGGGGGTCGCGCTGCTGGTGATCTTCGGCGGCCAGCTGCAGTGGTTCCCGCTGCGTGGTCTTACGTCCAGCAACTGGGACACCCTGAGCTGGGGCGCCAAGGTGGTGGACTACCTGTGGCACATCACGCTGCCCATCACCGCCAGCGTGTTGGGCGCCTTTGCTGTGACCACCATGCTGACCAAGAACGCCTTCCTGGAGGAGATCCGCAAACAATACGTGCTGACCGCACGTGCCAAGGGCCTGAGCGAGCGGCGCGTGCTGTGGCGCCACGTGTTCCGCAATGCCTTAATACCCATCGTGACCGGTTTCCCGGCCGCCTTCATCGGCGCCTTCTTCACCGGCTCGCTGCTGATCGAAACCCTGTTCTCGCTCGATGGCCTGGGGCTGCTGTCGTACGAGTCGGTGATGCGGCGCGACTACCCGGTGGTGCTGGGCACGCTGTACCTGTTCACGTTGATCGGCCTGGTGACCAAACTGATTTCCGACCTTTGCTACGTCTGGGTCGATCCGAGAGTGAAGTTCGACTGATGGCCAGCGTCTCCCTGTCTCCCTCGCAACGTGCCTGGCAACGCTTCAAGCGCAACCGGCTGGGCTACTGGAGCCTGCTGGTCTTCTGCACGCTGTTCCTTTTGAGTCTGGGCGCCGAGCTGATCTCCAACGACAAGCCGCTGGTGGCGCGGCACCATGGCCAGTGGTTCTTTCCCATCGTGAGCAATGTGCCGGAGACGGCATTTGGTGGCGACTTCCAGACCCCGACCGACTACCTCGATCCCTTCATCCAGCAGCAGTTTGACCGGCCGGGCAACTTTGTGCTCTACCCGCCCAACCCCTACCACCACAGCACCATCAACTACTTTGCCAAGGAGCCGAATCCTGCGCCGCCCTCGGCCGACAACTGGCTCGGCACCGACGACCGCGGGCGCGACGTGGCAGCGCGCCTGCTGTACGGCTTTCGCATCTCGGTGCTGTTTGCGCTGGCGCTGACGGTGATCGGTGTGCTGCTGGGTATCGCCACCGGGGCGGTGCAGGGCTTCTTTGGCGGCAAGACGGACCTCTGGTTCCAGCGTTTCATCGAGATCTGGAGTTCCATGCCCGAGCTGTACCTGCTCATCATCTTCTCCGCCATGTTCGACCCCAGCGTGGCGCTGCTGCTGATCCTGCTCAGCCTGTTTGGCTGGATGGGCCTGTCCGACTATGTGAGGGCCGAGTTCCTGCGCAACCGCCAGCTCGACTATGTTCGAGCTGCCCGTGCCATGGGGCTGTGCAACGGCCAGATCATCTGGCGCCACATCCTGCCCAACAGCCTGACGCCGGTGGTGACCTTCCTGCCGTTTCGCATGAGCGCGGCCATCCTGGCGCTGACCTCGCTCGACTTTCTGGGCCTCGGCGTGCCGCCCGGCACGCCCTCGCTGGGCGAGTTGTTGGCGCAGGGCAAGAACAACATTGATGCTTGGTGGATATCCATCTCCACTTTTGCCGTGCTGGTGATTACGCTGCTGTTGCTGACCTTCATGGGCGATGCGCTGCGCGACGCCCTCGACCCGAGGAAGGCTGAGAAATGAGCGAGACGCTGCTCGACGTTCAGGGCCTCACGGTCGCGTTTGCCGGCCGCGAGGTCGTGCACGGCTTGAATTTCCAGATTGCGCCGGGTGAGAAGGTGGCCTTGGTCGGCGAATCCGGTTCGGGCAAGAGTGTCACCGCTTTGAGCCTGCTGCGGTTGGTGCAGAACGCCGAGGTGACGGGTTCTGCAAAATTTTTGGGCGACCAGCCCGCACCGGATAAGCGCAATCTGCTATCAATTTCGGAGCGCGAGTTGCGTGGTATCCGGGGGCGCGACATCGCGATGATCTTCCAGGAGCCGATGACGGCGCTCAACCCCTTGTTCACGGTCGGCGACCAGATTGCCGAGGTGCTGGAACTCAAGCTGGGGATGTCGCGCGCCGAAGCCTGGGCGCAGGCAGTACGCCAGCTGGCCGAGACCGGCATCCCTGAACCCGAGCGGCGCGCGCGGGCTTTTCCGCATCAGCTCAGCGGTGGCCAGCGCCAGCGCGCCATGATCGCCATGGCCCTGGCCTGCCAGCCCAAGCTGTTGTTGGCCGACGAGCCAACCACCGCGTTGGATGTCACGCTGCGCGGCCAGATCCTGGACTTGCTGGACGGCCTGCAGCAGAAAAATGGCATGGCGGTGCTGCTGATCACGCACGACCTGAACCTGGTGCGCCGTTTTGCCGACCGCGTGCTGGTGATGGAAGACGGCCATCTCGTCGAGCAGGGGCCGGTGGCCGAGGTGTTTGCCCGCCCGCAGCACCGCTACACGCAGCGACTGTTGGCGAGCCGGCCGGCACGTGACGTGCAGGAGCTGCCAGCGGATCCGACCGCGGCCCCGGTCATGCAGGCGCGCGGACTGCGCGTGAGTTATCCGACCGCCTTGCCGGGTGTACGCGGCTGGTTCCGCCGCGGCGAGTTCGTGGCGGTGCGCGGCGCGGATTTCAGCATTCCGCCCGGCCAGACCCTCGGGGTGATCGGGGAGTCCGGCTCCGGCAAGTCCACCCTGGCGCTGGCCGCCCTGGGGCTGCAGCCCTTTGGGGGTGAATTGACCGTCATCGGCCAAGCCTGGAGCGGCCGACCCAAACGCGACAAGGCGCTGCGCCGGGTGGTGCAGGTGGTGTTCCAGGACCCGTTTTCCTCACTGTCGCCACGCCTGACGGTGGAGGAGATCGTGGGTGAGGGTCTGTCGGTGCATGCACCGGAACTGGACAAGGCGCAGCGGCGCGTGCGCGTGCTGCAGGCGCTGGAGGAGGTGGGCCTGAGTGAAACGCAGTTTCCGGGGCTGCTGCAGCGTTACCCACATGAGTTTTCCGGCGGCCAGCGCCAGCGGCTGGCGATAGCGCGCGCGCTGATTGTGGCGCCTCGCCTGCTGGTGCTCGACGAGCCGACCAGTGCCCTGGACGTGACCATCCAGAAGCAGGTGCTGCAACTACTGCAAGGGCTGCAGCGCGAACACGGCTTGAGTTACCTGCTGATCACCCACGACGTGGACGTGATTCGAGCCATGGCACACGAAGTGTTGGTGATGCGGGGGGGTGAAATCCTGGAAGCCGGCCCCATTTCCCAAGTCTTGGATGCGCCCGTGCATCCGTACACCCGGGCGCTGGTGCAGGCTGCAGCGTAAATCGCCTTAAAAATCAAGGCATTTAGGCCGTTTTTCGGCTACAATTTATCAATTCTCGACCAAACGGGCGGATACCAACCGCCCGTTTTTTTTGGTCGAACGCTTTTGAGGGCCGACTAGGCCCGTCATGCAGGGGCAAGCAGAGGACACGTGGGACTACAGGACATCGTCGAACAAACCGTGAGCGGGCTGGGTTATGACTTGGTGGAGATTGAACGCTCCGCCGGCGGCTTGCTGCGCGTGACGATTGATCTGCCCTGGGACCCGGCTGCCGGCGAGCAGTTCGTCAACGTGGAAGACTGCGAGAAGGTGACGCGCCAGCTGCAGTTTGCACTTGAGGTCGAGGGCATCGAGTACAAGCGCCTTGAGGTGTCGTCGCCCGGCATCGATCGTCCCTTGCGCCATGAGAAGGATTTCGAGCGTTTTGCCGGTCAGGTGATCGACATCACGCTCAAAGCCCCGATGGGCGCCGCGGCCGCCGGTCAGGTGGCGGCCAACCGCAAGAAGTTTCGCGGCGCGCTGGAGCGGGCCGAGGGTGGCCAGGGCTGGCAGATCGTCTGGAGCGACGAGCCGCCGGTGAAGCCGGGGCAGAAGGTGAGCAAGAAGCGCGCGCCGGCGCCGGTGCAGGTGCTCGGCTTCACGCTGGATGAGTTGCGCGAGGCGCGACTGGCGCCGATCGTGAATTTCAAGGGCCGCGGCAACGCGCCCGAGTAAGGTTCTATTTTTGACTTGGGGTGGGCGCACAGCGAGGCTGGCGCGCTCAATTGGACTTGGAGGGTAAAGGCATGAATCGCGAATTGTTGATGCTGGTGGAAGCCATTTCACGCGAGAAGAACGTCGAACGTGATGTGGTGTTCGGTGCGGTCGAAGCTGCGCTGGCGCAAGCCACGAAGAAGCTGTACGAGGGCGATGTGGACATCCGCGTCGCCATCGACCGCGACACCGGCAACTACGAAACCTTCCGCCGCTGGCATGTCGTGCCGGACGAGGCCGGCCTGCAGCTGCCCGACCAGGAAATCCTGCTGTTCGAAGCCAAGGAACAGATCCCCGACATCGAGGTCGACGAGTACATCGAGGAGCCGGTGGAGTCGGTGCCGATCGGCCGCATCGGTGCCATGGCGGCCAAGCAGGTCATCTTGCAGAAGATCCGCGATGCCGAGCGCGAGATGCTGCTCAACGACTTCATGTCGCGTGGTGAGAAGATCTTTGTCGGCACCGTCAAGCGCATGGACAAGGGCGACATCATCGTCGAATCCGGCCGCGTCGAAGGCCGCCTGCGTCGCGGCGAGATGATCCCGAAAGAAAACCTGCGTACCGGCGACCGCGTGCGCGCCATGATCATGGAAGTGGACCTGACGCTGCGCGGCGCACCCATCATCCTGTCGCGTTCGGCGCCGGAGTTCATGATCGAGCTGTTCCGCCAGGAAGTGCCCGAGATCGAGCAGGGCCTGCTGGAGATCAAGTCCTGCGCCCGTGACCCCGGCTCGCGCGCCAAGATCGCCGTGCTGTCGCACGACAAACGCGTCGACCCCATCGGCACCTGCGTCGGCGTGCGCGGCACCCGCGTCAACGCCGTCACCAACGAGCTCGCCGGCGAGCGCGTGGACATCGTGCTGTGGAGCGAGGATCCGGCCCAGTTCGTGATCGGCGCCCTGGCGCCGGCCAATGTGCAGTCCATCGTGGTGGACGAGGAAAAGCATGCCATGGACGTGGTGGTGGACGAGGAAAACCTCGCCATTGCCATCGGCCGCGGCGGCCAGAACGTGCGTCTGGCCTCCGACCTGACCGGTTGGAAGATCAACATCATGGACGCGGCCGAGTCGGCCCAGAAGCAGGCCGACGAGACCAGCAGCCTGCGTGCGCTGTTCATGGAAAAGCTGGATGTGGACGAAGAGATTGCCGACATCCTGATCGCCGAGGGTTTCACCAGCCTGGAAGAGGTGGCCTATGTGCCCCTGCAGGAGATGCTGGAGATCGAAGCATTCGACGAAGACACCGTTAACGAGCTGCGTGCCCGCGCCAAGGACGCGCTGCTGACCATGGAGATCGCGCGCGAAGAGAGCGTCGAGGAGGTCTCCCAGGATCTGCGCGACCTCGAAGGGTTGACCGCCGACCTGATTGCCAAGCTGGCCGAGAACGGCGTCCATACCCTGGACGACCTGGCTGATCTGGCAGTCGACGAGCTCACCGACATCACCGGCCAGTCTGCGGACGAGGCCAAAGCTTTGATCATGAAGGCGCGCGAGCATTGGTTCACCAATGACGCCGCTTCTCAAGAGTAACGGTCATGAAAGGTCCCACACGATATGTCCAGTACGACCGTCGCCGAGTTTGCTGCCGAACTCAAGAAATCCACCGATACGCTGCTTGAGCAGCTCAAGGCCGCCGGTGTGGCCAAGGCCTCCGCGGCCGACAGCCTGACCGACGCCGACAAGCACCGTCTGCTGGCCCATCTGCAGGCCAGCCACGGTACTGCTACGCCGGAACGCAAGAAGATCACGCTGGTCAAGAAGTCGACCACCGAGATCAAGCAGGCGGATGCCACCGGTAAGGCCCGCACCATCCAGGTCGAGGTCCGCAAGAAGCGCACCTTTGTGCGCCGGGACGAGGGCACAGAACTGGCCGAAGGCTCAGCCGTCGAGCCGGCGCCGGAGGCCTCTGCCGTGGCGCCGCCCGCGCCCGTGGTCGACAACGCAGAATTGCTGCGACGTGAGGAAGAAGCGCGTCGTCAGGCCGAACTGATCCGCCGCCAGGAAGAAGATCTGGCGGAGAAGCGCCGTCAGCGTGAGGAGACGGAGAAGCGCGAGCGCGAAGCGGAAGAGCGCGCTGCCAGCTACGCCGCTGCCGAGGAAGAAAAGAAGGCCAAGGCCACGACGTCCCAGGCCGAAGCCACAGCCGAGGCGGCCGAAGCTGCCGCGGCGCGTGCTGCAGCGCAGGCCGAGGCACGCGAAAAGGC
>Ga0114986_1000140_pt1 | contig 19865 bp, 18 predicted proteins | sample Shrwel1BS1Day17_FD_96988 | JGI IMG/M metagenome (GOLD analysis project Ga0114986, IMG submission 96988) | Subsurface microbial communities from deep shales in Ohio, USA - Utica-3 well 1 S-1-Day17 | ecosystem: Environmental > Aquatic > Deep subsurface > Shale gas/oil reservoir > Produced... | reverse complement strand
GCCTGGGCTGCCTGGACGATGTCGCCCAGGGGCGTCTGCACGCCCAGCGAGAGGCAGTCGCACCCGTCCAGCGCCAGCAGCGCCTCGGCCATCAGCAGCCCCAGGCCATGCGGCTCATTCGGAAAGGTGGTCAGCAGCACGCGCGGCTGGGCGCCAGGCTCGGGAGCCGGCACGCTGGCGATGGCCTGGCGCAGCACGCCCTGCATCACCTCGGAGAACACATGCTCCTGGTACACCTGCAGGCTGCCGCGCATCCAGGCCTCGCCCACGGTCGCCGTGAAGGGCAGGGCCTTGTCGACCACGAAGCGGGCCAGGCCGAGTCGCAACTGGGCCTGGGGCAGTTCGCGGCGCAAGGCGGCCACCTCGTGCCGCGCCAGCAGTTCCATCCAGCGGTCGATCTCGGCGTCGGCGCCCATCATCCTGGCAGGTGCCGCTCGCGGCCGGTCCACGAGTGCCTGCAACTCCTCGACCGAACAATCCATCAGGCGGCCGGGGCGATGGCCCGCGCCGATCAGGCGGTGCAGCAGGCGCAGCTTGTGCACCTGATCCGCCGGATAGACACGCTCGCCCACGTCGTCACGCAAGGGGCGGGGGAAGCCATAGCGGCGCTCCCAGATGCGCAGCACGTCCTTGCTCAGCCCGGTGTCACGTTCCACCGACGCGATGGAAGACATCATGCCGCCGTCCGGGTGCTGAAGGAGAGAAGCCGGAATTTTGTCCATGACAAATTATTGCTCAAGTACGGTCAGAGCCCTATTATTCAGCCATTGCCAATGTTCTGACCAAGACAATTTGCATCATCACGGCACGCGCAAGGGCATGAGGAACCCAAGACCCTGGCCGATACGTGGTATCTTGAACGGAAAGATGCAAAATCATACTGATCAGTCATAATTGGAACCAAGGAGTTTAAAGCGTGGCCTTCCCCCTTTCCATCCGCCGCCCGATGCCTGCCGCGAGCCCCACGCCCGATGGGGGAACTTCCCGCGTTCGGGGCCGTCGAAAGCATCAGGTGGCGATCTGGCGTGAGGTGGAGGCCGGTCGCCGGGGCCTGAGGCCCACTCCCCCGTTTTTCGTGCTGCGAAGACTGCCGGGTTGTCCGGCTGCAATCCCGAGGCGTCTCTCCTCCTCCTCCCTCCCTCCCTCCTTCGTCTCGGGGCGCTTCGCAGCACCTTTGTCTTCTCGAGCCCCCGCCCGTCCCGGGCGGCGTGGCCTGTCCCACTGAGGCCCGCCATGCGACGCATTGCCATCGTCGGCTCGGGCATCTCGGGCCTGGCTGCGGCCCATCGGCTGGCCCCCCATGCTGAGGTCACGCTCTTCGAGGCCGGTGACTATTTCGGCGGCCACACCCACACGGTGGACGTGACGCTGCCCGACCGGTCCGGCCGGCCGGTGACCCACGGCGTGGACACCGGCTTCCTGGTCTTCAACCACCGCACCTACCCGGAACTGGTCAAGCTCTTCGCCGAGCTGCAGGTGGAGACCGCGGCGTCGGACATGTCGTTCTCGGTGCAGCTGCCGGGGCGCGACCTGGAGTGGAGCGGCAACAATCTCGACACCGTCTTCGCCCAGCGCCGCAACCTGTGGCGCCCGGCCTTCTGGCGCATGCTGCGCGACCTGCTGCGCTTCAACCGCCTGACCACCGAGCTGGCACGCCATGGCGAAGACGCCGCCCTGGCCGAACCCATTGGCGCCTTCCTCGACCGCCAAGGATTCGGTCCCGAGTTCCGCGAGTGGTACTTCCTGCCCATGGTGGCGTGCATCTGGTCGTGCCCGGCCGGGCAGATGCTGCGCTTTCCCATCGGCACGATGATCCGCTTCTGCCACAACCATGGCCTCATCCAGATCAGCGACCGGCCCCAGTGGCATACCGTGCGCGGCGGCGCGAAGCACTACGTCGCGAAGATCCTCGCGGGCCTGACCGACGCCCGGCTGAACACACCCGTGCGCCAGGTGCGCCGCGTGCCACCGGGCAGCGGCGAGGGCGGCGTGATCGTCAGCACCGACCGCGGCAGCGAACGCTTTGACGACGTGGTGCTGGCCTGCCATTCCGACCAGGCCCTGGCCCTGATCGGCGACCCGCTGCCCCTGGAACGCGAGCTGCTGGGCGCCATCGGCTACCACCCCAACGTGGCTGTGCTGCACACCGACACCACGCTGATGCCGCGCCGCCGCAAGGCCTGGGCGGCCTGGAACTACGAGCGCGCTGAAGACGCCGGTCGCGAGGCCGGTGCGGTCTGCCTGCACTACTGGTTGAACCAGCTCCAGCCGCTGCCTTTCCGTGATGACGTGATCGTCTCGCTCAACCCGGTGCGTGCGCCGCGGCCCGAGACCGTGATCGGACGCTACGAATACGCCCACCCGGTGTTCGACCTCTCGGCCGTGGCGGCCCAGCGCCGCCTGGGCGAGATCCAGGGCCTGCGCCATGTGTGGTTCTGCGGCGCCTGGGCGGGTTATGGCTTCCACGAAGATGGACTGAAGTCGGGCCTGGCCGTGGCCCAAGGCCTGCTCGAGCGGTGGCAGCATGACGCGGTGAAGGTGGCTGCATGAGCCAGGCACCCGCCCGTGCGCTCATCGGCTTCGGCCAGGTGCGCCACACGCGGCTGCGCCCGGCCCGCAACGCCTTCGCCTACGCCACCTACTTCCTGATGCTGCCCATGCGCAGCCTCGCCCGCCAGCCCGACCCGGCCCTGCCGCGCAACCGCTTCGGCCTGGTCAGCTTCCACGATGCCGACCACGGCGATGGCCGTGGCGATGCGCTGGGCTGGCTCGAGGCCTTGCTGGCCGGCGAGGGCATCGATGACGCCGACGGCGAGGTGTGGCTGCACACCTACCCGCGGGTGCTGGGCTATGTGTTCAAGCCGGTGAGCTTCTGGTACTGCCACCGCCGCGACGGTTCGCTGGCCGCCATCGTGGCCGAGGTGAACAACACCTTCGGCGAGCGCCACTGCTACTTGCTGACGGGCGCGCAGCTCGGCTGGGGCCGGGAACTGCAGGCCACCAAGGTCTTTCATGTCTCGCCCTTCTGCAAGGTGGAAGGGCGATACCGCTTCCGCTTCCTGCGCACGCCAGCCGACGGCCTGCATCCGGCCCGCACCGTGGCGCGTATCGATCATGACGATGCGCAAGGCCCGCTGCTGCTGACCAGCGTGAGCGGGGTGCTGGAGCCGGTCACGCCGGCCAGCCTGCGCCGCGCCTTCTTCGGCCACCCGCTGATGAGCGTGGGCGTGATCGCACGCATCCATTGGCAGGCACTGAAGCTGTGGACCAAGCGAGTGCCTTTCTTCACCAAGCCCGAACCGCCCGATTCCCTGGTGACCCGATGAATCACACGACCGCAACCACCCCGGTGGAACAACTCGCCAAGCTGCTGCCGCCCTCGGCGCCGGCCGCGGCACGCACCGTGCTGCGCATGATGGCGCACCTGCGCCACGGCAGCCTGGACGTGCAGCTGCCCGACGGCAGCACCGCCCACTTCGGCACGCCCGAGGGCCCGCGCGCGGCCATCCGGCTGCGCAACTGGAATGTCTGCGCGCTGGCGCTGAAGTCTGGCGACATCGGCTTTGCCGAGAGTTACATCGCCGGTGACTGGACCACGCCCGACCTGCCGGCCCTGATCCGCCTGTTCATTGCCAACCGCGACGACATCGAATCCGTGGTGTACGGCACCTGGTGGGGCCGCTTGCTCTACCGCGTGCGCCATCTGCTCAACCGCAACTCGCGCGAGGGCAGCCGCAAAAACATCCACGCCCACTACGACCTGGGCAACGAGTTCTACCGTCTCTGGCTGGACCCGAGCATGGCCTACTCCAGCGCCTGGTTCGAGGGCGACCTGAACCGTCCGCTGACCGAGGCCCAGGAAGCCAAGGTGCGCCGTGCGCTGCGCGAATGTGCGCTGCGCCCCGGCGAGCGGGTGCTGGAGATCGGTTGCGGCTGGGGCGGCTTGGCCGAAGTGGCCGTGACCGAGTTCGACGCCCACGTCACGGGTGTCACGCTGTCGACCGAGCAGCTCGACTACGCCCAGGATCGCCTGGCCGCGCTGGAGCGCTCGCAGCAGGCCGACCTGCGCCTGCAGGACTACCGCGACATCGACGACGGTCCTTTCGACGCGATCTGCTCGATCGAGATGTTCGAGGCCGTGGGCCGCGAGTACTGGGACGGCTACTTCGCCACCCTGGCCCGCCAGCTCAAGCCGGGCGGGCGCGCGTGCATCCAGAGCATCACCATCCGCGACGACCTGTTCGACCGCTACGTGCGCGGCACCGACTTCATCCAGCAGTACATCTTCCCCGGCGGCCTGCTGCCCAGCCCCACGGAATTCCGCGCCCACGCCCGGAAGGCCGGCCTGGAGGTGGTCAACGAACTGGCCTTCGGCGCCGACTATGCCGAGACGCTGCGCCGCTGGCGCGAGCGCTTCCTGGCCGAGGACACGCGGGTGCGCAAGCTGGGCTTCGACACCCGCTTCATGCGCATCTGGGAGTTCTACCTTGCCTACTGCGAGGCCGCCTTCGCCATGGGCAACACCGACGTCATCCAGTTCACCCTGAGGAAGCCATGAAGCTGTGGGCCGTCGTTGCGCTGTGCTGCTTCGCCTGGTCGGGTGCGAAGGCCTCCGTGCCGGCGCCGCCGCCCGAGGTGCAACGGGCCCTGCCGGAAGTGAAGCTGCAGGGCGAGGCCCGCATGACCTTCCTCGGCCTGCGCGTCTACGATGCCCGCCTGTGGCTGCCGCCGCAGGCGGATGTGCGGCAGTACGACGAGGCACCGCTGGCCCTGGCGCTGCATTACCTGCGTCGCCTCGACGGGCCGGCCATCGCCGAACGCTCCCTCACCGAGATGCGCCGCGTCGGCTCCTTCACCGACGCCCAGGCCAGTGCCTGGCTGGAGGCGATGAAGCGCGCGTTTCCGAACGTGGGCGACGGCGACCGGCTGGTGGGCATCCATCTGCCGGGCCGGGGCGCGCGCTTCTACTTCAACGGCCAGCGCACCGCCGAGATCGAGGACGCCGAGTTCGCGCGCCTCTTCTTCGGCATCTGGCTGTCGCCGCGCACCTCCGAGCCCCGCCTGCGTGAGCGCCTGATCGGCGCCGCCGCCGGCGAACGCTGACCATGAGCGCCCAGCCCGCCATGCCGCGCCTGCCCGCCACCGCTGCGTCTGCAGCCGATGCGCGTGCCGCAGCCGGGTGGACGGGCGCACCGGCGCAGGGCCTGTCCTACGGCGCGCTGGGCCTGCCCCTGGCCTTCGTGGCCCTGCCGCTCTATGTGGTGCTGCCGGCGCATTACGCGGCCGAGTTCGGCGTGCCGCTCGCGCTGCTGGGCGCGGTGCTGCTGGGCGCACGACTGGCCGATGCGCTGGTGGATCCCTGGATCGGGCGCGTGGTGGACCGGCTCTTCCACCATTCGGCCCGCCGCGTGTGGCTGGTGGGCCTGGCCATGGGCGGTGTGCTGGCCGCGGGCTTTGCCGCCCTCTTCTTCCCGCCCGTGCAGGGCACGGCCGCCCTGCTGGCCTGGTGTGCAGCGTTGCTGCTCGTCACCTACTTCAGCTACAGCGCCTTGAGCGTGACCCACCAGGCCTGGGGAGCGATGCTGGGCGGCAGTGCCGGCCAGCGTGCAGGCGTGGTGGCCTGGCGCGAAGGCTTTGCGCTCGTGGGCGTGCTCGTGGCCAGCGTGCTGCCCAGCGTGGCGGGCATGGGGGTCACCGCCACCGTCTTTGCCGTGCTGCTGGCCGTGGGCCTGTGGGTGCTGGGACGAGCGCCCCAGCCCCGCAGCGCGCCCGTGCTGCGCGACCCGAGCCAGGTGCGCCCCTGGCGCGTGGGCGGGTTCCGCAGACTGCTGCTCATCTACCTGCTCAACGGCATTGCCAGCGCCATCCCGGCCACGCTGGTGCTCTTCTTCATCCGCGACCGCCTGCAGGCGGCTGCCTACGAGCCGATCTTCCTGGTGCTGTACTTCGCCGCGGCCGCGCTGGCCGTGCCGTTGTGGGTGCGCGCCGTGGCTCGCTTCGGCCTGGCGCCCAGCTGGCTGGCGGGCATGCTGCTGGCCGTGGCGGCTTTCGTGTGGGCGGCCACCCTGGGCAGCGGCGACGTGCTGGCCTATGCGCTCGTGTGCGCGGCCAGCGGCATCGCCCTGGGCGCCGACCTGACCCTGCCGCCCGCCCTGCTGGCCGGCGTGATCCAGCGTGCCGGTCACCAGGGGCGCTCGGAAGGCGCCTACTTCGGCTGGTGGAATTTCGCGACCAAGCTCAACCTCGCCCTGGCCGCCGGCCTGGCCCTGCCGCTGCTGCAGCTGGCCGGCTACGAGCCGGGCACGCGCGACGCCCAGGGCCTGGCGGCCCTGACGCTGGCCTACTGCCTGCTGCCCTGTGTGCTCAAGCTCGCCGCCGCCGGCGCGCTGTACGGTCTGTGGATGCGGCACGACACCGGAGTGGAACGATGAAACGACGCCTTGTGCTGATGGGCGGTGCCGCGGCTGCGGCCACGCTGCTCAGCGGCTGCGCCAGCCAGAACCTGGACGCCTACGCGGGCGAACGCCCCGAGCTGGACCTGCGCCGCTACTTCAACGGCCGGCTGACCGCCTACGGCCTCTTCCAGAACCGCTCGGGCCAGGTGGTGCGCCGCTTCACCGTGGTGATGGACTGCCGCTGGGACGGCGACCAGGGGGTGCTCGACGAGGCCTTCACCTACAACGACGGCAGCACCGAACGTCGCGTGTGGCGCCTCACCCGCCTGGCCGACGGCCGCTACACGGGCCGCGCCGACGACGTGGTGGGCGAGGCCAGCGGCCAGGTACGCGGCAACGCCTTCAACTGGCGCTACACGCTGCGCCTGCCGGTCGACGGCCGCACCTACGATGTGCAGTTCGACGACTGGATGTACCTGATGGACGATCGCGTGATGCTCAACAAGGCGGTGATGAGCAAGTTCGGCATCCGCCTGGGCGAAGTCACGCTCACCTTCGTGAAGAACTGAAAGACCCCATGTCCCTCAATCCCAAGCTCACCGACTGGCAAGGCCGTACCGCCTGGCTGGTGGGCGCGTCCACCGGCATCGGCCGCGCCACGGCATCTGCCCTGCATGCCCGCGGCGCCCGTGTCATCGTGTCCGCGCGCAACGTGAAGGCCCTCGAGGACTTCGCCACCGAGCACCCGGGCAGCGAATTCATCGCCCTGGACGCCACCAACCGCGAGGCGCTGCGCGCCGCGGCCCAGGACCTGGCCGAGCGCCATGGCCGCCTGGACCTGGTCGTCTATTGCGCCGGCCACTACCGGGCGATGCGCGCCACGGCCTTCGACCTGGACGAGGCCCTGCGCCACCAGCAGGTCAACTACGTGGGCGCGCTGTACCTGCTCGATGCCGTGCTGCCGGTGCTGCAGCGCCAGCGCTCGGGCCACCTCAGCCTGGTGGCCAGCGTGGCCGGCTACCGCGGCCTGCCCAACTCGCTGGCCTATGGCCCGACCAAGGCCGCGATGATCAACCTGGCCGAAACGCTCTACCTCGACCTCGAACCCCTGGGCGTGGGCGTCTCGGTGATCAACCCGGGCTTCGTGGAGACACCGCTGACCGCCCAGAACCGCTTCCGCATGCCGGCCCTGCTCACGCCCGAGCAGGCCGCGCAGGCCATGCTCGACGGCTGGGCGCGCGGGCGCTTCGAGATCCACTTCCCGCGCCGCTTCACGCTGTGGCTCAAGGCCTTGCGCTACCTGCGCGACAGCCTCTATTTCTCGGCGGTGCGCCGGGCCACCGGGCTGTGAACGCCGGCGCCCGGCGCCGGCTCTACACTGCCGCCCCATGACCCGCCATGATGACCCGCGCGTGCAGCGCGTGATCGACTTCTTCGAGACGCTCACCCCCGACTCGGTGCAGCACTTCGGCCGCTATTACACCGACGACTGCCACTTCAAGGATCCGTTCAACGAGGTCCAGGGCCTGGCCGAAGTGCAGCGCATCTTCCGCCACATGGATGTGGCACTGCGCGAGCCGCGCTTCGTCGTGACGGCCGCCGTCGTGCAGGGCGACCAGTGCTTCCTCACCTGGGATTTCCTCTTCCGCTTCCGGCGCTACAGCGACGCCCCCCAGGTGGTGCGCGGCGCCTCCCACCTGCTGTTCGCGCCCGATGGCCGCATCGCCGTGCACCGCGACTACTGGGATGCTGCCGAGGAGCTCTACGAAAAGCTGCCGGTGGTGAGGCTGCTCATGCGCTGGCTCAAGCGGAGGGCCAACACATGACGATCTCCCGCGTTGCCGTCATCGGCGCCGGCCTGGCGGGCCTGACCTGTGCGCGCGAACTCGCCGCCGCCGGCGTGCAGGTGCAGCTCTTCGACAAGAGCCGCGGCCCCGGCGGGCGCCTGTCCACCCGGCGCAGCCCGGCCGGCCCCTTCGACCATGGTGGTGCCGACTTCGCCTCCAGCGGCAGCGACTTTGCGCAGCAGGTCGAACAGTGGGAGCAGGCAGGCTGGCTTGCCCACGTGGATGGGGTGCGCCACACCGGCGTGGGCGGCATGAACGCCCTGCCGCGTGCGCTGGCGCAGGACCTGGCGGTGCAGCTCGAAACCGAGATCGCCGCCATCGAGCCAGCCGTCGAGGGAGGATGGCAGCTGCGCGCTCATGAGCAGGTTCCCGGACTGGGCGATCGGCGTTTCGATGCCGTCGTGGTGGCCGTGCCGGCCGAGCAGGCCGTACCGCTGCTCGGCGTGGCCCCGGCCCTCGCTGAGGTGGTGCGCCCGGTGCGCAGCGAGCCCACCTGGACGGTGATGGCTGCCTGGCCGCTGGCCCTGCCCGCCCGCAGCGAGCGCCTGCAGCCGGCCTCGGGCCCGTTGCGCGAGGCGCGCCGTGACGACACCCGCCAGGGCCGCGAACGTGTGGCCGGCGTGGGCTGCCGCTGGGTGCTGCACGCCACACCCGACTGGAGCGCCAACAACCTCGATGCGCCAGCCGACCAGGTGCAACGCCGCCTGCTCGAGGCCTTCAACGAAGCCCTCGGGCTGCGTCTGGCCCGCCCGGCGCATGCCGTGGCCCACCGCTGGCGCTATGCCCAGGTGCCCCAGCCCCTGAGCGAGCCCTGCGGCTGGGACGCCGCCTTGCGCATCGGCGCCTGCGGCGACACCTGGCACGCCATGGCGCCCGCCGAAGGCATCGAACGCGCCTGGCTCAGCGGCCGCGCCCTGGCTCGCGCGATGCTGGCTACTTGAGCCAGCCCTTCTTGCGGAAGTACCAGAAGGGCGCGATCACCGTCATCGCCATGAGCGCGAGCGAGAAGGGGTAGCCGTACTCCCATTGCAGCTCGGGCATGTGATCGAAGTTCATGCCGTAGATGCTGGCGATCAGCGTGGGCGGCAGCAACGCAACGCTGGCCACCGAGAAGATGCGGATGATCTTGTTCTGGTTGATGTTGATGAAGCCGACGGTGGCGTCCATCAGGAAGTTGATCTTGTCGAAGAGGAAGGCCGTGTGCGAGTCGAGCGAGTCGATGTCGCGCATGATCTGGCGCGCTTCCTCGAACTGCTCGGCGTTGAGCAGGCGCGAGCGCATCAGGAAGCTCACCGCGCGGCGCGTGTCCATCACGTTGCGGCGGATGCGGCCGTTCAGATCCTCCTCGCGGGCGATGGCGGCCAGCGCCTCGGCAGCGGCGGTGTCGTTGACCTCCTCCTTGAGCACCATCGCGCTGACCTTCTCCAGCGAGTCGTAGATGCCCTCGAGCGAGTCGGCCGAGTACTCGGCATCGGCATCGTAGAGCTTGAGCAGCACGTCCTTGGCGTCCTCGATCAGCCCCGGCATGCGCCGCGCGCGCAGGCGCAGCAGCCGGAACACCGGCAGGTCCTCGTCGTGGATGGAGAACAGGATCCTGTTGTGCAGGATGAAGGCCACGCGCACGTTGCGCGAGGTGTCGTCCTCGTCGATCAGGAAGTCCGACCGGATGTGCAGCTCGCCGTTGTCTTCCTCGTAGAAGCGGGCCGATTCCTCGAGGTCTTCATCGACCACGTCCTGCGGGATGCTGACGCCGAAGCGCCCGGCGATCCAGCCTTTTTCCTCGGGCGTGGGCGCTTCGAGATCCACCCACACCGGCTGCACCTGGGACAGGGCCTCGGGGCGGTCGATCTCCTGCTGGACGAGCCGGCCGTTGGCCAGCGTGAAGACGTTGAGCATGAATTCTCCAACCAGGGCGCCGCCCGGTCAGGGCGGCGCAGGTGTCTCTCGGGGTTGCGAAGGGGTCAGGGTCGGCCACCGTCTCACCCCAAGGCCGCATCCGGCTGCGGGCCCGTTGCTACAACGCTCGAACCCAGGTTGGAGTGGACGGCCACCGAGGCTGGGGGCTGTCCAAGGAAGTCTCCGTGATGGAACTGGTGCGGATTATGGCACCGCCGTGTGACTGTCGGCGCCCCCCGCAGGCACGGGTCGGCCCGCGAAGAAGGCCTCGACGCGCTCGCGCTGGGCCAGCGCATCGGCGCGCCCCAACGCCATCAGGGCCTGGACGAAGGGAGGCTCGAAGAGCAGGTAGCTGGCCAAGGCCGCCCCGGCCCCCTGAGTGCCCCCCAGCATCTTGAGCAGCTTGAAGGCCGGGTCGGGCAAGGACCGGGCATGTTCACGCGCGAGCGAATCGAGCGAGCGAGAGGGTTGCAGGGCCAGCACTTCCACCGGTCGGTAGGGCAAGGCGCCCGCCGCGGTCTGGCTGAGCCGGCGCAAGCCCGCATTCACACGCAGGGCCTGCTCGACATCGGCCTCGAGCGTGTCATGGAAGACACTGGCCATCGCGTGCGTCGCGATCTGGGCCAGTTTCGGGTACTGACCTTGCGCCGCATCGGCATCCAGGCCCAGTCCCAGGCGCTCCGGCTGCCCCACACCGATCGCCACGATGCGGGTGGCCCCGAGGTTGAGGGCCGGCGACAAGGGGGCGAGCTGGCGCATCGAGCCATCGCCGAAGTATTCCGTGCGTCCTTCCACCTCGAGCGGCACGGCCGGGAAGACAAACGGGATGGCGGCCGAGGCGAGCAAGTGATCGGCCGCGACGGCCTGGGTCACGGCCCGGCGTCCGGGGCGCTTCCAGGGCGGGACCTCGTAGGCCTTGGCGGTCTGGTAGAACGTCCAGTGCACGCCGCTGGTGTAGCTCGACGCCGTCACCGCCAACGCCTGGAGATGGTTGTCGCGCAGCGAGCGCTCGATGCGGCCGACGTCCACCGTGCGCGCCAGGCTGCGGGCCAGGGGCTCGGGATCGAGGAAGGAGCGCGGCAGGCGGCGCAGCATCCAGGCCGGCGAGATCAGGGTGGCCCAACGCAGGCCCTGGTGGGCCGAGCGCAAGGATTCGACGTGATAGACCTGATCGGAGCGCAGCGTGCCCCAGAAGCTCGCCAGCCGGTCCACCGCAGCCTGGCCCGCCGACGCGTGGCCCGCCAGGTAGGCGGCATTGAGCGCCCCGGCGGATGTGCCCACCAGGATGTCGAAGAAGGCCCGGGGCGAGGGCCCGAGGATCTGCGCAATGCCCTGGAGCGCCCCGACCTGGTAGGCCGTGCGGGCACCCCCCCCCATCAGGACCAGGGCGGTGCGCGTTGGGGCCGGCGCATCGTCCTGCACGGCGGCCAGGGAGCCGAAGAGGGTGCCGAGGGTCATGAAAGCCCAGGGGTCTTGTACGTGGACATGAGCCGCTGGTAGGCCTGCCAGGTGCGCTCGACCACCTTGCGGTCGCGCAGGAAGTGCAGGTCATGGAAGTAGCCCAGCATCAGGCTGCTGATCTCGTAGGCCACCTGGGCAGGGTCGGTGTCGGGCTTCAGGTGTCCTTCCTCGACGGCCTGGGTGACCGTGCGGCCCAGGGTGCGGCGCCACCGGGCCACGCCGCCGCGGACCTTCTTGCGCAGCAGGGTCTCCATGGGGTGCAGGTCGAAGGCTGCAACGGCGTGCAGCGAACCGGCCATGGCCTTGCGGCCCACGCCCCGGCCCACCCACAGCTCCATGATGCGGTCCAGCCGCGGCAGGCCACGCGGGGCCTCGAGTGCGGGCAGGAAGACGTGCTCGGCAAAGAGCTGCTCGTAGCGCGCCAGCACGAGATCCTGCAGGTTCTCGACCGAGCCGGTGCGCACGAACACGCCGCTCTTGCTGATGCCCAGGCGCTTGGCCACCTCCCCCAGCGACATGCTCGACAGACCCTGGGTGACGGCCAGTTCCAGGGCGGTGTTGACGATGGCGCTCAGGGTGCGCTCGCTCTTCTTGAGGACTTCGGTCATGACGAAAGGGGCTGCCCCCGCCGCCGCGCCGGACTGCACAGCAAAACGGGCTGGGGTAAAAGCCCAGATGGTACGCCCGCGCCTGCGGTGCTGTCGCCGCCGGATGACACCCAGGGGACCCCCTTCCCCCCGATCAGGCGGGGTCGGGTGAGCTTCAGCGAGAATGCGCCTGTCACAAATCCGTCACAGATCTGTCAAACGGTCTGGGCTCCCGGATCATGGAATTCAAGAACATCGCGAAGATCGAGAAGGCCACCCGCCGTGGCCGCAACGACTCCTTCAAGCTCGGCGTCGGACTGCTGTTTGCCGTCGGCATCCTGCTCTACACCAGCCTGGGGCTGGGCGTGAGCGGCCCCAACGCCGCCCTGCTGGTGGCCGCCGCGGTGATCGGTGGCTACATGGCCATGAACATCGGCGCCAACGACGTGGCCAACAACATGGGGCCGGCCGTGGGTTCACGGGCCATCTCGATGGTGGGCGCCATCCTGCTGGCCGCCGTCTTCGAGGCCGCGGGCGCCCTGATCGCCGGGGGCGACGTGGTCAGCACCATCCAGAAGGGCATCATCCGCCCCGAGGCGATCGAAGGCACCGACCGCTTCCTGTGGCTGATGACCGCCGCCCTGCTGGCCGGCGCGATCTGGCTGAACGTGGCCACCGCCCTGGGGGCACCGGTATCGACCACTCATTCCATCATCGGCGCCGTGCTGGGCGCCGGGGTGGCCGCCGGGGGACTGCAGGCGGCCAACTGGGGCCAGCTGGGCGAGATCGCCGCCAGCTGGGTCATCTCGCCGCTGCTGGGCGGGCTGATCGCCGCCGCCTTCCTCTACTGGATCAAGCACAGCATCGTGTTCCGGGATGACATGGTGGCGGCTGCGCAGCGCACCGTGCCGCTGCTCATCGGCATCATGGTCTGGGCCTTCGCGTCCTACCTGGTGCTCAAGGGCCTGAGCCGCGTGTGGAAAGTGGGCTTCCCGCTCGCCATCGCCATCGGCGCCGGCCTGGGTGTGGCCGGCTGGGCGCTGGCACGCCAATGGGTGCAGGCCCGGGCCCCGCAGCTGCCCAACACCCGCGACGGCATCAACTCCCTGTTCACGCTGCCGCTGATCTGCGGCGCGGCGCTGCTGAGCTTCGCCCATGGCGCCAACGACGTGGCCAACGCCGTTGGCCCGCTGGCGGCCATCGCCGAGGCGGTGCGCACCGGCACCGTGTCGGGTCAGGCCAGCATCCCCACCTGGGTGATGGTGGTGGGGGCCCTGGGCATCTCGCTGGGACTGATGCTCTATGGACCCAAGCTGATCCGCAAAGTGGGCAGCGGCATCACCGAACTCGACCAGATGCGCGCCTTCTGCATCGCGATGTCGGCGGCCATCACCGTCATCGTGGCCTCCCAGCTCGGCCTGCCGGTGAGCTCCACCCACATCGCCGTGGGCGCCATCTTCGGGGTCGGCTTCCTGCGCGAATACCTGCAGCAGCGCCAGGCCCACGCGCTGGAGTTCATCCGCAGTCAGCACGAGGACGCCCCGGACGGGGTGCTCGACCGCTACCTCGAGGAATTCGCTCGGGCCAGCGTCGAGAAGAAGCGCGACATGCTGGCCCAGCTCAAGCAGCGCTCGCTGGGGGCGGAGCTGACCAAGTTCGAGCGCAAGAAGCTGCGCAAGGTGTACCGCGAGGAGCTCGTCAAGCGCTCCGAGCTGGTCAAGATCGCCGCCGCCTGGATCATCACCGTGCCGGTGTCGGCGCTGCTGGCCGCCATGCTGTACTTCATGATTTTCGGCCTGGTCAACGCCTGAGCCGGGCCCACGCGCACGGAACCTCCGCCGCCCGGGGGGCACTATCACGGGTTGCCCCCCCTTTCAGGAGCCTTCCCGAGATGACCCGACTCTCGCTTCTACTTGCCGCGCTGGTCACGGCCGCCGTCACACTGCCGGTCGCCGCCCAGACCATGGTCAGCGTCAACCGCCCCGAGGTGAACCTGCGCGCCGGCGCCGGCACCCAGCACGACGCCCTGTGGGTGGTCAGCCGCGGCTACCCCCTGCAGGTCACCGCGCGCCAGGGCCAGTGGCTCAAGGTGCGCGACTTCGAAGGCGACGAGGCCTGGGTCTACCGGCCCCTCACCGCCACCACGCCCCACCATGTCGTGAAGGTCAAGACTGCGAATGTCCGCAGCGAGCCCAGCACCCGCGCCCGCGTCGTCGGCCGGGCCGAATACGGCCAGGTGCTGCGCACCCTCGAAAAGCGCCAGGACTGGGTCCGGGTGCGCCACGACAGCGGCATGACCGGCTGGGTGGCACGCAATCTGCTGTGGGGTTGGTAGGGAAATCCCCCGCGGCGCGCCGGCTCGCGGCATGATGCGGGCCTCGCGGTACTTCCGCCCGACTCGACCGAAAGAAAGACCCCGATGAAACGCATCCTCCTGTTCGTGATGACCAACCTGGCCGTCGTCGTCGTGCTGGGCATCGTCGCCAACGTGCTGGGCCTGAACCGGTTCATGAGCGCCCAGGGACTCGACCTGGGGGCCCTGCTCGGCTTCGCCGCCCTGATCGGCTTCGGCGGCGCCTTCATCTCGCTGCTCATCAGCAAGCCGATGGCCAAGTTCAGCACCGGCGCCAAGGTGATCAACCAGTCCACCGATCCCACGCACGCCTGGATCGTGAACACCGTGCAGCAGTTCGCCAACCGCGCCGGCATCGGCATGCCGGAGGTGGCGATCTACGAAGGCCCGCCCAACGCCTTTGCCACCGGCGCCTTCAAGAATTCGGCCCTGGTGGCGGTGTCGACCGGCCTGCTGCAGACCATGAACCGCGAGGAAGTGGAAGCGGTCATCGGCCACGAAGTCGCCCACGTCGCCAACGGCGACATGGTGACGATGACGCTCATCCAGGGTGTGATGAACACCTTCGTGGTCTTCATCTCCCGCGTGGTGGGCTATGTCGTCGACCGCGTGGTGCTGCGCAACAACAGCGACCATCCGGGCATTGGCTACTACGCCACCACCATCGTGATGGACATCCTCCTGGGCATCCTGGCGGCCGTCATCGTGGCCTGGTTCTCGCGCCAGCGCGAGTTCCGCGCCGACGCCGGTGCCGCCCAGCTCATGGGGCGCAAGCAACCCATGATCAACGCCCTGGCCCGACTGGGCAACCTCGACCCGGGCGAGATGCCCAAGCAGCTGCAGTCCATGGGCATCAGCTCGCGCCGCGGCGGCTTCATGGCCCTGCTGTCCAGCCACCCCCCGATGGAAGAGCGCATCCGCGCGCTGCAGCAGCAGCCCTGAACCCGCCGGGCGGCGGCCCACGCTCCTAGAATGGATGGGGTGATCTGAAAGGCTCTGCCATGGACACCCTCGCCCCACCCCTGGCCGCCGTGCGCGAACGCATCGCCCGGCTGCGTGATGCCCTCGACAAGCACGGCGTCGATGCCGTGCTGGTGCCCTCCAGCGACCCCCATCTTTCTGAATACCTGCCCGAGCGCTGGAAGGCGCGCGAGTGGCTGAGCGGCTTCACCGGCTCGGTGGGCACGCTCGTGGTCACGCGCGACCATGCCGGCCTGTGGGCCGACAGCCGCTACTGGGTGCAGGCCGAGGCCCAGCTGGCCGGCACCGGCATCGTGCTGATGAAGCTCAGCAGCGGCGCCGGCACCCAGTACATCGACTGGCTGGCCACCCATCTGCAACCCGGCCAGTCCCTGGCGGTGGATGGCCAGGTGGTCGGCCTGGCCTTCCTGCGGGCCCTGCGAACGGCCCTGGAGCCCCGCGACATCCGGCTGCGCACCGATCTCGACCTGCCCGGCCAGATCTGGCCCGACCGGCCCGGGCGCCCCCTGCCACCGATCTATGAACACCGGACCCCGCAGGCCCCCCTCGGGCGCGCCGCCAAGCTGGAGGCCCTGCGACATGCCATGCAGGACCGCGGCGCGCAGTGGCACGTGCTGTCCACGCTGGATGACATTGCCTACCTCTTCAACCTGCGCGGTGCCGACGTCTCCTACAACCCGGTCTTCGTGGCCCATGCCCTGGTGGGACTCGCCGAGGCCACCCTCTTCATCGACCCGACCAAGGTCGGGCCCCACGTGCAGCAGGCCCTGGCCGCCGACGGTGTGACACTGGCGCCCTACGAGGAGGCGGCGCGAGCCCTGTCGGCCCTGCCGCCCGGGGCCACCGTGCTCATCGATCCCCGCCGGGTCACCCATGCCCTGCGCGAGGCGCTGCCGGCCGACGTGCAGGTGGTCGAGGCGACGAACCCCACCACCCTGGCCAAGTCACGCAAGACGGAGGCCGAGGCGGGGTTCATCCGCGAGACCATGGCCGAGGACGGCGCGGCCCTGGCCGAGTTCTTCGCCTGGCTCGAGCACGCCCTGGCGCGCGGCGAACGGCTCACCGAACTGGACATCGACACCCGCATCACCGAGGCCCGCGCCCGCCGCGAAGGCTTCGTGAGCCCGAGCTTCGCCACCATCGCCGGCTTCAATGCCAACGGCGCCATGCCCCACTACCGCGCCACACCGGAGTCGCATGCGGTGATCGAAGGCTCGGGCCTGCTGCTGATCGACTCGGGCGGCCAGTACCTGGGCGGCACCACCGACATCACCCGCGCGGTGCCCATCGGGCCGATCACGGCCGAGCACCGGCGCGACTTCACCCTGGTGCTCAAGGCCATGATGGCCCTGTCGCGTGCGCGCTTCCCGCGGGGCCTGCGCTCACCGCTGCTCGATGCCATCGCCCGTGCGCCCCTGTGGGCCGAAGGTCTGGACTACGGCCACGGCACCGGGCATGGGGTGGGCTACTTCCTGAACGTGCACGAAGGCCCGCAGGTGCTGAGCGTCCACGCCGCCGCGGACGCCCACACCGCCATGGAGCCCGGCATGATCACCTCGATCGAACCCGGCCTCTACCGGCCGGGGCAATGGGGCATCCGCATCGAGAACCTGGCCATGAACGTGGACGCCGGCCGCACCGAGTTCGGCGAATGGCTGGCCTTCGAGACGCTCACGCTGTGCCCCATCGACACGCGCTGCATCGACCCGTCACTGTTGCGCGCAGACGAGCGCGAATGGCTCGATGCCTACCACGCCACCGTGCGCGAACGCGTGGGCCCGCGGGTGAGCGGCGACGCAGCCGACTGGCTGACCGAACGCACCCGCCCGCTGGCCTGATCCTGCGCCGCCCGGCTCAGCGCGGCGCGGCCAGCCCCTCGTCTTCGCCCTGGGGCTTGGCCGGCTCGCTGGTCGGCGCATCGCGATGGCCGGTGAGGAAGGCCACGCGCTTGACCAGTTCGGACAGGACCTGCAGCAGCAGCAGCGCGAAGCCCGCCGGCATGAGCGCATAGATGGGCCAGCGCACCAGCCCGCCGGCGTTCTGCGACATCTCGCCGCTCACCCAGGCCTGCACCGCCAGCGGCCAGGACAGGTAGATGAGCAGCAGGCAGAAGGGCACGACACACAGCAGCAGGCCGGCGATGTCGATCACCGCGTTCACGCGCGGGGACAGCCGGGCCGAGACGAAGTCGATGCGCACATGCTCGTTGCGGTTGAGCACATAGCCCGCGCCCAGCATGAACACAGCCGCGAACAAGTACCACTGGATCTCCAGCAGGCTGTTCGAACTCATGCTGAAGGCCTTGCGCACGATGGCGTTGCCGGCGCTGATCACCACGGCCGCCATCACGAGCCATTGGATGATGCGGCCGAGCCACTCACTCAACCGATCGACGCGGGCCGACCATTTCAGAAGCCAGTGCATCGCCCGCTCCTCAAGGCCACAGGGTGGCGACCAGGCCGACCAGCGCGGCCACGCCCAGGGTGCCGAGCAAGGCCACATCGGCGCTGCGTGCGCCAACGGCCCGCTCATGCCAGGTGGCCCAGAAAAGGGCGCCGCTCAGGGCGAGCAGCTGCCAGGATACGTCCGACATGACAAGAAGGCCGCTGGCGCGGCCAAGGTGGCGGTGCTCCTACAACGCACCGCCCGCAAAGCGGATGACACGCATCGCGATGCATAGGCCTCGATGCTTCAGCGCGACCGCTCAGCCCTCCTGCAGCGGCAGGCGCATCCACACCGCACCGGGCTCGTGCGTCATGTCCACGGCAAAGCCCAGCTGACGCGCCAACGCGCTCATCCCCGTGTTCTCGGGCAGACAGTGCCCCACCAGCTCGCGCGTGCCGCGCTGACGCAGGTAGGCGATGAGACGCTGCATCAGGTAGCGCCCCAGACCGCGGCCCTGGCGGCCGCTGCGCACCTGGACGGCGAACTCCGCCGTGTGGTTGTCCGGGTCGCAGATGGCCCGCACCTCGCCCCACAGTTCATCCGGTCCACCCTGCGGCAGGGCCACGAAGGTCATCTCGCGGTCGTAGTCGATCTGGCTGTAGCGGGCCAGCTCCGAACGCGGCACCTCACGCCGGGCCATGAAGAAGCGCAGCCGCAGGTCCTGCGGGTCGGCATGCGCGTAGAACTCGCGCAGGGCCGGTTCGTCCTCGGGGCGGATGGGGCGCATCAGCATGGGCTGGCCGCCCCAATCGAAACGATGCTCCAGTTCCACGGGATAGGGCCGGATCGCCAGGCGGTCCACCGCTGCCCCGGCAACCGGCGCGATCACCACCCGGGCATCCAGCGCCACCACGCCCTGGTCGTCTGCCAGCAGCGGGTTGATGTCCAGCTCCACCACTTCCGGCAGCTCGCACATCAGCTGCGACACCTGGATCAGCGCCTGGGTGAGGGCCGCCTCGTCCACGGCGGCACGGTCGCGGTAGCCCGCCAGCAGTTTCGCCACCCGGGTGCGCGACACGAGGTCGCGCGCCAGGTTCACGTTCAGCGGCGGCAGCGCCACGGCCCGGTCACGCACCACTTCCACCGCCGTGCCGCCCTGGCCGAAGACGAGGGCCGGCCCGAAAAGTGGGTCGCACAGCGCGCCCACCAGCAGTTCGTGGGCACGCGGGCGCTGGATCATGGCCTGGACGGTGTAGCCCGCGAGCTCGGCATCCGGCCGAAGCTGGCGCAATCGCTCGGCCATGGCCCGGGCTGCAGCCGCCACCTGGCCGGCCTCCTTGAGCGACAGCGCCACGCCCCCCACGTCGGATTTGTGCGAGACCTGCGGCGACAGGACCTTCAACACCACCGGGTACCCGATGGCCTCGGCCGCCGCGACGGCGCTGGCCTCGTCGGTCACGACCCGCGTGTCCACCACCGGGATGCCATAGGCCGCCAGCAGCGCCTTGGCCTGGGGCTCGTTCAGCAGTCGCTGGCCATCGCGCAACGCTTCGTCGATCACGGCGCGCGCCGCGGCCGTGTCGGCCCGCGGCCCGGGCGGCACCGAGGGTGGCGCCTGCATCAGGGCCTCCTGGTTGCGCTGGAAATCCACCCGGTGCAAGAAGGCCCGCACGGCCTGCTCGGGGGTGTCGTAGCTGGCAATGCCGGCGTCCCGGCACAGGGCCCGCGCCGGTGCCACCGCGTCGCCTCCCAGCCAGCAGGTGAAGGCCGGCCGGGGTGCGTCCTGAAGCTGGCCGATCACCGCGCGGGCGATCTCCCCGCTGGGCACCACCGCCGTGGGCGCATGCATGAACAGCAGGGCGTCCACCCCGGGGTCGGCCAGCACCACGTCCAGCGCCTGGGTGTAGCGCGCCACCGGGGCATCGCCGATCAGATCGACCGGGTTGCCGTGCGACCAGGT
>Ga0114986_1000139_pt1 | contig 19919 bp, 17 predicted proteins | sample Shrwel1BS1Day17_FD_96988 | JGI IMG/M metagenome (GOLD analysis project Ga0114986, IMG submission 96988) | Subsurface microbial communities from deep shales in Ohio, USA - Utica-3 well 1 S-1-Day17 | ecosystem: Environmental > Aquatic > Deep subsurface > Shale gas/oil reservoir > Produced... | reverse complement strand
GATGCACGCGCAGACGTATGGCGAGGCGGTCGATGCAGAGAAGTTGATCCCGCACATGCTAGAGGCGTTCATGGCGGGGGATAGAGGATTCAAGAAGGGAGGCACGGACAAGACCGCGCCCCCTAAACCAAGCTAATCGTGTACTCAGCTCGGCGAATTGCCGAAACGGCTGCCCGGATCGATCAACAGGTTGTTGTCACCCTTCGTAGTGGGAAGCGTCAGGCATGCCTCGAAGCCTGAACCCTGTCCAGGCCTCGGCGACCTTAGAACCAGCGCACTGTCGGTGCGCTGTGCAATCGCCTGAACAATCGCCAACCCGAGACCGCTGCCATCCCTGAGCTTTCCCACACGCTCGAATCGGTCCGTCAAACGGGCAAGAACGTCGCCCGGCACGATCGGTCCATCGTTGGCGACCGTCAGCACGCCATCGTTGGTCAGCGAAACATGGATGGGCGTACCGTCCGCGCCATGGCGCAAGGCATTTTCGACGAGGTTGCGATAGAGGATGGCGAATACGTCGGGGTCGAGGTCCGACATCAGAGGATCGGGTGGCAGCACCAGGGAGATTCGATCCGCGCTCGTGGTACGAGACAACTCGTCGGTCAGGATCCGCGCCACGTGCCGCAGATCCGAGGCGTGCTCCAGACGCAGCCGCCCGCCTTCGGCCCGCGCTAGTTGCATCAAACGTTCGGAGAGTCGCGTCAGGCGCTTGAGCGTCGATTCGATATCAGTCGCGCGGGTCTTAGCCGCCGGGTCTCCCGTTTCCAACCGCAAGCGCTGGGCCTGTGCGATGGCGCCCGCCAGCGGCGTGCGCAGTTCATGGGCAGCATTGGCAGCGAAGCTGCGCTCGGCCTCGAAGGCGGCGCCGAGCCGTCCGAGTAGGCCGTTCAGGGTGTCGGCCACCGGCGCAACCTCTGTCGGCAGTTCATCCACTGGAATCAGCGACAGATCGCGTACCCCACGTGCCGCCAGCCGTTCGCGAAAGCGGCGCAAGGGGGCCAGGGTCGTACGCACGGTCAGCACAATGGCCAGCAACGCAACGGGCAAAAAAATCAACAGAGGCAGAACCAGGCCCATCTGGATCTCACGCGCCACAACCACGCGATGCGCCAGCGGCTCGGCAACAGTGAGCCGGACAGAGCCCTGCAGCGCTTCTTCGCTGTAAAAGCGATGAGTTGTGGACTGAGTGAATCCGATACCGCCCCACGGAAGAAAGACCGCTGGGCTGGCGTCGTGCGACAACAACAGGATGCGTCCTTGGGCATCGCGCACGGCGTAGGTGAGGAGTTCGTCGTGCTCGCGGATTTCGGCCAGGCGCTGGGTCACCCCTTCTTCCTCGCGCCCGAGGATGTCGGCGACGGCCAGCGGCAGGATCCGCTGAGCCGCTTCCTGGAGAGCCGAGTCAAAGACCTCCTCCATGGCATGGCGCGTAATAAGCGCTGTCATTGAAGCAGCACCGATCCAGAGCGCCGTCAGCAGGACGCCCAGCGAGAGCCCCAAGCGCCGCTGCAGGCTTCGGGGCATCCTCATGCGTGCCCCAACCGATAGCCCAGTCCGCGTTCGGTCACGATGATCTCGGCGCCCAGTTTCTTGCGCAGGCGGCTGACATGCACCTCAATGGTGTTGCTCTCCACCTCGGTGTCGAAGGCATAGAGCTTTTCTTCCAGTTGTGTCTTCGAGAGCAACTGGCCAGGCCGGGATAGAAAGGCCTCGAACAACGCCCATTCGCGCGCCGTCAGCGGCACCAAGTGGCCGTCTCGGCGGATGCTGCGTGCGGCCAAGTCGATCTGTAGCGGCCCATGGGTAAGGATGGGATTGGGATTGCCGCTGTACCGCCGCGCGACCGACCCGATGCGCGCCGACAGCTCTGCCAGATCAAACGGCTTGACGAGGTAATCGTCGGCGCCAGCATTCAGCCCCTCGATCCGGTCCGACACCTGATCCAGCGCCGTCAGGATGATGACCGGTGTGACCACGCCCCGCGCGCGCAGGCGCCGCAGGAAGGGAATGCCCCGGCCATCCGGCAGCATCAAATCGAGCAGGGCAAGGTCGTAGGGCACACCCGCGATCGCGCTGTCTCCCGCATCCAGGCGGCGCACCCAATCCACAGAATGGCCATCGCTCGCAATCTGGTCGCGCACGGCTGCACCGAGCACGTCATCGTCTTCAATCAGCAGGACACGCATGGAACCTTTCCTCTATAGGGGCCAACGCAACGGCATACCTGACGACAACCTGAAGATTTTTTCTTTCAGGGCTCAGGCTGCGGTCACGTTGGCAGAGCATCCTCAAGCCATCAAGGATAAAGGAGCTCACCATGAAATCATTCCTACCGATTGCCGTGATCATCGCGTTGACCGCCTCTGGCGCCGCTTTGGCCGATGACGATTGCCGCCGACCCATGGCCGAATGGCAGTCCCGCGAAGCCGTGACGGCCCATGTTACGGCCCTGGGCGTCACGGCGGAGCGCTTGCGCATCGACGATGGCTGCTACGAAGTCCGTGGCCGGGATAGCGATGGCAATCGGGTCGGCCTGAAGATCGACCCCACCTCGCTGGCCATCCTGAAGCTGGAGGTTCGCTTCCGCTCCGGCGCCGATGCGGTGCGCTACCTGCCTGCTGTACGCGGCCAGGCGGCCAAGACGAGCAAACCCGCGGACGACAGGCTGCAACGTGCGCCTGTCCCGGTGACGCCAGAGGGCTCACGCTAGGGAGCGCGCTATGTACCTTGCCGGGCCCATGCTGGCCACCCTGGCTGTTCTGTACGCCGCCGTGCTCGGTGCTCAGACCTATGCTCCCTACGGTGCAGACATCGCACTGGGTATTGCACTCGGCGCGGCATCCATTGCCGCAATGAGTCTGACCTTGATCCTGTCCACACGCCCGCGTTGGGCCGAGCCCCTATTTGGGGGGCTCGATCGGATGTATAAGGTTCACAAATGGCTGGGAATTGCCGCACTGGCCCTGATGATCGGCCACAACACCTTCGAGCCCGAGCTAGAAAATGTTGTGCGCGAAACGCGGCTGGGAGAATTTGCTTCGGACGTCGGTGAAGTCGCATTCAATGGCCTCATCGGGCTGATCCTGATCAGTTGGATCAAGCGGATTCCCTTCACTCGGCTGGAGTTGCCCTGGTCGATCTGGCGCTTCACTCACCGCTTCACCGGGCTTCTGTTTGCCGTCGCCGCACTCCACCAGTTTGCCGTCGACAAGCCCTCCGGCCTGGACGGCACGCTGGATCTATACCTGAACGCATTGAGCCTGGCCGGGTTGGCTGCTTGGTTGTTCATGCAGTTCGTCGCACCGTACCTGCGTCCGCGTGCCTTTGTGCTGGAGAACATCGACCGGCACGGGTCGGTCGCGGAGGTCACGCTGCGCCCGGAAGGTCGTGCCCTGCGCTGGCGACCGGGTCAGTTCGCTTTCCTGTCGGCCCCCGATGCGGGGATGGCCGAGGCTCATCCTTTCACCATCGCGAGTGCTCCGCGTGCGGATGGTCACCTGCGTTTCGGCATCAAAGCCCTGGGTGGCTGGACCCGGCGCCTGCCCGAACGTCTGGCACACGGTCAGCGCCTGCGGGTCGAGGGGCCCTACGGTCGCTTCGTTTTCCGCAAACGCGCGCGGCGCCAGGTCTGGCTGGCCGGCGGTATCGGCATCACCCCTTTCCTGGCCTGGGCCGAGGCATTGACCGATACCGACCAGCAGGAGATTGCTCTGGTCTGGGTGGTGACAACGCGGACCGAGGCTTTCGCCGCCGAGCGCTTGGCCGCCATCGCCGCGCGCCATGCCGGCCTGACGGTGCATATCGTGGCCAGCGCCGAAGACGGGCGCTTCACAGCGCAACGGTTGACCCAACTGGTGCCTTTCCCACTGCACGAATCGGAGTTGTTTTACTGCGGACCGACAGGGCTGCGCGATGCCGTCGTATCTGGGCTCCAAGCGGCGGGACAGCGCCCGCGCCGCGTTCATCACGAGGCGTTCGAGCTGCGCTAGACGGCCCCACACCTCCACCAACGACATCGCCTCATTTGCAAAGGAATCATCATGAAAAAACTCGTCTCTTTCCTGGTTGTATCCACCGCCCTGGCACTGCCTGGCCTGGCTGCGGCACGTCCGGTCACCCTGACCACCACACTCAAAAACTATGGGGGCGATGGCGCCTATCTGGCGTTGTACCTGACCGATGCGAACGGCGCCTATGTACGCACGCTGTGGGTCGCGGGCAAAAAATCAAAGTACTACAAGCACCTGACGGACTGGCATCGCGCCACCGGCGGCAAGGGCCCGCAGATTGATGGCATCACCGGCGCCAGCGTGGGCGCAGGCCGCAGTCTGAAGGTGACGGTGGATCTGGCCGACGCCCTGTTCGATGCGGGCTACAAGTTGAACGTGGATGCCGCCGCCGAGGACATGCAGGACAGCCCGCGTGATGTGTCGGTGCCGCTGACAACCGCAGGCGCTGGCAAGCCCGTTGCGGGGCGGCGCTATGTCGCCGATTTCAGCTATGGGCTCTGACGCTGATTGGAGGCCTGCGCGATGATGCGAATCCTGCACCGCTGGCTGGGCTTGGTGCTGACCGTCCTGCTGCTGGTCACGGCGCTGAGCGGCGCGGCGCTGTCGCTGTTTCCGGCGCTGGAGTCGGCCCGCACCGTGCAGCCGGAAGCCACGCTGACCGTGGCCGATCTGGCCGCGCGGGTGCAAGCGGCGCACCCGGGTCTGGAACAGATCAGGCGCGCGCCCTCGGGACAGATCAGCGCATGGTGGTTCGATGGCGACCAGCCGGGCTCGGCGGTGATCAACCCGGCCACGGGCCTCGACGTGGCCAGCGCCGATCCGGACTCACTGCGGCGCTGGCTCACCAACCTGCACCGCTCGCTCTTTCTGGGCGACGGCGGTCGCTGGATGGTGGCGACGGGCGCGCTGGCGATGCTGCTGCTGGCCCTCTCCGGCGCGGTGCTGGTAGCCCGCCGCACGGGTGGCTGGCGACGCTGGTTCACACGCCTGCGTGGCCCGCTGCTTGGCCGCTTGCACACCGACATCGCGCGCGTGGCGGTGCTGGGTCTCGTGCTGTCTTCGGTGACCGCGCTGTGGATGGCGGCCGAAACCTTGGAGCTCGTCACGATCGACACCGCCAGCCTGGAAACGCCAGCCGCGGTCAGCGGCCAAGCCGGCCTGGCGCTGACCGAGATGCCCGCGCTGCGCGCCACGCCGGTGGCCGAGCTGCGCGAGTTGAGCTTTCCCGCCGCAGACGATGCACAGGACATGTTCACCCTCAAAACCGAGCGGGGCATGGGGCATGTGGACCAAGGCACCGGCACCCTGCTGGACTGGCAAGACCTGGGTTTGAGGCAGCGTGCGTCGGAGACGGTCTACATGCTGCACACCGGGCAGGGCGCCGCCGCCTTCGGGCTCATCTTGGGCCTGATGGCACTGGGGGTGCCGGTGCTGGCGGTGACGGGGGTGCTGACCTGGCTGCCCGGATGGCGCAACCGCCCCAGACTCCAAGGCAACACAGCGCCCACGCAGGCCGACACCATTGTGCTGGTGGGCTCCGAAGGCGGCAGCACCTGGGCTTTTGCCGCCACGCTGGCGCGCGCTTTGCGCGACGCCGGGCAGTTGGTTCACGTGGCCCCCATGGCGGGCTTTGCGCCCGCACGCTATCGCCAGGCCCGGCGCTTTGTAGTCCTCGCCGCCACCTATGGCGAGGGCGATGCCCCAGCCTCGGCCAAGGGCTTTCTCGATCAACTCCAAGCCTTGAAGACCGTGCCCACCGCACCGCTGGCGGTTCTGGGTTTTGGCGACAGCAGCTTCCCAGCCTTTTGCGCGTTTGCCCGCGCCGTGGATCAGACTGCCCAGGCCAAGGGCTGGCCTGCCTTGATGGCCTTTGACACTATCGACCGCCAATCGCCGCAGGACTTTGCCCACTGGGGCCGCGCCCTGGGCCAGGCGCTGGGCATCGAACTGGAACTCGCTCACCAAGCGGCTGTGCCGGCCACCCAGACGCTGACCCTGTTGGCTCGCAGCGATTACGGCGCGGCCGTGCAAGTACCGATGTCGATCTTGCGCTTTGCGTTGCCTACGGCTTCCTTCTGGCAGCGCCTGACGGGCCAGCACTTCACGCGCTTCGAACCCGGCGACTTGCTGGGCATCGTGCCCGAAGGCTCAGCGGTCCCGCGCCTGTACTCGCTGGCCTCGGGCGCGCGCGATGGCTTCATCGAAATTGTCGTGCGTCGGCATGTCGGCGGCCTGGCCTCGGGCCAACTCACCCAGATGGAGCCCGGCCAGACGGTTCGCGCTTTCTTGCGGCGCCATCCGGGCTTTCATGCAGGCCCGGGCCGGGCGCCGCTGATTCTGATTGGCGCGGGCACCGGCGTGGGGCCTCTGGCGGGCTTCATCCGCAACAACACGTCAGACCGTCCCGTGCACCTGTTCTTCGGGCTGCGTCACCCAGACAGCGATTTCCTCTATCAGAACGAATTGTCGAGCTGGCAGACCGATGGCAAGCTGGCGCATCTGTCCATCGCCGTCTCACGCGGGGAGCGGCCGCAGTATGTGCAGGACGTGCTTCGGCTGCAGGCACCACAGGTTGTGGCGGCTATCCGCCAAGGCGCCAGGATCATGGTGTGCGGCGGGCGGGACATGGCCCGTGGCGTGACGGAAGCACTGACCGACATCTTGAAACCCGCTGGGCTGACGCCCGCCATGCTCAAAGCCGGGGACCGCTATGTCGAAGACATCTACTGAACTGATCCGCCATGCGTTGAATGGCCCCACCATGGGCACGCGCTGGTCTGCCCTGTTTTTCGCCGTGCCGGGATTCGACACCGGCCCGGTGCAGGCAGCCTTGCAGCAGGCAACCGACGAGGTGGACGCACAGATGTCCACCTGGAATCCGGACAGCGACCTGATGCGCCTGAACCGGGCGCCGGTAAACACACCGGTTGTGGTGCCTGATGAACTGGCTCAGGTACTGGCCCTGGGCGTGGCCATCGGGCGCGCCTCGGGCGGCGCCTTCGACATCGGCATGGGTGATGCAGTGCAAGCTTGGGGTTTCGGCCCGGAGGCCGTCAATGAAGAAGGCATTCGCCGTGCCCTGTCCGCGCCACGCCGCCCTGCGCACGAGACGCTGGAACTGGCGGGTAGTCGGGTGCGCAAACGCGAGGCCATCACGCTTGACCTGAATGGCATCGCCAAGGGATACGGAGTGGATCGACTGGCGCAGACCCTGCGCAGCTTTGGCATCACCGCGGGGCTGGTCGGCATCGACGGCGAGATGCGCGCGCTGGGCCTGCGGCCCGGTGGCGAGGCATGGACGATTGCGGTCGAGGCGCCCGATCCAGACTGCCGCGCTCCGAATTCGATCCTGCGCCTGCAAGATGGCGCTGTCGCCACCTCGGGCGACTACCGGCATGGCGTGACGGTGCAGGGCCGCCGCTTGTCGCACACAATGGACCCGCTGCGGGGCGCGCCGCTGCTGTCTTCGCCAGCGTCGGTCACCGTGCTTGCCCCGACCTGTGCAGAAGCCGACGCCTGGGCCACAGCCTTCATGGTGACAGGCTCCGAAGCCGGGTTGGCACTCGCGGCGCGGCAGGGACTGAGCGTGTTGTTCCTGATACGGGATGGCAGGGGTGGGCTACTGTCAAAAGGATGCGGATTGTTCCAGGTTGAGGACCGAAGTCGGCGCACTGCACAATCCATTTGATGCTGAAACCGACGAGCTACGAATGCGGATTCGTGGGCTATGATGATGTGGCAGGCTCGTCGTTGCTCAGCAATCCAGCACGACGCAGCGCGATGTGTCCTTCTCTCCCGATGCTCCTATGTAGCTCCTAGCCTACGAAGCCGCCATTCTGCAAAGCGGCCTTGAAAAGAGCTAACCTGCTGTCCCATATACGGTTTCAAGCCCTGCGTGATCTGTACGAAGGGCTTGACACCGGAACTTTTTTGCTGCTCCTTCGCATCAGGCTGGCGCCGAGCTGACGCGCGATGCACCAAAGAGGAGATTTGTTGCAATCAAGCTACAAAAAATCCTGCTTCTCATCACCATTTCAGGGAAAACCCTTGATTCTGGGCTTGTGCCGTTTAGGATGGCATGGTGATTTTGTTTCACCAGTCTGTCTCCTATTGCGGGGCAGCACCAACTTCAAGGAACCCTGTCATGAAGAAAACCCTGATCGCACTGGCCGCAGTGGCCGTTTCCGGCGCCGCCATGGCCCAATCCTCCGTGACCCTGTACGGTATCGCCGACGTGGTCATCCACAAGGACAAGGGCGAAAGCGCCAAGATGTCTTCGGGCGGCGTGAGCACCAGCCGCTGGGGTATCAAGGGCAGCGAAGACCTGGGCGGCGGCCTGAAGGCCAACTTCAACTTCGAGCAAGGCCTGAACCTGACCGACGGCTCCCTGCGTGGTGATGGCTTCAACCGCCAAGCCTTCGTCGGCTTCAGCGGTGGCTTCGGTGAAGTCAAGCTGGGCAAGATGTGGAACGCCTACGACGACATCGTCGGTGCCACCAGCCCCCTGTTCGACGCAGGCGCCCTGACGACCAACAACATCGCTCCCAGCTATGTTCTCGAAGCTGGCAACCCGAACAACGCTGTGTACTACGCTACGCCCTCCTTTGGTGGCTTCAGCGGTGCTGTGAGCACGACGTTCAAGACCGGTGCGACCAACGCCCGCGTGAACGCCTTCCACGTCAAGTACGAAGGTGGTCCGGTGTTCGTGGGTGTTGCTTACGAACAGCAGAAGGACGACACCGGCGATCTGGCCAAGCTGACCCGCGTCAGCGGTTCGTATGACTTCGGCGCTGCCAAGCTGCTGGCTTCCTACGGCCAGGTCAAGGACGTGAGCAAGGACTTCACCCTGGGTGTGGACGTGCCCCTGTCCTCCGCTCTGGTGCTGTCTGCTGGCCTGACCCGCGTGGACGTCGATGGCGAAGACGGAAACCCGACCCGCTTCGGCATGGCCGTGAACTACGCCCTGTCCAAGCGCACCAGCGTGTACACCGGCTTCAACAAGGACAACAAGGACGCTGGCGACTGGAGCCGCGTTGCTGTTGGCGTGAAGCACACCTTCTGATGACCCTGGGATGACCGTGAGGTCATCCGGTTCTTCAAGGTTGAAAGCCACCGGTGAAAGCCGGTGGCTTTTTTCATTTCTGGGCCCGGCCGTCGGCACCGGTACGTTGCCGGGGCCATTCGACCAGCATGGAGCCGCCTGGGAACGGGTCCGGGGGCAAGGTGGCAGGTTTCCTGGGTGCGATGGCCACCGGTGGCGATGCACCGGTGCCAAAGCGCTGGCCATTGACGGTCAGGCCACTTTCCGACATGCGCTGTGCCTTCTTCTCGCCGATCCCAGGGACCCGCTGAATGAAGTCCTGCCAGCTGTCAAAGCGCTTGAGCTGACGCTGGGTGATGATCTTTCGGGCCGTGCTGGGGCCAATGCCCTTGATGCTGTCCAGATCCAGCTCGGTGGCGTGGTTGATGTCCACGGCAGCCCATGCCTGACACAGGCTCATGAGCAGCACGACCAGGGTCACTCCTGTGCGGCGAAGCATTCTGTTTCCTCCTTGTGATGTGTGCGGTAACAGCCACTCTCTGCGGGATGGTGCACCGGGGAGACTAATCCCACCACAGGTGTCAGGGAATCCTGAAACAGGGGACGAAAGGGGAAACACAAGAGACTGGCTCCTCCCTTGCGTGCCGGATTGGACCGATTGGTACCAGATTGGTGCACACAATAGGGTTAGCCCGGTGCAACACGCGGGTACGCTTGTTGCATAGTCACGGGTTATCACATTCTTTTAGGTGTCAAGCAATGAAACTTCATCTGACCGCACTGGTGGCTGCTGTGGCCTTGGCCGCAGGCGCTGCCAACGCCAAGACGTTCAAATGGACCAGCTCCAGCGATATCCCGACCTGGGACATCCACTCGCAGAACAACGCGCTGGCCAACGGTATCCATGCGGCTGTCTATGAGTCGCTGGTCTACTACAACAGCAAGACCTTCAAGCCCGAGCCTGTGCTGGCGACTTCCTGGAAGCAGGTCAGTCCCACCCAGCTGCGCATGACCTTGCGCAAGGGCGTCAAGTTTCATGACGGCAGCGAGCTGACGGCCGATGACGCGGTGTTCTCGCTGCAGCGCGCCATGGCCAAGACGTCCAACTTCGCGGTGTACGCCGCCGGCATCGACCGCGTGGTCAAGGTCGACGACCTTACGTTCGACATCTTCACCAAGGACCCTAACCCGGTGCTGCTGAACCAGCTGACCGAGCTGCGCATCATGAGCAAGGCCTGGGCCGAAAAGAACAAGTCGGTCGAACCCAAGGACATCAAGACCCAGGACGAGAACTTTGCGCACCGCAACGCCAACGGCACCGGTCCGTTCGTGCTCAAGGAGTGGCAGCCCGACCAGAAGCTGGTGCTGGCCCGCAACCCGAACTGGTGGGGCAAGTCCGAGACCAACGTGACCGAAGTGGTCTACACCCCGGTCAAGAACGTGGCCACCCGCATGGCCGCCCTGCTGTCCGGTGAGGTGGACTTCGTGCTGGACCCAAGCCCGCAGGACCTGCCGCGCATCCGTCAGAACAGCGCGCTGAAGGTGATCGATGGCGTGGAAAACCGCACCATCTTCTTCGGCATGGACCAGTTCCGCGACGAGCTGCCGGGCAGCAACATCAAGGGCAAGAACCCGCTGAAAGACCAGCGCGTGCGCAAGGCCCTGTACCAGGCCATCGACATGAACACCATCGCCCGCGTGACCCTGCGTGGCCTGGGGCAGCCCACCGGCGCCCTGGTGGCTCCCCAGGTCAACGGCTGGACCGAGGCGGTGCACAAGCGCTATCCGTTCGACGCCGCTGCCGCGCAAAAGCTGCTGGCCGATGCGGGTTACAAGGACGGCTTCGAGGTCGACTTCGCCTGCCCGAACAACCGCTACATCAACGACGAGGCCATCTGCCAGGCGGTGGCGGCCATGTGGGCCAAGGTGGGTGTCAAGGCCAAGCTGCGCACCATGCCGCTGGTGACCTACTTCCCGATGATCCAGCGCTACGAAGCCAGCATCTACATGCTGGGCTGGGGCGTGCCTACCTTTGACGCGATGTACAGCCTGCAGTCCCTCACCCGCTCGGTGGGCGCTGGTGGTGATGGCAACTACAACGTGGGCCGTTACTCCAACCCGCAGATGGACGGTCTGATCGAGCGCGCGAAGAAGGAAACCGACCTGAAGCTGCGCACCGAGCTGCTGACCAAGGCCCTGCAATTGCAGAACGACGATGTGGCCCACATCCCGCTGCACAACCAGGTCATCCCCTGGGCGATGAAGAAGAACATTGACGTGGTGCACCGTGCGGACAATCGTCTGGACTGGCGCCTGATCAAGGTAAACTGATCCACGTCTGATAACAGGAGGGTCGCGCACAGCGGTGGCGACCCTCTATTTGTTCCCACATCCCATGTTTGCATTCATTCTCAGGCGGCTGGTCCAGGCAGTCGTCGTGATGGTCAGCGTTGCGCTGATCGCCTTCATGCTGTTTCAATACGTTGGTGATCCCGTGGTGTTCCTGCTCGGCCAGGACGCGACACCGGAGCAGATCCGTGAGCTGCGTGCCGATCTCGGGCTCGATCAGCCCTTCTTCGTGCAGTTCTGGCATTTCCTGGTCAACGCCGCGCAGGGCGAGTTTGGTCTGAGTCTGCGCCAGGGGTCCAAGGTGTCCAGCCTGATCGCGGAGCGTTTCCCGGCAACGCTGGAGCTGGCCCTGGTGGCCGCCATGCTGGCGCTGGTGGTCGGCATTCCGATGGGGGTGTACGCCGCCCTGAAACGGGGCACCTTCACCAGCCAGGTGTTCATGACCATTTCCCTGCTGGGCGTGTCACTGCCGACCTTCCTGATCGGCATCCTGCTGATTCTGGTGTTCGCCGTGAACCTGGGCTGGTTCCCGAGCTTCGGTCGTGGCGAGGTCATGGAAATCGGGGGGTGGACCACCGGGCTGCTGAGCGCCAAGGGCTGGCATCACATCACGCTGCCCGCCATCACACTGGCCATTTTCCAGCTGACACTGATCATGCGGCTGGTGCGTGCCGAGATGCTGGAGGTGCTGCGCACCGACTACATCAAGTTCGCCCGGGCCCGCGGCCTGACCAACCGTGCCGTTCACTTCGGTCATGCGCTGAAGAACACGCTGGTGCCGGTCATGACCATTACCGGGTTGCAGCTGGGCGGTCTGATCGCCTTTGCCATCATCACCGAAACGGTGTTCCAGTGGCCGGGCATGGGCTTGCTGTTCATTCAGGCCGTGACCTTTGCCGACATTCCGGTGATGGCCGCCTACCTGTGCCTGATCGCGCTGATCTTCGTCGTGATCAACCTGATCGTCGACCTGCTGTACTTTGCCGTCGATCCGCGCCTGCGCGTGGAGAAGGCGGGCGGACACTGAGCCGGTGACATCCATGCTCTCCCCACGCATTCGGGCCCATGGGCGGGCCTTTGCCCACATTGCCGAGTTCCATCCCGAGCTGACGGCGCTGCGGCGTGACCTGCACGCTCACCCCGAGATCGGCTTCGAGGAGCACTACACCGCGCGTCGCGTGGTGGAGGCCTTGAAAGTCTGCGGGGTGGACGAGGTCCACACCGGTATCGGTCGCACAGGGGTCGTGGCGGTCATTCATGGTCGGCAACGCACCAGCGGTCGCATGATCGGGCTGCGGGCGGACATGGATGCCCTGCCCATGACCGAGCACAACGACTTCGCCTGGAAGTCCAGCCGTCCGGGGATGATGCACGGTTGCGGTCACGACGGCCACACGGCCATGCTCGTGGGAGCGGCGCGTTACCTGGCGGAAACCCGGCAGTTCGACGGCACGGCCGTGCTGATCTTCCAGCCGGGCGAAGAGGGCTTTGCCGGCGCCAAAGCCATGATCGAGGACGGCCTGTTCGAGCGTTTCCCGGTGCAGTCGGTCTATGCCATGCACAACTGGCCGCAGATGAAGCCGGGTACCGTGGGCATCAATCCCGGCCCCATGATGGCGGCGGCCGATCGCATCACGATCGAGGTGTCCGGCAAGGGCGGGCATGGCGCGCACCCCTACCTGACCGTGGACCCGGTGCTGGTGTCCGCGCACATCATCACGGCCGTGCAGAGCATCGTCTCGCGCAACGTGCGCGCCATCGACAGCGCGGTCATCAGCCTGTGCTCGATGCAGGCCGGTGACCCGGGGGCCTTCAGTGTGGTGCCCGGCAAGGCCACCCTGGTCGGGACGGTGCGCACCTTCAATCCCGACATCCAGAGCCTGGTGGAGCGCCGCCTGGCCGAGGTCTGTTCCGGCGTGGCCATGGGCCTTGGAGCCACCGCCCATGTCCAGTACGACCGGGTCTATCCGGCCACCATCAATTCGGCGCCCGAAGCGCGCTTTGCCGCCGACGTGGCTCAGCGCCTGCTGGGGCATGAACATGTCGTCCGTGACATGGAGCCGAGCATGGGTGCCGAGGACTTTTCCTTCATGCTGCAGGTCAAGCCCGGTGCCTACCTGCGGCTGGGGCAGGGCGGCGAGGGCAGTTGCATGCTGCACAACAGCCGCTACGACTTCAATGACGAGGTGCTGCCCCTGGGGGCGGCGCTGCATGCCGGACTCATCGAGCAAGGCATGCCGTTGTCTGGTGCCACCGACTGAGGCACCGGTTTTCCGGTTTCGTTTGACGTTTTTCCACCAACGACAAGGAGCGATCGATGAATTTCAAGCAGACACTGTCCGCCGCCCTCGTGGCCACCGCGCTGGCGACCTTGGGCACGGCGTCCGCCCAGACGGTGCGCATTGGCAACCAGGGCGATGCGCTGTCGATGGATCCGCACTCGCTCAATGAATCGCTGCAGCTGAGCGTGACCGGCAACGTCTACGAGCCGCTGGTCACACGCGACAAGGACCTGAACCTGATTCCGGCACTGGCCACTGGCTGGAAGCAGACGTCTCCCACGGTCTGGCGCTTCGAGCTGCGCAAGGGCGTCCAGTTCCACGACGGCACGCCTTTCACCGCCGATGACGTCCTCTTCAGCATCGCGCGCGCCTCAGGTGATGGGTCGGACATGCGCACCTACACCAACGACATCAAGGAGGTGCGCAAGATCGACAGCCACACGGTCGAGATCGAGACCAAGGCTCCCTTTCCCATCCTGCCCGCCCAGCTCTCGTTCCTGTACATCATGAGCAAGAAGTGGTCGGAGGAGAACCAGGCCACGCGCCCGGTGGACCGCCGCAAGGGCGTGGAGAACGCAGCCTCTTTCCGCGCCAATGGCACGGGGCCGTTCCGGTTGCGCGAGCGACAGCCCAACGTGAAGACCAGCTTTGTCCGCAACGGCAACTACTGGGGCAAGATCGAAGGCAATGTTGTCAATGTGGAGTACACGCCCATCGGCAATGACGCCACCCGTGTGGCGGCACTGCTGTCCGGGCAGGTGGACGTGATCGAGCCTGTGCCTGTTCAGGACGTGGCCCGCATCAATGCCGGTGGCAAGGCCAAGGTCATGCAAGGACCGGAACTGCGCTGGATCTTCCTGGGTATGGACCAGAAGCGCGACGAACTGCTGTACTCGAACGTCAAGGGCAAGAACCCGTTCAAGGACAAGCGTGTTCGTCAGGCCTTCTACCAGGCCATCGATATCAACGGCATCCAGAAGAACGTGATGCGCGGTGCCGCCACGCCTGCAGCGCTGTTGATCGGTCCGGGTGTCAGCGGCTATGACGCCTCGATCGACAAGCGACTGCCCTACGATGTCGAGGCGGCCAAGAAGCTCCTGGCCGATGCAGGCTATCCCAACGGCTTCGAGGTGGGCATGAACTGCCCGAACGATCGGTATGTCAACGACTCCAACGTCTGCCAGGCGGTCGCGTCCAACCTCGCCCGCATTGGCGTCAAGGTGAATCTGCAGGCCGAGACCAAGGGCACCTATTTCCCCAAGATCCTGCGTCGCGACACCAGCTTCTACCTGCTGGGCTGGTCGCCGTCGACCTATGACGCCCACAACGTGCTCAACGCCATCATCCGCTGCGTGGACGACAAGGGCGCCGGCCAGTTCAACCTGGGTTCGTACTGCAACCCGAAGGTGGACGAGCTGACGCTGAAGATCGCGTCCGAAACCGATCAGGCCAAACGTAACGCGATGATCAAGGAGGCCTATGCCATCCATTCGGAAGACGTCGGGCACCTGCCGCTGCACCAGCAGGCACTGGCCTGGGGCGTCGGCAACAACGTCCAGCTGATCCAGCGGGCCGACAACCAGATGCCCTTCCGCTACATGTCGGTCAAGTAAGTTCCGCGCCTCTCCGTCGCCGGTGGCCTTTCACAAGAAGGTCACCGGCTTCCAATCTCCCACTACCCACGAGACTTTGTGATTTCCCGTATCCGTCAATGGCTCGACAGCGATGTCGGCCACAGCTTCAAGACCTCGCCCACCGCGATCGTGGCGGCGATCATTGCGCTCATCTGCGTGGTGGCCGCACTCTTCGCCCCCTGGGTGGCTCCTCACAATCCGTTTGATCTGGCGACGCTGGAGCTGTCCAATGCACGCCTGCCCCCGGCCTGGAGTCCGGACGGCAATGCTTCTTTCCTGCTCGGCACCGATGACCAGGGGCGCGACATCCTGTCGGCGCTGATGTACGGCGCCCGCATTTCGTTGGCCGTGGGCATCGCTTCGGTGGTCCTGTCGGTCGTCATCGGCGTGGCCCTGGGCCTGCTGGCCGGTTTCCTGGGTGGCTGGGTCGACACACTGCTCATGCGTGTGTGCGACGTGATGCTGTCGTTTCCCGCCATCCTGGTGGCGCTGCTGATTGCCGGGGTGGGCCGGGCGTTGTTCCCCAATGCACACGACACGCTGGCGTTCGGGGTGCTGATCATCTCCATCACGCTGACGGGCTGGGTGCAGTACGCGCGCACGGTGCGCGGTTCGACCCTGGTGGAGCGCAACAAGGAGTACGTGCAGGCGGCCCGCGTGACGGGTGTGGCGCCGCTGCGCATCATGCGCAAGCACGTGCTGCCCAATGTGCTGGGGCCGGTGCTGGTGCTGGCCACCATCCAGGTGGCGACCGCCATCATCACCGAGGCCACCTTGTCCTTCCTGGGGGTGGGTGCACCTCCGACATCGCCGTCACTGGGGACGTTGATCCGCATCGGCAACGACTACCTGTTCTCGGGCGAGTGGTGGATCACCATCTTCCCCGGCGTGATGCTGGTGCTGATTGCCTTGAGCGTGAACCTGCTGGGCGACTGGCTGCGTGATGCCCTGAACCCCCGACTGCGCTGAGAATCCCATGAGCCTGCTGCAAGTAAAAAACCTGGTCGTGGAGTTCCCGACCCGGCGCGGTACCCTCCGCGCCCTCGATGACATTTCGTTCGAAATTGCGCCCGGAGAAATCCTGGGCGTGGTCGGTGAGTCCGGTGCCGGCAAGTCACTGACCGGTGCATCCATCATCGGCCTGCTGGAGCCCCCGGGCCGGGTGGCGTCGGGCCAGATCCTGCTGGAGGGCCAGCGCATCGACAACCTGCCGCACGAGCAGATGCGCAAGGTGCGTGGCCGCAAGATCGGTGCGATCTTCCAGGACCCGCTGACCTCGCTGAACCCGCTGTACTCCGTGGGGCGGCAGCTGATCGAGACCATCACCACCCACCTGCCGGTCAGCCAGGTGGAGGCGCGCGAGCGCGCCATTCAGCTGTTGCGCGATACCGGCATTCCGGCGGCCGAGCAGCGCATCGACCACTATCCCCACCAGTTCTCGGGTGGCATGCGTCAGCGCGTCGTGATCGCCCTGGCGCTGGCCGCCGAGCCCCAGCTGATCGTGGCCGACGAACCCACCACCGCCCTGGACGTGTCCATCCAGGCGCAAATCATCACCCTGCTCAAGACGATTTGCAAGGAACGTGGCGCGGCGGTGATGCTGATCACGCACGACATGGGTGTGATCGCCGAAACCTGCGACCGCGTGGCGGTCATGTACGCGGGCCGGGTGGCCGAGATCGGGCCGGTGCACGACGTCATCAACCACCCCGCCCACCCCTACACCAAGGGTCTCATGGCCTGCATTCCCGACATGACTGCCGACCGTGAGCGCCTGCACCAGATCGACGGTGCCATGCCCCGACTCAATGCCATTCCCAAAGGCTGTGCCTACAACCCGCGCTGTGACCGCGGCTTTGACCGTTGCCACGAGCAACGCCCTGATCTGATGCCCGCGGGCGCCACGCAGGCCGCCTGCTGGTTGCACGACGCCTCCAGCATGCTGACCACTGGGGAGGCCGCATGAGCCAGTCTCCTTTGGTGAAGGCCACCGACCTGGCCAAGACCTTCGATGTGTCCGCACCCTGGCTCAACCGGGTGCTGGAGGGCAAGCCGCGCCAGCTTCTGCGCGCTGTCGATGGTGTCAGCTTCGAGATTCCCAAGGGGCAGACACTGGCCCTCGTGGGCGAGTCCGGCTGCGGCAAGAGCACGGTGGCTCGCCTCCTGGTGGGTCTGTATGAGCCCACGCGTGGCGGCTTCGAGTTTGATGGCATGGATGCCCATGCGGCCTTCAAGACGCCGCAGGGCAGGCAGTTGCGCAAGCGGATCCAGATGATCTTCCAGGACCCGTATGCCAGCCTGAATCCGCGCTGGCGCGTGGAGGACATCATCGGCGAGCCGCTGCGCGAGCATGGCATTCTCAGCGACGAGGGCGATCTGCGGACCCGGGTCGAAGAGCTGCTGCATTCGGTGGGCCTGTCACCGCTGGATCGTGTCAAGTACCCGCACCAGTTTTCGGGCGGTCAGCGCCAGCGCATCTCGATTGCGCGAGCCCTGGCCACACATCCCGAGTTTCTGGTGTGCGACGAACCGACGTCGGCACTGGACGTGTCGGTGCAGGCGCAAGTGCTGAACATCATGAAGGACCTGCAGCGCCAGCAGGGCCTGACCTATCTCTTCATCAGCCACAACCTGGCGGTGGTGCGCCATGTGAGCGATCAGGTTGGCGTGATGTACCTGGGTCGTCTGGTGGAGCTGGCGGACAAGCACACGTTGTTCGACACCCCTCGTCACCCCTACACCCGCATGTTGCTGGACGCCATCCCCAAGATGCACGACACCGGCAAGGCACGCACGCCGGTGCAGGGCGAGGTGCCCAATCCGCTGAACCCGCCATCCGGCTGTGCTTTCAACCCGCGTTGCCCGCACGCCAACGAGCGCTGCCGTCAGGAGCGACCCACCCTGCAGACGCTGGTTGGTATCCGCATCGCCTGCCACGCCGTCGAGGAAGGCCGGATCTGAGGCTCAGGCGTACCGTTTGCTGCGCAGGTTGTTCTTCATCTCGCGCAGCATCGGTTGCAGGGCTGTGCCGCCAATGCGCAGCGCCAGGCAGGTGGCCATGATGTCGATGATCATCAGGTGCATCAGGCGCGAGGTCATCGGGCTGTAGCGGTCGTAGCCTTCCGGGTGGTCGGCCGCCAGGTGGATGTGGCCGGCGGTGGCCAGCGGAGATCCACTGGCGGTCACGGTGATCACGGTGGCGCCGTGCTTGCGGGCAATGTCCGCGGCATCCATCAGGTCCCTTGTGCGGCCCGAGTTGGAAATGATCACCACGCTGTCACCCGGACCGAGCAGGGAGGCGCTCATCACCTGCATGTGGCCGTCGCTGTAGGCGATGGCGTTGATGCCCAGGCGGAAGAACTTGTGCTGCGCGTCCTGCGCCACGATGCCTGAGTTGCCGGCGCCGAAGAATTCGATGCGCCCGCGGCGGCGGTAGGTTTCCATCAGCGCGTCAACCGCCTTCTCGATGGCGTGGGTGGAGGCATCGTTGCGGTACTTGAGGAAGGCTGCCACCGTGTTGTCGATCACCTTGACCAGCACATCGCTGACCTTGTCGTCCACGTCCACGCTGCGGTGGATGAAGGGCACGCCTTCACTGACCGTGCCCACCAGCTTGAGTTTGAAGTCCGACAGACCGTCATAGCCCATGCTGCGGCAGAAGCGCACCACGGTCGGCTTGCTCACGTGCGCCCGGTCGGCCAGTTCCGAGACCGGCAGGCTGGCAAAGCTGCGCGGATCGGCCAGCACGAGTTTGCCGACGCGTTGCTCTGCGGGGGCCAGTGAGGGCAGGGAGGCTTTGATGCGGTCAAGCATGGTTACGGAATGGTTTCGGGTTGAGTTACCACAAAGCGTGAAACCTTATTACACCCGATAATGCTCGAATGAACCAGCTTGACGCCCTCAAACAGCTCACCACCGTGGTCGCCGACACCGGTGACTTCAACCAGATCGCCGCTTACTCGCCGCGCGATGCGACGACGAATCCGTCGCTGATCCTCAAGGCGGTGCAAAAGCCCGAGTACGCTCACCTGCTGAAAGAGACGGTGGAGCGCTATGGCCAGCACGGGGTGGACGAGGTGATGAGCCGTCTGCTGGTGCGTTTCGGCATGGAGATTCTCAAGCAGGTGCCGGGACGCGTTTCGACCGAGGTGGATGCCCGCCTGAGCTTCGATACCGAAGCCACCGTGACGCGTGCGCGCCGCATCATCGATCTGTATCAGGGTGAGGGTGTGCACGTGGATCGCATCCTGATCAAGATTGCCTCGACCTGGGAGGGCATTCAGGCGGCTGCGCGGCTGGAGCGCGAGGGCATTCACACCAACCTGACCCTGCTGTTCTCGTTCTGCCAGGCGGTGGCCTGCGGGCAGGCCAAGGTGCAGCTGATTTCGCCCTTTGTGGGGCGTATCTACGACTGGTACAAGAAGCAGGCTGGCGCCAGCTGGGACGAGGCCGCGATGGCCGGTGCGAACGATCCGGGCGTGCAGTCGGTGCGCAAGATCTACCACTTCTACAAGAAGTACGGCATCGCCACCGAGGTGATGGGCGCGAGCTTTCGCAATGTCGGTCAGATCACGGCGCTGGCTGGCTGTGACCTGCTGACCAT
>Ga0114986_1000138_pt1 | contig 19932 bp, 13 predicted proteins | sample Shrwel1BS1Day17_FD_96988 | JGI IMG/M metagenome (GOLD analysis project Ga0114986, IMG submission 96988) | Subsurface microbial communities from deep shales in Ohio, USA - Utica-3 well 1 S-1-Day17 | ecosystem: Environmental > Aquatic > Deep subsurface > Shale gas/oil reservoir > Produced... | reverse complement strand
AGGGGCAGGCGCAGGTGGTGGGCGACCGGCTGATGGTGCGCCGCGCGGTGAGCAACCTGTTGTCCAATGCCCTGCGCCATGCCTCGCCAGGCACGGCGGTGCGCGTGACGCTGGGTGGGGCAGGCGAGGAGACCGTGCTGGGCGTGCACAACGAGGGGTCGGGCATCGACCCGCACGAGCTGCCGCGCCTGTTCGACCGCTTCTATCGCGTGGACAAGTCGCGCGCCCACGCCGAGACCGAGGGCACCGGCCTGGGCCTGGCGATCACCCAGGCGGTCATGCGAGCCCACGCAGGCCGGGCCGTGGCCCGCTCGCAGGACGGCCAGACCACGCTGTCCTTGCATTTTCCCCGGGGGCCGGCCCCGGGGAGACCGATCACTTGAACAGGTCCTTCACCCGGTCGGTCCAGCTCTTGGCGTTGGGCGAGTGGCGTTCGCCCCCCTTCTTGAGCGACTCGTCGAGTTCCTTCACCAGCTTGCGCTGGTGCTCGGTGAGCTTGACCGGCGTCTCGATCTGGATGTGGCAGTACAGGTCGCCCGGGTAGGCCGAGCGCACGCCCTTGATGCCCTTGCCGCGCAGGCGGAAGGTCTTGCCGTGCTGCGTGCCCTCGGGCAGTTCGATCTCGGCGCGGCCTGACAGCGTGGGCACCTCGATGGCGCCGCCCAGGATGGCCGTGGTCATGCCCACCGGTACCGTGCAGTGCAGGTCGTCGCCATCACGCTCGAAGATGTCGTGCTTCTTGATGCGGATCTCGATGTAGAGATCACCGGCCGGCCCGCCATTGGTGCCAGGTTCGCCGTTGCCGGCCGAGCGGATGCGCATGCCTTCATCGATGCCGGCGGGGATCTTCACCTCCAGCGTCTTCGACTTCTTGAGCTTGCCCTGGCCGCCGCAGGTGGTGCAGGGCTCGGGGATCACCTTGCCCGTGCCGTGGCAGTGCGGGCAGGTCTGCTGGATGCTGAAGAAGCCTTGGCGCAGGTGCACCGTGCCGGAGCCCTGGCAGGTCCCGCAGGTCTTGGCGCTGGTGCCGGGCTTGGCGCCGGTGCCGTGGCAGGTGTCGCACTCCTCCCAGCTGGGAATGCGGATCTGCGCCTCCTTGCCATGCGCGGCTTCTTCGAGCGAGATCTCCATGGCATAGGACAGGTCGCTGCCGCGATAGACCTGCGGGCCGCCGCCGCGGCGGCCACCGCCGGCCGCGCCGAAGATGTCGCCGAAGATGTCGCCGAAGGCCTCGGCGAAACCGCCGAAGCCCTCGGGGCCGGCGCCGCGGAAGCCCGCGCCACCCATGTTGGGGTCCACCCCCGCATGGCCGTACTGGTCGTAGGCGGCGCGCTTCTTGGGGTCGGACAGCATCTCGTAGGCCTCCTTGGCCTCCTTGAAATGCTCCTCGGCTTCCTTGGCCTTCTCACCCTGGTTGCGGTCCGGGTGGTATTTCATGGCCAGCTTGCGATAGGCCTTCTTGATGTCGTCGTCCGACGCGTTCTTCGCGACGCCGAGGACGTCGTAGTAGTCACGCTTTGCCATGTTCTAGGTCACCTTCCAAAACGCAAATCCCCCGTGTGCAGTCTTGGCTGCCCACGGGGGTGGCTCACGGTCGTGGGCAAGCGTCGATTACTTCTTGTCCTTCACTTCGGTGAACTCGGCGTCCACCACGTTGTCGTCGCCCGGCTTGGCCGAAGCCTGGGCGCCCGGCTGCGGGTCGGCCTGTGCCGCACCTGCCGCCGCCTGGGCAGCCTGCATCTCGGCATAGACCTTCTCGCCCAGCTTCTGGCTGGCGGTCATCAATGCCTCGCTCTTGGCCTCGATGGCCGCCTTGTCCTCGCCTTTCAGCGCTTCCTCGGCGTCCTTGATCGCGGCCTCGATGGCCTCCTTCTCCGACGCTTCGAGTTTCTCACCGTGCTCGGCGAGCGACTTCTTCACGCTGTGCACCAGTGCATCGGCCTGGTTGCGGGCCTGCACGAGTTCCAGCTTGCGCTTGTCCTCGGCCGCGTTGAGCTCGGCGTCCTTCACCATCTTCTGGATCTCGTCCTCGGTGAGGCCCGAGTTCGCCTTGATGGTGATCTTGTTCTCCTTGCCCGTGGCCTTGTCCTTCGCGCCCACGTGCAGGATGCCGTTGGCGTCGATGTCGAAGGTCACCTCGATCTGGGGCAGGCCGCGCGGGGCCGGCGGAATGCCCTCGAGGTTGAACTCGCCGAGCAGCTTGTTCCCCGAGGCCATCTCGCGCTCGCCCTGGAAGACCTTGATCGTCACGGCCGGCTGGTTGTCGTCGGCAGTGGAGAAGGTCTGCGCGAACTTGGTCGGGATGGTCGTGTTCTTGCTGATCATCTTGGTCATGACGCCGCCCAGGGTCTCGATGCCCAGCGACAGCGGGGTCACGTCGAGCAGCAGCACGTCCTTGCGTTCACCACCGAGCACCTGGCCCTGGATGGCCGCACCCACGGCCACGGCCTCGTCGGGGTTCACGTCCTTGCGCGGATCCTTGCCGAAGAACTCCTTGACCTTCTCCTGCACCTTGGGCATACGGGTCATGCCGCCCACCAGGATCACGTCGTCGATCTCGCCCACCTTCACGCCTGCATCCTTGATGGCGATGCGGCAGGGTTCGATCGTGCGCTCGATCAGCTCTTCCACCAGGGCCTCGAGCTTGGCGCGCGTGAGCTTGATGTTCAGGTGCTTCGGGCCGGACGCATCGGCCGTGATGTAGGGCAGGTTGATGTCGGTCTGGGAGCTGTTCGAGAGCTCGATCTTGGCCTTCTCGGCCGCTTCCTTCAGGCGCTGCAGGGCCAGCACGTCCTTGCTCAGGTCGACGCCTTGCTCCTTCTTGAACTCGGCAATGATGTAGTCGATGATGCGCTGGTCGAAGTCCTCGCCGCCCAGGAAGGTGTCGCCGTTGGTGGAGAGCACCTCGAACTGCTTCTCGCCATCGACGTCGGCGATCTCGATGATGGAGATGTCGAAGGTGCCGCCGCCCAGGTCGTACACGGCAATCTTGCGGTCGCCCTTGGCGGTCTTGTCCAGGCCGAAGGCCAGCGCGGCCGCGGTGGGCTCGTTGATGATGCGCTTGACTTCCAGGCCTGCGATGCGGCCGGCGTCCTTGGTGGCCTGGCGCTGGCTGTCGTTGAAGTAGGCCGGCACGGTGATCACGGCCTCGGTGACAGGTTCGCCCAGGTAGTCCTCGGCGGTCTTCTTCATCTTGCGCAGCACCTCGGCGCTGACCTGCGGGGGCGCGAGCTTCTTGCCGCGCACTTCCACCCAGGCGTCGCCGTTGTCGGCCGCGCTGATGGTGTAGGGCATCAGGTCGATGTCCTTCTGCACTTCCTTTTCGGTGAACTTGCGGCCGATCAGGCGCTTCACCGCATACAGCGTGTTCTTCGGGTTGGTGACGGCCTGGCGCTTGGCCGACGCTCCCACCAGCACCTCACCGTCTTCCTGGTAGGCGATGATGGACGGCGTGGTGCGCGCACCCTCGCTGTTCTCGATCACCTTGGGGGTGTTGCCCTCCATGATGGCCACGCAAGAGTTGGTGGTGCCCAGGTCGATGCCGATGATTCTTGCCATGTTCAATGCTCCTGAATGCTGAAATCCGGTTGTCCGTTACTTGTGGATAAGTGTTCTGGTTTTCAAGGGTGGGGCCCGGCGTTCAGCGCGGCGCGGCCACCGTCACGAGGGCCGGGCGCAGCACCCGCTCGGCGATCACATAGCCCTTTTGCAGCACCGCCACGATGGTGTTGGGCTCCTGCTCGGCCGGCACCACGCTGATGGCCTGGTGGTGGTGGGGGTCGAACTTGTCGCCGGCGGCCGGATTCACCTCCATCACCTTGTTCCGCTCCAGGGCCTGCACGAGTTGGCGCAGCGTGGCATGCACGCCTTCGCGCATCTGCTCGGTGGAGGCGTTCTCGACCGCCAGGGCGGCCTCCAGGCTGTCCTTCACGGGCAGCAGGCTGTCGGCAAAGCCCTCGATGGCGAACTTGCGCGCCTTGGCGATCTCCTCCTCGGCGCGGCGGCGGGTGTTCTCGACCTCGGCCTTGGCGCGCAGGTAGGCGTCGGAGACCTCGGCGTGCTTGGCCTCCAGTTCGGCCAGCTTCTGTTCCACCGCCACGAGCTCTGCGGGCTCGGCCGTCAGTTCGGGGTTCGGGGCTTGATTCTGTTCAGGATTTTGCGGTTCTACCATAACGTGTTCCCAAGGAATGCCGGCCACGTGAGGGCGCATTCGAAGGATTCAAGGGGGGAGGGGCCGCGGACGGCACAGGGGTGTGAATTGTGAGGCAAATCACGGACAGCCTGGCCCCGGGGTCTGGGGGGCTGTCTCAATATCGGGCACACTGCGGGGTGTTGCAAGCGGCTGCAGCCCCCGGCGAGGAGTGGGGCTGCGGCGGTCCACAAGAACATCGAAGCACCCCCAGGGTGAAGTCCGGCCCGCCTTTGGAACCCAAGCCCGTCATCGATCCAAGCGACCCGTCCGTCGCCCTCTCCGGCCCGCGCCGCGCCGATCTGGCCTTGCGCACGGCCCTCGTCCTCGTCACGCCGGTGGTGCGGTGGCTCCTGCGGCGCGGAGTGCAGTACGGGGCGCTGGCCACGGCGCTCAAGCGCGTGTTCGTGAAGGTCGCCGCCGAAGAGCTGGAGCGCACCGGGCGCCGCACCACCGATTCGGCGGTGAGCGTCCTCAGCGGCGTGCACCGCAAGGACGTGCGGGCGTTCTATCAGCTGGGCCGCGCCTTGCAGCGCGACAAGAGCCTCTCACCGGCGTCCCTCGTGTTCACCCGCTGGGCGACCGATGCGCAATGGCGCGACCCCGCCAGCGGACAGCCTCTGCGCCTGCCGCGGCTGGGCCCGGCGCCGTCTTTCGAAGCCCTGGCCCGCGAGGTCTCGACCGACGTGCACCCGCGCACGCTGCTGGACGAGTTGCTCCGCCTGGACCTGGTCCGGCTCGTGGACGACGAGGTGCAGCTGGCTGCCGACAGTTTCGTGCCGTCGGCAGACGAGGCTTCGATGGCCGAGCTGTTTGCCGCGAACGGCGCCGATCATCTCTCTGCCGCTGTGCACAACCTCACCACGCCGGGGCCGAAGCTGCTGGAGCAGAGCGTCTTTGCCACCGGTCTTTCGCGGGCGTCGGCCGAGGAACTGGGCGTGCTGGCGCGCCGGCTCTGGGCGGAGGCCTTCGCCCGCATGGCCGAGGAGGCGAGCCGCCGTCACCAGGCCGATCAGCCCGCCTTCCCGGCGCATCGCATGCGGTTTGGCATCTACTACTACACCGAGGCCATGAGCCCGGACCGTCCGGAACCTTCGGGTTCCAGGGAGACGTCGGAGTGAGTCGCTCGATGAGGCTGTCATGGCAGGGGGCCCTGCTTCTTGCGCTGGGCTGGGGTCTGGCCAGCTGCGGCGGCGATGGCGTGGGGTCGGGCGGAACGGGCGCGCCTGTGAGCGTGAGTTCGGCCACCGTGAACGGCTTCGGCAGCGTGGTGGCTGATGGATCGGTGTATGGGACCGACGAGGCCACGGTGCGTGAGGAGACCCAGCCCGGGGTGTTCAGCGACGCCCTGCTCGAGCTGGGGCAGGTGCTCACCTTGCGCTATCAGGGGCCCGAAGGCGCCGAGGAAGCCATCCGCGTGGACGTGGAGCCCGCGCTGGTGGGGCCGGTGGCCGCAGCCCCGTCTGCAGGGACCTTCACAGTGCGTTCGCAGACGGTGCGGATCAACACGGACCCCGACCAGGGGCCGGTGACGTTCTTCGACGGGTTCAATGGCCTGACCGGGCTGTCGGCCGGAGAGCACGTGCGCGTGCACGGGGTGTTGCGCAGGAGCGCAAGCGGCCAGGAGATCCGTGCCAGCCGGATCGAAAAGCTGCCGGGGGTGCCGGGCGCAGACCGGGTGGTGGGCGTGGTCAGCGCGCTCGACACCACTGGCGGGGCCCTGCGCTTTGCGTTGGGCAGCCTCCTGGTCGATGCCACGCAGGCCACTGTGCTGGACGGCCCGGTGGTCAACGGCCTTCGCGTGGCGGTGTGGTTCTCGCCAGGCACCGACCAGGTGCAAGGAGTGCGGGTGCTGCGTCTGAGCGAGCCGGGCAGCGTCTCCACGCCCGGGCGCATCGGCGGTGTGGTGGGCCAGCTTGACGAGGCCGCTCAGACCTTCGAGCTGGCGGGCGTTGCGGTTCGCTATGCCGGGGCACAGGTCACTCCGCAAGGCCCTCAGTTCCAGCTCGGCGACGGCGTTTTCGTGCGAGTGCACGGCAGTCACCTCGCGGATGGGGGCTTCCTGGCCACCCGGGTGCAGATCCGCAAGCGGGCCGACGCCAGCTTCCTGGAAGTGGAGCTGACCGGCCCGGTGGAGGACTGGACCTCGCTGGCTCGCTTCCGGGTGCGCGGCACCCCGGTGAACGCTCAGGGGGCCAGCTTCCGCGGCAACTGCGGGCATCCGTCGAACCCGACCCTGGTGGTGGGGCAGCGCGTGCGCATCGAGGGTGGGGTGCAGACCGGGGCCGAGGGATCCTTCGTTCAGGCAGCCGTGGTGCACTGCCTGAACGCGCCCTGACCGTTCCGCGAACTCAGCCGAGGTCGTCCAGCGAGGCGCTCCAGCGCCGCCAGTCGGCCAGTTGCCGGCGGTCGCGCTTGGTGGGGCGTCCCTGCTCGATGGCCTGGGCCGGATCGGCCAGATAGCGGCGGTTGCGTGCCGCCTCCTCGCGCGCGCGTACGCTTTCGGCTGTCTCTTCGTAAAGCTGCTGGGCCACGGGGGCCGGGCCGCGCACGTCGCTCAGGCCGCGTACCACCACCACGCGCGTGATGCCCGCCTGCTGGATGCTCAGTCGGTCGCCGATGCGCACGTCGCGGGCTGGCTTGGCCGCCTGCTCGTTGACCTTGACCCGGCCCTTGTCGATCTCGTCGGTGGCCAGGCTGCGCGTCTTGAAGAAGCGCGCGGCCCACAGCCACTTGTCCAGGCGCACGGTCTCCATGGGGTGTCAGTTCGTGGCCCCGAGCGCCTGCGCCCGTTCGCGCTGCCGCTCCAGGGCCCCCGCGTCCGGGGTCTCCCGCGTGGGCCATCCCGCCAGGTGCTGCTCGGACAAGGCGCTCAGTGCGGCAATCCATTCATGCTGATCGTTCAGGCAGGGGATGTAGTGGAAGTCCTTGCCGCCCGCCCCCAGGAACGCCTGCTTGCCCTCCATGGCGATCTCCTCCAGGGTCTCGATGCAGTCGCTGACGAAGCCCGGGCAGGCCACGTCCACGCGTCCCACGCCCGAGCGACCCAGCTCGATCAGCGTGGGCTCGGTGTAGGGCTGCAGCCAGGGAGCCTTGCCAAACCGGCTCTGGAAGGTGATCACCCACTGGTCCGGGCGCAGTCCCAGGCGCTCGGCCAGCAGCCGGGCGGTCTTGTGGCATTCGCAGTGGTAGGGGTCACCGAGCGTCAGGGTGCGCTGGGGTACGCCATGGAAGCTCAGCAGCAGGCGGTCCGGTCGGCCGTGGTCCATCCAGTACTGGCTGATGCGGCGAGCCAGCGCATCGATGTACATCGGGTGGTCGTGATAGTGATTCACGAAGCGCAGTTCGGGCAGCGTGCGGGCGCGGCGGGCCCAGTCGCCCACGGCATCGATCACGCTGGCGGTCGTGGTCCCGGAGTACTGCGGATAGAGCGGCAGCACCAGCACGCGGGTGGCGCCGGCAGCCTTCAGCGCGTCGAGTTGCGCGGCGACCGACGGCTGACCGTAGCGCATCGCGGCTGCCACCTTCACCCGGTGCCCCCGTTCGCCCAGATAGCCCTGAAGCAGCTTGGCCTGCTTGTCGGTCCACACCCGAAGCGGGGATCCCTCGGCTGTCCAGATGCTGGCGTACTTGGCCGCCGACTTGGCAGGGCGCACGCGCAGGATGATGCCGTGCAGGATGATCTTCCACAGCCAGCGAGGGATCTCCACCACACGGGGATCACTGAGGAACTGGGCCAGATAGCGGCGCAGGGCGGGCGCCGTCGGTGCGTCCGGCGTGCCCAGGTTGCACAGCAGCACGCCGGTGAGGGGGGGCTGTCCGTGGCGGTAGGCGGGTTCTTGGGCAAAGCTCATGCTGGTGGCGGGCTCCTTCGGGCCTGATTATTCCCGACGGCCGATGGCCCGGCGCGGTAGGGGGCTCAGGCGCTGGCCGTCGGCCGCGGGGCCACACGCTCCACGTCGGCCAGGACTCTGTCCAGCGAGATCGGTTTGGTCCAGTAGCCCACGAAGCCGGCCGCGCGTGCGCGCTCGATGTCGTCAGGCATCGCATCTGCCGAACACATGAAGGCCGGCGTATCCTGCAGGCCGTGCAGGTGGCGCAGGTCCTGGAGAACCTCGAATCCGCTCTTGCCGGGCAAGTGTGCGTCAAGCACGAGGATGTCGGGGCGCCAGCCCTGCACGAGGGACAAGGCCTGGAGCCCGTCTTCTGCCACGCGCAGCTCGACGTGGGCACACAGCTTCATCGCCTCCTCGAAGAGCAAGGCGTTGATGGGGTTGTCCTCGACGTAGAGCATGCGCACCAGGCCCGCCTCCCGGGGCAGGCTCGGCGGCGCGGTCCGTGGAGCCTGCCCTGGCAACGGGGGCGCGGTGAGTGGGGTGTCGGCCCGCGGCAGTTCCACGCTGACGGTGGTGCCCACGCCGGGGGTGCTGCTGACGGTGATGCTGCCGCCCATTTCCTCGATGAGGCGCTTGGCGATCAGCAAGCCCAGGCCCGTGCCTTCCACGGACGATGTCTCACGCCCCAGGCGCTCGAAGGGCTGGAAAAGGCGCTCGAGCTGATGCGGCTCGAGCCCGGCTCCGGTGTCTTCGATGTCCAGGCGCAGGTGCCGCCCCGTGGCCACGCCACAGCGAAGCACGACGCGACCCGGCGACCGGTTGTACTTGATGGCGTTGGAGACGAGGTTGATGAGCACCTGTCGTGTGCGCTGGGCATCGGCCAGGACGTTCCAGTGACCATCGATGCGGTTGTCGATGTGGACCTGCGCTTGCCGGGCCAGGGGGGCCAGCAGCTCCAGGGCTTCACCGACCACGGTGCCCAGATGGAGCGTTTCGGGCGAGAAGGCGAGCTGGCCGGCTTCCACGCGTTGCAGGTCCAGCACATCGTTGATGAGCGCGAGCAGATGGCGGCCCGCCTGCAGCATGTGGGCCGCATAGTCCTGCACCTGAGCGGGGTTGGCACTGTTGGCGCTCATCCCCAGCAATTGCGCGAAACCGATCATGGCATTGAGCGGGGTGCGGATCTCGTGGCTCATGCGCGAGAGGAACTCGGTCTTGGCCTGGCTGGCCAGCTCGGCTGCCTGCTTGTCCCGCAAGGCCTGCTCGGCCTGCTTCAGCCGGGTGATGTCCGAATAGGTCCCCACCAGGCGCAGGGCGCGACCATCGGGGGAGCGGCTCATGGCCTTGCCACGCTCGAACACCCACAGGTAGTGCCCGTCGCGGTGACGCATGCGATGCTCGGACTGGTAGTCCTCGGTGCGTCCCTTCAGGTGGGCAATCAGCGCACGCCGCACGCGTGGCAGGTCGTCGGGATGGATGCGTTGCACCCACTCTCGGGGGTGACTGCTCAGCGCGTCGTTCCCATGCCCGAGGTTGGCCCGCCAGCTGTGCGAGTAGTACACCTCGTTGCTGCGCGCATCCCAATCCCACACACCATCTCCGCTGCCTTCGAGCGCAAACTTCCACCGCTGCTCGCTCTGGGCCAGCGCCTGCTCGGCCTGACGCTGGCGCGTGATGTCCCGGAAGGTGATCACCGCCGACATGGGCTGCTCATCGGGGGCCAGCCGCAGGGGCTGGGCGCTCACGCCCAGCCAACGCGCCTGTCCGTGCGCCGTCCTGAGGGCATAGACCTGTTCAGGCACGGGCTCACCCGCCTCCAGTGCCCGGTGGACGGGATGGGCATCGCTGGGCAGTGGGCTCAGGTCTTCGCGCAGCAGATCCAGGCCCGGACGCATCATGAGCCGGTCCATGGGCATGTCGAGGATGCGGCAGGCGGCTGGGTTGACGGCCACCACGACACGCTCGCGGGTGAGCACCATCAGCCCGTCACTGATGGACAGGGCCACCGAGCGGTAGAGCGCTTCGCTCAGACGCAGGCGGTCCGCGGCGACGCTGCGCTCGGTGATGTCCATCCCCACGCGCACGGTGCCGCCGCCCGCGATGGCCTCCTCGGTCAGCATGATCCGGCGGTCGCGGTAGCGCAGCTCCCGGGGGGCTGCGCCGAGGGCCTGGGCCGTCGTGAGCCATCCGAGGTAGCTTTCTTCCTGGCCGGCGGCATCCGGGTAGTCACCGGCCAGCAATCCCAAGCGCACGGCCTCGCGCCAGTCCGCGCCATGGGGGTCGGCCAGATGCCGTCCCAGTCCCTCCCGCCAGCTCCGGTTGGCGTGCACGATGCGGTCACTGGCGTCGGTGATGACGATGATCGCCCCCACGCTGTCGATGGCATCCTGGAGCAGTCGCTGGGCCTGACGCGCCTGCTGCTGGATGCGAAGCTCCTCGGTCACCACGCGGGTGGCGCCGCGGTAGCCCCGGAAGGCACCCGCAGAGTCGAAGACCGGCACGCCCGAGACCGACACGGCCAGGCGTCCGCGGGGCGTCTCGCGCTCCATGACCAGGTGGCTGAACGGCTCCCGGGCTTCCCGTGCCCGCAGGTAGGCGGCGTGGCTGCCGGCGTACTCCGGTGCGGTGCTCGGGGCGAACAGGTCGCGGGCCCTCAGGCCAATCTCGTCATTTGGCCGCAACCCGGTGTGTTTCTCGATGCCGGCCGACACCCATGTGATGCGGCCGTCGTGATCGCTCTCCCAGAGCCAGTCGCTGCCGGCCAGGCTGGCCGTGCGCACACGGGCTTCCTGCAGACGCGAGCGTTGCTCGCGCAAGCGGGCCTGGAGCATGTCTTCCAGCATGCGGCCCAGGTGAAGCAGGCCTTCCCGGGCCACGTCGCCCAGGTGGCGTGGCTGCAGGTCGTACACGCACAGCGTGGCCACGACCTCGTCCTCGACGCGCAGCGGCAGGCTGGCAAAGAAGCGCAGTCGGTAAGCGTCGACCACGAAAGGGTGTTCGGCGTAGCGCGGATCGGTCGTCAGGTCCTCGACCACGCTGAGCCCCTCGGCGTGCAGGGTGTGGTTGCACAGGGCCAGCTGGCGCGGCACCTCCTGGACGGGTGCCCCCACGACGGCCTTGAACCAGTGCCGGTCCCGGTCCATGAAGCCCAGCAGTGCCAGCGGGCAGCCCGTGATCCGGGCCGCCAGACCCACGGCGGCATCGAAACTCGGCTCTGCAGCCGTGTCCATGATGCGCAACTCGTGCAGGCGCTCCAGGCGGCGATTCTCGTCGTGGGCAGGGCGGGACATGGCGTCCGGAAGACAGGTGGAGGGAGTGGGGGTGTAAGCCCGCTGCGCACTATAGGGGAAGGTGTGGTGCATTCCGCAGGGAGGAACTCCGGGATTGCCCGAGGTTTGCGGCAGAAGTTGACGAATGCGCTACCGTGTGCACTTGTCCTGCTCCAACACCGATCCCGTGACCCCTTTGGCCCTGACGCTTGACCTCGACGACACCCTGTGGCCCATCTGGCCGGCCATCGAGCGGGCCGAGGTGCAATTGCATGGCTGGCTCACGCAGTGCGCGCCGGCCACGGCGGCCCGTTTCGACACCGCCGGCCTGCGAGCACTGCGCGATGAGGTCGCGCGCACCCACCCCCACTGGGCCCACGACCTCAGTGCCGTGCGTCTGGAGAGCCTGCGGCGCGCGCTGGCCGCAGCGGGCGACGACGTCCGGCTGGCCGAACCGGCCTTCGAGACCTTCCTGCAGTGGCGACACCGGGTGGACCTCTACGACGACGTGGTGCCGGCGCTCGAGCGGTTGGCGTCACGCTTCCCGCTGGTGGCCCTGACGAACGGCAATGCCGACCTGCGCGCCATCGGTCTGGCCCCCTGGTTCCGCAGTGTGGTGAGTGCACGGGGATTCGGGCGGGGCAAGCCGCATGCCGACATCTTCATGGAGGCCTGCCGTCAGGCGCAGGCGCCGCCGGCGCAGGTGCTGCACGTGGGCGATGATCTCCTGCTGGACGTGCAGGCGGCGCTGGCGGCTGGCCTGCAGGCGGCCTGGGTGGCGCGTCCGGACATACACGCGGATGTGGACCGTGCACCGCCGGGGACCCACCATGTGGTGAGGAGCCTGGACGAGCTGGCAGACCGGTTGGGCGCCTGAGCAGCCGGCACCGGCGCCGCTCAGGGGGTGGCGTAGCTGAAGATCTCGAAGTGCAGGCAGGCGGCCCGAGGGTCATCGGGCGGAGCGCCCAGGCCGATCACGCCACGGCCGTGCAGCATGCAACGACCGCGGCGCAGCACAATGGTCTCCGGCTCGTTGGCAAAGCGCACGAAGCTGCCGTTGCTGCTCTGGTCGTCAAGATGGAAGTTGCCGCCGTGCCACTCGATGCGCGCATGCAGGCGCGAGACGCGGGTGTCATCGATGCACAGCGTCGATTCGGGACTGCGGCCCAGCACGACGGGGGTCTGCTGCGGGGTGAAAGTCTGGTGGGTACCCCCCACGGTCAGCCGGAGGCACTCGGCTGACGGCGTGTCGGTGAAGTCCGAGAACAGGGTCGAGACCGGGGCGTCGTCGGCCCAGGTTTCCAGCATGAAGACCTTGCACGGCTCCGCGCGGCCGCGCAAGTGCAGTCGGTCAAGGCAACGGAAGCGCTGGCGATCGATCCGGCTGAGCTGGGCATGCACGGCGTCAGTGATCAGCACCTCGTTGTCGCCGGCGTGCTCCAGCAGCCGGGCGGCGACGTTGACGGCGTCTCCGAAGCAATCGCTGTCCACCTCGACGATCTCGCCATGGGCCAGGGCCACGCGCAACTTGAGCGAGGCGGCTCCTGTGTCGGCGTCTGCCATGATGCGGGCGATGGCGTCCTGCATCTCGCAGGCGGCGCGCGCACTGCGCACAGGCTTGTCGAAAATGGCCATGAGACCGTCGCCCAGGGTCTTGACGACGGCGCCGTGCTGCGTCCGGACCACCTGGGTGAGGACCCCGACGGTGCGGGTGATGATCTCGGCGGCCTGGGTATTGCCCAGGGATTCGTAGAGCGAAGTGCTGCCGCGCAAGTCGGCAAACAGGACGGTTCGCTCGCGGGATGAGGCCATCTGCACAATGTGAAAAAACTCACGCGCAGTGTAGCCGCAGCCCGGGGACAGCCGACATGAAAACGGCTCGGGAATGACCCCGAGCCGTTGCTTTCATGCCAAAACCATTCACATCGCAAGCTTCTGCACCGGCCCGGTGCAGGCGGTGCGATGCCTCAGAGGTTGTCGAGGTAGGTCCTCAGCTTGTCCGAGCGGCTGGGGTGCTTGAGCTTGCGGATGGCCTTGGCCTCGATCTGGCGGATGCGCTCGCGCGTCACGTCAAACTGCTTGCCCACCTCTTCCAGCGTGTGGTCGGTGCTCATCTCGATGCCGAAGCGCATGCGCAACACCTTGGCCTCGCGGGGCGTGAGGCTGTCGAGGATGTCCTTGACCACGTCGCGCAGGCCGGCCTGCATGGCTGCGTCCACCGGTGCCGTGTTGTTGGTGTCCTCGATGAAGTCGCCCAGGTGGGAGTCGTCGTCGTCGCCGATGGGGGTTTCCATCGAGATCGGCTCCTTGGCGATCTTCATGATCTTGCGGATCTTGTCCTCGGGCATCTCCATCTTCTCGGCCAGCGTCGGCGCGTCGGGTTCGAAGCCGAACTCCTGCAGGTGCTGGCGCGAGATGCGGTTCATCTTGTTGATGGTCTCGATCATGTGCACCGGGATGCGGATGGTGCGCGCCTGGTCGGCGATCGAGCGGGTGATGGCCTGGCGGATCCACCAGGTGGCGTAGGTCGAGAACTTGTAGCCGCGACGGTATTCGAACTTGTCCACCGCCTTCATCAGGCCGATGTTGCCTTCCTGGATGAGGTCGAGGAACTGCAGGCCGCGGTTGGTGTACTTCTTGGCGATGGAGATCACCAGGCGCAGGTTGGCCTCGATCATCTCGCGCTTGGCTTCACGCGAGGCTGCCTCGCCCTCGTTCATGCGCTTGTTGATCGACTTGAGATCTTCCAGCGGAACGACCGCGCGGGCCTGGATGTCGATGAGCTTCTGCTGCAGCTCCTGCACGGCCGGCAGGTTGCGCACGAGCACGTTGCTATAGGGCTTGCCGGCGGAGGCTTCCTTCTCGGCCCACTTGAGGTTCAGCACGTTGGCCGGGAAGACCTTGATGAAGTGCTCCTGCGGCATGCCGCACTTGTCCACGGCGATCTTGCGGATCTCGCGCTCGTAGCGGCGCACGTCGTCCACCTGCGAGCGCAGGATGTCGCACAGCTTCTCGATGGTCTTGACCGTGAAGCGGATGGTCATCAGCTCGTCGGAGATGGCCTGCTGGGCCTTGTTGTACGAGGCCGACTTGTAGCCGTCCTTCTCGTAGGCGCGGCGCATCTTGTCGAAGTCCGTGCGCAGGCGGGTGAACTTCTCCAGCGCGGCCGACTTGAGCTCCTCGAGCTTCTTGGTCAGGGCCTTGGAGCCGCCGTTGCCGTCGTCGTCGTCTTCCTCGTCGAATTCGTCGAAGTCTTCCTCGGCGACGTAGTCGTCGGCCTCGTCATCCGAGACGAAGCCGTCCACCACCTCGGAGATCTGCATCTCGCCGGCGGCGATCTTCTCGCCCAGCGAGAGGATCTCGGCAATGGTGGTGGGCGAGGCCGAGATGGCCAGCATCATGGCCTGCAGTCCACCTTCGATGCGCTTGGCGATCTCGATCTCGCCCTCGCGGGTGAGCAGTTCGACCGTGCCCATCTCGCGCATGTACATGCGCACCGGGTCGGTGGTGCGGCCGAATTCGCTGTCCACGGTGGACAGGGCGGCCTCGGCCTCTTCCTCGGCTTCTTCTTCGGTGGAGGTGGTGGTCGTGCCCCCGGCGATCAGCAGGGTGGCGGCATCAGGGGCCTGCTCATAGACGGCAATGCCCATGTCGTTGAGCATGGACACGATGGCGTCCATGATCTCTGCCTCCACCAGCTTCTCGGGCAGGTGGTCGTTGATCTCCGCGTGGGTCAGGAAACCCCGCGTCTTGCCCATCTTGATGAGGGTCTTGAGCTCAGTGCGACGCTTGTTGACCTCTTCCTCGGTCAGCATGGTCTCGTCCAGCCCGAACTCGCGCATCAGCGCGCGCTCCTTGGCGCGGCTGACCTTCATGCGCAGCGGCTTGGCCTTGGGCTTGTCGTCTTCCTCTGCCGCCACCTCGACCTCGGGTTCGCCCTCGAGGTCGGCATCGATGTCGGAGAAATCCTCTTCGGCCTCAAGCTCCGGGCGACCCTTCTTGGCCGGCGTGGTTTCAGCCTTGGGCTTGCGACCGCGCTTGCCCTTGGGGGCCGCTTCCGCTGCGGCGGTGGTGGCCTTGGCCGCACGGGTGCCGGCGGACTTGGCTGCGGCCTTGGGCGCGGCCGCCTTCGCCGGCGCTTCCTTCACGGCAGCGGCCGGCTTGGAGGGCTTCTTCTTCTCGGCGGGTTCAGCGGCTGTGGCCTTGGCGGCGGCCTTGGGGCTGGCACTTTTCTTGGCGGTCATGCGTTTCCTCGAATGGTCTGGGACGATGGGTTTCGGTCCGTGCATGCACCTGAACCGCCCACGGAGCAGGCAGGAACAGCCGTTTCAGAAGCACGAACGAAACCAGTCGACGCTGCAATACGGCACATGCGGCCGGCAGTCGTCGACTCAAGGGGCAAGCTCGCGTGAACCTGGATGAATTGCAGCCCTTGCGGGAATAGGGTGGCCGTTCTTGGTAACCCGTGTCGCGGGTGGCCGGGGCCCGGAGGTGCTGCTGTCACTCTTGCCGCTTCAATAACCTTCCATTATCGGTCAGTCTGCCACATTCGTCAAAGTGGCTGGTCCTCGACCTGCCCGGCCGGCTTATCGGATCCCGGCGCTGTCGGTGGCCGGCGCCTGCTCAAGGCGGCGGCGGCGCTCGTGCACTTCCCTGTAGCGCTGAAGCGCCAACGGGTCCTGACCGGCGCGGGCGATCAGGCGGGTCTCCTCGGCCTTGAGGCGTTCGACCAGGAGCCGGTCGAGCAGGGCCCGCACGTCCTGGAATCCGAGCGCGTCGTCCGGCGTGGCCCGGCCGATGAGTCGGCGGGCCGCCTCGAGCAGGGCATCGCCGGCCAGGGCCTGCTCCAGTGCCGACCAGGGCTGCGGGCCGTGCTCTGCCAGCCAGCGTTCGAGCCAGGCGCTCAAGGGGCCCAACGGGGGATCGAGGCTGTGCAGCAGTTCGTGGTCTTCGGTCGACAGCTGATCCCACCATGCGCTGTGCAGCCACAGCAGGCGCACCACCTGCTCGGCCGGCCCGGGCGGAGCCTTGCGCGGGCCGCTCGGGCGCGGGGCGTCATCGCGATCGCGTCCGCGCCACCCGTCGCGACGTGCCCCGCCGGTACGCCCGGAGCGGGCCGGCGCAGGGGGGCGTCCTTGCCAGAGGTCGAGCAGGTCGGGCGCGTTCAGGCCGCCAGCTTGGGCGAGGTCGGCGAGGATCTGCTGCTTGAGCACGCCGTCGGGCAGCTGGTTCCACAGCGGCTTGGCCGCCGCCAGCATGTGGGCCCGACCTTCGGCGGCGCTGAGATCCAGTCCTTCGCGCGCGGTATCGAGCAACTGGCGCGACAGGGGCACCGCATCGGCCACGCACAGCGCAAAGGCGTCGCGACCATGTTCGCGGATGTAGGAATCCGGGTCGTGCTCGGGCGGCAGGAACAGGAACTTGATCGTGCGGGTGTCGCTGGCGTGGGGCAGGGCGGCTTCGAGGGCCCGCACGGCGGCCCGGCGGCCGGCGGCATCGCCGTCGAAGCTGAAGACGAGTGTGTCGGTGAAGCGCAGCAGCTTGTGCACGTGTTCGGCGGTGCAGGCGGTGCCCAGGGTGGCCACGGCATTGGGGAAGCCCAGCTGCGCGAGCGCCACCACGTCCATGTAGCCCTCGACCACCAGGGCGTAGCCGAGCTGGCGCAGGGCCTGGCGAGCTTCGTACAAGCCGTAGAGTTCGCGGCCCTTCACGAAGACCGGGGTCTCCGGGGAGTTCAGGTACTTGGGCTCGCCCTGGTCGATCACACGCCCGCCGAAGCCGATGAACTCGCCGCGCACGTTGCGGATGGGGAACATCACCCGGTCGCGGAAGCGGTCGTAGCGCCGGGCGTCCTCACCTTCACCCTGGACGATGACGAGCCCGGCTTCCGTCAGCAGGGGGTCGTCGTAGTGAGGGAAGGCGCTGGCCAGGCTGCGCCAGCCTTCGGGGGCATAGCCCAGCGCGAACTGGGCCGCGATTTCGCCGGTGAGTCCGCGGCGCTTGAGGTAGTCAATGGCGCGCGGGCTGGCCTTGAGCTGCTTGCGGTAGTGCGCAGCGGCCCGCTCCAGCACCTCGGTCAGGGTGCCCTGGCGCTCGCGCTGCTGCTGGGCCTGCGCACGTTCCTCGGGCGTGCTGTCGTCCTCGGGCACGGCCAGGCCCACCTGCTGGGCGAGGTCGCGCACGGCGTCGATGAAGCCCAGCCCCCCGTGCTCCATGAGGAAGTCGATGGCGTTGCCATGCACGCCGCAGCCGAAGCAGTGGTAGGTCTGGCGCGAGGGGCTGACGATGAAGCTGGGTGTCTTCTCGCCGTGGAAGGGGCACAGACCCTTGAAGTTGATGCCGGCTTTCTTGAGTTGGACGTAGCGGCCCACGATCTCGACGATGTCGATGCGGGCGAGCAGGTCCTGTTTGAAGCCGGGTGGGATCACGTGCGGAGTCTACCGCCGGGGCTGCCCGCGCTTGGCCAGGGTGTGCGGTTTCGTCGATTTGACATGTGAATGTAGTAGAAATACTTTTGATGTAGTACAGAAAGCGGGCCATTGATACAGGGGCGGCTCGGCACGGCTTCACCCTGGGGTCATCACTAGTTTGTAAGAGGTTGGTAACACCTAGACTCTCGCTCCACAGGGCACATGGCCCGTGGAGGATGAGATGCAGAAGAGTCGACGCGATGTAGTCAAACTACTTTCTTTGGTGGCCGGAGCCCCGGTCATGACCTGGCACACCCGGGCCGGGGCCTGGACCGCCGGGCAGCTGACGGTCTGGGTGAATGCCGACAAGGGGCACGAGGGCCTGCGTCGCGTGGCCGAAGCCTATGCCCAGCGCAGCGGCCGCAAGGTGGTGGTGCAGCACTTCGATCAGGCGGTCGATCGCTTCGAGGCGGTCATGAAGGAGGGGGGGCAGGGCGGACCCGACATCTGGATCTGGCCCCACGACCGCATAGGCGACTGGATCCAGCGCGGCTGGATCGCGCCGGTGCAGCCGAGCGAACCTGTGCGCAGCGACATCGTGCAGGTGGCCTGGGATGGCTTCACGCAGGGTGGCAAGCTCTGGGGCTACCCGCTGTCGGTGGAGGCGGTGGCCCTGGTCTACAACAAGGCGCTGGTAGCCCAGCCACCGGCCAGCTTCGAAGAGGTACTCGCCCTGCACGAGAAGCTCAAACCCAAGGGCATCCGCGCCCTGGGCTGGGAGACGGGCAGTCCGTACTTCACCTGGCCGCTGATGGCCGCCGGCGGGGCCTATGTCTTCCAGCGGCGCATCGATGGCAGCTACGAGCCGCGGGACACCGGCATCAACCATCCCGGCGCGGTGCGGGCGGGGCAGTACCTCCAGCAGCTGATGGCCGCCGGGGTGATTCCCCAGGGCGGCTTGAGCTATTCAGAGGCCGAGGCCGACATGCAGGACGGCCAGCAGGCCATGTGGATCACCGGCCCGTGGGCGTGGGAAGGGCTGAAGTCGAACGGCATCGACTTTGGCGTCGCGCCGCTGCCCACGCTGGGGGGGCGTCCGGCGCGACCTTTTGTGGGTGTGCTCGGAGCCATGGTGGTGGAGGGCTCGCCACACCGGGCCCAGGCGATCGACTTCATCGAGAACCACCTGCTCAAGCCCGAGAGTCTGCAGCGCATCAACGCCGACAAGCCCCTGGGCGTGCCCGCGTCGCGTCGCATGTTCTGGAGCCAGTATGCCGACGCCCGGGTGCGCGCCTCCATGGAGGCCATCTATGCCGGGCGTCCGATGCCCAGCAACAGCGAGATGACCTGGTTCTGGCAGCACCTGTCCACCGCGCTGCGCGAAATCAACAGCGGCACCCGCGGGCCACGCGAGGCGCTGGATGCGGCCGCGGCGCAGATCCGTACGCTGGCCTTGCAGGGGCGGCCGGTGGCGAGCCGCTGAGCCGGTCAATCGCCGCGAACGGCACCCTCGCGGCGCGGGTCGGCGCCACCCAGCCAGCCGCGCGGGTGGCGTTGCAGCGCCTGGGCTCCGCTGGTCATGGGGGCCTCTCGAACGGTGTGCCCGCGCTGCCGCAGGGTCTCGATGGTCGCACTCGGAAAACGTTCCTCTTCCAGCAGCAAGGGGCCGCCGGTGGTGCCGAAATTGGGCAGGTCGAGCGCCTGCTGGGCATCCAGCCCCCAGGCCAGGGTGCCCAGCAGGGCCTTGGCCGTGTAGTGGATGATCAGCGCCCCACCCGGCGAGCCGACGTTGAGCACGAGTTCGCCGCTGTCGCGGTCGAAGACCAGCGTGGGGCTCATGGACGAGCGGGGGCGCTTGCCGGGCTCGACGCGGTTGGCCACGGGGCGTCCGTCGGCATCGGCGGGCACGAAGGCGAAGTCGGTGAGCTGGTTGTTGAGCAGGAAGCCGCCGGGCAGGCCGGTGCCGCCGTCGACGAGCTGCCGCGCGCCGAAGGCGTCCTCGATCGAGGAGGTCATGGCGACGGCTTGGCCCTTGCCGTCAATGACCGAAAGGTGCGAGGTGCCGCGCTCGGGGGCGTCGGGCTGCGGTGCCCAGGCGCTGGGCTGGCCGTCCGGACGGCCGGGCAGGGCGCGCTCCATGGCCTGCTCGCCGATGAGGCGGGATCTCTCGGCCAGGTAAATGGGTGACAGCAGGCTGCGCCAGGTGCCTGCCGGCGGTGCAACGAAGT
>Ga0114986_1000136_pt1 | contig 20024 bp, 12 predicted proteins | sample Shrwel1BS1Day17_FD_96988 | JGI IMG/M metagenome (GOLD analysis project Ga0114986, IMG submission 96988) | Subsurface microbial communities from deep shales in Ohio, USA - Utica-3 well 1 S-1-Day17 | ecosystem: Environmental > Aquatic > Deep subsurface > Shale gas/oil reservoir > Produced... | reverse complement strand
CGGTGCTGTTGCTTCCCAGCACGCCGCTGATGCGGTCGAAGATCTCGTTGCCGCTCCAAACGGTCCCATCATGGAACCGAACTTCTCCGAGTGACTCCGGATGGTGCAACAAGCCATAGAAGCGGAGTTGGTCAGACGTCCCAGTCACAGGCCCCACCGTGAAGATGACTTCGGTGTTGTGGCCATCGGCATTGGCACGCCACACTCTCACCTCATGGGGCGCGATGTAGGGGCCGAACTGCAGGATGTCCGGCTGGTCCGTGGCGGCATCGTAGAACTCGTAGCCCAAATAGTCGTCCTGTCCGTCCCCCCGGTTGAAGACCAGCACGTCGGCACCTCGACCACTGTCAATCGAGTCGTTGCCTGTTCCACCGATCAACACGTCGTTGCCCCCTCCTCCCCAGATCGTGTCATTTCCGGCGAGCCCCATCAGCGTGTCGGATTGCGGGGTTCCGGCAATGACATCGTCCCCTTGCGTTGGCGTGTTGGCCATGGCTGCAAGGTCAACGTCCGACCAGACGGTGCCATCGGCAAAATGCACCGCATCAATGTCACCGACGTATCGGCCATCCTGGCGGATGGCAAACGTGATGGTTTCGCCGGTTGACATCAACGTCAGGATGATCTGGCTGGCGTCCTCGCTCCACTTGATCTGGACATCGTCGGCCGTCACGCCACTCTTGAGTTGGATGATGTCGGCGGTCGTAGCCTGATCCGTGGCCCGATCCCAGTTGACGACCGTATCGTGACCGCCGCCGTACCCGAAGATAAAGGTGTCGTTGCCGGTACCACCGTCGAGGATGTCGTTGCCGAAACCCCCGTCAAGCGTGTCGTTTCCTGCACCGCCAAACAGATGATCGTCTGTGTGGTCCAGTGGCTCGCCTTCAGCGTCGCCACCATAGAGACGATCATTTCCGCCGCGGCCTTCGATCCAGTCGTAGCCGCCTCCGCCGACGATGACCTCACCGAAGGAGGTGCCGATCAGACGATCGCTCCCTGCAGTGGACGGGCCGGCGAGCGAGCCAACGAGTTCTTCAATGGTCAGCGTACTGCCGTCCGAGAACTCGAGGTGGTCGATCGGCAAACCTCCAAGTGAAGTACGGGCAAAGTCGCGAATCAACACACTGGCGGAGCCGTCGATCCAAGCGATTGACAGGCTCTCAACCAGAACGCCTGTGACTGGGTCTGGCAGCATCTGCACAGACATCGTCAACTCGTCTCGGCGCGCGGCCAGAACAAGCGTATCCATCCCCTCATCGGCCTGGTTCCACTGATCGCCGAAGAGCGAATATGGGACCGGTGAGATGGTGACCGGGCCGCTGCCGGGTCGGACCACATAGCGATCATTGCCGGCTCCGCCCACCAGGATGTTGAGGCCCGAAGCACCCGCCACGAGGATGTCGTCGCCGGCACCACCCCACATTGCAAGGTCTCCGGCCCCCGAACCTACCATCAGATCGGCCTGTTGGGTGCCACCGGCCTGCGGCTGGCTTGAGGCATCCACCTCGATGTAGGTGGTGAACGGTGGATGGCTGTCGATGTCCTCCTCGATGCCAAGCAGTTGGTGAACATCCTGCATGGACCAGGCCGTGCCGTCCGCAAAGCGGATCGTCTCGACGGGAGAGCCGAAGTAGTTCTGGATGGCAACGAAGTCTTCCCCGGCATGGCTCAGGACCAAGGTGCTGCCACCCACGAGACGAACCGAGACCGCGCTGGCAGCCGTGCCCACACTCAGGGTGTCGGTTCCGCTTTCTTCGACGATGGTGTCGAAGCCGGTGCCCGGAGTAACGATGTAGTGGTCGTCGCCGCTCCCGCCTTCCAACCAATCATTGCCTTGACCGCCGATCAGCGTGTCGTTTCCGCCATCACCAATCAGTGTGTCGTTACCGTCTCCGCCGTCGAGGTAGTCGTTGCCGTGCCACTCTTCATCCAATTGGGCGAGGCTTGCATCGCCACGCAGCAGGTCGTTGCCCGCGCCGCCGTACAGCCGGTCGTTACCACCCTGTCCGAAAAGTCGGTCGTTTCCGGCTCCCCCATCCAGGTAGTCCGATCCATGATGCTCACCGTCGAGCAAGGACTGGTTGGCATCTCCCTGAAGCTCGTCGTCGCCGTCACCGCCTATCAGATGATCATCACCGCCGTCTCCGCGCAGGTAGTCGTTCCCATCCCCACCGTCCAAGAAGTCGCCACGGTGGTACTGCGCGCCAAGCTCGCCACTGCCGTCATCATCGCCCATCAGCGTGTCGTCCCCCGCGCCCCCAATCAATACATCGCTCAGCGCTCCACCGATCAGCGTATCGTCCCCATCCCCACCGTCGATGAAATCTTCTCCGACGAAGACATAGTCGAGGGTGCCGTAGTTGCCGTCTCCGTGGAGGTAATCATTGCCGCTGCCACCGTAGATGACATCGTTCCCTTTCTGGCCCCAGATGGCGTCATCTCCAGCCCCGCCATCCAGAATGTCGTGGCCATCGGTGAGTTCATATTCAGGCAGAGTAGCGTCAAAGTTCAGTAGAACCACGCCATCACCTTCGATGACGTCGTTGCCCTCTCCGCCAAAGATGGCATCGTTGCCGTGCATCCCGCGCAGCACGTCATTTCCATCTCCGCCCAGAATCACATCGTCGCCGAGGCTTCCCCAGACGTGGTCGTTCCCGGCTCCGGCATCGACGAAATCGGGTTGCCAGGAACTCAACGGAAACCCAGCGTATGGATTGATGCTCACCTCGGGGGCCGTCCCGTAGATTCCCCAAGTGCTGCTTTGGGAGAACACAGACAACCCGGGAACGGGGGACCAACTGTCGTGTGCGTAGCGCCTTGGCTCGACCCCCATGCCAGCGCCGCTTAGGATGAAGTCGTTTCCGTCCCCCCCATAGATGTGGTCGGCCCCGGATCCTCCAGCGAGGTAGTCGTCACCGTCCCCACCGTCGATTTCGTCATTTCCCGCCCCACCCGAGAGCGCGTCATTGCCCGCGAAACCCCGGATCACGTTGTCTTCCGCGCCTCCGTAGAGCACGTCATTGAAACCAAACTCCGCGACGCCACCCGTCAGGCTGCCATCGGCTGCACGCTCGGTGGCCGACCACTTGAATCGGTTGTAGCTAGTGCTGTCGGGCCCAACGTCGACGTCAACCTCCACTCCGATGATCTGCGGCCTCTGGTCTCCCAACAGAATGCGGCTTTCTGGCGGATGCTCGCCCTGTTGGCTGTCAATGGACAACCCCATAGAGCCGTTTCGCCAGTCGCGTACCGTGATCGAATCAGCGGAGCCAATGCGTCGGATGAGGAGATCCCGTGTGCCGTCGCCGCGATCGATCACTGAGTAGGCGAAACGATCGTCCCGGTATGTGCCCTCGGCATTGATCCGAGTCGTCGCAATCAGCTCACCGTCGTACAGGATGCGGCCATTGCGATCAGCGTCGATGATGACGTCGTGCCCATGACCCACTGAGAATTCGTAAGAATCCTCACCCGCACCCCCATAGAGCCAGTCATTTCCGTATCCGCCCTCCAAAGTATCGTTGCCGGATCCGCCGACCAGTGCGTCGTTTCCTGAGCCACCCCGCAGAACATCGTTTCCGTTATTGCCCTCAAGATAGTCATCCTTGTCCGCGCCGTTCAGCGTGTCGTCGCCGTCGCCGCCGAACATGCGCGCGCCGCGTCCGTTGTTGGGGTCCGCGGTGAAGCTGTCGTTGTCGCTGCCACCGAAGTACACCTGCTGACGAGGCACCGGGCGCGTGTTGCCACCGAGCCGGGCGGTGTTCTCGGCGATGAGGATCTGCTCGGTGCCGGTGCCATCGATGTAGTGGAACTCGTAGGCGCGGTCGGTGGGCAGGGCCGGGTGGTCGGCTACACCTTGAAGCTGCCCGCGTGCGAAGATGGCCGTCAGCAGCATGGCGCGGTCGACGAGCCACTGATCACTGAGGGCACCTTCGCCCGTTGCGGGGTCGTACAGGCTGAGGCGGCCGGCTGCCCCCTCGTCGATCTGCACACTCACCACGCTGAGCGCTGCCAGGGCAGCGCGTGCGTTGACGTCGTCGCGAGCCAAAGACGCCAGGGCACCCGGGCTGAGGGGTAGCAAGGAGGCGGACAGGCTCTGCAGTTCAGCGGCAGAAAAGCTGCTGAAGAAGTCGCGAGCGCGCTGAGCAAAGCTCGCGTCGGTGGTGGTGCCGAGCTGGATGCGGCCCTGGCGGGCGCCGATGAGCATGTCGAGGTAGGCATTGGGGCCGACCTTGGCTATGGTGCTGAAGATCGCAGCCACAGGACCTTGCCCTGCTCCTTGTACAACGGTGCTCAGGAGCTCCTCCATCGTTCCGGCGCCAGCCACATAAGACCAGATCGTGGGGCCCGCAATGAAGCTGTCGGTGGCGATTTGCTGGGCCGCAGCGGCGCGTTGCTCTGGGGTTCCGGTCTGAGACAGCACCAGGTTCCTGAGCCCTTCTTCCCTCGCGGCCTCCAGCCCCTTGGCATAGGACACAAAAGCAAAGAGCACGTCGCGCAGATCGCTCAAGGTGTCGAGCGTCCCGGCAGTTCCTGCACCCAACAGCCGGTTGGTCTGGTCGCTGCGCAGCAGACTGAACAGCAGTGCACCGGACCAGGCGGAGTTGTTCAGAAAGGCAGTGTCTTGCGGATCACGGCCTGATGCTGGGCCGAAGAGCGCTTCACCGACTGCCGTTGCGTCCGCTTCACCAATGCGGTCGATAGTGGGAACCTGACTTCGTGGCCACGTTGGATTTCGCCCCATCAAGTCATCCAGCAGACTCCTGGCGACTGCATCAGAAGCGTCTTGCATTGCGCCGGAAGGCAACTCCGTGCCATATCGCAGTGTGTATTGCGTTTCGGTGTACGTCCTGATCAGCTCGGACATCGAACCCCGACTTGCATTGGCCTGAGTTGCTCCACGCAGCCATAGAACCGTAGAGTCGGTTGCGGACACGCCGTGAGATAGCAGCCGATCAACCAGCCAGTCATAGATCTGCCAATATTCGATCAGCCCCTGTGACGCCTGTGCGTCCATATCGGCAAGAATCAGCATCTCGCCTTCGTTGAGTTGAATGGGCATGGTTTATTCCTTCCTGAGAAGTTGTAGAACGCGACGGACTTCCTGGTAGATTTCCGGCCAGTCGCCTGCGTGTTCAATCGAAAAGCGGAGATCTGCGGCAATCCCGGGCTGCCACACGAAGCCCGTAGTGCACGTGCCGGTCGAGTCCACCCTCTTCCGGCATGACACGATGGCGGCATTCGGGTTGCCAGCGACCTGGTCTGTAGCGACGTACCACCATTCGGGATCTGTACGATCCGTTTCTTGGGTTTGCCAGACTTCTAGCTCGGCTCTTTGAGTCGATTTGCTGATAAGACGCCCCTGCGCCTCTGCTTGTTGAAGTCGCTGCGCTTGGCTTGGGCCATGCATGACTCCATCATGGCTGCGCAGGAAGATCTGGATCGAGACCTTAGGGAAATCCTTTCCGAATTCAGGAAAGACTTTTCCCAGATCTCCGCCCGTGACTGGTGTCTTACTCGGCCAGTAGAAGGCAAGGCCCGCAAACCCTTTGGCGTACTGCCTGGGGGCAATAAGCCATTGCCCACCGATCTTCAAGACGGCTTCGGTCTTGGTATCGTGCGGCGGCAAGACATCGCCTTCACAAATCTTGTCCAGGCACTCAATGCGCCGCTCTTCAGCCCGTTGGGCCTTTTCTTCTGTCGAAGGTTGGCAGCCAGCAAGCAAACCGGCCACCACGAACAATGCGGCTCGGGCTCCGGACATTGGTGTGCTCCTTCTTGGCGGCGAGGCGCGAGCAGAGTCACTGAGACGATCCGCCGACCTGTTTGGTAGCTTGCAACCGCCGGCAATACCTGCCGCAAGAATTGCGAGAATCTTGGTTGATCGTTTCATCTTTCCCTCAACCCTTCCTTGAGATTCCTCTGCACAGGACTGAGCAGATACTCAATCACCCTGCGCTTGCCCGTCTTGATCTCCGCCGTGAGGTTCATCCCTGGCGCCAGCCGGATGGGTTTGCCGTCCACGTCGATCTGATGGGCCTTGAGCTTCAAGGTGGCCGGGAAGATGGCGCCCTTCTTCTCGTCGTTCACCGCGTCCGCCGTGACCCAGGTGACCTCGGCGGGCACGGTGCCGTATTTCGTGAAGGGGAAGGTCTCCAGCTTGATGGCGGCTTCCTGGCCCGTGCTCACAAACCCGATGTCCTTGTTGTCGATCGTCACCTCAGCCGTGACTTCGGCGTCGTCGGGCACGATCACCATCAGCGGCTGGGCTTCGGTCACCACCCCGCCCGGGGTGTGGATGGCCAGCTGCTGCACCGTGCCGGCCGTGGGGGCGGTGAGCCGCGTCAGCTCGGTGCGCTGCTGTGCCTTGGTGGTTTCTTGCGCCAGTTGCGCCTGCTTCAGTAGCGCCTCGGCTCGCCGGTCGCTCAGGGCGCGCTGGGTCTCGGCCAGGAAGGCGGCCAGCTGCTGGCGGCTCTCGAACAAGGCGGCCTCGGTTTCCCGCAGGCGGGCCTGCTGCGTGGCCAGGTCCTGCTCCAGCTCGATGCGCTCGCGTGTACGGTCCTGGTTGGCGTGGCCGGCCACAAACCCCTGCCTGGCCAGCGCCTCGAAGTCGGCCTCGCGTTGGCGGGCCAGGGGCAGGGTGGCCTGCAGCTTGGCGATGCTGGCCTTCACGGTGTCGATCTCGGCTTGGCGGCGGCTCAGTTCGGCCTGCAGCCGTGCGCGTTTGGCGGTGATGTCGCTCCACTCGGCCAGCAGCCGCGGGCTGCCACCACTGGGCACCGTGCCGCCCGGCCCCTTCCCACCAGCCAGGGCGTTCAACAGGGCCTGGGCCCGTTCGGCTTCGTCAGTGGCGGCACTCAGCTGCTCCGTGACGCTGGCCTGGTCGGCACTGGCCCGGGTGGCGTCCAGCTCCACCAGCACCTGGCCGGCCTGCACGCGGTCGCCGTCCTTCACCAGGATGGCGCGCACCACGCTCACCTCCAGCGGCTGGATCACCTTGGTGCGCTCGCTCACCACGATGCGCCCCGGGGCCACGGCCACGATGTCGATGCGACCGAAGATGGACCACACCACCGCAATCAGGAAGAGGCTGCAGATCGCAATCGCAAACCGCCGCGGCGCCGGGTGCACCGGGGTCTCCTGCAGGCTCAGGGCGGCGGGCAGGAAGGCGCGTTCGTCGGCCAGGCGCTTCGGGCCGGCCAGTTCGTGGCGTACGGCCCAAGCCGCCTTGAAGATCGCCGCGTAGCGCCCCAGCAGCTCGCGCACCGGGTGGGGCGGTGGCGGCGGATCGTTGGCTGCCGGCGCCGCGTCCACGGTCGTGTCCATGGTCCCGCTCATGCCGCACCTCCCGTGGCCCCACCCGCCTGCATGCGCCACAGGTGGGCATACAAACCCTTGGGCCGGGCCGCCAGCTCCTCGTGCGGCCCCATCTCCACGATGCGGCCCTTGTCCATCACCACGATGCGGTGGGCCTGGCGCACGGCGCTCAGGCGGTGGGCGATGATGAGCACGGTACGCCCGCGGCAGATGGCGGCCATGTTGCGCTGCACGATGGCTTCGCTCTCGTAGTCGAGCGCGCTGGTGGCCTCGTCGAAGATGAGGATGCGCGGGTTGTGGAAGAGCGCGCGGGCGATGGCGATGCGCTGGCGCTGGCCGCCCGACAGGCCCGTGCCCTGTTCGCCCACCACGGTGTCATAGCCTTCGGGCAGTTCGCTGATGAACTCGTGCGCGCCGGCCAGTTGGGCGGCGTGGATCACGGCCTCCAGCGGCGCGGCCGGGTCGACGATGGCGATGTTCTCGCGCACGCTGCGGTTGAAGAGCAGGTTCTCCTGCAGCACCACGCCCACCTGGCGGCGCAGCTGGGCGGCGTCGATCAGGCCGATGTCGATGCCGTCCACCAGGATGCGGCCCTGCTCGGGCGCGTACAGGCGCTGCACGAGCTTGGTGAGCGTGCTCTTGCCCGAGCCCGAGCGCCCCACGATGCCGATCACCTCGCCGGCACGCACGTCCAGGCTGAGGCTGTGCAGCACCGGCGGGGCTTCGGGGCGGTAGCGGAATGACACATGATCGAAGCGGATCTGGCCCTTGAGCGGCGGCAGCTGGGCGGCCGCGCTGGGCGGCACCTCGGTGCGGGTGTTGAGGATGTCGCCAAGGCGCGCCATGGAGATGCCGGTCTGCTGGAAGTCGGTCCACATCTGCGCGATGCGCATGATGGGCTGGGCCACGCGCTGCGCGAACATGTTGAAGGCCACGAACATGCCCACCGTGAGCTGGCCGTCCATCACCAGGTGGGCGCCGTACCACAGCGTGGCGGCGTTCACGAGCTTGCCGATGAGGTTCACACCCTCGTGTGCAAACGACGACAGCGTCTGGGTCTTGAAGCCGGCCGACACGTAGGCCGCGAGCTGGTCGTCCCAGCGCCGCGCCAGGGCGGGTTCCAGCGCACTGGCCTTGACGGTCTGGATGCCGGTGATGGCTTCCACCAGCAGGGCCTGGTTCTCGGCGCCGCGGGCGAACTTCTCGTTCAGCCGCGCGCGCAGCACCGGCACCACCGCCAGGCTCAGGCCCACGTACAAGGGGAGGGCGGCCAGCACGATGAGGGTGAGCGGCACGCTGTAGAAGAGCATCACCGCGATGAACACCACCGAAAACACCAGGTCGAGCACCAGGGTGAGGGCGTTGCCGGTGAGGAAGCTGCGGATGTTCTCCAGCTCGCGCACCCGGGCCACCGAATCGCCCACGCGGCGGGCCTGGAAGTAGGCCAGGGGCAGGGCCACCAGATGGCGGAAGAGCCGCGCGCCAAGCTCCACGTCGATGCGGCTGGTGGTGTGCGAAAACACGTAGGTGCGCAAGGCACTCAGCACACTCTCGAAGAGCACCACCACCACCAGGCCGATGACCAGCACGTCCAGGGTGGTGAGGCCCCGGTGCACCAGCACCTTGTCCATCACCACCTGGAAGAACAGTGGCGAGATGAGCGCAAAGAGCTGCAGGAAGAGCGAGATGAGCATCACCTCGCCCAGCAGCTTGCTGTGCTTGACCAGGCTGGGGATGAACCAGCTGAAGTCGAACTTGGCGAGTCCACCGGCCAGCGAGGCGCGGCTGGTGACGAGCAGCAGCTCGCCCGACCATTGCGCGGCGAAGACCTCCAGGGGTTCGATGGTGGGGCGGTTGCCTGAACGGGGTGAGGACGGGTCCTGGAACAGCACCCGCTGGCCGTCGCACTGGGCGAGCACCACCCAGCGGCCGTCGTTCATGCGCGCCAGCGCGGGCAGGGGCGCCAGCGTCAGGCGGTCGACCGCGCTGCGGCTGGGCTTGGCCTTGAGGCCCAGGTGCTGGGCGGCCAGGCGCAGGTGGGAAGTGTCCAGCGTCTCGCTGGCGGGCCAGCCCATCTGGTGGGCCAGGGTCTCGGGTTCGGCCGCCACGTGGTGCAGGCGGGCCAGCAGGCACAGGGCGTGGAGAGGGGCGTGAGGGGAGACGTGGGAGTGTGCAGCGGTGGGAGCATCCGTCACCGACCCCGCGTTGGCGGGTGGCGTTGGGTCTTGCACAGACGCAGGCGCAACCGCGCCGTCAGGCCCTCCCTGAACTGCGGACACCGCTCACTCCTTGAATGTTTTGATCGATTGGTTTTGCAGCGAATCTATGCGAAGGAGTGCTCGGAGGCTTCCCCCCTTAAGGGGGGACTTTGCAACAAGGTCTTGACTTGTCGGCGCGGGCCAACGGATGAGAAATATTCCCATCCACACGGGATGTGGGCAGATGCCATGTGTCGTTCGCGTGGGCAACAACTGTGTCGCTGGCGTGGCCAGAGTCGAGAACTGTGTCGCTCTTTTTGGCGGCCTTTGGCGCGGACTCAGCCAAGTTGTTGTCAGCCCGAGAAGCTCGGGGCAACAAGTCTGCTGCCCTACGGCCGCCTTAGGGCGCCACAGCTATTGAGAATAACGACCCACCTGTGAGACTGACGGACACAGTTGCTGAGAATGGCCTACATAGGCCTTGCAGCAACGCGACCGGTTGGAGGGCGGTCGCGCCTCGGAGGTAGGCCAGAGAAGCGTCTTCCACGGCACAGCAGAGCCCGGCGCCGTGCTGGTGCAACCTAGTGAGCAGGGTGAGCGAAAGGCTTCCCGCGCCGTTGTAGGGCGTGTCGCAGGCCAAGCGCGACCACCAGCCTGGGTGTGAGCACTGGGCTCTCGAGTCAGCAGGAGGCGTTGCTTTGTGGGAGCGTTTCGTAGGTGAGCGGCACGCTCAATCTCGGTGAGCTCCAAAACTTGCCAAGTGACAGCTCGAGACTGAACTGAGTCATTCGCAACCTGCGGCCTGAGGGGCTGCGACGATCAGTACCGGGCATTCGTACATCAGCGGACAATATGCGGGCGATCAGGCCAAAACTAACTCCGCTTTTGGCCCCTTCGGGGCTGACGCCACACCTTTCCTCCCATGAGCTCCTCAGCCTTGCCTCCGTTCATCCGATTTGCTTTGACAACGCAATCTCTAGGAACTAGGCTCCGATTTGGATGTTGAGGTTATGTTCATCGATTGGCCAAAATCGAGTGAAGGTGAGTCGTGGGTAATATCTTGAGGAAGTTGGTCGGATGCGCCATTGCTTGCGCTATGATTGGTGTGGCAATCCATAGCGCCCCAGCGTTGGCAGATGTTTTTACCAAATGCACGATTCTGTTAATGAGTGGGAGTAAAGTGCATGTTCCGAATGGGCAATTCAGCAGTTCGAGTTGCACCTTGCATTCAAGCTATTGTGTGAAGAATATGGGGTGGACGTTCACTCAAACACTTTGGCACAGCTCCGGACAGTGGTTGCGGGCTCCATACGAAATATGCTATACGCCCGTTCAGATTGGTGCAACCCCATCAGGGCTCAGATCCGCTCAAGTGCTGCAGGTACGATATCGGCCACCTACCGAGGAGCCTAGCCAGGGAATATACACAATAGGTCAACGAACAAAGGTCAGAGTGGTGGGGAATCATTCTGACCTTATTGACATAATCTCAAACGACGAGCTTGTTTGGCGAGATTATGTTAGACAAGATACTACATTTGATCCCACGGATTTGGGCGGCAACGACATTCTGATTGCCGCCCGCGCAGGCAGGAACGATGATCTACTTATCCTCTACGGACTGGTCTATCTAGGCAGAAGCACGGCAAGTGCTGTTGATGTCGTTAGAGAATATCTTCGTGATGGGAAAAATATCAGCGTGGTAGTTTCCGACAACACCGTCAAAGTTACTTATGGTCGCAAGCAAGATCTCCGCATTCAATATTCGTACTCTGAAGAAGGCGGATGGTTGCGGTCAAGCCCAACACGCAATGGTGGGTTCCTCAATCCAAGACACAAAATTGCATCGGAGCGAATGCCCAAACAATGATTTGGTGCCACATCATCAAGTAGCAAAACAATGCTCGTTGTGCGTCCCCTCAGAGATGAAGCGCTTCCTCCATCGCTGGGTCCGACAGAATGAGCCATTGCTAGCGTAAGTAGAGCGCACCAAGGCTGGTTGATTTCGTGGCTTCTGTGCCGCACGTCTTATGCTAGCGGAGAGGTTTTATAGACCTTCCCTAGACAACCGGACCTATCGAGTTTGAGGACATCTTTGGCCCGGGACAAACTGGGCAATGCATCCACACTGCGCAGCGGCTCTCGTGCACATGTCCACCGTGAAGTCATTGAAGCATTCCCGTGCGTGTGGTCTCGAAAGATAGCAGGCTCCGCGGACCGAAGGAGCTTGGCTACCTGACAATGAGGGAGTTTCCTCCCTCACCTCTTCTGCCGATTTGCGCATTTGTTCGCGAATTCGCGCGAGTTCATCCTCACTTATTGACTCGTCCTTCTCCATGGTGGTCTCCTCAGTACGCCTAGGACCCTTTAGCATAATACCTAGATTAGGCAGTATTGAAGTGTTCGTCAAGGTTATTTAGATCTCGCGTCTTTACCGCCGTCCAGGCCTTAAAGTTGTGGATATCCTCGACCAGCATGAAGCATCGGCCGCTAAACCCCGAACTACCACTTGGTGGCCGGCAGCGTGCGCACGTTTGGCCGACCCACCGGCCGCAGTCGCTGTAAGCCGGTCCGCGACACCGGTGTTCACCCGGCGGCACCTAGCAATGTTGCGGCATCTGTGGCGTGTCGGTGAAAACCCATCATCAAAGTGAAGGATGCACTGTTCCCACGGACCGCGCCCGGGCCAGAAGCTGTCGCAGATCAATGGCTGGTTCGGGCCTGATGCTTCGACAAGCGACGGCACCTCTAACAGTGAGCTTGACTCGAGCCAGAAGTCAAAGTTGCACGCGTGCGCTCGCTCATCGGCAAGCGAGAGTTGGCTGGGCAAATCTGTGCAGCCTCTGGTCTCATCAGCGACCATCGGGAGTCTGGAGATGTCGCATTCGCTCTCGCACGACGATCCCCCGCTGGCAACGATCTCGCGCCACCTGAGCAGCGAACGCAACATGCCCACCTGGACGACGCGATTCCAACCAGCGTACGGAGTTTGATGCTTTGAGGACAGTTCGCAGGCTGTCGCTGAAACCGCGGACAGCCGATGGGGCTCCCGCCGGGGGGGCGCAGGCTTGCTGAGCCCTTTTACCCTCTGGCCGGCCCCGGCCAGAGGGTGCGCGTTCGGGGCATACTTCGCGAGCCTCGACCGCGTTGAGGGCCCGACAGCACTCGGCAAGGAGTGGTCACTTAGCTACAGGTTGCTCTGACCGGGCGTTTTTCGTACCCTGAGGATGCGGAGGCTGCTGGCGCTGTCTACTGACTTGACAATCAGATCTCGGGAGGGTACAGTGAAAATAAAAGATGAGGTGCTCGACTACCTACGCAACCGGACTAGGCCAAGTTGCAGTGTGCCCGCCCCCGTGAAAGGGCACATCAAGGTGACGTGCGGGAGTTGTGTCGTGACAATTCCGGACGATGATGCCCTGACGACCACCACGGCCAACGAGATCGAGCGGCGACTCGAACCTTGCCTTGGCAAACATTGGATGCCCTGATATGACGCAGTTGCTTGTCGAGTATCAACTGGATCCCGAGACCAATGGGTGGACGGCAACCATGCCCGAAGTCCCTGCTGTAGTGACGCAGGGCAAGACCCTCAAGGAAGCCCACGAGCGGGTGCGAGTGGCGCTGTCATTGTTTCGCGACGACGCAGCTGAAGTCGTTCTCAAAGGGCGAACTTTGTGGCCGAAGGCGATGGGCATATCCAAAGACGCCTTGCGGATGGTTAAGGCCGAGGCCGACCTGCGCGTGACAGCACTCGATGTAGAAGCGCAACTTGAGATCGCTACGGTCCGAGCCGTTCAGGTGCTGATACTCGAAGAGCGGCAGACTTATCGTGCCGCGGGCTCGTTGCTGGGAATATCGCACCAGCGTGTCGAGCAGATCGCCAAGGCTGTGGCATCCGAGTAGCGTCGGTGACCGCCGGGCAACCGCTGACGACAGCCTCCACGGCCGCGGCCCGTGAAGTCCTGGAGGCCCAGTTTGCGACGTCAAAGGATCTGCGATCACTCCTATTGGCGGATGGGCAGTACGACGGCATCAGTCTCCCGGGATGCAATCTAGACACTCTCGATCTCAGGCGCGCCAACTTTCAAGACGCTCGACTGGAAGGTGCGACTCTCCGAACCGTGATCGGAGTTCGCGCGATCTTCACCAAGGCCGTTCTCACGGGTTCGGATCTAAGAGGCTCCGATCTCCGTGACGCAAGCTTCAATAGTGCCAACCTAGAAGGCGCTGACCTGCGTGGGTGCTCCTTCTCCGCTGGCACCAATCTAAAGGGCGCAGTAGTCCGCAAGGCAAAGATGGACCGGCAAGCCCTTCGAATGCTCGGCGCCAAGCGTGGCGGATTGACCGAAGGCGACATTGCCTCGATGGAGATTCACGACGACCTCGTGAAACTCACGACCGGATTCGGGGGCTTCTGGAGTGTCCTGCACCTTCTCGCGGTATCGATCTTCCTGTTTCCCTACGTCGCGTTCGCCGTGCGCAAGTACCTCGAAGCAAAGGTTGTCCCGTGCGTGGACTGCGTACCGCTGAGGGAGGCGATCTGGCACTATGCAGTAACTGGCGGACGTACAACGGGACAAGACACTCTCGCTCTGGTCATCTTCATCCTGCTTCTCGCCTATAACATCTTCAGGGCGAGTCTCGTTTACAAAGCTCAGTCCCTGCGACTAGCAGAGTCGGTCGCTGGGTTTCCGACGATGTTCACCATGCGTGGCTACTGGATCCTCGCGTACTACGGTTGCCAGACGCTCGTTTGGCTCAACCTGACTCTGGTCGCCATCCACGCCTATCGACTGCTGGACACGCCCGTGAGCAGATAGCACGAAGCGTCTAGGACTGCTTGATGCCGATTAGCGTGAGTACGCCCTCCGCAGGCGACCGGCTCCCGCTGCGAAGTAGTCACCCAGCCCGCGATGATGATGGTGGCAATGGCACTTCGAGGCGATCAGGATGAGCACCCTCGAAGTGCTGCGTCGCGTGCAGGAACATGTGCGTAACGGCTTCCGGTGGAGCAATATTGCTCCCAGTCTGGGCATACCGTTGTGTGCCATGCCGGATTGCATCAACTTTGTCGTCGGCGAGCCCAAACTTAAGAACTGTGTCGCCGCCACCGGCGGCTTCTGGCGCAGCCCCATCCAAGTTGTTGTCAGTCTAGGAATTTGGCTTCAGATGCTGTGGCGCCCTACGGGTGACTCCCGTCTTGCCGACTTGACTCTCCGCGTGACTCAAATCGTCAATTCTTGGAACAGGAGATCGTCGCCCCAGGCTCAAACGCAGCGGGCGGCGACTCAACGCTAGCTGGGGACCAGCTGCGACGAGCTGATCGCTGGCGCCGTGGTTGAGGGCCGCGCGGCTTCAGCAGCAACTATGAGGTCGCCGGTCTTCTGGTGATCGCGGTGGCGTGCTTCAGGCCTTGGACTCTCAGCCCGTCGATCTGCGGCCCAGCAACTCATCCAGGCTGCGGGTCACGTTCTCCACGGTCAACGGCGCGGTGGACTTCCGCTTGCCTTTCGCCTCTCGGGCCGCCGAATCGCCCGCAACGGATAGTTGATCCATCGTGCGGAACCGCCTCGCCTGTGCCGGCGCCATCGCGGTAAGCACAAGTTCCTTTCTGCGTTCCTCCGTCAGGCCTCGCGACCCGAGCGGGCCCACCCGATACGCCCTGAACGGATTCCACAAATCAGCCCGGACGCGATTTCGGTACAGCACGGGGCGGGTCGGATCCGAATGCTGAGCATGGATCGCCTCCACTTCCTCCCGGGGCTGCGAGTACTCGTCGGAGCCATGGGCGTACTTGAGATCGCCGACGTCAAAGGCTGACCGCCCTTGGCGCCGCGCGTGCTCATATGCGATCTCCATCAGCGTCGATGTGAACCGAGGAACTCCAGCGGTCACTTCATGCAACCAGTCCGCGTGCACCCTCAGATTCATGCTGGGATGAAAAGCCTCGGGGGCCACTTCCCGAAGCAGCAGCAAGTAGGCAGCGTAGTCTTCCAGGCAAGGCGGATCCAGAACGATCGGATCCGCGAGAAGACGATGTCGATCTTCGGACGGTCGTTGCATCAACCGCTGTACCAGCGAATAGTTCATGCAGGCAATCATCGGAACACCCAGCTCCCTGAGCACAAGCAAGAGCTTGGTGATCATGGCATTTGCCGACGATGACAGAGTCCCGATCTGTGCTTCGTCAAAGAGCAACAGCGAAACGCCCTGCGCATACATCAGCCGCGCCAGTTGGTCCGCCTGGCGCCGCGTGTCCGACTTGGTCTCGGCCGAAGGACCAGCGCATTGCTGGATCAGGCAGTTCAGCGTGTCGGAAATCGCCAGTCGAGGCCCCTGCTCATGATGAACGACGCGGCGCAGTTGAACGCTCCGATGATTGCTGTCCAGGTCGACGATCGTCGGTGGGCCGACGACTCGCTGCAGCGCCTCCAGCAACGCGGTCTTTCCGACACCGGCGAGACCGGTCAAACACGTCATCACCTGAGCTCTCGGTTGGTGGGTTTTCGCATACAGGCCCGCAAGGTAGGTGGCGGGGTCAGGGTAGGCTGCCTGGGCATGGGCGAGCGCACGACCCAGGCAGGTTTCCAAGACCTCCACCACGGCCGACCCAGGATAGAAGACCTGGGAGAACGTTCGCCGAAGCTGCTCTCGAGCGGCACGCGGCGAGAGTGGCTCCAGACCGACAAGCGGTGGCGGCATTGCGCGAGCCCTTCGGATGATTTCTTCGCGGCTGCTGATCGAGCGGACCCCGTCCGTGAAAACGTTCTTCATCGAGCCCCTCGCCGAGGAATCAACCGGAACTCATCAGCCCCCTCGACGGCCGAGCGGCACCCGGGTTTGGCCCTGCCGGACAGCCGGCGGCCGTCCTTGATCATTGACCCCGTCTCCTCCAGCGCGCACCAACTCGAGTGCACACGGTGCGCGTGTGCTTCCCACCGACTCTCTGTGACCAGACGCCTCTTGAGTTGGACGTCTTCCTTCATTTCCAAGAGAGATGGATAGGTCAAGTCACGGTTCGTTCGGATGGCCGGCGTATTGACCACCTCGACCAGACGACCATCCAGATCGAGCCACGCGTAGTGAACTGCCAGCTCCAGCACATAGCCCCTAAGCCGTCGGGGCTGGTGTTCCGCGAGCCAGGCGTTGAGCGCCTTGGATCGGAATCGATGCCCATACAGCTCCGCTGCGCCAGCCGAGCAGTTGAACTGTACCGGGGTCAACATCTGCCGCACCGCGTCGTCAAAGCCGATGGACTGTGCGAGCGTGCGACCGCGCCTCAACAAGAAACGCGCGATCGACAGCGGGTTGGGCAACACACCTTCGTGGACCATCTCTGGGGTCAGACGATTACGCATGTCGCCCGTCTGATTGCGCTCGATGACCCGCAGAATCTCGTGCTTGATGAGCTCGTAGGGCGTGGAGCGGCTCACGATGCGGCGGGGGGGGCCCTCGATCTTGACCGACCGATCGTGCGCGGCTTCAACGGATCCGTTCGACTGTGGGGTGTAGGAAGGCACCATCGTACGGATCGGCTGCGTCTTGGTCGGTCCTAGTCGAGCGGCCAGAGAGGAGCCCGGTCCCCGATCCGTCACCGGCTGAGCGGACAGGCCAACGGTCGGCCACTCGGCTTCGGTGACTTCGATGCCGAAGAGCCGGCAGTACGCACGGGGTCCGATGGCCTCGCAGAACCGGGCCCCCTGATAGCCGGCCTGGGACTCAGACCCGAGCGAGAATCCGATTCCTACAACCATCCCGCTTGTCTTGCACACACCTTCCGTCACGACCAGGCGCTGGAGTTCGGTCTTTCGATCAAGGCCGCACGGAATTTCCTCGACAAACGCCGCGTCGTAGGCCACCGACTCCGACAGGTAGACGCAACCTTGCGAATACTGTCCCTCGGAGACCGCCTTGCTGCGACGGTATCGCACGGCCCCCAGTAGATCGTGGGCGACCCGCTGCTTCCCGAGTGCCTGGTAGACCCGGTATCGGAATTGGTCATAGGTCGGGAAGGGGCGGCCCTCCGGCTGCACGACGATCGCCCGCCCCTTCGGATCCCTCTGCCGAACGCATCCGTAGCTCGCAACCATCGCATGGGCGTAGATGCGTGAGAGCGACTTTCCCAGCGCCTGATGGCGCCTGTAGGCGTCCAAAATACGCTGGATGTCCTCGGGTGCGTTCATCGGGCTGGTGTGGTGACGCCCCAGGTCAGCGGCCTTGCGGCCGAACTTTGTCTGGGCGTACTTCTGGTCCCCCCGGGACCATGACCCAACTCGGTGAAAGGTTGGCAGCAGTGCCAGACCGGTTGCCGGAAAACAGCACTTGACCCAGAACCAGACTCGAAACCGTTCCTCGTTCTGAGGCGGCGTTGCCGTGCGGGCGCGTCTCTTGACCTCCTGATCCGGATCTCGCATCGAAAACACCTCTCTGCGGTGAAGCCATGTGTCGGCGAGTACCTCCTCCCTGTGATTGATGTAGTCCTGCAGCGTGCGCCCCTTGGGTCTGTCCGTCGCACTCGGTTCGCCCCCTAAGCGTGGCGTTGCGGAAGAGCTGTCGCGGGATAGGTGCAGCGACAAGAGGTCCACGCCCTCAATGCCCTGGTGCCACGGCGGCAGGGTGGGCTGCTCCGCGCATGGGGCAAGCTGTTGGGTCCTGAGCGCTGACTCGAAGGCCGACGCCTCCAAGAAGTGGAGTTGAGCCGCCGGCCGCGTGGGCGGCCGTTTAGACTTGGATCGAGAGGTATTCGCCTGACGGCGCTCGAAAAGATGAACGAGGAGAGCTCTCACATCGTCGCGCCACACGAGGTGGTAGATCGCGCCAGGCTGCAGGGTCGCCAGGGGCTCGCGCACTTCCAGGGCTGTGCCGATTTTCATGGCGACTACTCCTCAGCGAACCACGCGGCATAGGCGCTGAGAACGTCTTGGCGCTCTGCAGTGAGCGGTGCGTCCGGAAGAAGCGGCCCAGCGCACAACTCGGCCCGTATGCTGCGCCGCCAGATGCCTCTATAAAGCACCCGAAGCGAAATCTCCCGGGGAACCCTGTGCTTCAGGAGCTGCCGATCGCACACCTGCAGCGGTGGGGTCTGCGACTGAATCCCGGCAGCGAACTCGCACTCCATGTCCTCACGATGGGAATCCGGCAGCGGCATCGGGCGGCAGGCGACGCCATACAAGCTGGCGAGGTTGTCGAACAGATCCTTCGTGACCAGATCCTTGGACACTTCGCGTGTTGGAATGCCAGCGTCGAGGTAGTACGCACGCTCGATCGTGTGCCTGGCGTGGGCCTTTTCCAATCTGCGCCGACTCACGCCTCCGCCCAGTCGCATGCCATGGGGTCTCCCGTGGTCGCCGCTGGCCAGCTTGACGGACCAGTTCACGCAGTAGATGCCCACCGGGCCGTCGAGGCACAAGAGAAGGTCGCCGAGCCAGGGTTGGGGCACACGCAAGCGCGGCGAAATCGCGTTCCCGTTGTCGCGTTCACCTGTACGCCCCAGCGGCGTCACCCAGATCCATCCGATGTGCTGGGTCAGTCGCAGTCTTTCGGCGACGGCTACGGTGCCTTCGAACGACTTTGCATGCGCCTTGGCATGCATCGGGTGCCCCTGCAGTGGGTGAGGCGCGGGCACAGGGCTTAGCAGCTTCTGCTCTTGGATATCAATAAGCCGGGGGTTGTACAGCGCCAGCAGGCACGCTGCGAGTTCGGCTGAGCTCATCAGGTGCAGGTCGCGGCTGTGCTTGGGCCAGTACACGAGGCTTGGCTTGGAGGCCCCCGGCGCCTCAGCGCGGATAGCACGGATGCCGGGCTCATAGTGGTGCCCCCAAATGTTCTCCCTCTGGCGCTGCCAGATCAGGTAGAACCGCTTCTCCTCCTTGGATAGCTTTTCCATTTCCGCTCCTGTTTGACGGCATGACGAAGCCGAACACCGGGTTGATCACGTGCCGGCATTGGCATGCTGGAAACAAAGGAAAAGGAGGGCCATCCGAAAACCACCATGTCGCGCTTGACGACAGAGGTTTTTCGGCGCATTATGGGAAGCAGTTGGACCCCAAGTTCAACCTGCACACCCAACAGGGCCGGCATGTCTTTGGCGAGACTTGCCGGCCTTGGTGCTTTTCGGCCCAAACAGTCGATCAGGGCGGCTTCACGATTGGTCTCCTTTTGATTCGGCTTCCGCTTCGCGCGCAGCCTGGGCGCGCGCGTCCACGATTGGCTTGGCGAGCGTGATGTCCGTCGGCGCGGGCTGTAGGCCGAGCGCCACCGCCACGTCGCGAGACCGCCCCCACAGCCCAAGTGAACGGCCCGAAAGGACGGCGTAGACGGTGTCTCGGGCGAAGCCATGCTCTCGGGCCCACTCACTCACCGTGTAGCCGCGCGCCCTCAGATAGTCGGCCCTGCAAAACGCCCTCAAGCCGCATGGACACTGAGTTGGTGAGGTGATGTTGCGGGGTTGGAACTCCCGAAGATGAATCGGCTCGATGCGATTTTCTGGGAGTTTGGAGACGGATT
>Ga0114986_1000135_pt1 | contig 20057 bp, 21 predicted proteins | sample Shrwel1BS1Day17_FD_96988 | JGI IMG/M metagenome (GOLD analysis project Ga0114986, IMG submission 96988) | Subsurface microbial communities from deep shales in Ohio, USA - Utica-3 well 1 S-1-Day17 | ecosystem: Environmental > Aquatic > Deep subsurface > Shale gas/oil reservoir > Produced... | reverse complement strand
TCACCAGGCCGAACAGGGCGTTCGTTTCCATCACGCCGATGGCCTCGCGCGTGGGCACGGTCTGGTCGTCGGTGAGCACGAGCGTGAGGCCACTGGCGGCCAGGGCCCCCTGGCGCTGCTCGATGTAGCCACGCAGTTGCTCGACGAGCTGCAGCGTGTTGGTACCGGCCTTTTTCGTGACCGCCAGGCTGATGGCACTCTGGCCGTCCATGCTGGCCAGCTGGGCCGCGGGTGCGCGGGCCCGCTCGATGCGTGCCACGTCTTCGAGCCGCGCCGTGGCCTCGGGCCGTGCGGGGTTGCGCACCACCACACCGGCCAGGCGCTGCGGATCGGTGGCAATGCCCTGCACCGTGACCGACCAGGCGCCCCCCTCGGTCTTGAGCGTGCCGGCCGAGGTGTCGCGAAAGACGCTGCGCACCGCATCGGCCACGTCCGTGGCGCTCAGGCCGCGCGCCACCAGGGCGGCATTGTCGGGAGTGATCAGGATCTCGGGGTCGCGCAGGCCGGAGGCATAGACCTGGTCCACCCCCGTGATGCGCTCCAGGTCGAGCTTGATCTGGCGCCCGGCCTGGCGCAGCACCTCGTCGTCGGCCTGACCCAGCAGCATGAGCTGCGCGGTGGGGAAGCCGTTGGAGGTGGTGATCTCGACGACCAGCGGATCCTCGGCCTCGCTGGGGAGCTCGGCATTGGCCTTGTTCTGGATCTCGCGGCGCAGGTCGGCGATGCGCTTGTCGAAGGTGCGCTCGGAGATCTCGCGAAAGCGCACGAGGATGCTGGAGGCATTCTCGCGGCTGCTCGAGATCACGAAGCGCACGTCGGCCACGCCCTTGATGCCGTCTTCCAGCGGGTTGGTGACCAGGCGCTCGACGTCTTCGGCCGAAGCGCCCGGCAGGGCGGTGACGATGCTGACCCAGTTGAAGTTGATCTCCGGGTCCTGGGCGCGCGGCATCGTCAGGTAGCTGAGCACCCCCATCACCAGCACCACCACGAAGGTGACGTTGGCGAGCGGATGGTTGCGGATCAGTGCAGCCAGCAGCTTCATCGGCGGGCCCCGTCAGCGGTCGATGCTGACGGGCTCGCCGTCGCGCAGGGCCGCCTGGCCGCTGATGACCACCGGCGTGTCAGCCGCCAGCGTGGCCACGGCCGCCCGCCCTTCCTGCGCACCGGGCAAGGGCACGAAGCGGGCGCGGCCATCGGCCACCGTGAACACCCCCAGGCGGCGCTCACGCAGCACGATCAGCGAGGGTGGGACATGGGCGCGGTCCTCGGCCCACACCAGCCGCCCCTCGGTGCCCGGCAGCACGGCCTCCTGGGGGGCCAGGCGCACCTCCACCGTGCGCGACGACGCCGTCACCGCGCCGGCCACACGCAGCAGCTTGAGCGGCACGGCGCGCCCGGCCGTCTCGAAGCGGGGCGCCTGTGCGGCACGCAGGCCCGACACATCGTCCGGCAGGAGCTGGGCGCTCACTTCGGCCGCGCCTGTTTCGGTCAGCACGTACAGCGCCGTGCCCGGGGCCACGTACTCACCGGCCTGGGCCAGACGCTGGCTCACCGTGGCGGCAAACGGAGCCGTGATGCGGGTGCGCGCCAGCGCCCGCTGGGCCGTGGCCAGCTGGGCCTGGTTGGCGGCCAGTTCGGCCTGCAGGAGTTTCAGCTCGGTTTCTCGCTGGTTCAGCGCCTCCTGCGACAGGAAGTTCTGCGCCACCAGCTCGCGGGTGCGCTGCAGCTGGGTCTGCGCGAGGCCCACGCGCGCCTGCGTGGCCTGCAGGGCCGCCTGGGCGCGGTCGCGCTCGAGGCGGAAGTCGGTCGGGTCGATCTCGGCGAGCAGCTCGCCACGGCGCACGCTGGCGCCGGCATCCACCGTCCAGCGCAACACTGTGCCCGGCACCTCGGCCGCCACGCGGGCCTGGTTGCGCGCCACCACGGCCGCCGGCGCTTCGCGCTGCGGGCGCACGGCCACGTCGCCGAAGGGCCGGACCTGGACCAGCGCGGCCCCGCCATTGGCCGAGGGAGCCTGGGCTTGGGCAGTGCCGATCCACAGGAGCGCCCCGAGGCAAGACAAGAACACGGCAAGGCAGCGAAGCTTCATGGAGGACTCGAGGAGGACGGCCCGAGAGACAGCACCACCGTGAGGGCGGACCCCGGTGGGCCAGAGGCCGGTTTTGTGCAGATGTTCACGATTATGCGCGTGCGCGAGCAGCGCACCCACCCTCTTTCGGGGGCGCTGTGGGGTCATCTGCCGTCATGCTGCTGACATGTGTCGTGAGATTCCTGTTGTGACATTCACACGGGCGGTTGCAATTGGTAATCCCTGGACGGCGAGCCTCGCGCCAAGATGCGCGCTTCGCGTCCCGCCAGAGAAGTCCATGCCCGTCGCGCCAAGTTCGATTCTCTCCCTCATGTCAGTCCGGGTGGCCTGCCTGGCCGCAGCCGCAGTGGCCCTGTCGGCGTGCGGCGGCGGTGGCGGTGGCGGTGGCGGTGACGATGCCCCTGGATCCCCAAGCGACGCCTCCTCCACGCAGACCAGCGCCCCGGCGCCGGCGGATCCACCCGCGGCGCCCGCGCCCACGCCGGCTCCAGCCCCTGCGGTGGAGGACATCACCTGCGGCCTGCCCAACTTCCAGGCGGAGGTGTTGCGTCTGGTGAATGAGCGCCGCGCCGCCGGCGCCACCTGCGGCAGCCGCGGCAACTTTGCGGCCACCACGGCGCTGAGCTGGAACACGGCATTGACGACCGCGGCCTACGGCCACAGCCGTGACATGGCCGACTACAACTACTTCAGCCACACCAGCCGCGACGGCCACACCTTCGACCAGCGCATCACGGCAGCCGGCTACCGCTGGAGCCGCGCCGGCGAAAACATCGCAGCGGGCTACACCTCGGCTCAGAGCGTGGTCAACGGCTGGATGGCCAGCGAGGGCCATTGCGCCAACCTCATGAACCCGAACTTCCGCGACATGGGCCTGGCCTGCGCACGCAACGCCGGCAGCCGCTACGGCTGGTACTGGACCCAGAACCTGGGCACGCCGCGCTGAGCGCTGGCCGCCTCAGGCCAGCACCGTGTCGATCACCCCACCGCCCAGGCAGACGTCCCCGTCGTAGAGCACGGCCGATTGCCCCGGCGTGACGGCCCACTGGGCCTGCGGGAAGTCGAGCCCGAAGCGCACACCGTCCAGGCCTTCGAAGGTGCAGGGCGCATCACTCTGGCGGTAGCGCGTCTTGGCACCATAGGTGCCGGCCGTCGGCGGCTCACCCGTCGTCCAGCTCGCGTCGCCGGCCACCAGGCGGTGCGACAGCAGCCAGGGATGGTCATGGCCCTGCACCACGTAGAGGGTGTTGTGGTCCATGTCCTTGCGCGCCACGAACCAGGGGTCGTGGTCGCCGCCGCCGCGCGGGGCGCCCTTGTCCTTGACGCCCCCGATGCCGATGCCCTTGCGCTGCCCCAGGGTGTAGAAGCTCAGGCCCACGTGTTCGCCCAGCACCCGGCCACGGTCGTCCTTGATGGGGCCGGGCGTGTTCGAGAGGTAGCGGTTGAGGAATTCGCGGAAGGGCCGCTCACCGATGAAGCAGATGCCGGTCGAGTCCTTCTTCTTCGCATTGGGCAGCCCGATCTCGGCGGCGAGGCGGCGCACCTCGGTCTTGTGCAGTTCGCCCACGGGGAAGAGCGTCTTGCTGAGCTGCGCCTGGTTCAGCCGGTGCAGGAAGTAGCTCTGGTCCTTGGAGGGGTCCAGCCCCTTGAGCAGCTGGAAGCGGCCGTCGCGCTCGCGCATGCGGGCGTAGTGGCCGGTGGCGATCTTCTCGGCGCCCAGGCGCATGGCATGGTCGAGGAAGGCCTTGAACTTGATCTCGGCGTTGCACAGGATGTCGGGGTTGGGCGTGCGCCCGGCCTGGTACTCGCGCAGGAACTCGGCAAACACCCGGTCCTTGTACTCGGCCGCGAAGTTCACGTGCTCGATCTCGATGCCGATCACGTCGGCCACCGCGGCCGCATCCACGAAGTCGACGTTCGACGAGCAGTACTCGCTGTCGTCGTCGTCTTCCCAGTTCTTCATGAAGATGCCGACCACGTCATGGCCCTGCTGCTTGAGCAGCCAGGCGCTCACGGCCGAATCCACGCCGCCGGACAGGCCCACCACCACACGTGTCATGGCGTCTTGATCTCCGGGTTGTAGAGCGTCGGGTCCGCCGTGAGCAGCTCCAGCGGGTAGCGCTTGCCGGCGAGGTAGTCCTCCATGCAGCGCAGCACCAGGGGGCTGCGGTGCCGCTCGCGGCTGGCGCGGATCTCGTCGGGCGTCATCCACAGCGTGCGCACGATGCCCTCGTCCAGCACCCAGCCCGGCGCCGGCTCGCTGGCCGTGCCGCAGAAGGCAAAGCGCACGTAGGTCACGTCCTCGCCGGTGGCGGGGCGGTGGAAGCGCGAGAGGTAGACCCCCACCAGCGCCTCGGGCGTGAACACGCAGCCGGTTTCCTCCAGGGCTTCGCGCGCCACGCCCTGCGCCGGCGACTCGCCCGGGTCCAGGTGGCCGGCCGGGTTGTTCAGGCGCAGGCCCTCGGCCGTGTGCTCTTCCACCAGCAGGAACTGGCTCTGTCCCTCGACCTGGCGCTCCACGATGGCCGCCACCGTGACACTGGGTTTCCAACGATCGTTCATGGGTGAATTATCGCGGCCGCGCCGCGAGCCTGCCGGCGCAGGGGGGACTCACGATGCTCCGGGATTCATGCACGATCCTGCAAACCTGCCCCGGCGCCGGCCCCGCCCCGGCACAATCAGCGTTCGCTCGGTCTCCAGGAGTTTCCCTTGCTGCCGCCTGATGCCTACTACCGGGAAATGAACGCCCGCATTGCCCGATACACCGAGTCGGACGGGTACGTGCAGACCCCCATCGGCTCGCTGACCCTGGGACGCCAGGGGTGCACCTCCCTCAAGCAGCCCAGCCACGCGGCCCTGTGGCCCTGTTTTGCGCTGGTCACCCAGGGGGCCAAGCGCCTGTCGCTGGGCGACTCGGTGTTCCACTACGGTGTGGGTGACTACCTCATCGTCTCGCTCGACCTGCCGGTGTCGTCCTGCATCACCCAGGCTTCCGAGGAGACGCCCTACTTCGGCCTGGGCATGTCGATCGAGAGCACGCGGTTGCAGGAGGCGCTCTCGCGCATCCGCATCCCGCCCTCGGCCGCCGGCCTCGACGAGACGCGCGGCGTGTCGGTGCACAAGGCCCCGGTGGAGCTGCTCGACGCCACGCTGCGGCTGCTGCGGCTGCTGGACACGCCGCAGGACATCCCTGCAATGGCGCCGTTGATCGAGCAGGAGATCCTCTACCGGCTGCTCACCGGCCCGCACGGCGCCACGCTGTTGCGGATGGCCTCCATCGACAGCCCGGGCAACAAGATCGCCAAGGCCATCGCCTGGCTGCGCGAGCACTACGCGCGGCCACTGCGCATCGAGGAACTGGCCAGCCACGTGGGCATGAGCGAGTCCTCGCTGCACCACCACTTCCGCGCCATCGCCTCCATGACGCCGATGCAGTACCAGAAGCGGCTGCGCCTGCATGAGGCACGCCGGCTGATGCTGGTGGAGCGCCTCGACGTGGGCAGCGCCGGCTACCGCGTGGGCTACCAGAGCCCGTCGCAGTTCAGCCGCGAGTACAGCCGCCTCTACGGCCTGCCACCGCTGCGCGACGTGGAGAACGCCCGCCGCAACGGCGTGCCCGCCACGCCGGAGCTTCGTCAACCGGCCGTGGCGATGTCCTGAAGGGCCTTGCCCGCCGCCACCGGCCGCGAGGCATCGGGGATCACGCCGTTCTTGGCCGCCACCAGTTCGGCCATGATCGACAGGGCGATCTCGGCTGGCGTCTTGCTGCCGATGTAGACGCCCGCCGGGCCGTGCAGGCGCTGCAGCTCGGTGCTGGTCAGGCCGAAATGCTCATGCAGTCTCTCGCGCCGGTGTGCGGCATTGCGGCGTGAGCCGATCGCGCCCACGTAGAAGGCCTGCGAGCGCAACGCGTCGATCAGCGCCAGGTCGTCGAGCTTGGGGTCGTGGGTCAGCGTCACCACCGCCGTGCGCGCATCGGGTTGCAGCCGCACGATCAGGTCGTCGGGCATCTCGCGGGTCAGGGTCACGCCGGGCAGGGTCCAGCTCTGCTGCTGTTCTTCGCGCGGGTCGCACACGATCACCTCGAAGCCCAGGCTCAGCGCCATCTCGCTCAGGAAGCGCGAGAGGTCGCCCGCGCCGATCACGACCAGTCGAAAGCGCGGGCCGAAGTGCGTGCGCAGGTGGGTGTCGTCGAGGCTGGGCAGGCTGTCGCGCGCGCCGGTCTGCAGCAGCACCTCGCCTGTGCGCAGGTCCAGCACCCGCTCGGTGCTGTGCCGGGCCTGGCAGGCGGCCAGCAGTTCGGGCAAGCGGCTGTGTTCCGACACCGGCTCCAGCACCAGTTCCACCGTGCCCCCGCAGGGCAGGCCGAAGCGGTGCGCCTGGTCGGCCGAGATGCCGTAGCGCAGCGTCGAGGGCCGCCTGCCGGCACACACGGCCTCGACCCCTTCCTCGCGCACGCGGTGGATGAGGTCGTCCTCGATGCAGCCGCCCGAGACCGAGCCCACCGTGTGGCCCTGGGCGTTGATGGCCATCAGCGAGCCGGGCGGGCGCGGCGACGAGCCCCAGGTGCGGGCCACGGTGACCAGCACCACGGGCAGCCCCTGACCTTGCCATTCGTGCGCGGTGCGCAGCACCCGGGTGTCGAGGTCTTCCATGCCGTCACCTTAGCCCAGATCGAAAGGCATCTGTCGCAAGGGTTTGCCCGTGAGCTGCGCCACCGCATTGGCAAAGGCCGGCGCCAGCGGGGGCAGGCCAGGTTCGCCCATGCCCGTGGGCGGGTCGGCGCTGGGCACGGTGAACACCGCGATCTCGGGCATCTCGGTGATGCGGGCCACGCGGTAGTCGCCGAAGTTGCTCTGCTCCACCTCGCCGTCCTTCAGCGTGATGGCCGAGCCGGGCAGGCACAGGCCCAGGCCCATCAGCGCGGCGCCCTGCACCTGCGCCTCCACCGTGCGCGGGTTGATGACGAGGTTGCAGTGCACACCGGCCGTCACCTTGTGCAGCACGGGCTGGCCGTCCTTCACCGAGGCTTCCACCACATAGGCCACCACCGACTCGAACGACTCGTGCACCGCCACGCCCCAGGCGCGGCCGGCGCCCAGTTGGCGTTTGCCATAGCCGCTTCGGTCCACGGCCAGCTGCAAGGCCGCCCGGTGGCGCGGGTGCTGGTTGCCGAACATCGCCATCCGGTAGGCCACCGGGTCCTGCCGCGTGGCGCGTGCGATCTCGTCGATCAGCGTTTCCATCACGTAGGCCGTGTGGGTGGAGCCCACGCTGCGCCACCACAGCACGGGCACGTTCACCTTCGGGTGGTGGACCGTCAGGCGCATCGGCAGCGGGTAGGGCTCGCGCATGCCTTCCACGGCCGTCTGGTCGACGCCGTTCTTGACCATGCCCTGCTCGAGGAAGCTGCCCGACGCGATGGACTGGCCCACGATGACATGGTCCCAGGCCAGCACGCGGCCGCGGTCGTCGAAACCGATGCGGGCGCGGTGCAGGTGCATGGGCCGGTAGTAGCCGCCGCGGATGTCGTCCTCGCGGCTCCACACGGTGCGCACCGGCCCCGCCAGGCCCGCCGCCTGCGCCGCCTTGGCAATGGCACAGGCTTCCACCACGTACTCGCTGGACGGAATGGCCCGGCGCCCGAAGCCGCCACCGGCCGACTGCACCAGCACCTTCACCTGCTCGGGCTTCATGCCCAGGGTGCGGGCCGCGGCAGCGCCATCGATGCCCGGCATCTGCGTGCCCACCCACAGCGTGGCCCCTTCGGCCGACAGCGCCACCGTGCAGTTCAGCGGCTCCATCGGCGCATGGGCCAGGTAGGGGAAGACGAACTCGGCCTCGAGCGTGCGCGGCGCCGAAGCCAGTGGCGCCATGTCGGCGTCAAAGTGGCGTGGGCCCGGCTGTGCCGCCAGCGCGCGGTACTGCGCCAGTTGCCGTGCGGTGTCGACCTTCTCCACGGCGTCGGTGTTCCAGGCCAGCTTCAAGGCATCGCGCGCCTGCTTGGCAGGCCAGTAGCCGTCGGCGACCACCGCCACCCCCTCGGCACCACGGTCGAGCGGCACACGCAGCACGGCCTTCACGCCCTTGACAGCCCGTGCAGCCGCATCGTCCACCGAGCGCAACGTCGCACCGAACACCGGCGGGCGGGCGATCAGCGCGGTGAGCTGGCCGGGTTGCCGCACGTCGATGCCGAAATCCTGCCGGCCGCTGCTCTTGGCGCGCGCATCCAGCCGTGTAGTGGGCTGGCCGATGAGGCGGAACTGCTTCGGGTCCTTCAAGGTCACGCGCTCGGGCACCGGTTGCATCATCGCGGCCTGGGCCAGTTCGCCATAGCCCAACCGGCGCCCGCCGGGGCCGATCACCACACCGGCTTGCGTGCGCAGCCGGGACGGGTCGACCTTCCACTGCGCGGCCGCCGCGGCCACCAACATGGCGCGGGCGCGGGCGCCCAGTTCGCGGTACTGCGTGAAGCTGTGCTTGATGGCGGTGGAGCCGCCCGTCAGGTGCATGCCCCACAACGGGTCGGCATAGGCCATGTCGTTGGTGCCCAGCTGGCTGCGCACCTTGGCCCAGTCGGCATCCAGCTCCTCGGCCAGGATCATCGGCAGCGCCGTCTGCACGCCCTGGCCGAACTCCAGGCGGTTGACCGTCACCGTGACGGTGCCATCGGGTGCGATGCCCACGAAGGCGTTGGGCAATTGCGTGGGCTTGAGCGGCGCCGCCTCGGACGGCGTCTGCGCCATCAGCGGAAAGGCGCCCAACGCAAAGCCGCTGGCGGCGGCCACCTTGAGGAAGCTGCGCCGGGGCAGCGCAGCCAGCCCCTCGGTGGCTTGCGCAGGGTCGGCGCCACGCGCCAGCAGGTGCCTCAGGGCGGGGGGCAGTTCATTCAGGCCAGAGTGCAACATGGTGAGTCTCCCTTCAGGCCAGGGCGCGAGCGGCATCGGCCACGGCCGCGCGGATGCGGGCATAGGTGCCGCAGCGGCAGACGTTGCCGGCCATGGCGGCATCGATCTCTTCCGCGCTGGGCCGCTTGCCTTTGGGCAGCGACTTCAGGAAGGCCGTGGCCGTCATGATCTGGCCGCTCTGGCAGTAGCCGCACTGGGCCACGTCATGGCGCACCCAGGCCTCGTGCACGGCCCGGCCGACCGGGTCCTCGCCGCCCGTCACCGCCTCGATGGTGGTGATGCGCTGGCCGGCCACGGCCGACACCGGCGTCACGCATGAACGGATGGCCTGGCCATCGACGTGCACCGTGCAGGCGCCGCACAGGGCCGCGCCGCAGCCGAACTTGGTGCCCGTCATGCCCAGCGTGTCACGCAGGGCCCAGAGCACCGGGGTGGAGGGATCGACGTCGAGCCTGTGCTCGCGCCCATTGACGTTCAAGGTGGTCATGCAGTTCTCCAGGTGGGGGCTGAAGCGACGGCACGATCCTCCATGGACGCGCCGCCGGGATGGCTGCGAGTGTGCTCGCCGGCTCAAGGCGAGCGGTAGCCCGATGCTGTCGAATCCTTGCCTGATCCTCCAAACCCGGATCGAGCCAGACCGGGTTTGCGAAGGTGCACCATGGCCCATTCAGCCATCGCATGCACGGCATCGTTCAAGGCCGCGCCCGCGGGTGTCAGCGAGTACTCGACCCGAACCGGCACTTCGTCGAATTCCTCGCGGCGCACGATGCCATCGGCCTCCAGCTGCCGCAACTGCTCGAACAGCATCTTTTCGCTGATGCCCGCCACGCGCCGTCTGAGCGCGCCGAAGCGGATGGGGCGCTCGTGCAGTTCCCAGATGAGCGTGGCCTTCCACTTGCCCTTGAGCACCGACAGCGCCAGGTTCCATCCGCACTCGGGGGTTGCATCCGATGGCTGATCCATGAGCTTCTCCACGCACTTTTTCGTCAGTGCTTACATTGCCGTAAGTAATTGATATGAAAAGAAAAAAGCCCCAACATCGCCGCACCAGCCGGGAGGCCCGGCTGGTCAGTATCGAGGCGAATCCATCTCCAGGACACACACCATGACTCACTATGCAGGTCTTCGCGCCGCCGTCATCGGCGGCACCCACGGCATGGGCTGGGCCACCGCCCGTGCATTGTTGGACGGCGGCGCCCGGGTTCTCGTGACGGGACGCAATGCCCACAATGTCGACCAGGCCCAGGCCACCCTCGGCGAAGGCGCCACCGTCATCCGCTCCGACATCGCACACCTCCCCGACATCGACGCCCTGGGTCGGCAGGTGGAGCAGGGCCTCGGCCCCCTCGATGCCGTGTTCATCTTCGCAGGCATCGCTGACCTGGCGCCCTTCGACCAGGTGAGCGAGGCCAGCTTCGACCGTCACTTCGACATCAACACCAAGGGCGTGTACTTCACGGTCCAGCGCCTGGCGCCCCATGTGCGGGAGGGCGGGTCGATCACGCTCACCACCGTCACGCCCGCCACCGCCACGCCCGGCATGAGCGTCTACATGGGCACCAAGGCGGCCGTCGGCGCCTTCGCTCGCTCGTTCGCTGCCGAACTCCTGCCCCGTCGCATCCGGGTCAATGCGATCGCGCCCGGCTTCATCGACACCCCCTCGCTCGGCCTGGCAGGCCTGACGCCGGAGCAACGCCTCGAGATGTCTGCCCTGGGTGACGCGATCACGCCCATGCAGCGCCACGGCACAATGGACGAGATTGCCCGCGCCGCGCTCTTCCTCGGCTTCGACGCGACCTTCAGCACCGGTATCGAGCTGGCCGTGGACGGGGGGCTCTCCACTGTCGATCCGCCTCAGCCGGCATGAGCCCGGAATGACACCTTCGTGACCATGGACTCATTCCCCGCGACGGCCCAACCCATGGGCCATTTCCAACCCGTGCGCCTCGAACAGGCCAGCCGGCTGATCAACCACGGGCCCACGGTGCTCGTGACCAGCGCCCACGGGGGCCGTCGCAACATCATGGCCGCGGCGTGGTCGATGCCGGTCGAGTTCACGCCGCCGCGCCTGGCCATCGTGATCGACAAGCGCACCTTCACGCGCGAGCTGATCCAGGCCAGCGGGCACTTCGGGGTCTGCATCCCCGGCGCCGCATTGGCCGACCTCACCTACGCCGTGGGCAGCGTGAGTGGCCGCGAGACCGACAAGTTCAAGCGCTTCGGCATCGACGCCCGCGCAGGGGCGATCACCGGGGTGCCACTCCTCGAACAGCGCTGCTCAGCCTGGATGGAGTGCCGGCTGATTCCCGAGCCGCACACCGAGCAGGCCTACGACACCTGCTTCGCCGAGGTGCTGTCGGCCGCGGCCGATGCGCGCATCTTCCAGAACGGGCGCTGGTCGGTGCGCGAGGACAATGCCGAGCTGCACACCTTGCACCACCTGGGCGGCGGGCTGTTCGCCCAGGCGGGCACGACGGTGCAGGCGCGCGCAGTCGACTAGTCGGATGCGCTCGGGCTGGCGGCGGCGCCCGCAAGAATGCCACCGTCCACATGGAGTTCGGTGCCATTCATGTAGGCCGCTTCGTCGGAAGCCAGCAGCACGGCGACGGCCGCCACTTCCTCGGGCCGTCCGAAGCGGCGCATCGGGCAGTCCTGCACGAACTCGCGCATGCGCGCCTCCCGCTCGGGGCCGCTGCCCAGCATCGGCTCCCACATGGGGGTGAGGATGGCCGCCGGGTGAATGGAATTGCAGCGGATGCCCAGGCGCTGTTCAGCGCAATACAGCGCCACGGTCTTGGTGTGGTTCCTCACCGCCGCCTTCGAAGAGGCGTAGGCCGCGGCGCCGGGAATGCCCACCAGCCCGGAACGCGACGAGATGTTGATGATCGCCCCCTCGCAGCGCGCCTGCCGCATCGTGCGAATGGCGTGCTTGCATCCCAGGAAGACGCCGTCGAGGTTGGTGCGATGCACCGCGTGCCATGCGTCCAGCGACGCATGCTCCGGATCATGGACGAAATCGCCCTGTTCGAAGCCCGTGATCCCGGCGTTGTTCACCACGACGTGCAGCGCCGCCCGCTCATCGAGGATCCGCGCCATGCAGGCCTGCCAATCGGCCTCGACACGCACATCCAGAGGCAGGTAGCGCGCCTGTCCCTGCAACGTGGCTTCCAGCGCGCGGCCGGTCTCGTCATCGATGTCCGTCAGATAGACGAAGGCTCCTTGCTCGGCAAATGCGCGAGCAATCGCCGCCCCGATTCCACGGGCGGCACCGGTGATCAACGTGGTCTTGCCATCCAGACGACCCATACGCCAGCACTCCGTTCAGTGTCATGGCGGACGCATGGGCAGCATGCGCCCACCGTCCGCGGCCTGTCACCCCGGCCAGCCTTGCGCCGATCTCTCGAGAAAGGGGCCAACGAGGCCGAGGACTTCCTGCATTTTCTCCCGATGCGGCACATGCCCGCAGGCGAGCAGCCCCAGCTGGGAGGGCCCCTTCACGCCGCCTGCGATGCGACGCGGAAACGCCAGCGAGCCGTACTCGTCATGCTCGCCATGGATGGCCAGCACCGGGCAGGTGATGCGTTCCAGCTCGTGGTCGAGGGTCCAGTCCGTGAATGCCGGTGAGAGCCACACCTGCGTCCAGGCATCCAGCACCCAGGGCGCCTTGTCGCCATGCCATCGCACAAGCCGGGCCTGCTGGGCCGGATCGGCAAACTGCCGTTGGGCCTCGCGGATTCCGGAGCGCGTGCGCGGTTCGACAAAGGCCTGGGCGGCTTCGCTGATCACCGCCTCGCAGCGCGCGCCGTGCCGGGCCGCTATCGTGAGCGCCATACCGCCGCCCACGCTGTGGCCGAACGGCACGAAGCGCTCGATGCCGAGTGCTTCGAGGAGCGCGGGGACGACGACCACGGCCTCTTCCTCGATGAAGCCGGGCGACGGCCGCTCCACGCGCGGCGAAGACTTGCCGAAGCCCAGACGGTCGTAGGCGATCACGGACCTGGATGTCGCCACCGCCAAGGCCGCAGGGAAGTCCCGCCACTGCTCGACCGAGCCGAGGGAGTCATGCAGCAACAAGAGGGGACTGCGCTTGCTGCCAGGGACAGACCAGCGGCGGGTAAACACCCCGCCGCCGGGAACATCGATGATCAATTCGCTGAGGTCTGGGGGGCGCATGCTTTCTGCCGTGAGGCATCACACCGCCATTGTCTTCCATCGTCCCCGGGTGAACAGCCACAGCGTGAACAGGCCCACCGCAGTCTCCGAAACGAAGACGCCCCAGAACACCCCGGAGTGCGACCATCCCAGCGGCAGGGCCAGCGCCCAGGCCAGCGGGATCTGGATGAGCCAGAAGAAGACGAGGTTGATCCAGGTCGGCGTCATCGTGTCGCCCGCGCCATTGAAGGCCTGGACCGCCACCATCCACCAGCCATAGACAAAGTACGAGTAGGCCAGGATGGAGAGCCACTCGCCGCCGATGGCGATGACGGCCGTATCGTCGGTGAACAGGCCGATGATCGCGTCGTGCCAGATGAAGAAGGCCACCGACACGGCCAGCGTGAACGCCATGTTCATCCAGCCGATGCGCCACACCGAGGCCTCGGCCCGGCCCGGCTCGCCCGCGCCCAGGTTCTGCCCCACCAGCGTCGCGGCGGCGTTTGACATGCCCCAGGCGGGCATGAGGGTGAACATCATGACGCGCATGGCGATGGTGGCGCCGGCCACTGCCTCGGTGGACACGCTGGCCAGGATGCGCATCAGGAAGATCCACGCCGTCATCGCCACGATCATCTGCCCGATGCCGCCGAGAGACGTGCGGGCGATCAACAGCATGGTCGCGCCATGCCATCGCACGTGGGCTCGTGCGATGCGCAGGTGTTCGCTGCCGCGCACCAGGATCCACAATTGCATCAGCACCCCCGCGCCGCGGCCGATGTTGGTGGCAATGGCCGCCCCCTCGATGCCCATCGCAGGAATGGGACCCAGGCCGAAGATGAGGATGGGGTCCAGCACGATGTTGAGGGCATTGGCCACCCACAGCACCCGCATTGCCGCCGCTGCATCGCCCGCGCCGCGGAAGATTGCATTGATCACGAAGAGCAGCAGGATCACTGCATTGCCGCCCAGCATCCACTGGGTGTAGCGGTAGCCGTGCTCGATGGCCCAGGCGTCCGCGCCCATGAGCCTCAGGAGATCCTTGGCCCAGACGATGCCGGCCACCGCGAAGGGCAGCGACACCAGCACCGCGAGCAGGATGGCCTGCACCGCCGACAAGGCCGCGTCCTCACCCTTGGTTTCGCCGATGCGTCGCGCGACGATGGCCGTGACGGCCATCGCCAAGCCCATCGCGATCGAATAGAGGAGGAAGAGGTAGGTCTCGGTCAGGCCGACCGTCGCCACCGCCGAAGCACCCAACTGGGCGACGAAAAAGATGTCCACCACCGCGAAGGTGGATTCGAGCACCAGCTCGAGCATCATCGGAATGGCCAGAAGGAACACCGCGCGCTTCAGCGGGATGCGGGTGTAGTCAGCATTGGTGCCACGCAGTGCGGCACGCAGGTCGGCCCAGAACGAGGAGGGCGGTGCGAGGGCGGTGTCGGTCGAGCTCATCATGTCCTTTATCCACGCCGGGCGGCCTCGATGGCTGCCACGTCGATCTTTCCCATCGTCATCACGGCCTCGAACGCTCGGCGGGCCTCATCACCGCCGGCGGCCAGCGCTTCGGTGAGGACACGCGGCGTGATCTGCCATGACAGGCCCCAGCGGTCCTTGCACCAGCCGCAGGCGCTCTCACGGCCGCCGTTGCCGACGATGGCATTCCAGTAGCGGTCGGTCTCCTCCTGGTCGTCGGTGGCAATCTGGAACGAGAAAGCTTCCGTCTGCGCGAAGGCCGGGCCGCCGTTCAGCCCCAGACAGGGAATACCTGCCACGGTGAACTCCACCGTGAGCACGTCGCCCGCCTTGCCGGACGGATAGTCGGCCGGCGCACGAAACACCGCTGTCACACGGCTGTCGGGGAAGGTGGTCGCGTAGAAGTGAGCCGCCTCTTCGGCGTCCTTGTCGAACCAGAGGCAGATGGTGTTCTTGGGCATGGTCGGATCTCTCACATGGCAGGGAGGAAGCCCATCGCCTGAATGGCCACGGGCTCGGGTGCAGTCACATCAAAGGGGCGCTAGGTGAAGCGCGAACGCAACTCACCGATGGTGGACGCAATGAGCCTGGCCCCGTAGGCGCCCACCAGCACGCCGGAGATCCGGTTGAGCGCCAGGAAGTGGCGCAGATAGGCCTTTTGCACGGTGGGCCGCGACATCAGCACCGCCAGCGAGCCATGCCAGATCACGGAGTTGGCAAAGACCAGGAGCACCGCCAGCGCAGCCAGCAGGAGCGATGGGCTCGGGGGCAAAGCCGTCGCGAAGACACTCCCATAGAACAGTGCAATCTTGGGGTTGAGGGCGCTGGTCAGGAAGCCCGCCCGAAACGCCGCTGAACTGCCCAGAACAGGTGCCACTGAGTCCGACGCCGGGCGCCCCGAGCGCCAGAGCTTGATGGCCAGGCGGAGCAGGTACAGCCCGCCGGCCATCTGGGCGCCGTACCTGAGCATCGGATGCGCCGTGAAGACGATGCCCACACCCGCCACGGCCAAGGTCCCCCACACCAGGGTCGCAGAGGTCATCCCGGCCACGGCAGACAAGGCCGCTGCACGGCTGCCCCCGGCCGCCAGCTGGCCGATCAGCACGAAGTTGAAGCCCGGGATCAGGAGCACCGCCCAGTGAAGAACGGCAATGGCAAGCAGGGGAGCGAGCATGTGTGCAACCCGATCTGGTCCGTTGGAGCGCCGCCCATCGGCGCCGCGGTAGGCGGGCGGTTTTACATCATAGGTGCAATGAATTCGACTCGGCCAACCACTGATGGGCTCGCAAGTGAGTGCCACTCGGCAGGCGCCTGGCGGCCATGGGTCCCGTGGCGCACTGGCAACCAACGAGACACACCTGCCAAAGGACTTGACTTCGAGTGCGCTCAAGGTTCTTCAATTGCTCTTCCCATTTACCCTGTCGAGGCGCCAGCCATGAATGCGAATCCCAACAGAACCCTGATCACGGACATCTTTGCCGCCTTGGCACGCGGCGATCGCCAACCCTTCGCCAACGCCATGTCCGATGACTTCAGCTGGACCATCACAGGACAAGGTCCGTGGGCGGGAACCTGGCGCGGCAAGGAATCTGTCCGGAGCGGGTTGATGGTTCCACTGTTCTCTCAGTTCGCGAGCACCTGCCCCAGCAGGAGCCGCTGAACGCACACTCTTGCGCACGGCACAGCACTTCGAGACCCCACATCCCCATCGCATCGAGAACCATTCAGCGAAGGGGCCAGCGCTGAGGCCACTTTGAGCGCACGAATGTGGGCCACTGTTGCTCATGCCGGATCGAGAATGCATCGAACGCGCGTGCAAACCGATCGCGCACCGACGTACCCAGGCGATGCTCCCGCGCACGACCGGCTGCGATTCCGCACATGTTCTTGGCAAGCCAGGTTCAGGCAGCAGTCGCCTTTCCGTTCTCTCGAAGGAGTGAAAGACTTGAAAAGTGATGCGCTTGCAGAAACCCTCGTCACTGACAGGCTGCTCCTGCGCCCTTTGGAGCACGCCGATGCCGAGGCGTTGCTCAACATCTTCTCCGACCACGAAGTGATGAGATTCTGGAACACCCCCCCGTGGACATCGCTGAGTGACTCGATCAGGTTCATCGAGTCGAGCCTGGCGGGGATGAGGCGTCGGGAATCCATGACGCTGGGGATCGTCCTGAAGGAAACCACGGAGCTGATCGGTAAATGCATGCTCTTCAGTATCGATTCGGAATCAAGACGCGCAGAGCTTGGCTTTGGCATTGCGCGGCGTCACTGGGGCCGTGGGTACACGTCAGAGGCGGCAAGGGCGCTGCTGGAGCACGCCTTCAAGACGCAAAGGCTCCGTCGCATCGAAGCTGAGATCGATCCTCAGAACTCTTCATCCCGCAAGACCTTGGAACGTCTTGGCTTCCAGAAGGAGGGGCACTTGAGACAGCGCTGGGAAATCAACGGTGTCGTCTCGGACTCGGCCCTTTACGGACTGCTGGCAAGCGACCTCGGTGACAAGCACTGAGGTGAAGACCCATGATCGAAAGCGTCCGCATCGGTGGCACAGACAAATCGACTCTGGTTTCCAAGCTGCTTTGTCAAGACGTGCAGATCAACGAAGCTGCCGCGACGCTCCTTGAAAGCGATGTTCTGTCGACGGCTCCAGAGCCCTCCATCTTGTCCGTGACCGTTCTCACTCCAAAGGATTTCGGTCTGGACGAGGGGGGCACGATCGACGAGATCTACAACGCAGCGATCCTGCGCGGCCTTGCACTCTGCCCCCTCGAGCTGGCACTTCAGATGCGGTTGCAGTACCACGATCAGCCTGAGGGATCAGAAGGTCGTCCAGAAACTCATGGTGAGGCGCCTCCGGGATCGTTGACGATCGCTTCAGAATGGCCGGACGCTGGGGACGATTTTCCTAGAGGCTTCTATCTCAGGAAGATCAATGGCAAGTTGTCGTTGCGTGGATTTCGTGCGGCACGAAACCACCGCTGGAATGCCGGGGATCATTTCGTATTCGTCAGGCCCGACAAGGCCCGTGAGTAGTCAGTCGCAAATCGGCCCCGATGGTGTTCAGCAGGCCATCTTCAGGTGCATCCAGTGGCACCTTTCGACTTGCTGGTATTGGATGGCGACCCCAGCCCCGTTGAGCCAACATGGGCCACCGGAAAGGAATGCGCATCAGGCGCCGCATCGAATGGGATCCGAACACAAGATACCGGCCACACGTGCCATCACATCGTCGCCCCTCTGGCTTCCCTGCGGAGTCCGTTTGTCGAACCGCATTGCCAAAGCCGCCATGAGCGAGCAGTTGGCCGGAGCGAACAACGAACCCACCCGTGCCCTCATCGATCTCTACACCCGATGGGCCACGTCAGGCGCAGGTCTGCTCATCACTGGCAACGTGATGGTTGACCGCACGGCGTTGAGCGAGCCGGGGCAGGTGGTGCTGGCCGATGACAGCCACCTGGCCTTGTTCGGGTCCTGGGCCTCGGCCGCACGTTCCGGCGGCAGCTCGGTCTGGATGCAGATCAACCACGCGGGGCGCCAGATGCCCCGCATGATGCGCCACCGAAGCGTTGCGCCTTCACCGGTGGGGCTGGGCCCGTTGTTCGCTCGCCCGACTGAGATCAGCCTGCTCGACATCCGCCGTCTCGTGCATCGCTACGCTCACACGGCTGCGCTCGCAGTGCGATCCGGATTCGATGGTGTGCAGATCCATGGCGCGCACGGCTACCTCATCAGCCAGTTCCTGTCGCCTGCGGCCAATCAGCGCACCGATGCCTATGGCGGCTCGCCCGAGCGGCGGCGACGCTTCCTGATCGAAGTGATTCATGCGGTTCGCGAGGCCGTCGGCCCCGGCGCGGCCGTCGCAGTGAAGCTCAACAGCGGGCGAGGTCCCAAGGGGCAAGCGGAGTTCGACGAAGTCCTCGACCATGTTCGAGCGCTGGACGGAACGCCCATCGACTTGCTGGAGTTGTCGGGCGGCGACTTCCAGTCGGCCCTCATGCTTGGGGTGCAGGATAGGGATGGTCAGCCGCGACGCATGGACTCTCAGGAGGGGTACTTCGTGGGCTTCGCTGGCAGCGCCCGAGCGGTCTTCAGCAAGCCGTTGATGGTGACGGGCGGCTTCCGCAGCGTTCCGGCCATCGAGGCCACGCTGGCCAGTGGTGTGACCGATCTGATCGGCCTGGGACGGCCCCTCATCGAGGAGCCCGAGTTTGCGCACCGCATCCTGCGGGGCCTCGCCGAGGGATCTGCCTCACGGGCAGGCTCCAGCCAGCGGTCCCTCGTCCCCGGCGCCCCGCAAGCCAAGGGTCTGCTGGGGGGGCTCGCAGAGATCGCCTGGCACACCGTGCGGATCTGGGACCTGGCCCATGGCCAGGCTCGCTCCCTCGGAGCGTCGTCGATGCTCACGACGATGCGCTATCTGGGTGTCCAGCTTGTCCAGCGGCTTCGGCTGTCCGGGCGATAGGTCAACGCCGCATCGATTCAGATCGTGCGAGGGACGTCGGAAGCCTACGCGACAAGAACCGTCAAGGATTCAACACCCTCCGGACCAGCGAGGACAGAAGATCGACCGCCGCCACCAGGACGATGGTGGCCAGCAGGATGGTGCCCGTCTCGCGCATGTGGAACAGGCCCATGTGGAAGGACAGCATCTGCCCCAGACCGCCGCCGCCCACCACGCCCAGCACGGCGGCGGCCCGGATGTTGTTTTCCCAGCGGTACAGCGTGTAGGACATCAGTTGCGGCAAGGCCTGCGGCAGCGTGGCATAGAGGAAGACCCGCCCGCGCGGCACGCCCGGCACGCGCAGCGCCAAGGCGGGTCCGTCCGGGGCATTTTCCAGGGCTTCGGCAAACAGCCGTCCCAGCACGCCGGTGGTGTGCAGGGCCAGGGCCAGCGTCCCAGCCAGTGGCCCCAGCCCGGCCGAGATCAGCAGCAAGGCGGCCCACACCAGCTCCGGAATGGATCGCAGCACATTGAGCAGCCAGCGTGTCGGGGCACGCCACCAGCCGGGCGGTCGTCCGGGCACCTGACTGGCGGGAAGGGCCAGCAACAGGCCTGCCAAAGCCGCCAGCAGCGTGCCCACAGCCGACATCGCCAGGGTTTCGAGGGTGGCCTTGAGCAGGCGTCCGAGGAAGCCCGGGTCGAGCGCGGGGTTGGCCAGTTCCCCCAGGAAGGCGCCCATGCGGCGCGCAGCATCGGCCGAGAGCAGCCGCGCCCAGTCGAGGCCGACCTCGACGAAACTGGCCACCGACAGGACCACCAGGCCCAGCAGCAGCACCGGCACGCTCCAGCGTCGCGGGGGCGGTGACGGCAAGGGCTTCGCGGCGACGGGCGCTCTCATCCAATCACCTTGCGCAACTGGGCGCTCACGGCATCGGCCAGCGCCACGAGCAGGACGAAGGCCACGAGGATCGTGGCCACCTCCCCCCCGTTGAAC
>Ga0114986_1000133_pt1 | contig 20080 bp, 16 predicted proteins | sample Shrwel1BS1Day17_FD_96988 | JGI IMG/M metagenome (GOLD analysis project Ga0114986, IMG submission 96988) | Subsurface microbial communities from deep shales in Ohio, USA - Utica-3 well 1 S-1-Day17 | ecosystem: Environmental > Aquatic > Deep subsurface > Shale gas/oil reservoir > Produced... | reverse complement strand
TGGCAAGCGTGCAGAACGCTGCCGAACAGCGCGCGCCGGGCCATTGCTCCAGCGGGGCGGGATCGGCAGCAACGCCGGCAAGCTCCATGAGGTTGTCACGGGTGTAGGCGGAACGGCTGTTACGCAAGGAGAGCAGCCGCGGCTTTCCTTCGGGACCGGCCAATGTGATGCCCACTTGCTGCCCGTCCCCCGCCACCAGCACATCAGGGATCGGGGTGAGCGCCGCCAGCACGCTTGCCGCCGCCACGGGGACCAGCCCCGCCAACCGCACCGCCCGCACACCGCCACGGCAAGACGCAGGTTGGCCCGGGTCTCGTCCGCCGCGCTACCCGGCGGCCACAGCACCCATGCTGCCAGCGCCAACCCCGTGCCGCCTGCCATCGCCGCAATGCAGTGCCACGGCTGTGGCAGCGCGAACCATGTCACGATCCCTGCGGCAAAAAACACAGCCAGCCATGGTGCGCGGTCAAATCCGGCCCCGGCGAGGAAGCGTTCAGCCGCGTCGCCGACCTGCCCCGCTGCGCCGCCGGTGCTGGACAAGCCCCGCGCACTTTGCCAAGGGCGCGGGCGCAGGTATCCGGCGGCGTCACCTCCGCCCGGATCCTCCCCCATCGGAATGATCGGCACATCGCGCATCGGCTCGTCCCCCGGCTGGCCTGACCGAACACAAGCCGCTCAAAGTGAACAGGAAGTCGAAGCCCATGGCAAGCGAAAGCAGCACTCCCAGTCCGGCCCCCGCCGGCGAGGTCGTCACCCGCTTTGCGCCCTCGCCCACCGGCTTTCTGCATATCGGCGGCGCGCGCACCGCGCTGTTCAACTGGCTCTATGCCCGCCACCACGGTGGCCGCACGCTGCTTCGGATCGAGGATACCGACCGCAAGCGGAGCACCCAGGAAGCGATCGACGCGATCATCGAGGGGCTCGACTGGGTGGGCCTCGATTACGATGCCCCGCCGCTGTTCCAGTCCGACCGTGCCGAGCGCCATGCCGAGGTAGCCTGGCAGCTGCTCAAGGCGGGCCATGCATACAAGTGCTTCGCCACGCCCGAAGAGCTCGAAGCGATGCGCGAGGAGCAGCGCGCCAACAAGAAGCCGCTGCGCTACGATGGCCGCTGGCGCGATCGCGATCCCTCCGAGGCGCCCGACGGCGCCCCCTTCACCATTCGTCTCAAGGCCCCGAAGGACGGCGAGACCACGATCCACGACCGGGTACAGGGCGCGGTGACGGTGAAGAACGAGGAAATCGACGATTACATCATCCTGCGCGCCGACGGGACACCCACCTATATGCTCGCGGTGGTGGTCGACGATCACGACATGGGCGTGACCCACGTGATCCGCGGCGACGATCACCTCAACAACGCCTTCCGCCAGCTGCCGATCATTCGCGCGATGAACGAAATCGAAGGCAATTGGCCCGATCCCGTCTATGCCCACATCCCGCTGATCCACGGCAGCGACGGGGCAAAGCTCTCCAAGCGTCACGGCGCGCTGGGGGTCGAGGCCTATCGCGACGAATTCGGCATCCTGCCCGAGGCGCTGTTCAACTATCTGCTGCGCCTCGGCTGGGGCCACGGTGATCGCGAGGAAATCACGCGGGAGGAAGCGACGCAGCTGTTCGATCTCGATGGCGTGGGCAAGAGCCCTTCGCGCTTTGACATGAAGAAGCTCGAACACCTCAACGGCCACTACCTGCGCGTGGCCGATGACGCGCGTCTGGCCGCGCTGGTTGCCGCCCGGATCGGCGAAGGCGCCGACGAGGCTCTGCTGACCCGCGCCATGCCGGTGCTGAAAGTGCGCGCGAAGAACCTTGTCGAAGTGGCCGAAGGTGCCGCCTTTCTGTTCGCCAAGCGGCCGCTGGAAATGACCGAGAAGGCGGCTTTGCTCCTCGAAGGCGATGCACGTTCGATTCTACGCAAGATTTACGAGGCCCTTAGGGCGGAAAACGACTGGACAAGCGAGGCGCTCGAAGCCACTACCAAGGCGCTTTCCGAGGAACTGGGATTGGGTCTCGGGAAGCTGGCGCAGCCGATGCGCGCGGCGCTGACCGGGACGACCACATCACCCGGTATTTTCGATGTTCTGGTCCTGCTGGGACGGGACGAGGCGCTCGCCCGGCTCGACGCGCAGGCTGCCTGAGGCAGGCTGCGCGGGGGCGCAGGGCGGACAGGGATTTTGGACAGGAGACAGATCTTGGCAGACAAGACGGCGAAACTCGAAATCGGCGGCCAGACCTACGAGTACCCAGTGCTCGAAGGCGCGACCGGCCCCGATGTGATCGACATCCGCAAGCTTTACGCGCAGACGGGTGCCTTCACTTTCGACCCCGGTTTCACCTCGACCGCCGCTTGCGAGAGCGCGCTGACCTATATCGACGGTGACGAGGGCGTGCTCCTCCATCGCGGATATCCGATCGGCCAGCTGGCTGAACATTCGAGCTTCATGGAAGTCAGCTATCTGCTGCTGAACGGCGAACTGCCGAGCAAGCAGGAGCTCGACACCTTCACCTACACCATCACCCGTCACACCATGCTGCACGAACAGCTGATGACGTTCTACCGCGGTTTCCGTCGCGACGCGCACCCGATGGCGGTGATGTGCGGCGTGGTTGGCGCGCTTTCGGCCTTCTACCACGACAGTACGGACATTTCCGATCCGCAGCAGCGCATGATCGCATCGCACCGCCTGATCGCGAAGATGCCGACCATTGCGGCGATGGCCTACAAGTATTCGGTCGGTCAGCCGTTCATGTATCCGGATAACAAGCTGTCCTACACTGGCAACTTCCTGCGAATGACCTTCGGCGTTCCGGCCGAGGAATATGAGGTGATCCCGGCGGTGGAACGGGCGATGGACCGGATCTTCATCCTCCACGCCGACCACGAACAGAACGCCTCGACCTCGACCGTGCGTCTCGCAGGCTCGTCGGGTGCGAACCCGTTTGCCTGCATCGCGGCCGGCATTGCCTGCCTGTGGGGCCCGGCGCATGGCGGCGCGAACGAAGCCGCGCTCAACATGCTCAAGGAAATCGGCACGCCCGACCGCATTCCGCACTACATCGAGCGCGCCAAGGACAAGAACGACCCGTTCCGCCTGATGGGCTTCGGCCACCGCGTCTATAAGAACTACGACCCGCGTGCGACCGTCATGCAGAAGACGGTGCGCGAGGTGTTCGACGCGCTGAAGGTCACCGATCCCCTCTTCGAGACCGCGCTGCGGCTTGAGGAGATCGCGCTGAACGATCCGTACTTCATCGAGAAGAAGCTGTTCCCGAATGTCGATTTCTATTCGGGCATCATCCTTTCGGCGATCGGCTTCCCGACCACCATGTTCACCGCGCTCTTCGCGCTGGCCCGCACCGTGGGCTGGGTGGCGCAGTGGAACGAAATGATCAGCGATCCCGGCCAGAAGATCGGGCGTCCGCGCCAGCTCTACACCGGCCCGACCGAGCGCGACTACATCCCGCTCGACAAGCGCTAAGCGCAATACGGGTTTCAAGAGAAGGCCGCCGGTTCCAGACGGAGCCGGCGGCGTTATTGTATCTCGGATTGTCAGGCTGCGGGCAGTTCGAGCCGGAACAAGGCACCGCCGCCCGGCGCGGGACCGACCGTTAGCGTCCCCCCCATTGCCTCTGCCAGACGGCGCGAGATGTAGAGGCCAAGACCGCTTCCCTTGTCCTTCCCCCCGTCGCTATCGCGGCCGAGGCGCTCGAACTTGTCGAAGATGCGCTCCGCCTGTTCAGGAGCGACACCGGGGCCTTCATCGGCGACCGTTACCGCCACCCGCCCGTCTGACGCAGGCACGGCACTGATCGTGACAGTGCTCGCGGCGGGGGCATAGGCAATGGCGTTGCCTACGAGGTTGATCAGGATCTGGAGCACCCGCCGGAACTCCGCCGTCGCGATCGTTTCGCCGCGCGCCCCTTCAACCGCCAGGATTGTCTCGCGGTTCTGCGCCCGCACCCCGAGAATGCCTGCCGCCCGGGTCGCAGCATCGGCAAGGTCGACCGGCTCTTTCGCCGTGCTGAACCCCGGGGTCTCGACGACCTCGAGGTCCGCCAGATCATCGAGCATCGCGGCAAGATGCTGGCCGGCGCTGGCGATGGTCCCGGCATATTCGCTGTATTCCTCGCGCAAGGGCCCGGCGAGGCGCGCGCGCATCGTTTCGGCATTGGCGATGATCCGCGCCACCGGCTGTCGCAGCACCGGGGTGAGAGCCGTGCCGACAAGGCGCGCGGGCGAAGCATCGATGGGAACCTCGGCTTGGTCGTTATCGGTCTGCCCGCCCTCCGCCAGCGGCGCGTCCGCAATCAACAGCAATTCGAAGCCCGCGGGGCTCTGCGGATCCGGACCGATCGGGATAAGCCGCACCCGCCAGTCGCGCGCAGAACCGGCGAGGCGGCATGACGCACCATCGAGCAACCGCCAATGGAGCGGCTGATGATGGGTTATATCCTGGAGGTCGACAAGCTCGCTCCACAGGCTACCCAGCGGCGCCGCTTCCAGAAATGCCGCGTCGCGCGCCCGGGCGCTGACCACTTGCAGGCGCTGGCCCGCGTCAAGCCGCGCGCTGACCTCGGCCGTGGCGCGGTCGATGGCGTCGATCCTGTCGGCGAACTCCCGCGCTGAAGGGGGGATCAGCGGGTTGCGCTGCCAATTCTCGACCAACACCTCGCAACCGCCGCCGTCATCCGGTCCGAGCGGATGGATCCGCGCAAATGCCGAAACTTCTGCATCGCCATCATAGGCGGAAAAGCTGCGGGCGATCCGCAGGCCCATGCGCCGCGCCTGTTGCACCAGCGCGAGCAGTTCGGGAATGGCGAGCGTCCCCGGCAGATCGCCCCCGCACCGCTCCTGCAGTTCCGCGAGCGGTGCATCGGCACTGAGCAGCCGGTCACGCCCGTCGGTCAGGCCATAGGTGCCGAGCAAGGTTCCGGTCTGGTCCATGCCGCTCAACGTGCCGGACGTTCTGCGGCGAGCAGCGCGGCAGCCCGCTCGGCGCTGAGAGCACCGATCGCCTCGGGCAGGCGCGCAGCCGGATCGGACAGCAAAAGTTGGCGACCAATCGCAGCTGGCATCAGACCAGCAGCGCGCAACAACAGAGCCAGGCGCAGGGACTGGCCTTCGTGACAGGACAGCACCGCATCGGTGCGTGCCGACCGGGTCGCGTTCGCCAATGCCGTGGCGAACAGGGCGAGCCCCGCATGTTCGATGCCCAGCGCCGCCAGCGCGCCGCGCCGCATCGATCCGACTAGCCGCGCCATCAGGCCGACCCGCGATGCGCCCTCGTCATAAGCCGCCTGCAAACCCGCCGTTGCCGCACCTGCATCCGCAATCCGCGCTGTAAGGGCATGAAACAGCTCGGCCGGCAGTTCGCCAAGCGGCAGTTCCATGCGCCGCTGGCTTTGCACGAAGCGCGATTGCGCCGCGAGCGTCGCCATGGCCAGCGATGCGACAGCGGGATCCTCGGCTGCGATCAGCTCCTGAAGCAGGGGGCTCAGCACAGGGTCGACGGCATGGCGCTGCATCAGCCGCTCGGCGATCAGGCCCTCGGCAGCCAATGCATGGCAGTGGGCGAGCAGGGCCTCATCGGCCATCAGGCCTTCGGCCAGCGCATCCAGTGCATCGGGATCGCGGGCCGACGGATCACGGCCACCCTTCGCTGCGAGCAGCTGCGCCGCGCAATCGAAGACCATCCCGCGGACCCGTGCCAGGATCGCCTCGCTCACAAGCCCCTGCGTTTGCGCGCCGAGCAGGTGGCGCAGCACCGGGACTACTGACGCCAAAGCACGGCCTTCCCGCGCGAGCCCGCCGCGCAGGGTCACCTCGACTGTCGCGTCGGCGGCAAGGTCCATTGTCTCTTCGCCCATCGTGTCACGGGCATAGGGCCCGCATAGTTAAGGACGGGTTAGATCATTCCTTGCCGCCGCGCAGCAGCAAAGCTGCGGATAGCCCCAAGGCGAGACAGGCCAGCGCCTCGGGTAAAAGGCCCAAGAAAGCGGCAGGAGCGAGCAGCAGGAGCAAGCCCGCCCGGTCCCCTGCCGCAACGGCAAGCCCGCTATCGCTGTTCCGCCCAACCAGAACGGCCAGAGCGATTGCCACGGGCCCCAGCGCCGCCAGCGGCTGCCAGTCGGGAAACGGGATGATCGCAAACCACATAGTGATGCCCGCCAGCATGTCGCGGGTTGTTGCCAGCACGGCTCCGGCGCGTGGAGAGGCGGTCTCCCGTCGCAGTCCTGCGGCAAGCGCGGTGAACCGCTGCGCAACCTGAGCGGCGAAGGCCCCCAGCCCCGCCAGCACCAGCCCAGCTCCGCCAAAGCCGAAAGCCGCTGCCATCACGCCGACAAGCAGCAACATCAGCGCCGCGGTGACTGCAATGACGGGCCCTTGCGCCAAGCCGCGAGGCACCAGCCCCCGCACCAGCGCGGAAGCCAGCGCACTGCCCGGCGCACGCCAGTCGGCAGGCGGGGCAGCGCGCGCGATCAATGCCCGCTCGTGGCTGGCGACCGCCGCCGTGCTCTCGGCGAGCAGCCAGCTTTCCGGCACAAGTTCCCGCGCCGACATCTCGCGCAGCGGCGTGCCGGCCTGCAAGGCAAGGCGCAGCAGTAATGCAATCGCGTCGGCATCAGAGGGGAAATCGGCGAGGTGCTGAACCGGCGCCCCGCGCATGGCCAGCACCCCTGCCCAGTGGCGCGCAACATCGATGCGTTCGAAATCCTCGGGGTGTTCTGCGGCGAGCGGGTGATCGGCCGGGATCGCCGCCACCGCGCGGCTCAGACTTGCGCCCTCACCCAACACCGCGTGAACCACGGCGGGTTCGGGCACCAGCCCGTCTGCGAGGATCACCAGATCATCCTCCGCCCGAACCAGCGCCGGAAGCGCGGCAAAGCCCTTCAGCGCGTGGAACTGCACCCCCTGCCCTTCCAGTATCTGCTGGAGCGCGATGATATCTGCATCCGGACCATCGGTAAGGCAAAGCACCCGCTCCACGCCGAGCGATTGCATTAGCGCTGCCTGCCAGGCGATAACGCTGCGCCCCGCGAGCGGTAGTGCGGCGCGCAAGGCGCCATCATCGCTGCGGCGCAGCGCGGCAATCAGACCGATGCGCATGGACTGGCTCTCTCCTTCAGCAGGGAGAACAGGATTGCCGCGTTGCGCGCAGGGGTTCAAGCCGCGACGGGCGGTTTGCCCCCGTCAGCACGCCATGCGATGTGCCAAGTCAGATGCGGTTCGGGTCGCGCGTCTGGGTGCGGTTGAAGCGGTTGAGCACCGCTTCCACCTCGCGGATCGCCATCGGCTCGCCCGGGGCGGCATGCAGCGCGATCTCGGCAGCCTGAAGCAGGTCCTCGGCATTGAAGCTCGCGGCAAGGCCCTTGAGACGCATCGCCGCGACGTGCCAATTGCCATCGCAGCGCGACCGCTTCAGCAGATCGAGCTGCCGGGCGGCACTTTCGAGGAAGGCGGCGCGCAATTCGCGCAGCAACGCAGCATCGCTGCCGGCCGCCGCCGCGAGGGTTGCATCGAGAGCTCCGTGGTTGAACGCCATGACATCGGCCTAGCGCGGATTGGTTAAAGCGGGGTTTATCCCGATTCCGGCTGTGGTATGTATCCCAGCATGACATCACGGCACCAGATGCGCGCCCTCGGGCGCAAGAGCGGCGGCGACAAGGCCGGGACAACGCCCGATACCGCGGCGGAGACAGAGCCAGACGCGCTCGATCTCGGTGAAAACTGGCTTGCCGAAGACGAAACTTCGGAAGCTTACGAGCCGCAGACACGCTCGCATTTCGGCCGCCTCGCGCCGGCATTGGCACTGCTGGCCGTCGCCGGCTGGACCGGGTTTTTTATCTGGGCACAGCTCGCCGCGATGCAGGCTGGCGCTAGCCCTGCACAGTGGGCCGAGTGGATCGCGGCGTGGACCTTGCCAGTGGCACTGGTCGGTATCGTGTGGCTGCTCGCCATGCGTTCCTCGCGTGCCGAGGCGCACCGCTTTGCCGCGACCGCCGCGCTGATGAACCGCGAGAGCGCCGCCCTTGAGGAACGCCTGAAAGTCGTGAACCGCGAACTCAGCCTCGCCCGGGAGTTTCTCGCCGCCCAGTCCCGCGACCTCGAGGCGCTCGGCCGGATTGCCGCCGAACGGCTTTCGACCAATGCGGCCGAGCTTCAGGCACTGATTGCCAATAACGGTGCCGAGGTCGAAACCATTGCCACCACCAGTGAAACCGCGCTCGGCAACATGAACCGGCTGCGCGACGATCTGCCGGTGATCGCCAACGCGGCCCGCGATGTTGCCAACCAGATCGGCAGCGCGGGCCGGACCGCCGAAGACCAGCTCGCACGGCTGTCGAGCGGATTTGCGCGGCTCGATGTTGCAGGGGCCGAGAGCGAGACCCGGATTGCCCGGTTCGGTGACAATGTCGGCGCGGCGCTTGCTGGCTTCGAGGGCCAGCTCGCGCGGATCGAAAGCTTCGTTTCGGAACGGTTCGCCGCACTGCGTGCCGAGGCGGAGGCCTATCGCCAGCAGGTTGGCACCATCGAGGAGGAAGCCCTCGGCGCACTGCGCGAACGTGCTGGCACCGTGGCGGGCGAGACCGAAAGCATTGCGGCCAGACTGCGCGAAGCGGGCGAGGCGGCACAGGCGCGTTTTGCCGGGGCGATCGCCTCGCTTCAGGACGCGATGGTCGAGAAGCTTCGCCTCGTCGACGAACTTGACCGCAGCACCAGCGCCGCGGCCAGCCAGCGCATTACTCAGCTGCGCGACGAGGCAATGACCTTCGATGAACATCTCGAAGCCCGCAACCGCACCTTCGATGAGTTGATCGAACAGCGCCAGGCCGCCTTCGAGACGCGCGAGGCACAGGCCAGCGAAGTGCTCGCGCAGAGGCTTGCCGCCCTCGACGACGCGCTTGCCCAGCGGCGCGAGGCGCAGCTCGCCGATATCGAACAGCTGGTCGCCCAGGGCGAGGCGATGACTGCACGGGTGGCTGAACTGTCTCATGTGGTCGGCGAGGCAAGTGCTGCGGGCGAGACTGCACGGAGCAACCTTGGCGCCGCGCTGGAGGGGATCGCAGCGCGGCTCGCGGACAAACGCGCGGCGCTCGCCGCGACCGAGGCGCAGCTCGCGCAGCTCACCGACAGCAGCGTGCGGCTGCTGGAAATCCTGCAATCCGGGGCACGCACATGCCACGAGGATCTCGCCAGCGCCATCAACGGAGCGAATGAGGCACTCGAAGGCGTCGAGGCGCGGGCCGACAAGGTCGGTGCGCTGATGCTGCGCAGCACGGCGGCTGGCAGCGACCTGTCCAATTACCTGCTCAAGACGCGCAGCGAGATCGATGCGGCGGAAGTCGCCATCGCCGGTTTCAAATCCCACCTTGCTGAGGAAACCGAAGACGCCCTCGCCCGGCTTCAGGGCCTGCGCGGCGGCTTTGCCCGCCTGGCCGAAGAAAGTGGCGCGCTTGCAAGCGAGGCGCAAGAAGGCCTGCGCGATTCCCTCGGCGCGCTCGAATCGGCAATCGGCAAGGCCTTCGCGGCGCTCGATGAAGGCGCACGCAAACGGATGCTGTCGCTGGCCGGCAACCTCGGCACCGAAGCGGTCGAGGCGCTTGAACGCGCGCTTCGTAACGAAAGTGCGGCGACCATCGGCAAGCTCGAACAGTCGGCCGCCCATGCCTCGGGCGTCGGGCGCGAAGCGGCGATTCAGCTGCGCGACCAGCTGGTCAAGGTCAACGAGCTGACCGGCAATCTCGAACAGCGCGTCATGCGCGCCCGCGAACTGGCCGAAGAACAGGTCAACAATGATTTCGCGCGGCGCATGGCGTTGATCACCGATGGCCTCAACTCGGCCGCCATCGACATCAGCGGCGCGCTGTCGGGCGAGATCGCGGATACCGCATGGGAGGCCTATCTAAAGGGCGACCGCGGCATCTTTACCCGCCGTGCGGTGCGGCTGCTCGACAATGGCACCGCGAAGGACATCGCCGCGCTCTATACCTCTGATCCCGACTTCAAAGCCAATGTCGGGCGCTACATCCACGATTTCGAGGCGCTGCTGCGGCAGACGCTATCGACCCGCGATGGCCATGTGCTGAGCGTGACGATGCTGGGATCGGACATGGGCAAGCTCTATGTCGCGCTCGCTCAGGCAATCCAGCGGTTCCGTTAACTTGCGGCAGCGGCCGGAGGTTTGGGCAGAAAATCGAGATCGGCGGCTGTGACCCAGCCATAGCTGTAGTTGGCCACGAACAGAGCCGTCGCCACCGCCGCCACCACCGACGCGCGGGCCGCAACCTTGCCGGGCTGGAAATCGATGGGGGCGCTATCGGCTTGTCCGGGCACTTTCTCGACGCCCGCTTCATCGGCTGTCTTCACGCCGAATGGCAACATCAGAAAGCCGCTCATCACGAAGAACAGGAAATAGATCGCCGCGATCGAGGTGATCTGCATCAGACAGCCGCCCCCGGCATGACAACGCGCACCTGCGGCTTCTTGCCCGACCAGCGCTGCGCTGCGCGGCGCGCAGCAAGGCGCGCGGCTTCGCGGATGGCGGCTTCGTCCTTGGCATCACGGCCCTTGAGGCGGCCAATGGCTTTCAACACATCTTCGGCGGCTTCCTCGAGGAATTCGGGCAGGTCCTCGTCCAGCGGCAGGCCCACCGCCTCGATCACCGGACGGCTCCCACGGGCCAGCACCACCACCAGCACGCCCTCGCCCGCGATCCGGCGGCGCATGGTGATGGCGTCACCATCTGCCGGTGCGATGATGTCCCCATCGAGCACCAGACGGCCCGCACGCACCTCGGCAACCTTGCCCGGCTTGCCCGGAGCAAGACGCACAAGATCACCATTTTTCTGGACGACCTGCGACGGGATACCGCTGGCCTTTCCGACCCGTGCCTGTTCGGCCATATGGCGGATTTCGCCGTGGACGGGCACCAGCACCTCGGGCTTCAGCCAGCTGTAGAGCGCCTCGAGTTCCGGCCGCCCCGGGTGGCCCGAAACGTGGATCAGCGCCTGACGGTCGGTGACCATCTCGATGCCCCGCGCAGCGAGCTGATTCTGGATCTTGCCGATCGGGATTTCATTGCCCGGGATCTGGCGCGAGGAGAACAGCACCACGTCGCCAGCGGTCAGTTCGATCGGATGGTTCATGTCCGCCATCCGGCCCAAGGCGGCGCGCGGTTCGCCCTGCCCGCCGGTGGCGATAATCAGCACCTCCCCGCGCGGAAGTCCCATTGCGGTGTCGAAATCGACGGGAGTGGGGAAGTCCTGAAGGTAGCCATTGTCCTGCGCCACCTCGATGATCCGGTCGAGCGAGCGGCCAGCGACACAGATCTTCCGCCCGGTCTCGCGCGCGACCTCGCCCAAGGTTTGCAGCCGCGCGACATTACTCGCGAAGGTGGTGACGACAACGCGCTTGCCCTTGTGGCGCGCAACTTCCTCCATCAGCGCGCGGTGCACCGCACCTTCGCTGCCCGACGAGTTGGGGTTGAAGACGTTGGTGGAATCGCACACCAGCGCCAGCACGCCCTCCGCGCCGATTTCGCGCAGTTCTTCCTCGGTCGTGGGCTCGCCGATGATCGGTTCTTCGTCGAGCTTCCAGTCGCCGGTGTGGAAAATGCGCCCGAGCGGCGTGTCGATCAGCAGCGCGTTGCCTTCGGCAATCGAGTGCGCCAGTGGCAGATAGGTGATCGAGAACGGCCCAAGGTCGATCTGGCCGTGGTCTTCCTCGATGATGTTGAGCTCGACATTGCCGAGCAGCCCAGCCTCTTCCAGCTTGCGCGCCACAAGATCGGCCGTGAACGGCGTGGCATAGAGCGGCACGCCGAGGTCGCCCGCGAAATAGGGCACCGCGCCGATGTGGTCTTCATGGGCATGGGTGAGAACGATGCCGAGCAGGTCTTTGCGCCGTTCCTCGATGAAATCGAGGTCGGCGAAGACCAGTTCCACCCCCGGATATTCATTGCCCGAAAAGGTCATGCCCAGATCGACCATGATCCACTTGCCCTGGCAGCCATAGAGATTGACGTTCATGCCAATCTCACCGGAGCCACCAAGGGCCAGGAACAGCAATTCGTCTTCGGGGGTGTAATCGTTCTTCACAATGTCTCTTACGCTATGCGCGCTCAGGCGGTTTCAGCCTGGCGAGCGAGGATGGCGAGGCCATCAAGGGTGAGGTCGGCGTCGACGTGATCAAAGATCTCCGTCGCGTCATCGAACAATATGGCGAGCCCGCCGGTGGCGACAACCTTGGCGGGGCGGCCGATCTCGGATTTCATCTTCGCCACCATGCCTTCCATCATCGCGACATAGCCCCAGAACACGCCGATCAGCATCTGATCTTCTGTGTTGCGGCCGATGACGGACCGGCTGGCGGGCGCGCGGATGGCGATGCGGGGGAGTTTCGCGGTCTTGCCGACCAGCGCATCCAAGCTGAGGTTGATCCCCGGCGCGATCGAGCCGCCCTTGTATGCCCCGGTGAAGTCCACCGCCTCGAACTTGGTCGCCGTGCCGAAATCGACGACAATCAGGTCGCCGCCATATTTGTGGTGCGCGGCAAGGATGTTGAGCGCGCGGTCGGCTCCGAGCGAAGACGGCTGATCGACATCGATCTCGAACCTCCAGCGCGCCGCGCCCTGCCCGGCAAACAGCGGCGTTATGCTGAAATACTTCTGGCACAGCACCGTCAGGTTATGGTCCGCCCGCGGCACCACCGAGGCGACGATGATCTGCGTGATCTCGTCCCGCTCGACGCCCTCGATCTTGAGCAGTTGGAGCAGCCAGACCGCATACTCATCGCCCGTGCGACGCGGATCGGTGGCGATCCGCCAGCGCGCGCGGATGGTGTGCGTGCCATCCGGTTCGTAGGTGAACAGCGCGAAGACGACATTGGTGTTCCCGACATCGGCGGCGAGCAGCATTTCTCAGGTCCTCGGATTAGGAAATATCGCCAGCGCGAATGACACGTTCCCGGCCATCCGCCAAGCGCAGGCGCAAGGCACCGTCGGATTCCTCCAAGCCCGCGAAGGTGCCGGAGAGGACGGAGCCGTCAGTATCGTGGACTGTCAAGGGCGAGCCTTGAGCGTGGATCGACCGGTCAAGGAAGGCGCGCAGGCTCGCGGCAAGGCCATAGGTACGCCATACCTCAAGCCGCCGGCTAAAGGCGACCGCGAGACTTGCGGCGAAAGTTTCGAGCGGCGGCGGGGCGACGACATCGGCCAGCGCAGCGGTCTTGCGATCGGGCAGCTGCGGCGCGCGGGCAAGGTTCACACCGATGCCGACGATGATGTGTCCGCGCACCATTTCAAGCAGGATGCCGGAAAGCTTGCCGCCATCAAGCAGCACGTCGTTGGGCCACTTGAGCGCGAGGTCTCCGTCATCACCTAGCGCCGCAGCGACAGCATCTTGCACGGCCAGCGCGGCGACAAAACTCAACGAGGCTGGCGGCGGACCGCCCTCTCCCAGCGCGACGACAGTCGAGCCCATGAAATTGCCCGACCCGTCGAACCATTCGCGCCCCTGCCGTCCGCGCCCGGCAGTCTGGCGGCGCGCAACCAGCCAGCGGCCCTCCGCCCACCTTTCCCCGCCGCGGATCGCGGCGGCTAGGTCGGCGTTGGTCGAGCCGGTCTCGTCGACGAAGTGGATCAAACCGCGATGAACAGCGAGGCCGCCGCCTTGCCAGCCAGATCGGTCAGCGACGGCGTCAGCAGGTAGCCCAACGGCGAAATGATCGCAGCGGTCAGGAACAGCAGCACCCAATGGCCAGTCTCGCTCCTGCCGGTGACGACGCCAGTGGGTTCATCGAAGAACATCACCTTGACGAACTTGATGTAATAGAACGCCCCGATCACGCTCGCCGCGATGGCGATGGCACCGAACGCAACCAGCCCCGCCTCGATGGTCGCCTGGAAGATCACGAACTTGGCATAGAAACCGAGCAGCGGCGGGATGCCCGCGAGGCTGAACATGAACAGCAGCAACGCCCAGGCAATGGCGGGACGGGTGACCGAAAGGCCGCGGATATCGGCGAAGGTTTCGTAAAGCGCGCCCCCCTCGTCCCGCAGCATCAGCAGCGCGACGAAGCAGCCGAGGCTCATGGCGACATAGATGAACAGGTAGACCAGCATCGCGCTCGCGCCTTCGGCATTCGCCACGGCGAGGCCGAGCAGGATGAAGCCGATATTGTTGATCGAGGAATAGGCGAGCAGGCGCTTCAGGTTCTCCTGCCCGATCGCCCCGAGGGCACCGAACACGATCGAGGCAAGCGCCATGAACATCACGATCTGCTGCCACGCAGCCACCTGACCGCCAAACACCTCGAACACCACGCGCGCGGTGAGGCCCACGGCGGCAACCTTTGGGGCGGTGGCGAAGAAGGCGGTGACGGGGGTCGGCGCGCCTTCGTAGACGTCGGGCGTCCACATGTGGAACGGCACGGCGCTGATTTTGAAGGCGAGGCCCGAGAGCACGAAGATCACTCCGAACAGCGCGCCGGTGCCCATCTCGCCGGTCAGCCCTGCCCGGACCGCCGCGAAGGACGTGCCGCCGGTGAAGCCGTAAAGCAGGCTCATCCCGTACAGCAGGATGCCCGAGGCCAGTGCACCCAGCACGAAGTACTTGAGGCCCGCCTCGCCCGACCGCGTGTCACGGCGCAAGATCGCAGCGAGCACATAGGCCGAGAGGCTGTTCAACTCGAGCCCGAGGTAGAGGCTCATGAAATCATTGGCCGAAACCATGATGCTCATGCCGACAGTCGCAAACAGCACCAGGACCGGATATTCGGCACGCATCCCGCGCTCGGTTCCGGCGGCCGGACCCGCGAAGAAGGCAGGCGCGATCATCAGCGCGCCAATGGCGGCGAGATAGATCAGCGCCTTGGCGAACAGGGCGAAGCTATCGACCTTAAGCAGCCCGCCGAAGGCGAGGGTCGCCGGACCGTTGCCGCCGGTGTGAAGTCCGGGGACGATCAGGATACCCGCCACGAACAACGCAGCGGCCGCCGCGATGGCAATCTGGCGGGCGGTCTTGTCACCGCCCCATGCGGCCAGCAGCAGCAGCACAAGGCCGGTGCCGGTCAACAGCAGTTCGGGCAGAACGAGAGCGAAGGAAGGAGCGAAGTCCATCAGTGCGCGCCCTCCCCGGCGGCGGTATGTTCGGAATTGTCGTGGTGGAGCGCGTTGGCGGCTTCGGGACGCGGAGTGCCGGTCGCCGGACGTGCATCACTCGCAGGCGCTGCAGCAGCGAGCCGCGCATCGAGCGTGGCGATGTCCTTGCGCATCGGCGCGAGGAAGCTTTCGGGATAGACGCCCATCCACAGCACGGCGGCGGCGATGGGGGCCATCATGATCCACTCGCGCGCCGAAATGTCGGGCATGGCGGCAGCGTCTGCGTTGGTCTGCCCTCCAAAAGCCACGCGGCGATAGAGGTAGAGCATGTAGGCTGCGCCCAGAATGATGCCGGTGGTCGAAACCAGCGCGACGAGGCTCGAGGTCTGGTAGATCCCCGCAAGCGCCAGGAACTCGCCGACGAAGCCGCTAGTACCGGGCAGGCCGATGCTTGCCATGGTGAACAGCAGGAAGAACAGCGCGTAATAGGGCATGTTGATCGCAAGGCCGCCATAGCGCGCGATCTCGCGGGTGTGGAGGCGATCATAGATAACGCCGACGCACAGGAACAGCGCGCCCGATACGAGGCCGTGGGACAGCATGACGATCATCGCGCCTTCCAGCCCCTGCACATTGAAGGCGAACAGGCCGACGGTGACGATCGCCATGTGCGCGACCGAGGAATAGGCGATCAGCTTCTTCATGTCGGCCTGCACCAGCGCCACCAGCGAGGTGTAGACCACCGCGATCATCGATAGCGCGAAGACCAGCCATGCAAACTGCGCGGAAGCTTCCGGGAACATCGGCAAGCTGAAGCGGATGAAGCCGTAGCCGCCCAGCTTCAGCAGCACGCCCGCAAGGATCACCGAACCAGCGGTCGGGGCCTGCACGTGGGCATCGGGCAGCCAGGTGTGCAGCGGCCACATCGGCACCTTGACGGCGAAGCTTGCGAAGAAGGCCAGCCACAGCCAGGTCTGCGCCTCGGCCGGGAATGGATATTCCATCAGCGTCGGGATGTCGGAGGTATCGGCCTTCGCCACCATCCAGAACATCGCGATCAGCATCAGCACCGAGCCGAGCAGGGTGTAGAGGAAGAACTTGTAGCTTGCGTAGATGCGGTTGTCCCCGCCCCAAACGCCGATGATCAGATACATCGGGATGAGGCCCGCCTCGAAGAAGACGTAGAACAGGAACAGGTCCTGCGCCGCGAAGGTGCCGATCATCAGCACCTCCATGAACAGGAAGGCCGCCATGTACTCGCCGACGCGCTTGGTCACAGAGTCCCAGCTGGCGAGGATGCAGATCGGCATCAGGAAGACGCTGAGCATGATCAGCATCAGCGCGATGCCATCGATGGCGAGGCTGTACTTGAAGCCGGCAAACAGGTTTGCCTCTTCCGGGAACTGCCATTGTGGGCCGCCGATATCGTAATTCGCCCAAAGGACGATGCCGAGAACGAAGGTGACAAGCGTCGCCCCGAGCGCGATCCAGCGCGCGGCGTTGGCGCCTGAAACAAGGCACGCCAGCGCGCCGGCGAGCGGCACGAGCATCATCAGCGACAGGATGGGAAGGCCTTCCATTACGAAGCGCGCTCCTAAAGCAGAACGTAGGTGACGGCGGCGACCAGCCCGAGCAGCATGATCAACGCATAGGTGTAGACGTAGCCCGACTGGATCGACTTCGCAGCGACCGCGCTGCGCTCGACCACCCAGGCGATGCCGTTGGGGCCGAAGCGATCGATCGTGCCGACATCGCCGAGCTTCCAGAAGGCGCGGCCGAGCGCAAAGGCAGGCTTCACGAAGATCGCGTCATAAAGCTCGTCGAAGTACCACTTGCGGAAGACGAAATTGTGCAGGCCCGAGAAGGTGCTGACGAACTTCGCCGGGATATCCGGCTTGGCGATGTAGGCGAGATAGGCGCCCGCAAAACCGAGGATCATCACCACGAAAGCGGTATACTTCACCCAATATGGCACGGCGTGCATCGCGTGGATCAGCGCCTCGTTGTAGAAGATCGAACCGTTCCAGAACTCCGCATTGTCGAGGAAGGCGGGCGCAAACACCTGCCCTGCCGCGACCGCGCCGATGGTCAGCACGCCCAGCGGGATCAGCATCGGCACCGGGCTTTCATGCGGATGGTAGCCCCCGGTGGTGTCCTCGCCCGCTTGCTCCGGTGTCTTGTGAACCGAATGCTGGATGTGCTCACTCTCGATCCAGCGCGGCTTGCCCCAGAAGGTCAGGAACATCAGACGCCAGGAATAGAAGCTGGTCAGCAGTGCCGCGCCAGCACCGGCCCAGAAGGCGAACTGGCCAGCACCATTGCCGCGCGCAAAGGCGACTTCGAGGATCGCATCCTTCGACCAGAAGCCCGCGAAGCCCGCGCCGAGGTGGTAGACCCCCAGACCCGTAATCGCCAGCGTGCCTGCCAGCATCGCGTAGAACGTCAGCGGGATGTGCTTACGCAGGCCGCCATAGTAGCGCATGTCCTGCTCGTGGTGCATCGCGTGGATCACCGAACCCGCGCCGAGGAACAGCAAGGCCTTGAAGAAGGCGTGGGTGAAGAGGTGGAACATCGCCGCCCCGTAAGCCCCGACGCCAGCGGCAAAGAACATGTAGCCCAGCTGCGAGCAGGTCGAATAGGCGATCACCCGCTTGATGTCCCACTGCGTCGTGCCGATCGTGGCGGCGAAGAAGCAGGTGGCAGCGCCGATGATGGTCACCAGCGTCAGCGCGGTCGGCGCAGTCTCGAACATCGGCGAAAGGCGGCACACCATGAACACGCCCGCTGTCACCATGGTCGCAGCGTGGATCAGCGCGGAGACCGGGGTCGGGCCCTCCATCGCATCGGGAAGCCAAGTGTGGAGGCCCAGCTGCGCGCTCTTGCCCATCGCGCCGATGAAAAGGAGGATGCACAGGATATCCATCGTATAGACGCGCATGCCGACGAAGGTGATCGTCGACCCGCTCATCGCAGGCGCGGCTTCGAGGATCGCCGGGATCGAGGTCGTCTGGAACACCAGATAGGTGCCGAAGATGCCGAGCATGAAGCCGAGGTCACCCACGCGGTTGACCACGAAGGCCTTGATCGCCGCCGCGCCCGCACTCGGCTTCTTGAACCAGAAACCGATCAGCAGGTAGGACGCGAGGCCCACCCCTTCCCATCCGAAGAACATCTGGACGAGGTTGTCCGCCGTCACCAGCATCAGCATCGCGAAGGTGAACAGCGACAGGTAGGCGAAGAAGCGCGGCTGATCCGGGTCTTCCTCCATGTACCCCCACGAATAGAGGTGCACGAGCGCCGAGACCGAGTTGATCACGACCAGCATGATCGCGGTCATGGTGTCGACGCGCAGTGCCCAGTCGAAGGTCAGGGTGCCGCTCTGCACCCACTTCAGCACCGGCACGACCTCCGCAGTGGCGGTGCCCGAGAGGAAGCCGAGGAAGATCGGCCAGCTGAGGCCTGCGGCAAGGAACAAACCTGCGGTCGTCACGCTCTTGGCCGCGACATTGCCGATCATGCGGTTGCCCAGTCCTGCGATCAGAGCAGCGGCGAGCGGCGCAAATACGATGATAAGGATCGGATGCACGAGTAGGTTACCCCTTCATCCGGTTGATATCGTCAACCGCGATCGAGCCGCGGGTGCGGAAGTAGATCACGAGGATCGCGAGCCCGATGGCAGCCTCGGCAGCAGCCACGGTCAGCACCAGCATCGCAAAGACCTGACCCGTCAGATCATTGAGGAAGGCGCTGAAAGCGACGAGGTTGAGGTTCACCGCGAGCAGGATCAACTCAACCGCCATCAGGATGACGATCACGTTCTTGCGGTTCAAAAAGATCCCCAGCACGCCCAGCACGAACAGGATCGCGCCCACGGTAAGGTAATGTTCGATGCCGATCACAGCTCGACCCCCTGGCCCACTTCGGGGCTCTTCATGACGGTTGCATCTTCCGGACGGCGGCGGATCTGCTTGGCCACATCCTGCCGCGCGCGGGCGCCGGGCTTGGGCGGCTGGAAGGTCAGCACGATCGCACCGATCATCGCGACCAGCAGGATGATCCCTGCGATCTCGAACAGCACGATGTAGCGGCCATAGAGCAGCGCGCCGAGCGCCTCGATGTTGCTGCTGTCCGCAGCCTGCATCGCGGTGCCATCGGCGGTGCCAAGCGTCAGCCCGCCCGCGTTGTAGGCGCCGACCGCGAGCAGCAGCTCGGCAAGCAGGATCGCGGCGATCAGCAGCCCCAGCGGCGCATTGCGGCTGAACCCTGCGCGCATCGCGGCGAAATCGATGTCGAGCATCATCACCACGAACAGGAACAGCACCGCGACCGCGCCGACATAGACGATCACCAGCAGCATCGCGATGAACTCGGCGCCGAGCAGCACCATCAGGCCGGCAGCGTTGAAGAACGCGAGGATCAGCCACAGCACCGAATGCACGGGGTTCCTCGCCATCACGACCATGACGGCGCTGGCGACGACGATGGTCGCGAAGAAATAGAAGGCGATGGCCTGTATCATATCGATCCCCATGCCTCTCAACCGCTCGCCCAGAGCTTGTCGAAGGGCAGTCCTTCTTTGATCCCGGAAGCTGAAGTGCAGGGCTTCGACAAGCTCAGCCCGAACGGAGTTTCAAACTTTGGCGCGCCCTAGCGATAGGGTGCGTCGGCTTCAAGATTGGCCGCGATGGCCCTTTCCCATTTGTCACCATTCGCGAGCAGCTTGGCCTTGTCGTAAAGCAGCTCCTCGCGGGTTTCGGTCGAATATTCGAAGTTCGGCCCCTCGACGATCGCATCGACCGGGCAGGCTTCCTGGCAGAAGCCGCAATAGATGCACTTGGTCATGTCGATGTCGTAGCGGGTGGTGCGGCGGCTGCCGTCCTCGCGCGGTTCGCTCTCGATGGTGATGGCCTGCGCGGGGCACACGGCCTCGCACAGCTTGCACGCGATGCAGCGTTCCTCGCCGTTCGGATAGCGCCGCA
>Ga0114986_1000132_pt1 | contig 20098 bp, 16 predicted proteins | sample Shrwel1BS1Day17_FD_96988 | JGI IMG/M metagenome (GOLD analysis project Ga0114986, IMG submission 96988) | Subsurface microbial communities from deep shales in Ohio, USA - Utica-3 well 1 S-1-Day17 | ecosystem: Environmental > Aquatic > Deep subsurface > Shale gas/oil reservoir > Produced... | reverse complement strand
TGCCAAAGCGCTGGGCCAGGGCCGCGGCACTGTCGCCACTGGCGGCAATCTCGGCTCGAATCGCTGGCGTGGTGCGAGCGTTCTTGTGCAGCGCGATCATCATGACAAGGCTCCCGGGGCGAGAATTGAACGACCCAGCAGATCATCTACCAACTGGCGCATCGCCTCGCGCGCGGCCAGCAACGGGTACCTTCTGGGGGCTATGCAATCATCCGGGATGCGACAGGTAGTAATGTCCCAGGAAGTCTTGGAACAACTGCGGGTGATGATCGATGGCCAAGACAAATTCGGATACCGAACCCCATTGCCAGAAGTAATACAAGCTCATCAACACCATGGCGGCGGTTGAGACCAGGAGCCTGTCAAGCGATCGCAGCGCCAGCTTCGGTGAGTGCATGGTGGACACGTGGGCCTTCGGCCCGTCTGGGTTGTCAAATGGTTTTGCAAACGGCTACCGGACCGCGTCAGAGGTATTGGCAGCAGAGCAACACTGGCCAATCTCAGCGGTCGACACCACCAGCCTGTGTGGCAAAATCAATACCGTAAGAGTAAGAAGTAAGAAGTAAGAAGTAAGAAGTGTATTGTGCTGTGAAGACGGCACAGGATCCGTCATCATCACGACCCGGAACGGAGCGTCCCGGGTCTGTTTTCGGCTTGTCTTTTTCTTTGGTGCGCCTGTGTATACAGGCGTTTTTTCATGAAGATTGCTGTCGCAGGCACAGGCTACGTCGGTCTGTCCAATGCCATTCTGTTGTCGCAGCACCACGAGGTGGTGGCGCTGGACATTGTCCAGAGCAAAGTGGACGCCATCAATGCCCGGCAAAGTCCGATTGAAGACACGGACATCCAGCATTTCCTCAACCACGAGCCGCTGAAACTCCAGGCCACGACCGACAAGAAGCTGGCATATGAAGGCGCCGACTTCGTCATCATTGCCACACCCACCGACTACGACAGCGACACCAACTTCTTCAACACCTCATCGGTGGAAGCGGTGATCCGGGATGTGATGGCCACCAACCCGCAGGCGGTGATGGTGATCAAATCCACCGTACCGGTCGGCTACACCGCCCGCATCCGCCAGGAACTGGGCTGTGACAACATCCTTTTCTCGCCCGAGTTCCTTCGCGAAGGAAAGGCCCTGCACGACAACCTCTACCCCTCCCGAATCATCGTGGGAGAACGGTCTGAGCGTGCCCGGCAGTTTGCCAATCTGCTGCTGGAAGGCGCCCGCAAGAAAGACACACCGGTCCTGCTGATCGACTCGACCGAGGCAGAAGCCGTCAAGCTGTTCTCCAACACCTATCTGGCCATGCGCGTGGCCTACTTCAACGAGCTGGACACCTACGCGGCAGCCCATGGGCTGGATTCCCGACAGATCATCGAGGGCGTGGGCCTGGATCCACGCATCGGCAGCCACTACAACAACCCCTCCTTCGGCTACGGCGGCTACTGTCTGCCCAAGGACACCAAGCAAATGCTCGCGAACTACCGCGACGTGCCCCAGAACCTGATCCAGGCCATCGTGCAGTCCAACACCACGCGCAAGGACTTCATCGCCGAAAGCATTCTGCGTCGTAAGCCCAAAGTGGTGGGCATCTACCGGCTGATCATGAAGGCCGGCTCCGACAACTTCCGGTCGTCGAGCATCCAGGGCATCATGAAGCGCATCAAGGCCAAGGGCGTGGACGTCGTCATCTACGAACCCAACCTTGAAGACAGCAACTTCTTCAATTCACGGGTGATCCGGGATCTGGAAGAGTTCAAGCGCGTGTCGGACGTGATCGTCTGCAACCGGATGCACAGCAGCCTGTCCGACGTGAACAGCAAGGTCTTCACGCGCGACCTGTTCGGCAGCGATTGATTCGGCCCTCTTTTCCATCAAAGTCACTATTCAATCTCAGCGAGGTCACCCTTCCATGGAAGTCACGACACCACCACTGCGCCAGCTCCGTCCCTTGGGCGTCATTGGCAGCGCGATCGCCCTGATGCTCGCGACGGGCTGCTCCAGCAGCCCCAAGAAGGAAGAGGTCGCACCGGCCGTTCCAAACCCGTTTGCGTTGGCAGGTGCAACGAGCCCCGATCAGGTCAAGGTCAACCGCATGCGGGTCTTCGGCGACAGTTACTCCGATCCCGGGTACACGGGTCCGAGGGGCATCCTGAACTGGGCGACCGAACTGGAGAAGTACGGCACCGTCACCAAGACCGAGAACTACGCCATCGGCGGCGCCAAGGCATCCTTCACCCAGACCACCTCCATCGACCGACAGATCGCCACCTGGAAGCGGACGGGCTCCGCCGTCACCGAGCGTGACCTGGCGGTGACCTACTTCGGCTACAACGACATCGGCCGCAACGGCAAGCCAGAGAACGAAATCGCGGCGTCCAAGGCCGGTTACACCGAGGCCATCAACCAGCTGGTGCAAGCCGGCGCCGCCAACGGGACCAACCGGATCTTCGTGACACAGATCCACGACTGGAGCCGCAACCCGGGTGTCAACCCGACGCGTTCTGCCGGCCAGATCGTGGACTGGAACAACTTCGTGGCGGGGCTGGCCAACAGCAACCCCAACATCATTGCCGTGGATTTGTACACGGCCTTCAACCGGGTCTTGAACGAGCCCCAGAAGTACGGCTTCACCAACGTCACGACCGAGGACCCGAGCAAGCACCGTACCACGGCCCTGTTCTACGACCCGATCCACTTCGGCTCACGCGGAGAAGTGATCATTGCGCGGGTGTTCCAGCACTATCTGACCCGCGCCTGGAACTGGGCCAACGCGCTAGAAGCCGGCGCGGCATCGGCGGCCCAGCTGAACAAGGACATTGACCAGGGCCTGCTGGTTCTGGCCATGCAGGAGCGTCAGCCCGGCACATCGGCTTTTTCACTGGTGCCGCTGGGCATGGACAACGCGAAACGACTCGATGCCAGTTCGCCGCTTCGCCTGAACGGATCCGGAAACCAGGCTTACGCGGGTCTGGCCTTCAACTTCAGCGGCCAGTCCGCCACCGGTGGCCGCGCGCCGCAATTCGGCCTGGCGCTGAACCAGAAGGTCGGTCAGACACGCCTGGACGGCATGGAAGAGCGTACCCAGCTGGGCTTCCAGGCCCATGCCGCCACGCTGTACTGGATGCAGCCGGTGGGGTCCAGCCTGCTCTGGACCAACCACGTCTCGCACCTGTCGCAGCAGTTCGGCCAGTACGGCCAGGACGACATCCTCCAGACCGCGATCGCCAACGAGCGCAAAGGCTCCGGGCTGTCGTTCGAGAGCAAGTTGCGTTACACCATGGGTTCCTCCTGGGCCACCGTCACCCCCTGGGTATCGCTGACACAGATGCAACAGCGGCTCAATGCCGGCACGATGCAGTCCATGTACACGACCGACGTCAGTTTTTCCTCCATCAAGTCCAACGAACTCGTGTCGGGTCTGGGGGTGGATCTGCAGTTCCAGCCGGTCTCGCTGGGCAACGGTCGCCAGCTTCAGTTCAGCGGCAGCCTGATGCACCGCGAAAGCCTCAACCGGACGCCATACACCGTCTCCATGCGTGAAGCCTCGCAGCCCTTGGTCACCCAGCGCGAATTCATTGAGCGCAAGGCCATCAAGCAAACCTACCTGGGCCTCAATGCCAACATGGGCCTCACACGCCACCTGCACCTCAATGCCGCCTACGCGGTGGACCTGCAGCAGCGCGAGGAGACCCAGGCCGTCCAACTCAAGGCCGTCCTGAGCTTCTGATCCGCCCTGACAACCCGCCTACTACATGCGAATCCTTTACCTTGCCGGGCGCGAAGCCAGCTACTCACGCACACGCATCGTCATGCGTGCCCTTGAATCCCGTGGCCACGAGGTGGTCCCGGTGCTCCCACCGGACCGCTCGTTCAAGCACTACCCTGGCTTGTTGCTCAAGGCCATGCTGAAGGCCCCGAGCTGTGATGTCGTGCTCACCGGTTTCTATGGCCAGTTGCTCACCCCGGTGATGCGTCTGCTGACCTGGAAGCCCATCGTGTTCGACATGTACATCACCACCTACGACACCATGGTCTTCGACCGGGCCAAGGTCAAGGCCGGTTCGTTCATGGCCTGGGTCTACGGTCTGAGCGACTGGCTGTCCTACAAGGCCGCCAGCATCTCGATCCTGGACAGCCAGCATGTGATCGACCATTTCAAGCGGACCTTCAAGGTGGACGGCAAGAAGCTGCGCCGCCTCTTCCTGGCGGTGGACGACAAAGCCATCTATCCGCGTCCGGCCACCGAGAAGAGCGACAAGTTCCTGGTGCATTTCCACGGCGAGTACACGCCGTTTCATGGCGTTCGCCACATCCTCAAGGCCGCCAAGATGCTGGAGAACGAAGGGGTTGCCTTCCAGATCGTTGGCAGGGGCATCACCTACGAAGAGGACATGAAGCTTGCGCGAGAGCTCGATCTCAAGAACGTACGACTGATCGACAACGTTCCCTACGACCAGCTCGCGGTGCTCATGTCAAATGCGGACGTGTGCCTGGGCATCTTCGGTGACAACACGCGCGCCTCGCTGGTGATGACCAACAAGGTGATTGAAGGCATTGGCATGGCCAAGCCGCTGATCACCCAGCGCAATGCCCCGGTGCAGGAACTGCTGACGCACGGCGAAAGCGTCTATCTGGTGCCCGCGGCCGACCCGCAGGCCCTGGCAGATGCCATCCGCACGCTGAAGAACGATCCGGCCTTGCGGGAAAAGATCGCCCGCAACGGTTATGCGGCCTTCGAGCAGTACTGCTCCAGCCAGAAGACCGGCGAAGCCATCGAAGCCATGTGCCGGGAAGCCATGTCCTGATTCCGGACGTCCAGCAGGTCCATTTCCTCTGATCCCAGACCCGTCAGTAAAATGCCGGGTTATTTTCTTTATTGAGCCCTCGATGGAAACCACGAAGAACCTCATCCTTGGCGCAGGCCTGACCGGCCTGAGCACCGGCTACCACCTCAAGAGCGACGACTACCAGGTCTACGAAAAGCTTCATGAAGTCGGTGGTCTGTGCCGCTCCGAAGAGGTCAACGGCTTCCTGTTCGACTACGCACCGCACATCCTGTACACGGTCAACCCTTACGCGCACGAACTCATCCACACCCTGCTCAAGGGCAACATCGAGATCAAGAAGCGCAAGGCCTTCATCTATCACGGCAAGTACGACCTGTACACCCAGTTCCCCTATCAGGCCCACCTGTACGGGCTGCCCGCCAAGGACGTGATCGAGTGCCTGAGCGGCCTGGTCGAGGTGTTGCGCAATCCGGACCGTCCGAAGCCGCAAAACTACCGCGAGTGGATGTACTGGCGTTTCGGCAAGGGCATCGCCGAGCAGCTGATGATCCCGTACGCCGAGCGCATCTGGACCATCGATCCCAAGTACATGAACTTCAACTGGATCGACCGGCGCGTCCCGGAGCCCGACTTCGAGTCCGTGCTGCGTGGCGCCCTGCAGCACGAGGATGACCGTTCCGGCTTCAACCAGGAGTTCTGGTACCCCATCGAAGGCGCGATCGAGTCGCTGCCGGTCGCTCTGGCCAAGGGCGTGAAGAACATCCACCTGAACCAGACCGTCACGCACATCGACCCCAAGGCCAAGCAGGTCACCTTCAGCACGGGCAAGGTGGTGGGATACCAGAATCTGGTCTACACCCTGTCCCTGACCCACCTGCCACACTTCATTGATGACATTCCGCAGCATGTGCTCGATGCCATCAACGGTCTGCAGTTCAACCAGATCGAGTGCGTGAACATCGGCATCAACCGGCCGGACATGAGCCCGTACCACTGGCTGTATTTTCACGAGGCCGAGGATTTCATCTTCCACCGCATCAGCTTCCCGCGCAACGCCTCCGAGAAGACCTGCCCGCCGGGCACCAGTTCGGTCTGCTGCGAGATCTCGTACTCCAAGCACCGCCCGCTGCGGGTGCAAGGACGTGAAGCCCTGATCCAGGCCACCATCGACGGCCTGATCAAGGCCAAGATCATGCGACCGGACGACGAGATCCTCGCAGCCGACGTGCTGACCGTGGATCCGGCCTACGTGATCTATGACCTGGACTACGAGGAAAACGTCAAGACCATCCACGAGTGGCTGGTGGGCCTGGACATCCACCCGGCAGGCCGCTTCGGCGACTGGCAGTACTACAACATGGATCACTCGATCCTGGCCGGCAAGCGCATTGCCGATCTGCTCAACGACAAGGCCTGAGCTACGCTGCCTATCGGCAACCGCCCTGCCGGGCGGTGACCGGTTGGGCGGTTCGTTATGACCCAAGCCACCAAGTCCAGGCGACTGGCCAAATGGGCGTCCGTGATCGTTCTGATCATCGTCGCCATCTACTTTGTCGGTGCCGCCCGGCAGCATATCGACAGCATCCCGCCGATCCGGTGGGATCTGGCGGCATGGCTGGCCCTGATGGCCACCGTGCTGTGCATGTTCGTCAACCTGGTCTTTGGCGGACTGATGTGGATGGCGCTGCTGCGTGACCAAGGGGTGCGTCTGCCTGCGCTCACCGCCTTCCGGATCGTGGGCATGGCGCAGGTGGCCAAGTACCTGCCCGGCAACGTCGGCCACCTGGTTGGCCAGGTCACCCTGGCCAGTGCGGCTGGTGTTCCCATTGGTGTCTCCGTGACCACCATGTTGATCTCCACACTGTGGCTGGTGGCCACGGGCATGGCCATGGGGGGTGCCGGTCTGCTCATCTACCTGGATGCCACGGCCGTGCTGGACGTACCGATACCCAGCACGCCCCTCATGGCGGCCCTCGGCATCGCGCTGGCCATCAGCCCATGGGTGGCGGTGTGGCTGCTCAACCGCGTGCTGCCGGGCCTGTCGCGCCGTTTGGGCAGCGGGCAACTGGTGGCCCTGCCCCGCTTTGGTACCGCCGTCGCGGTCGCTGCCGGCTTCATTTTCTGCTTCTTTGTGTTCGGCGTGATGCTCAAGCTGCAGGCCACCTACCTTTTCGGGGTCAACGAGGGGAATGTGCTGACCTTCACGCTCATGTTCACCTCCGCCTGGATCGCCGGTTACCTGTTGCCTGGCGCGCCCGGCGGGCTGGGTGTGCGTGAGGCGCTGGTGGTGGCCCTTCTGGGGTCGGTGGTCGGCACGGGCACCGCCATCGGGCTGGGCGTCACCATGCGACTGGCCACGGTGCTTGGCGACGGGCTGGCTTTTGTGGTGGGCTACTCACTCAAGTGGCTGACCGAGATCACGGGCGCACAGCGCCGCCTTGGTGGCCCTTCCTGAGTCCCCCTCCGCGATGAAGACGGCCACCCGCGAAAACTGGATCGACGCCCTCAAAGGCTGGGGCATGATCCTCATCGTGGTCGGTCACGTGTGGTCCCTGTCGGACGTGCCCCAGTGGTACATGTGGATCTTCTCCTTTCATGTCCCGCTGTTCTTCTTTGCCGCAGGGCTGACCTTCAAGCCTGGCGCAACCTCTCTGGGGGAGTTCCTGCGCCGCCGGCTCACCACGCTGCTGCTGCCCTATCTGGTCTATGCCCTGCTGGGCTACGTGTTCTATGTGCTGGGTTACGCGGCCGCCCAGCTGGCGGGCAAAACCGTGGCGCAGTTCGGGTATGGGCTCTGGTGGCCCCTGCTGGGCGTTTTCTACGGGTCGGTGGGCGATGGTCTGCTGGTCAACAGTCCCCTGTGGTTCCTGCCCGCCCTCTTCGTGGCCCAGGCGCTCGTCCATGTGGTTCACACCCACGTGCGGTTGCAGTGGCAACGGTATGCCTTGCTGTTGGCGCTGTTTGCCATCGCCGCCGGGATCGAGGAAGACATCAAGGCGCCGTTCAGCCTGCTGCCTGCCATGGCGGCGGCGGTCTTCATTCAGATGGGCCTGGACTGGAAGCGCACCGCCAGGATGACCGAGATATCCACGGGCCAGCGTTGGTTCTGGCTGGTGGTGCTGGCCGGTCTGTCCTTGCTCTCACCCATCAATGGCGCCGTCGGATTGGCGGGACCAACCGTCAATCAGCCTGTTCTGTTCCTGCTGTTTGCACTTGTCGGTATTGGCCTGTCGCTGTTGTTCGTTCAGCTGGCCAGCGTCAGGATTCAGGACGCGCTCGCTTTCATCGGACGGCACAGCATGGGCATTCTGGTGTTGCACATGCTGGCCATCAAGGGAGTGAAAGTGGTCCTCAGCATCGGCACAGGCACCAGTCTCGACACCATGGAACACAGCATCCTTTGGGGCCTGCTGGTGCTGTGCGTGGCCTCGCTGCTCATGTGGCCCGCGATCGCGGTCATCGAGCGCTGGCTGCCCTGGACGCTTGGCAACCGCCGTCAGGCGGCCTGATCACTGGATCAGGCTCAAGGGATAGGGTCGCCACCCGCACTTGAGCGCCTGGATCGCGTCGGGTTGGTGGTCCATCCCCACCCGATGGAAAACCTTGTCCCGGTTCATCCGGTTGCCCCAACCGCTGGTGGTGAAGAACAGGTCCACCTCATCGCGGGTGCGCTCGTAGAAAGCGGGCGTGATGCCGCGGTTCTTGTACGGGAACGCAAAGTACCGGTATGGCAGGGAGAAGGCCTGTGTCACGTGGCGCACGCTTCTGAGCGTCTGGTCCACCTGGGCATCCAGGTCCAGCTCCCAGTACCTTGGGTGATCACAACTGTGCGCCCCCAGCATGAAACCGCGCCGCACCAGGTCGGCGGCCTCATCGTGGGTGATGTACGGCCGATCCGCCTCAAAAAACGCGGCCAGATCGACACCCAGGCGCTCCGCCACCTCGTCGTAGAGGGAGGCATCCTCCAGCCGGACCGCCATCAACGCCTCGTCCACCCCCCCGGTGTAGCCACGTCGGGACAGGATCGCCTGCACGTCTTGCCGTTCCTGTGCTGACTGGCCCTTGAGCCGCTCGATGAGCAGGCTGGCCTTGAACTTCTCCTCCACCCGCGAACCGGCGGTTCCCGCAAGGAAGTCGGTGATCAGGAAGTGAATGGCGGGAATGCCCTTGCGCTCCAGAATCGGTGTGGCCACCTCGTAGGAGGACCTCAACCCGTCATCGAAGGTGACCAGAAACCGGTCAGCCCCGGCATTCGCGATGCCGGCGGGGGACAGGTCTTCCAGGGGCTTGAACTCCTTCAGGATCTCGTCGAGCACCCGCTCGAAGCTCTGAGGGCTGTGGCAGTCGTACAGGTGCCGGATGTAAGGCTTGGGCGACGATTCCACCGCGTGAAAGATGAAGATGGGCAATGTGCCCGACGAGATCGAACGCGAAACCCCCAGCGGGACCGTCTGCAGGGTTTTTCGCAAGGTCTGTGAGGCCAGATGCTGGATCTGGTCAGAGATCGAAGACATACACGGGTGCTCGCGCCAAAAAATGGAAGCCGTCAGGTCCGATAGCTTGCCAGACGACCAGCCAAAACACCAGACAGGGCCACGGCCAGCCAATAGGTCAGCCGCGTGGAGAACGCCATGGCCACCGCCACCAGCTTTTCAAACAGGCGCGCGTGACGGGATGCCAGAAAGCTCTGCAGGCCGGCTCGCACATGCCCTTCGATGGCCGTCATCAGCGCGGGGTCACGGGTCCGCGACAGCACCATCTGGAAAAAGAGCCTCATCCCGGAACGGACCCCCCGAAACGCCAGTGCCTGCCGCTGATACCCGACACCCGCATCGATTCGCTGCGCCATGGCGTCCAGTGCCAGCAGGATGCTGGCCGTCCGCTCGTTCACCTTCTTCTGGGCAAAGCCAGCCTCGGTGGCAGAGACCTCATTGAAACGGTAGTGGTACAGCACATCGCCCACATAGGCCGCGGAGCGGCAGCGCTGGTAGTACTGCACCAGAAACAGCATGTCTTCGCCCACGGCAATCCGGGTATCAAACCTGAGATTCATCTGACGAATCAGATCCGCCCGAAAAATCTTGTTGCAGCATCCGCCGCCAATCCATTGGGTACACAGCGTGTGCTCGTAGAGCGCTTCCAGCGAGATCGGGCCCGCCTGCCCCAACACAAATGGCTGGGAGCCGCTCGGCCGGACGCGATCGTAGGCGCACGCCACCACATCGCCGTCGTTCAAGGCTTCAACCATCTTCGAAAGAAAGGTGACGTCAACGTAGTCATCGGCATCGATGAAGACGACATAGTCCCCACGAATTTGGTCCAGAGCCAGGTTGCGGGCCGACGAAACTCCCCCGTTGGTCTTGTGGGTCACCTGGAAACGTGAATCCCCGGCAGCGAACGCATCGCACAGACTGCCGCTGCAATCCGTCGAACCGTCGTTGATCAACAACACTTCGAAATCCGGATAGCCCTGATCGGCGATCGACCTGAGACACTGCTCCAGGTAGGCCTCGCAGTTGTAGACAGGGACGATGATCGATATCAGGGAAGCCATCCTCGGCGGGGAAAAGGCCGGCGACAGGCGCCAGCCAAAAAAATGGATAACCTAGCACTATACAATTAAAAGATGAATCCGTCTGCCTCGGCTCCCAATACCTCAGGCGCACTGCAGCCCTTGTCTGGCACGACCAGACGCTTGGCCATCTGGCTGTTCCTGCTGGTGACGCTGAAGTCGATCTTCCTGGGATCCTTTGTGATTCCGCCAGCCGACATTCCGGACGAATCAGGGCACTATGCCTACGTCAAGGACATTGCCCACGGCAACATCTTCCCCCTGCTGGGCCAAGCCACCATCCCCAACGACCTGTGGATGGATCCCGTCGACAAGCGACCCTCCCCGCTTCCCCGAACCAACTACATTGTTCAGCATCCCCCGCTGTACTACGCCATCGCCGCCATTCCCTACAAGATCGCCAGCCTGATCACGGACGACCGCTGGTACCACATCAGGGCGACCCGTCTGGTATCGGCTCTCTGCATGGGACTGCTGGTGATGGTGATATTCCGGACGCTGCTTGATTTGCGCATCGAACCTGCCAAGGCAGTGCTGCTGGCGATGTCGGTGGCGTTCATCCCGACCCTGACCAATCTGTCGGCAGGCATCACCAACGATGTCTTCCTGGCCTTGGTATCGGCGATGGCCACGCGTCACTTCATCCGGTACCTGCTGGATCACCGACTGCAAGATGCCTACCTGTGCGCCCTGTGGCTGACCGTGGCCGGCGCCACCAAGATGACCGCCTGGATCATGATCGCTGCCATGGTGGCGATTCTGTTGTTCGAACTCAGGTTGCCGTGGCGCCGGTGGCTCCTGCATGCACCCTTGATCAGTCTGGTATCGGTGCTGGCACCGCTGTGGTGGATGGGTCGCAATCTGTACCACTTCGGCAATCCGTTTTACATCGGGATCACCGATTCGGTGAAGGCGGCATTGCCACATCTGACCGTCGAGCAGTTCATACACGCGGACTCGTTCTTCTATCCCATGCTGGTGAGCTTCTACGGGCTGTTCGGCTTTTCCGGCTACTGCCAGACCCCAGAGCTGGCCCACCTCTGCATCGGCACGCGCCTGACGCACATCACCGACTACCCCTTCCTGTACTTCGCGCTGGTCATTCTGGTGCTGGCACTGGCCTTCCTGTGGCTCACCGTGGTCCACGGCAGGCAACTGGCGCAGCCCTCCGCACCTTTGCACCCTGCTGCCACTCTGCAGGAATGGATGACCAACCTGCTCTCGAACCGAGCACTCCGGGTGGTGCTGATCGTGTCAGCGGCCATCGCAGGCACTGCCGGCTACCTTTGGGTCTGGCCGCAGCTTCACCTGGAAGAAGGTCTCAGGGAAGAGCCTTTCATCAACGCCATCCTGCTGATTCCCCTGATCCTGGGGCCCACGGCGCTGGTGCTGGCGGTGCTGAGCCGGGAGCCCTCAGACCGCCTGGTCCACTACGGGCTGCTGGTGTTTGTCTTTTTCGGACTGATCTTTCTGACCCAGGTGTTCAAGGCGTACGTGCTGGTGGCCCAGATGCGCGGCATCCAAGGGCGCTACTTCTATCCCTACGTGCCGTTGTTGCTGGCCTCCTCGGCCCTGGTGCTGGAGAAACTGCGCGTACCGCCCCACGCCTATCTGTGGGCCGTACTGGGGCTGGCTGTCGCCGACATCTACACCTATGCCCAGAAGGTTATCCCCTTCCTTGAGACGGTGAAGGTATGAACGAATTTCGCCCGACGCCTCGCTCCATTGCAGCCATGGTGGCGCTCATGGCGGTCTTGCTGCTGTTCATGTTCTACCCCGTCATAGAACGGTATGAAAACGAGGATGTGCTGACCAAGGGCATTCCTTGGGCCGGTATGCGCCCTGCCGGCGAGATCACGCCAGATTTCCGGCTTCGCCAGAACCTGCGCACCGAGCACACCCAACTCGAACCACACGAACTGGACAACGTCTTCTGCATGGACGTGCTGTTTGCCACTTACGGCCGAAGGCGAAACGACGGTTTGATTCGACTGCGGGTCACCGCCGGCGATGCCACCAATGAGCAACTCGTTGACGTCAAGAATCTGATCGACAACTCATTGGAGCTCATTTGCTTTCCCGGGGTGACCTTTGCCCAGGTGTACCAGCGAGACGCCTGGATCGACATCGAAGGGGTCAGCGCCGCACCAGGCAAGTCCGTCACCGCAGTGCTCAGCAGTACCGCCGGCCTGCCCAGGGCCACCGTGAACGGCGCCGAGACAGACCTCACGCTGGTTTATGTCGCAAAAATCCGCAAAGACCCAGGGCTGTACAAGTTCAACTCCTTTGTCCTGATTGCCTTTGCCTCGCTCATCCTCACTTTGCTGATGGTGGCGGCGCAGCCAATGTTCAAAGGCCGCCCTGCGAACGCGGGATAATCGCAGGCTGCGCTCCTTCCGGGGCGACCACCCCTCATGCCCAAACACCCGGCAAAGCGGCCGGGAGCCCCTATGGATCCGCGCCCGACCTCTTCCAGCCACGCTCCCATGGTCCCGTCATCCGACGCGGTGCCTGCGCGAGAAGCTGTGCGCCTGCGCAAGCAGATTGCAGATCTGCAAATGGAACTGGAACAGGCACGCAAGGAGCTCGACGCCATCCGCCATTCCACCCTCTGGCGAGCCACCATCCTCATCCGCGGCCCCATCATGCTGGCTCTGCGCTTACGTCATGGCTGGCGCCTGCTGCCAGGTGAGGTCGCCCGTCGCGGGGGTTGGTACCCGCAGTTGTGCGAATGGTGGCGGGAGTTTCGTGCCTACGGTTGGTCCTACTTCAGCCGCATCAACACATACGAACTCAACCCTGGCCCGGGCTCTGGCGAGCACGACCGCAATGACTACGCCGCCTGGAAGCGCCGATTCGGCACCAGCCACCCAAGTGCGCTTCCCCAGACACCCGCTGAACAGCCCGATGTCCTGCTGTCCGTGGTTGTTCCGGTGTACCGGCCTCCGCTGGACCTGCTGCGACAGGCCATCGAATCTGTCCAGGCACAAACCTACCCGCACTGGGAGCTGTGCATTGCCGACGACGCTTCCCGGGACCCCGATCTGACTGACTACCTTCAGACATTGGCGGCACACCACCCCAATATCCGTGTCGCACTTCGGGAAAAGAATGGACACATCTCCGCCTGCACCAATTCGGCCTTGAGCCTGGCCAAGGGTGACTACATCGTCCTCCTCGATCAGGACGACCTGCTGCCCGCACACGCACTGGAGCGGGTAGCCCAGACCATTGCCCAGCACCCCGAAGCGGGGATCATCTTTTCGGACGAAGACCGTATCGATGAAACGGGCGCCAAGGCCCTGGGTGCCTATTTCAAGCCCGACTTCAATTACGACCTGTTCCTGGGTCACAACCTGATCAGCCACCTTGGTGTCTACCGGCGCAGTCTGATCGAGGAAATCGGCGGTTTCAAACTGGGTCTGGAAGGGTCCCAAGACTGGGACCTGGCACTGCGGGCACTGGAGCGGCTGCGGCCCGACCAGATCGTCCATATTCCTGAGGTGCTGTATCACTGGCGCGCCATTGAGGGCAGCACAGCGCTCGCGCAGTCGGAGAAGTCCTACACATCGACCGCGTCGCGTCAGGCCATCAAGGACCATCTGGCGCGGATGGGGGTTGACGGCGAGGTTCTGCCTTCGACCCACTTGCCGGCGTTCAACCGGGTGCGTTACGGCCTGTGGCCTGAGCAGCGCACGGCAAGCCTTGTGTTGACATTTGACTACCCTGCTGAACAACTGCGGCAAATCCTTGCTTGTCTGTATCAGGCCAAAGGTGAGCTGACCTGCGACGTCGTGGTGGCCACTTCGATGCCGATGGACCCTGGGGCCTTGGTGCCTCTTGAGTATCGGGACGAGCTGCGTGTTCAGGTTATGCACGTACCACGTGGAGCATCACTTGCACAGCGGCTGAATGCGGCGCTTGCGCTGGCCACGGGACATTTTGTGGGTATTCTGAACACACCCCTGACAGAGGTTTCCGAGGGCTGGCTGGAGGAACTGGCCAGAATTGCCGGGCAAGCTCGGGCGGGGTTCGTTGCGCCGAGGATCGTGGATGGCGCTGGCAATGACGACATCTTTGACCATGGCGGTATCCTGTTCACGGACGACATGCGTGCGGTACATGCCCACAAGGGCCTGTTCACCGACATGACGGGGTACGCGGGCAGAGGCGTCCTGCAGCAGTCGTTCATGGCTTTGTCGCCGGCCGTGCTGGTGGCCCGGCGCGAACTCCTGCAAGACACAAACCCGTTTACCGAAGCATTCGGCGGCCGGCTCGACCTCGTCGACAAGTGTCTGTCCTTCCACCAGAAAGGCCTTGCCAACATCTGGACGCCGGAAGTCGAGGTGCGCTTCAACGATCTGCGGTTCGCAGGTCGCGCCAATCTCCTGACGGAGCTGGGCCTGTTCGGCTCCCGACGCCAGGCATGGATCGCCAAATGGGGGCGACGGCCACATGACCCCGCCTACAACCCCAACCTCTCACCGGACGGGGACTTTGCGCTGAACTGGCGAAGCGCCTCATGAGCCTTGGTCACCCAGAGACTCCCATGAACAGGCGCCGGGTATGCGCGGTCGTGGTAACTTACCATCCAGACCTTGCAGTCACCATGGACCTGCTGCGTCAGCTCGACGACAGCGCCGGTGACTTCCTTGTCATCGACAACCATTCGTCCAACATCGCCGAGCTCAAGGCATCCGTCGACCCTCTGTCCAGCTGCCAGGGCTTGCTGGCACTGGGAGAGAACATCGGTCAAGCCGCTGCCCTCAACCGCGCACTGGACGAGGTCGCACGCCGTGGCTATGAGTTGGCCCTGCTCTTTGATCAGGACAGCAGCATCGGCGCCCATTTCGTGGAAAACCTCCTGACGGCCTGGGATGAGGCGCAGGCACTCACACCCGGACGTGTCGCAGCCGTGGGACCGCGACTGGTGGAACCCCATTCCGGGCGACGCATGCCTTTCCGTTCGTTCCGGAGCCTCCTTGAACGTCAGGAGAGCCCGGCCACCCCGGACGGCAAACTGATCCACACGGCTTTCCTGATCACATCCGGATCGCTGGTTTCCCTGCAAGCCCTGGCGTACATCGGCCCGATGCGCAGTGACTACTTCATCGACAACGTCGACCTGGAGTGGTGTTTTCGCGCCGTGTCCAAGGGATATGCCCTGTACGGTAGCGAACATGCCAGCCTGCTCCACCGCATAGGCGAAGATAGCGACAACCCTCTGGTCAAACGCGGCCTCATTGTTCAGCACAGTGCCCTGCGCTACTACTACTCGACACGCAACCGACGGCATCTGCACCGCCAGCCTTACGCACCGATGGTCTGGCGGATCAAGGACAACGTGCGTTGGGCGCTGAAGACCTTGTATCTGCTGCTCACTTCGGCCGAACGCCGCGCGTTCTGGTCCAGCCTGCGTCGCGCCTTGCGCGACGCCCGACATCTGCCATGAACAGCACATCCACCATCACGTCCGCAAGGCCCTGGGTCCTGGTGCTCCTGCCTGTCTACAACGGCTCAAGGTATCTCAGGCCGCAACTGGACTCCATCCTCGGCCAGAGCCATGAACGCCTCCTCATTGTCTGCAGGGACGATGGATCGAAGGACGAGTCACGCGCCATCGTGGCGGAGTACCAGGCGCGCGAACCGCAGCGCGTTCTTGTGGTCGATGACCAGCTGGGCAATCTGGGGGCCCGCGGCAGCTTTTCCCGGTTGATGGAAATCGCACTGGAAGTCAGCCAGCAAGACCCTTGCAATGGCACTCCCTGCTACTTTGCGCTGGCCGATCAGGACGACACCTGGCATCCACACAAACTTGAAAAGCTGCTTGAGGCCATGCGCCGCCTGGAGCAAGGCGATCCGTCGACACCGGCACTGGTCCACGGCGACCTGCGTGTGGTGGATCAGGACGGCCAGGAAATCGCCCCATCGATGGCCGCCTATCAGGGCCTTCGGCCGGACCGGGACAGCCTTGCGGCCCAACTGATCAGCAACACCGTCACCGGTTGCACGGCCATGATGAACCGGTCTCTGGTGGAACGATGCACACCGGTACCGGCCGAATCCATCATGCACGACTGGTGGATCTCCCTGGTGGCCAGTGCATTCGGACGAAGGCAGTATCTGCAAGAGGCGCTGGTGAACTATCGCCAGCACGGCAACAACACCATTGGCGCCAAGGCCTGGACGGAGCGCAACCGCTACCGGATGAAAGCCGGGCTCGCGGCCCTGCCGAAGAACATCTATCACGTACTGCGGGTGCTGGTGATCATCGCCATCAGAATGTGGGATGACGAACACAATGAGGCCTTCCAGGGCAACGCTCGCCAGGCGCGTGCGTTCTTGCGCCAGTTCGGCGACCAGCTGAGTATTCGGGACCGGTTCAAGACACGGATGGCTTGCTGGCTGTCGGTGCACTTTCCGCCACTTCAACGGGTGCTGTTCCGGTTGCTGCGCCAGCTATGAGCATCTGCCTATCCGTTGTCAGCCACGGGCAAGCGCATCTGAGCAACCTCTTGCTTGGCGATCTGACCGGCATCACCCGGCCGGACAGGCTGGTGCTGACCACCAACGTACCTGATGGCATGCCGCTGCAGAGCCATGGCCTGACGGTTCAGCACCTGGCCAACCCGTCGCCGCTGGGTTTTGGCGCCAACCACAACCAGGCGTTCAAGGTAGCTCGCGAAGAATTCTTCTGCGTGTGCAATCCCGACATTCGCCTGCCGGTCGATCCGTTCCCCGCCCTGCTGGAGGCCATGAACGACCCCAAGGTGGGGCTGGTGGCCCCACTCGTCGTGAGCCCGGCGGGGCAGCCCGAAGACAGTGCCAGGCGATTTCCGACACCGATCGGACTGCTGCGAAAAGCCATCGGGGGCGATGACGGGCGCTATCGAATTCCATTCGCCGAGGGTGCCTCGCCGGTGCCGGTGGACTGGGCCGCCGGCATGTTCCTGCTCTTCAGGGCCTCTGCATTTCGCAATGTGGGGGGCTTCGATGATAAATTCCATCTTTATTACGAAGATGTGGATATTTGCGCCCGGCTCTGGAAGGCCGGCTGGAAGGTGGTGGTCTCACCTCGCACATCGGTGGTGCATGCTGCCCAGCGAGCCAGTCGACATCAACCGCGCTATATGTCTTGGCACGCAGCCAGCATGACGCGATATTTCTTGAAGCACCTGGGACGTTTGCCGCCCTCCTGTCCCGACGCAGGATGAGCCTCCTTTTTCCTTTTCATTTTTCCGTAATCGTTCTTGCAGGCCAGCCTTGGCTAACCACAAAAACAGGAGTTCCTGATGATCCTCGTGACCGGAGCCGCCGGCTTCATTGGCGCCAACTTTGTGCTGGACTGGCTGGCCCAGTCCGATGAGCCCGTCATCAATCTGGACAAGCTGACCTACGCAGGCAACCTCCAGAGCCTGGCCAGCCTGCAGGGCGACGCCCGCCACATTTTCGTGCACGGCGATATCGGAGATCGTGCCCTGGTCGAACGCCTGCTGGCCGAGCACAAACCCCGCGCCATCGTCAACTTCGCGGCCGAAAGCCACGTGGACCGGTCCATCCATGGCCCGGAGGACTTCATCCAGACCAACGTGGTCGGCACTTTCCACCTGCTGGAATCGGTGCGCGCCCACTGGGGTGGACTGGATGAGGCTGCCAAGGCGTCTTTCCGCTTCCTGCATGTCTCCACCGATGAGGTGTATGGCACGCTCAAGCCCACTGACCCACCTTTCACAGAAGAGAACACCTACGAGCCCAACAGCCCGTATTCGGCCAGCAAGGCGGCCAGCGATCATCTGGTACGCGCGTACCACCACACCTACGGCCTGCCGGTGCTGACGACCAACTGCAGCAACAACTACGGCCCGTATCACTTCCCGGAAAAACTCATCCCGCTGATGATCGTCAACGCACTGGCTGGCAAGCCGCTGCCGGTGTACGGTGACGGCATGCAGATCCGCGACTGGCTGTTCGTCAAGGACCACTGCAGCGCCATTCGGCGTGTACTGGAAGCAGGTACCCCCGGCGAGACCTACAACGTGGGTGGCTGGAACGAGAAACCCAACATCGAGATCGTCAAGACCGTGTGTGCCCTGCTCGACGAGATGTCGCCGCGCGCCGATGGCAAGGGCTATGCCGAGCAGATCACCTACGTGACCGACCGCCCGGGCCACGACCGCCGCTACGCGATCGACGCCACCAAGATCCACCGCGAACTGGGCTGGAAGCCGGCCGAAACCTTCGAGACCGGCATCCGCAAGACCGTGCGCTGGTACCTGGACAACCAGGCTTGGGTACAGCAGGTGCAGAGCGGCGAGTACCGCCAGTGGATCGACAAGCAGTACGGAGCCAAGGCATGACGTTGCCCCGGATCCTGCTGACCGGCAAGAATGGCCAGGTCGGCTTTGAGTTACAGCGTGCGTTAGCGCCACTGGCTGAGATCGTTGCTGTGGACTCCTCTGATTGCGATCTTTCGGATCCCAACGCCATCAAAGTGATGATGCGCGACGTAAATCCTCAACTTGTGATTAACCCGGCTGCTTACACTGCTGTGGACAAGGCCGAGAGTGATCCAGACAAGGCTCGTGCTGTGAACACCGTCGCTGCCGGTGTTCTAGGTGAAGAGTCCGCACGGCTGGGCGCACCCGTCATTCACTATTCAACCGACTACGTCTATGACGGCAGCAAGGATGGTTTCTATGTAGAAACGGATGCGGTAGCACCCAAGTCTGTGTACGGACAGACCAAATTGGATGGTGATCGTGCTCTTCAAACGGCCACTCTCCAGCACGTGATACTTCGCACCAGCTGGGTGGTCGGAGCACATGGTGAAAACTTTGCCAAGACAATGCTTCGCCTCGCCAGCGAAAGAGATGAAATCAAGGTGGTGTCCGACCAGTTCGGCGCGCCCACGTCGGCCTCACTGATCGCCGACGTCACTGCCCACATCGCTAGACAACTGCTGCAGCGTAGCACAGACAGTTTTCCATTCGGAATCTACCACTTGGCTGCAGGGGGCGAGACTAGTTGGCACGATTACGCTCAATTCGTCATTCGTGAAGCCGTCGGCATGGGTAAGCCTTTGAAAACTAAACCAGAACGGGTGTTAGCTATTCCCGCATCATCCTACCCAACTCCGGCAAGGCGCCCACATAATTCCCGTCTGGACACACGCAAACTGTGCAACACGTTCGGTCTGCACATGCCCCATTGGCAGGATGGCGTGAAACACGTGCTACAGCAAATTCTTTGAATCTATTCTTTAAAAACATCATCATGGCACGCAAAGGCATCATCCTCGCCGGCGGATCCGGCACCCGGCTCTATCCTGTGACGCAGGCCGTGAGCAAGCAGCTCATGCCGGTCTACGACAAGCCGATGATCTACTACCCGCTGAGCACCCTGATGCTGGCCGGCATCCGTGACATCCTGGTGATTTCCACCCCCATGGATACGCCGCGCTTCAGCGACCTGCTGGGCGATGGCAGCCAGTGGGGCCTGAACATCCAGTACGCGGTTCAGCCCAGCCCAGACGGCCTGGCACAAGCCTTCATCATTGGCGAGGATTTCATCGGCAACGATCCGTCTTCCCTCGTGCTGGGCGACAACATTTTCTACGGGCACGACTTTGCCGAGTTGCTGCGTCGCGCCAACGAGCGTGACACTGGCGCCAGCGTGTTTGCCTATCACGTGCATGACCCTGAGCGTTACGGCGTGGCCGATTTCGATGCG
>Ga0114986_1000131_pt1 | contig 20151 bp, 11 predicted proteins | sample Shrwel1BS1Day17_FD_96988 | JGI IMG/M metagenome (GOLD analysis project Ga0114986, IMG submission 96988) | Subsurface microbial communities from deep shales in Ohio, USA - Utica-3 well 1 S-1-Day17 | ecosystem: Environmental > Aquatic > Deep subsurface > Shale gas/oil reservoir > Produced... | reverse complement strand
GGAAAGGGCGATGCGGGCAGGCGGGCGGATCATGGCGCTGGTCGGTGCTTCGTCGGGCGGGCAAGGGATGGTGCGGAGCCAGGGCCTGTGCAGCGGCATGGCTGAACCCCGCCTGTCCCCCATAGGAAAATCCGCAGCCTCCCGTCCAGTTCGCCGCTTGCGCGGCGCGGCGGATCGGGGCAACAGCGCGGCATGGAAAGCACACCCCCGATCAAGCCGACCCCGCAGTTCCTCGGCAAGGATACTCCGCTGCCGACCTCTCCCGAAGAGGCGGTGCTCGACTATGTCCCCAATCCGCGCCCGGGCCTCACCTATCTGGTGCGTTTCGTCTCGCCGGAGTTCACCTCGCTGTGCCCGGTGACCAACCAGCCGGACTTTGCGCATCTGGTCATCGACTACGTGCCGGGCGAGACCATCGTCGAGAGCAAGAGCCTCAAGCTGTTTCTGGGCTCGTTCCGCAACCACAACGGCTTCCACGAGGATGTGACCGTGGGGATCGGGGTGCGTCTGTTCGAGGAAATGCGCCCGCAATGGCTGCGCATCGGCGGCTACTGGTATCCGCGCGGCGGCATCCCGATTGACGTGTTCTGGCAGAGCGCCGCGCCGCCTGCGGACCTCTGGCTGCCCGATCAGGGCGTGGCATCCTACAGGGGCCGCGGGTGAGGCCCGCGTCAGGGCGCGCCAGACCCCTTCCAGACCCTGCCTTGACCCGGGCTAGACCCCGGTTACCCCCCATCCAGACCTGCCCTGCGCGATGTTCCACGTGGAACATCGCCATGGCGCAGCATCAGCGGCCGGGAACGCTCAGTTCGAGCTGGACGAATTTCGGCACCGACTTGTTGGCCTCGCGCCATTTGGCGAGCGGGAAGGCGCCAGCACCCAGTGCGGCAAGCGGGATGCCCGCCTCGGCCAGCGAATAGGGCGAGATGCGGTGCCGGGTCATGAACCCGCCGCTGCCGTCGCTGATCAGCGGCGTTTCGAACTTCAGGCCCTGGCTGTTCTCCGAGGCGTTGACCACCTTGCTGACCACAAGCTGGCCGTGGCCCAGATCGAGCACCACGTCGGTCCCCACCGGCACCCCGGCAAGACCGGTGATCCGGGCACCGGTCTTCGACAGATTGCGCAGGATCACGTCATAATAGTGATCCTCGTGGATCAGGCCGACCTTGCGGAAGATGGTGATGCGTTCGGCACGGTGGCGCGGCGGGCCGCTGGGGCGGAACTTGGCCGAGCCTTCGCGGAACACTTCGAGCACCTGATCCTGCGTGATCGGGCGGGAGAAGATATACCCCTGCACCAGATCGGCCCCGCGCTCGCGCACAAGGTCAAGCTCGTCCATCGCCTCGACCCCTTCGGCGACGGTCTCCATGCCCAGCGCTCTGGCCAGCGCGACGATCGCGGCGATGATCGCCGGGTTGATGTCCCCGTTCTCGGTGCAGCCGCGCACGAAGCTCTGGTCGATCTTGATCTTGTCGAAATGCCCGTGCTTCAGGTAGCCGAGCGAGGAATAGCCCGTCCCGAAATCGTCCAGCGCCAGGCGCACGCCCAGCTTCTTGAGATCGCGGAAGATGGCATCGACCGTCTCCAGATCGCCGACGAACACGCTCTCGGTGATTTCCAGTTCGAGCCTGCCCGGCGCAAGCCCCGAAGCCTGTAACGCCGCCGCGACCGCCTTGCGATAGCCGGGGCGGATGAACTGCTTGGCCGACACATTGACCGCCACCCGGATCGTCTCGGGCCAGGCGAGCGCGTCCATGCAGGCCTGCTTCAGCGCCATCTCGCCGATGCGGATGATCAGATCATCGTTCTCGGCCACCGGAATGAACTGGGCGGGGCTGATGTCGCCTTCTTCCTCGTCATGCCAGCGCAGCAGCGCCTCGAAGCACTTCACTTCGTTGGTGACGGGATCGACCAGCGGCTGGTAGGCGAGCTTCAATTCGTCATTGTCGACCGCATCGCGCAAGCGATCGCCCAGCAGCGCGGACTTCGACGCCGCATCGCGCAACTGGCTGGTGAAGAAGCAGAAGGTGCCCGAGCGGGTCTCCTTCGCGCGGTACAGCGCCATGTCCGCGGCACTGGTGAGCTCGTCGGCCTCAAGCCCGTCATAGGGGGCCACCGCAATCCCGACCGAAGTGCCGATGATCGCCCGGCGACCGTTGATATGGTAAGGCTGGGAGACCGACTGCACGATGCGGTTGGCCAATTCGCCCAGCGTGCCGCGGTCGTCCATGTCGGGCAGCAGCACCTGGAACTCGTCCCCGCCAAGCCGCCCGACCTCGCCGTGGTTGCCGACAATCGAGGTCAGACGCTGGGCAACCTGCTTGAGAAGCTCGTCGCCCGCCGGGTGGCCCATTGTGTCGTTGACCTGCTTGAAGCGGTCAAGATCGAGCATCATCAGCGCGCAGGACCGCCGGCTGATGCGGAACGCCGAGAGCATCGCCGAAAGCCGCTCGCCCAGCTTGCGGCGGTTGGCAAGGCCGGTCAGCTCGTCAACCTGCGAGGCGCGCGCGACCTGGGTCTCGTAGGCATATTGCGCCGAGATATCGACCGCGCTGCCGCGATAGCCCTGGAATTCGCCTTTCGCATCCAGCAGCGGCCGACCGTTCAAGCGCCACCACCGCTTGTTGCCGCGCGAATCGGGCACGGCGACGATCTGTTCGTCGAGCCTTGATCGCGCCTTGATCTTGAAGGCGAGGCTGCGCTGGGTGGGGCCGCCGGCCTCCTCGTCGATGTCGCCGAAAACGTTGGTGAGCGGCTTTCCGATCAGCGTATCGCTACCCGATCCCAGATCGGCAAGCGCGCGCTGCGAAAGGAAGCTGAGGTTGCCGTTGGCATCCGTCGCCCAGAACATGCCGATACCGAGTTCCTCGACTTCACCGAGCACCACGGCGCGATCGGGCGTGCGCTCGGGAGCGGGTCCGCGCTCGGTTCCGCGCCTGGCGGCCTCGTCTCCTCTGGTATCGCGCGAAGTCCTGCGGAAGCCTAGCGGCATATTGTGTCCTTGTTCCGGCGTGCGGATGGCAGCCCGCCTGCTGTCGGCGATTAACCCTGCGATCTTGAAAAAACGTTACGTTGCTGACCCGCGGGTATCGGCGGCAGGCAGAGGCACCCGCGCGGCGAACGGCTTGGAACCCTTTTCCGGCAATCGCGTTATCGCTGTGTGCATGCTGCGTGGCATTTTGTTGCACATGCTGGCTGCACGAGGAAATTTTGCTGCATCACCGCCGGCGTTCGGGATCGCGCCCCAGCTAGTCTTGCGATCGCTCAGCGGTCGCGGTTTTTGCGAATACGGGGGGACGAGGTCATTTCTGTCGACACTCTGCTGGCAAGCGTGCCCGAAGCGCTGACCAACCCTGTGCGCACCCGCGCCGATTGGGAGGCGATGCGCGCCGCCGCGCTCGCTGATCCCGGTAGCTTCCACGGCGCGATAGCCGCGCGCAACATGCACTGGTTCGTCCCCGATATCGGTCCAGCCGGCGCGTGGCTGGCGAAGGGGGCTGACGGTCGCTGGCAGGGCTGGGACGCGGTAACGGCTGCACCGGTAACGCCTGCGCTCCCTGCCACCTTCACGCCCTGGCACACAGGTTTCGACGGTTCCACCCCGCCGCACTGGCGCTGGTTTGTGGGCGGGCGCACCAATGCCGCCTTCTCGGAACTGGACCGCCATGTGCTGGCCGGACACGGCGATGAAGCCGCGCTGATCTTCGAAGGCGACCGCTGGGACATGTCGGCGGGCGGGGGCAAGGGCGCGCCGCTCGATTGCTTCACGGTGACCCGCAAGCAATTGCTGCTGGAGGTCGCCAAGTGCGCGGTGGCGCTGGAGGCGCTGGGCCTGAAGCCGGGCGACCGCATGGCCTTGAACATGCCGAGCATCGTGCCGCAGATCTACTGGACCGAAGCCGCCAAGCGCATGGGCGTGGTCTACACGGCGGTGTTCGGCGGGTTCTCGGACAAAACTCTGTCCGACCGCATTGCCGATACCGGCGCGCGGGCGATCGTCACTTCTGACGGCTCCTATCGCAACGCGCAGGTCGCCGCGTTCAAGAACGCCTATACCGACCCCGCGCTCGACAATTTCGTGCCGGTGACGACCGCGCTCGAAATCCTCGGCGGGCTCGATTTGGAACTGCCCGAGGGCGGGCACGAAACGATCCTCGACACGGTGCGCGAGGCACTTGACGGCGAGATCACGGTTGACCGCTCCGACGTGATGCGCGGTGTGGGCCGGGCGCTGATCAACCTCGGCAGCGAAGGGCGGATTACCAGCGCTGATGCAGCGCGGGTGCGGATTGCGATCGCTTCGAGCCTAGTTACCCTGCCGCCGCGCGTCGAGGCGGTGATCGTGTGCCGCCACACTCACCAGCCCGACATGATCTGGCGCGAGGAGCGCGACCGGTGGAGCCACGAACTGACCGATGCGGCGTTGGTTACGGTGCTGGAAAAGGCGCGGGGTGCCGGCTTTGCTGTGACCAGCGAGGCTGACCTTTTGGCGCTGCCGGATGCCGATTTCGTCCGCGCGATCTGGGCCTCGTCCAAGCCGATGCCGGTCGATGCCGACTATCCGATGTTCTTCATCTACACTTCGGGTTCGACCGGAAAGCCCAAGGGGATCGTCCACAGCCACGGCTATGCGGCGGGTGTTGCCGAGACAATGGCGGCGAGCTTCGACGCTCGCCCGGGCGACACGCTGTTCGTGGTCGCCGATCCGGGCTGGATCACGGGGCAGAGCTATCTGATCTGCGCGCCGCTGATGACGCGGGTGACGAGCCTCGTCTCGGAAGGCTCGCCGGTGTTCCCGCATGCGGGCCGCTTCGCCTCGATGATCGAGCGGCACAATGTCCGCATCTTCAAGGCGGGGGTGACGTTCCTAAAATCGATCATGTCGGACCCTGCAAACCTCGCCGAGCTTGAACGTTACGACATGAGCGGGCTGCGCGTGGCTACCTTCTGCGCCGAACCCGTCAGCCCCTCCGTGCAGGCCTTCGGGATGGAGCATGTCACCCCGCGCTACATCAATTCCTACTGGGCGACCGAGCACGGCGGGATCGCGTGGACGCATATGTTCGGGAACGACGATTTTCCGCTGCGCCCCGATGCCCACGCCTATCCGCTGCCGTGGATCGTCGGCGATGTCTGGGTCGAGGACGAGGGCGGCACGCCTGCTGCGGTGCCCTTCACCCGCTCCGATGAGAGCGGCGTGTCGTGGCGCAAGGCCGAGGTGGGCGAGAAGGGCGAAATCGTCATCGCCGCGCCTTACCCCTATCTGGCGCGCACCATCTGGGGCGATATCGCGGGCTTCAAGGTCGAAGATGGCCGCGTCGATCCCGCATGGCGCGGCGATGCCAAGCGCTGGGAAGAAGGCTACTGGCGCCGCTGGAAGGGTGCGTGGGCCTATACGCAGGGCGATTTCGCCATTGCCCATGCCGATGGCTCCTTCTCGCTCCATGGGCGTTCGGACGATGTGATCAACGTCTCGGGCCACCGCATGGGCACCGAGGAGATCGAAGGCGCGGTGCTGCGCGACAAGACGCTCACCGCCGATAGCCCGGTGGGCAATGTGCTGGTGGTCGGCGCACCGCACCGCGAGAAGGGCCTGACCCCTCTCGCCTTCGTGGTGCCGGTCGCAGGCCGCAAACTGACCCACGAGGACAAGCGCCGGCTGTTCGATCTGGTGCGGACGGAAAAGGGCGCGGTTGCGGTGCCGGCGGACTTCATCGAGGTCAGCCAGTTCCCCGAAACCCGCTCGGGCAAATACATGCGCCGCATGGTGCGCGCGCTGGTGGTGGGTGAGGACGTGGGCGATGTCACGACGCTCAGGAACCCCGAGGCGCTGGACGAGCTGCGCAAGGTCATCGCCGACTGGCAGCGCAAGCAGCGCATGAGCGACGAACAGGCGCTGTTCGATCGCCACCGCTATTTCCTCGTCCAGTACAACACGGTTGCGCCGGGCAAGCAGGTGGCGACGGTCACCGTCACCAATCCGCCCGTCAACGCGCTCAACGAACGCGCGATTGACGAGCTGGTGCTCGTCACATCAACGCTGGCGCGGGACGAGAATGTGGTCGCGGTGGTGTTCACCGGCGAGGGCACTTCGTCCTTCGTCGCGGGGGCGGACATTCGCCAGATGCTCGAGGAGATCCACACGGTCGATGAAGCGATGGTGCTGCCCAACAACGCGCACCTCGCCTTCCGCACGATCGAGAGCATGGGTAAGCCCTGCGTCGCGGCGGTGCAGGGCGTGGCGCTGGGCGGCGGTATGGAGTTCGCGCTCGCCTGCCACTACCGCATCGCCGAGCCGACCGCGCGTTTCGGCCAGCCCGAAATCCGGCTGCGGTTGCTCCCCGGCTATGGCGGCACCCAGCGCCTGCCGCGTCTGCTGCTCGACCGGCGCGGGGCCGAGGGCGTGCGCGATGCGCTCGACCTGATCCTCGGCGGGCGCAGCATCACCGCGGAAGCTGCGGCCGATATCGGTGTGGTCGACGAGTTGGTGGTCGGCGCGGAAGATGCGCTTTCGGCGGCCCATGCGGCGGTGCGCGATTTTGTGAAGCACGGCGCGCACTCCTCCCTCGGCCAAGCCTTTGCCGAACGGCAGGCGGCGGCGGCGCGTTGGGAGCTGGCGTCGGACGTCAGCCTCGACGCTGTGCTTCAGGACGACTTCCTCCAGCGCATCCTGCGCCAGCTCGACTGGGCCGGGCGCGGACAGGCGGGGGCACGCGCGCTCGAAGCCGTGCGAGTGGGGCTTGAACAGGGCATCACCCAAGGCACGGCCCGCGAGGCAAAGCTCTTTGCCGAGGCCATCGTCGATCCCGAAGGCGGCAAGACCGGGATCAAACAATTCATCGACAAGGTTGCGCCCCCGCTCCCGGTGCGGCGCGACGGGGTGTGGATTGATGCCGAGCACGAAATGCGTGCGCAAGTCTTGGAAGCGGCAGGCGAGCTGCTTCCCGTAGGAGCGCCGTTCTATCCCGGCGTGACCCCGATCCCGCGTCACCAATATGCCTTCGGCATCGCCCGCGATCCCGACACGGGACAGCCCCGCTTCGGCCCGCCTGCGAGCCACGAGAAGGAGCTGATCGTCAAGACGCCCGAGCCCGCGCCCAACGAGGCGCTGCTCTACATGCTGACGAGCGAGGTCAACTTCAACGACATCTGGGCGCTGACCGGCATCCCTGTCTCGCCCTTCGACGCGCATGAGGAAGACGTGCAGATCACCGGATCGGGCGGGATCGCGCTGGTGGCTGCGCTCGGCAGCGAGACGCGGGCGCAGGGGCGGATCAAGGTCGGCGATCTGGTGACGGTCTATTCTGGGACCAATGATCTGCTCTCGCCGCTGGTCGGCAATGATCCGATGTATGCGGATTTCAGCATTCAGGGCTACGAGACCGAGACGGGGAGCCACGCGCAGTTCCTCACCGTGCAGGCGCCGCAGATGCACAAGGTGCCGCCTGACCTCACGCTGGAGCAGGCGGGGAGCTATGTGCTTAACCTCGGCACGATCGCGCGCTGCCTGTTCACCACCTTGCAGATCGCGCCGGGACGGACGCTGTTCGTCGAGGGCGCGGCGACGGGGACGGGGCTCGATGCCCTGCGAAGCTCGGTGCGCACCGGATTGCAGGTGACGGGGCTCGTTTCCTCGGAGGAGCGCGCGAAGTTCATCACGCAGGTGCAGGGCGCCGTGGGCGCGATCAACCGCAAGGATGCGGCGCTGGCCGACCTCTACACCGTGGTGCCCGAAGACAAGGCCGAGGCGATCCAGTGGGAAGCCGCCGGCGCACCGCTGGTCGAGGCCTACAAGGCGCTCAACGGCGGCAAGCTCGCCGATTATGTCGTCAGCCACGCGGGCGAGACCGCCTTCCCGCGCTCGTTCCAGCTGCTGGCAGAAGGCGGCACGCTCGCCTTCTATGGCGCCTCGTCCGGCTACCACTTCAGCTTCATGGGCAAGCCGGGCACAGCGAGCCCCGAAGAAATGCTCCGGCGCGCGGCGCTGCGGGGCGGCGAAGCGGTGCTGATCTTCTACGGGCCGGGGTCGAGCGAATTGCTCGACGAAACCGGGCTCGAAATGATCGAAGCCGCGCGGCGCTTCAACGCCAAGTCCGTGATCGCCACCACCACCGACGGCCAGCGCGAGTTCCTGCAATCGCTGGGGCTGGAGGACGCGATCGAGGGCATCGTCTCCCTCGAATCCATCCGCCGCCGCGAGGGGGCGAATTTCCACTGGCCCGACACCATGCCGCGCCTGCCCGATGCCAAGGCCGATATCGAGGTCTTCAAGGCGGCGGTGCGCGACTATCAGGACCGGGTGATGAAGCCCTTCGGATCGGCGGTGGGCAAGATCCTGCGCTCGCCCGACAATCCGCGCGGCAGTCCAGATCTGGTGTTCGAGCGCGCGGGGCAGGATACGCTCGGCATCTCGACCTCGCTGGTCAAGCCCTTCACCGGGCGGGTGATCTTCGCCGAAGATCTGACCGGGTGCCGCTTCACCTTCTACGCGCCCCAAGTGTGGACCCGCCAGCGCCGCATCTTCATGCCCACCGCGCAGATCTTCGGCACGCACCTGTGCAACGCCTACGAAGTCGCGCGGATGAACGACATGATCGCGGCGGGCCTGCTCGAAGTGACCGAGCCCGAGGTGGTGCCGTGGGACGGTCTGCCGGAGGCCCACCAAGCGATGTGGGACAACCGCCACACCGGATCGACCTATGTGGTCAATCACGCGCTGCCCGAAATGGGCCTCAGAAGCCGTGATGCGCTGCTCGAAGCGTGGGCGGCTGCTGCGGCGACGCAGGCAGGCGGGGAACCGGACGGCTAATCCGTGCGTTGCCTGCATTGAAACGTTCTTCCTTCTCCTCCCCAGAGATTGAACGAAATGAAAAGCGAAGTGCCGCTTCGCGGTAATTCTGTGAGGAGAGAGTCATGGCCAAGTTGAAAGCCGTTGCCGCTGCGCCTGCTCTGCAAGGCGATATCCCGGGCCGCCTCGCGGGCAAGATTGCCGTCGTCACCGGCGCGGCGGGGAACCTCGGCGGGCATATCGTCACGCATTACCTCGCAGAAGGCGCAACCGTGGTGATGACGGGCCGCACGCCCGACCGCACCAAGGCCGCCGCCGAGGCGCTGCTCAAGGCGACCGGCGCAGACCCGGCGCGGCTCGCGACCGTGGCGCTCGACGGGGGCGACATCGCCTCGGTCCGTGCGGCGATTGCGGAGGTGGTGAAGCAGTTCGGGCGGATCGACATTCTCGTCAATAACGCGGGGAGCGCCGGGCCCAAGCAGCCGATCGAGAACCTGCCCCTGTCGGCGGAGGAACTGGCCGCGCTCCAGAAGACCGGCAGCACCGACAGCGAGACCGTGGGCGATGCGATGCGCAACATCTTCGGCGTCGCGTGGAACGTCGCGCGGGTCGCGGCCGAGCACATCCCCGAAGGCGGCTCGATCATCAACGTTTCGACCATCTTCAGTCGCACGCCCTACTATGCGCGCGCAGCCTATGTCGTCCCCAAGGCGGCGATGAATGCGTGGAGCCGCGAACTCAGCCTAGAGCTTGGCCCCAAGGGCATCCGCGTCAACCTCGTCTACCCCGGCCCGATCGAGAGCGAGCGGATCCGGAATGTCTTTGCCGCGATGGACACCGCGCGCGGCGATGCGGCGGGAACGACCGCCAACCAGTTCTTCGACATGATGAGCCTTGAGCGGGCAACGGGCGGCAACGACAAGGCCAAGACTTTCCCCACGCCGACCGACATCGCAACCACCTGCGTCTTCCTCGGTAGCGACGAAAGCGCGGCTTACAACGGCCACGATTTCGAGGTCACCCACGGCATGTCCGTGCGCAAGGAGCAGCGCTCGACCTACCTCGCGCGGCCCACCATGCGCTCGATGGACGGCACCGGCCTCGCCGTGCTGATCGCGGCGGGGGACGACTGGGAAGAGGCGCTGGAAATCGCTCAGGTGCAGCTGGCCTGCGGGGCCGAGGTCGTGCTCGGTCTGCCGCGCGCAGCCGACGTTGCCATCGCCGAAAAGCGGTGCGCGGCGCTGGGGCTGGGCGACAAGCTCGCCATAATCCGCTTCAGTCGCAAGGACCCGGCGGGGATGGAAGCCGCGCTGGAGGAATACACCGCCAAGGGCACCCCAGTCAGCGGCGCGCTGTTCCTGCCGGCACTGGGCGCGGGCGAGTTGTCGGGAGCGATCACCGCGGCCGATGATGGCGTCGTAGAGGCGCTGATGGATGCCGAACTCGCGGGCAACATGGCGCTCGCGCGGACCATGAGCCGATACTGGAAGCGGCACGACAACCTGCTCCAGCCGCCGCGCTTCGTCTTCGTCAGCCACGCGAGTGACGGGAAGGGCGACATCTACGGCCATATCCTGCGCGCCGCGACCGAACAGCTGATCCGCATCTGGCGCGACGAAAGCGAGATCGACACCGCCCATGGCCGCCGCCGTCAGGCCGAGTGGGGCAACCAGATCGTGCGCTTCACCAACACCGAGGCCGAGAATATCCGCTTCACCGCAGGCCACGCCGCGCGCATTCTGCTCAAGGAAAGCAAGCTCGGCGAGATCACGCTCTATGTCCCGGCGAACATCGGCGAGGCGACCGGGGCGCGCAAAGCCATGCCGGGCTTCTCCGAGAACATCACCGGGTTGCATCTCGGCAAGGTCGCGCTCATCACCGGCGGTTCGGCCGGGATCGGCGGGCAGGTCGCGCGCCTGCTGGCACTCGCTGGCGGGAAGGTGATGATGGTCGCCCGGCGCGAAAGCGAACTCGCGGTCGCGCGGGCCAAAATCGTCAGCGAGCTGGAGGACATCGGTTTCGCCGGGGTCGAGCGCCGGGTGCAGACCCTCGCCAATGTCGATGTCAGCAATTTCGAGAGCCTCAAGGGCGCGGTCGATGCGACTCTGAAGGCCTTCGGGCGGATCGACTACCTCATCAACAACGCGGGCGTTGCGGGCGCTGAGGACATGGTCGTCGACATGGGGGTCGATGCGTGGAACTACACGCTCGATGCGAACCTCGTGTCGAACTACTTCCTGATGCACCACGTCGCGCCGCTGATGAAGGCGCAAGGCTCGGGCTACATCCTCAATGTTTCGAGCTACTTCGGGGGCGAGAAGTACCTCGCAGTCGCCTATCCCAACCGCGCGGATTATGCCGTTTCGAAGGCGGGCCAGCGCGCGATGGTGGAATCGATGGCGCGCTATCTCGGGCCGGAAGTGCAGTTCAACGCGATTGCACCCGGTCCGGTCGATGGTGACCGCCTCTCGGGCACCGGCGGCAAGCCCGGTCTGTTCGAGCGGCGCGGGAAGCTGATCCTTGAAAACAAGCGGTTGAACGCCGTCCACGCCGCGGCGATCAAGGCGATCCGGCGCGGGGTGCGGGTCGAGGCGGTGCTGGCGCGGCTTGCCCGCAACGATACCGTCAAGATGAGCCATGACACCAACAACCCGCGCGAGCTGCGCGAACTCGCGCTGGCCTGCGCGCGCGAAGGTGACGGCACCTGTACCTGGGACCAGTACCTGCTGACCCCCACCATCGCCGCCGCACTGATCGGGCGGCTGCGGCAGGCGGGCCTATTCCTCGACGCGCCGGAGTGGAACGACCGTCCGGCCACGCCCGAAGCGGACGGCGACTGGCTGATGCGCGTGCCGCCGGAAGATGCGCCCTATCTGCCCGCCGACAAGATCGCGGTGGAAGCCAAGAAGGTGGGCACCGGCGTGCTCTCGAAGCTCTATCTTGGCAAGATGCCGACCGAGCATGACGTGGCGCAGGCGACGGTGTTCTTCCTCGCCGACCGTGCGGTTTCGGGCGAGACCTTCATGCCCTCGGGTGGCCTCAGCGTCGAACGCTCCACCACCGAGCGCGAGCTGTTCGGTAGCCCCAAGCAGGAACGCCTCGACCAGATGCGTGGCAAGACTGTGTGGATCATCGGCGAACACTTGGCCGATTATCTCGCCGAAACCGCCCGTGCTTTCATCGAGGATTGCCATGCCGCCAACGTGGTGGTCATCACCCGCACCGCCGAAGCCTTCGAGGCGATCAAGGCCCAGCTCGAGCCCGAGACCGCCGAGGCGCTGACCTCGCTGGTCAAGACCACCGACATCGAAGCCGCAATGGACGAGGCGCTGCTGGCATGGGGCCGCCCGACCACGATCCTCTCGACGCCCATGTCGGCGCTGCCGGGCAAGCTGTTCGCCACTGACGATCCGCTCACCCCGGAAGAGTTCCGCACCGTGGTGGCCGACAACCTTACCCACCACTTCCGCGTCTCGCGCCGGGCGTCGCTCTATGACGATTGCCAGCTGGTGCTGACTTCGCCGGACGTGCCGATGGGCGACAAGTCCCCGGCCTTTGCGCTGGCGAACTTCATCAAGACCACGCTCCACGCCTTTACCGCGACGCTCGCTGTGGAGAACGAGCGGCTGGTGCATGATGTGCCGGTCAACCAGATCAACCTCACCCGCCGGGTGCAGTCGGAAGAACCGCGCGATCTCGACGAACATCTCGAAGAGGTGCGCCGCTTCGCCCGTGCGGTGCTGCTGGTCGGCGCGCCGCTGCCCGATGCCGAGGACTCGCGCTACAGGGCGCGGATCTATCGCGGCATGTCGATGACGGTGTGATACAAGCGCACCCGTGATCCAGTACCTGCCCTTCGAAAAGCCGATCGAGGCGCTCGACAGGCATGTGGCGGAGCTTTCCGCTCTGCCCGAAGGGCTGGCCGAGGCGCGGATGCTACGCGAGCGGGCGGACAAGCTGCTTGCCGATACCTACGCGCGCCTCTCTCCGTGGGAGCGCACGCTGGTTGCCCGTCACCCGCAGCGCCCGCGTTTCGAGAAGCTGGTGGCGGGGCTGTTCACCGACTTCCTGCCGATCGCGGGCGACCGCACCTTCGGCGATGATCAGGCGATCATCGGCGGCTTTGCGCGTTTTGTAGGGCGCAAGGTGGTGGTGATCGGCCATGTTAAGGGCGAGGACACGCCGGGCCGCCTCCGCCACAATTTCGGCATGGCGCGGCCCGAAGGCTGCCGCAAGGCGATCCGGTTGATGGAGCTGGCCGACCGCTTCGGTCTGCCCGTGGTGACGCTGGTCGATACGCCGGGTGCCTTCCCGGGTGTCGATGCCGAGGCGCGCGGTCAGGCCGAGGCGATCGCCCGCTCGACCGAGGCGTGTCTGGCGCTCGGCGTGCCGCTGGTCGCCGTGATCATCGGCGAGGGCGGATCGGGCGGGGCGGTGGCTCTCGCAGCCGCCAACCGCGTGCTGATGTTCGAACATGCCGTCTATTCGGTGATCAGCCCGGAAGGCTGCGCCTCGATCCTGTGGCGCAGCGCCGGACAGGCCGCGACCGCAGCCGAAGCCATGCGGGTGACGGCGGGGGACCTCCTCAAGCTCGGCGTGATCCACCGCATCGTCTACGAGCCGCGCGGCGGCGCGCACCGCGATCACGCCGAGACGGTGAAGCGCCTCGCGCTGGCACTGCGCGCGGAGCTGGACGCACTGGCCGCGCTCACACCAGAAGAACTGCGCAGCGAGCGCGAGGAGTTTTTCCTCAAGCTGGGATGAAGGCGATAGTGGGAACGGTGCCGGCTGCAGGGATCGAACCCGCGACCCCCTGATTACAAATCAGGTGCTCTACCATCTGAGCTAAGCCGGCCTTCCGTGGCTGCGGCCCTAACCGCATTCCGGCCCGCCCTCAAGAGGGCAGGTCGGTGCAGGAAACCGCTCTAGTAGTTCCACTGCGCCTGAATGCGCAGGATCTGGCCCTCTGCCTGACCGAAGCGACGCTCGTCGGCTTCCTTGCGCTTGGCAAAGCCGTAGGTGGTGGTGATTTCCAGCGCCGGATCGAGCTGGAATTCGAAGCCCAGTTCCAGCTCCTCCGTCTCCAGACGCGCCGCGTTGATCGCGGTCTTCAGACCCCCGCGGTAATATTGCCAGCGGGCGAAGGGATAGAAGGGGCCGATCGGCGATTCGTCGATCTTGCCCATCACCTGCACATAGCCGCCATCGAGCGGGCGTTCCTCGATCCGGCCCGACGCCGGCACGAATTCGGGGCCGGTGCCCCAGTTCCATTCCGCCTGCACGCCGATCGGGTTGGGATAGAGCACTGCGTGGATGCCGACGCGTTCGTCCTTGTAGGACAACGTGCTCAGGCCCCCGGTGCGCACTTCGGGGCGCACGCGGTTGCGCATCACCTGCCCGCCGATTTCGAACACCTGTCCGTCCAGACCCCAGCCCATCGAGCTCGAAGGGCCAGGTGGCAAGGCCGACCAGCATCACGCCGTCATTGCCCTCGGTGCGGTTGAGGCCCTGTCCGTTGAAGGCACCAAAGCCGAAGGCGCCGTAATTGCCGAAAAGCTTCTGCCCGTCGGCGGTCAGGCGGTCCCAGATCGCCTGCACCTTGGGCGGCGTGTAATAGGCGACCACGCCGAGATCGCGCTCGCCCGGCGCGGCGGAGTTGATCGCATCGGTACGGTCAAGCGCGAGGCGGTTGGACGAGGACTGCATGTTCTCCCAGCCGTAAGGCACCTTCGACTGGCCGAGGCGGATGCGGAACGACTTGTCGTCAAACGGGAAAACGTCGGCATACATGTCGCGCAGCGAGACCGAATTCTCGCGCCGCTCGCCGACCGACTGGTTGGAGACGGCAGCCGCGAAATCGGGCTGGAAATACAGCGAGACGTGATCGTTGAGGTCGCCCTGAAGGATCAGACGCATCCGGCGGAAGCTGTAATTGTTGTCACCGCGCACATCGCCGTCGTGCATGGTGCGCAGGCGCGATACGCCCGCGGGCGCATCGGCCGGCCCGTCGACGATCTGGTTGAAGCGCATCTGGGTGTAGCCGCGCAGACGCAGCTTTTCGTACCATGCCTTGCCCTTGGGCTTGGGCACGCTGGCGGCGGCAAGGCGCGGATCGCCCGCAGGGGCTGCGGGAGCCGAGGTGGCCGCCGGCGGAGGTGCGGACTGGGCAAGGGTCGTAGCCGGAGCAGGAGCCTGTGCGGCTGTGGTCACCGGCGCGGGGGCGGGCTGGGCCTGCGCGGCCTGAAGCGCCGTGACCATCGCCTTCAGCTCGTCAATCTGGCGCTGGAGATCGGCAATCGTGCGCGACTCGTCCGCGGCAACAGGCGCGGCGGGAGCGGTCTGGGCCCACGCGGCGGGCGTCATGCCGAGCCCGGCAACCAGAGCGAGAGCGATGGCGGTAGTGGAGCATCGCCCCGAAACGAAGGACATGATCGTGCCTTTGCAAAAAGGATCGCCTCCGGGGCGACCGGCACGGCGCGTCTATGGCGATTAAATGTCACTTCGGTGACAAATATGACCGGAATTTATGCACAGCGTGACAAGGCACGGCCGCGGACGGCCCCCGCCCGTCGCCATTTCAATGCGCTAGAGCGCGCCGAAGGTCCATCCTTCCGTGCGCGCGATCGCAGGGGTGAGCGCGGAAGGGTGCCACAAATCGGCTGTGGCGTGCACGCGGCGCAGCCATGCCGCGGTCAGCAATGCATCGGCGGAGTGATCGTCGATGCCGCCCGTGCCCTTCACCGGCGGCGAGCCGAGCGCATCGAGCGCGTCGGCGAGCGCCTGGTAGGTGCGAATCTTGGTCGCCGTTCCGATCACCCCGCCGAGTCGCGCCGCCATCGAGGTGTAGATTTCGGTCACGACCGATCCTTCGCCGGGCAGCGGGTCGATGGGCCAGACCGGCAGGCGCGGGCCAAGCCGGTGCAGCATCCGCATCCCCGTGAGGCTCGACTTGCCGACCTGCGCTGCGCCTACGAGGTTGAAATTGCTCACCGGCCGCACGCCCTGCGCACGCTGCGCGGCCTCGGCTATGCGGAAGCGGCCTTCACGGGTGGCTGCGCCGGGGAGCAGGAAGCGATCACCCTCGGCTCCTGCGCCGTGGCGGAAATAGCGCGCGACCTCGGGGTGGGCGAGGAAGCTGCCCGCTTCAAGGTTGGGATCGGCTTCGCACAAGGCATCGACCAGCGCCCACAGCGCGCGCGCATCGGCGGGTGACGCGTCCCACCCGGGGAAGAACGCACCTGCATCGGCGTGGGGCAGGGAGATGCCGAGATCGAGCCCGACCAGCGTCGGCACCTTCAGCGCCATGAGCAGCGCCAGCACCTCGGCGCGCGCCCAGCCTTTGGGATCGGGCGGGGCGAGCAACACTGGCGCGCCGCCCCCGGCTTGCGCCAGCGCGACCGCAATGCCTTTTTGCCGCGGGCCCTTGGCGCCCGACCAGTCGACCGCGAGAAACTGCGCGAAGCGGGTCATCCCCGCTCCGCTCTGAGCTTGTCCCAGTAATCGAGGCGCTTTTTTACCTCGCGTTCAAAGCCGCGCTCCACCGGCACATAGAACGCTTCCGCCGCCATGCCATCGGGCCAGTAATTGTCGCCGGAGAAGCCGTCCGCCGCGTCATGATCATAGGTGTATCCCGCGCCGTAGCCGATATCCTTCATCAGCTTGGTGGGCGCGTTCAGGATATTGGCGGGCGGGGCGAGACTGCCGGTCTCATTCGCGGCCTTCCACGCGGCCTTCTGCGCCTTGTAGGCGGCGTTCGATTTGGGCGCGGTGGCGAGGTAGAGGCAGGCCTGCACCAGCGCGAGTTCCCCCTCGGGAGAGCCGAGGAAGCGATACGCCTCCGTCGCCGCCATGCATTGGGGGAGCGCCTGCGGGTCGGCCATGCCGATATCCTCCACCGCCATGCGCACCAGCCGCCGGGCGAGGAACAGCGGCTCTTCCCCCGCGACCAGCATCCGCGCCAGCCAGTAGAGCGCCGCCTGCGGATCAGAACCGCGCACGGATTTGTGAAGCGCCGAGATCAGGTTGTAATGCCCGTCGCGATCCTTGTCGTAGACCGCGACGCGGCGCTGGAGGAACTGGCCGAGGCCCGCAGGATCGAGGGGTTTAGTCAGCCCTGCGGCATAGAGCGTCTCGGCCTGTCCCAGCAGAAACCGCCCGTCGCCATCGGCCTGCGCGATCAGCGCCGCGCGCGCTTCGGGGGCGAGGGGGAGGGGGCCTTCCAGCGCCTCGGCCTTGTCCAGCAGCGCCGCCAGTGCGGTCTCGTCCAGACGGTTCAGCACCAGCACCTGCGCGCGGGAGAGGAGCGCGGCGTTGAGCGCGAAGCTCGGGTTCTCGGTGGTCGCGCCCACCAGCGTCACCACGCCGCGTTCGACAAAGGGCAGGAAGCCGTCCTGCTGGGCGCGGTTGAAGCGGTGGATCTCGTCCACGAAGAGCAGGGTCTTGCGGCCTGCCTTCGCCATCTTCTCGGCCTCGGCGAAGGCCTGCTTGAGATCGCCCACGCCCGAGAACACCGCGCTGATCGCGGCGTAGCGCATGCCCACGGAATCGGCGAGCAGGCGGGCGATGCTGGTCTTGCCCGTCCCCGGCGGACCCCACAGGATCATGCTGGCAAGCTTGCCCGCCGCCACCATCCGCCCGATCGCGCCTTCCGGCCCGGTAAGGTGCTCCTGCCCGACCACCTCGGAAAGCTGGCGCGGGCGCAGGCGGTCGGCCAGCGGCGCGTCTGGCGCGGGCGTATCGTCGCGCGGAGCCTCGGGGGCGTCTTGTCCGAACAGGTCAGCCATTGGTCGGGCGTGATAGGCCATCGGGCGGAAAAGGAAAACGTCGCCGGTTGGCCGGCTTGAAACGATAGGTCTAAGATATATCTTGGATGTATCGCAGATAGTGGCGAGGAGATATTGATATGACCTGGAACCGGTATGGCCGCGGCGGCGGCTGGGAGAAATTCGCCGAAACGATGGCGATGATGGCAATGAACGGGAACATGAACTTCGCTGGTCCCGGCTGGAAGGCCCGGGCGCGTTGGGACGAGGACGGTCCGCGCGGCGAGGGTGCCGAGGAAGGCCGCCGCGGCCGCCGCGGGCGGATGTTCGCGCAAGGCGAATTGCGCCTCGCTCTGCTGGCGCTGATCGCCGAAAATCCCTCGCACGGGTACGAACTGATCAAGGCGATCGAGGAAATGACCGGCGGCGATTACGCGCCGAGCCCGGGCGCGGTCTATCCGACGCTCCAGCTGCTCGAGGACGAAGGCTCGATCGAGGAGGCCGAGGCCGAGGGCGCGAAGAAGCCCTTCGCCGCCACCGCGCAGGGCCTCGAGGAGCTTGAGGACCGCAAGGACGAGGTCAAGGCGCTCCTGCGCCGCCTCGGCCGTCACGGCGAACGCACCACCACGGTCCGCTCGCACGATGTGTTCCGCGCGATGGGCAACCTCGGCTCCGTGCTGAAGAACCGCGCCAAGGCGGGCAAGCTCGACGAGGCGACCATCAACGAGATCGTCGACATGATCGACGAAATGGCCAAGCGCATCGAGCGGCTGTGACGTTACGGCGCGCGCCGTTGCAGCGCGTGCAATAGCGGTATATTCTCTCCCCCGTCCGGGTCGTATCGGATGGGGGAGGGGAAACCCATGACAATCACAAGCGAGGGGCGCAGCCCTGCGCCTATTCACCTCTGGCTGGTCGGGGCCGTGACGCTGCTGTTCAACAGCATGGGCATCATCAGCTACACCACGACCAAGCTCGGGATGCTGGCCGAGATGGGCCTGACCCCCAGCCAGATCGCTTTCATGGACAGCTACCCTGCGTGGGTGAGCGGGTTCTGGGCGCTGGGTGTGTGGGGGGCATTCGCCGGATCGGTGCTGCTGCTGCTACGATCGCGGCTGGCGGTGCCGGCGATGTGGGCGGCATTGCTCGGCCTGCTGGTCACGACGATCTATCACTACGTGCTGATCGAGGTGCCCGCCGATATGCAGGCCCCGGCGCTGGATGTGACGATCTGGGCGGTGACGCTGTTCCTGCTGTTCTATTGCCGCCGCATGGCGAAGGCAGGGGTGCTGCGGTAACTACCCGCGCGCCTTGCGGCGTTCCCCGACCAGCTGAACATAGGTGTCCGCGACCACCGCATTGATCGCTTCCCAGCTGTATTCGCAGGCCCGCGCCTCGCCCGCCGCGCCGTGGGCGGCGCGCAGAGCCGGATCGCTGCAATAGGGCGCAAGGGCCGCGGCGAAGGCGGCGGCATCGGTTGTCATGCTGCCCGAAGGCGCGACCAGTCGTCCGGTGACACCATCGGCGACAAGGCTGGCGCTGCCTGTCGCTCCGGCGGCGACCACCGGCAGGCCGCTGGCCATCGCTTCGAGCGTGACATTGCCGAAAGTCTCGGTGACCGAGGGGTTGAAGAACACATCCCCGCTGGCGAGCGCCTGTCCCAGCGCCTCGCCGGTCTTGAAGCCGGCGAAGATGCCGCCGGGCAGGTTGGTCTCGAACCAGCCGCGCGCGGGGCCATCGCCGATCACCAGCACCTTGTGCGGCGCGCCGGCCTCGCGCAGGCGGGCGATGGTCTCGGCAAAGACATCGAGGCCCTTTTCCATCACCAGCCGCCCGAGGAACACGATGGCGACGTCCGTCTCGGCAAGGCCGAGGCTGCGGCGCCATTCGGGATCGCGGCGCGCGGCGGAGAAGATCGTGCGGTCCACGCCCCGGCTCCACAACCCGATGCGGGTGTGCATCCCCATCGCCAGCAGCTCGTCGATCATCGATTGCGAGGGCGCGACCAGCGCGTCGCAGCGGTTGTAGAAGCGCTGGAGCCCCTTGACGATCAGCGGCTCGAGGAAGGCCATGTTGTAATAGCGCGGATAGGTCTCGAAGCGGGTGTGGACGCTGGCGAGCACCGGCAGGCCCCGCGCACGCGCCCAGCGCAGCGCGGCGTGGGCGGCAGGATCGGGGGAGGACAGGTGGACGATATCGGGCGCGAAGGCCTCCAGATCGCGCTTCACCGCCGCGCCGAGGTGAGTCGGCATGCGATATTCGCCCCGCCCCTTCACCGGCATCGGCACATTGGGCACGCCGACAAGATCGCCGGTGGGCGCGAAATCGGGTTTGTCGACCTTGGGCGAATAGACGCGCACCTTCGCCCCGCGCGCCAGCAGCGAGCCGACGAGGCGGTTCAGCGCCTGGTTGGCCCCGTCGCGGGTGTAGTTGTAGTTGCCGCTGAACAGGGCAATGCGAAGGTCGGATACGTCCATGGAGCGGCCCCATTAGGCGAGACAGCCGCGGATTGCGAGAGGGAGGTTGTGTCTGTTTCGACCGGCCTTTCCTTGTGTGCAGGGCGATGCGGGAAGGATTCATCCCCCGCCGCCCCCTTTCTTC
>Ga0114986_1000130_pt1 | contig 20460 bp, 19 predicted proteins | sample Shrwel1BS1Day17_FD_96988 | JGI IMG/M metagenome (GOLD analysis project Ga0114986, IMG submission 96988) | Subsurface microbial communities from deep shales in Ohio, USA - Utica-3 well 1 S-1-Day17 | ecosystem: Environmental > Aquatic > Deep subsurface > Shale gas/oil reservoir > Produced... | reverse complement strand
GACATTGCCGCGCTGCCTGGGCAGACAGTGCTCGATGGTGGCGAATTGTTCGGGCGTGATTTCCATACCCGAGAGTGTCTGTCGCCGGCTTAGTAATTGCTATTAGTGTTAACACGCCCTAGACCGAGCTCTTCAGGCGATTCGAGATCCCGAAGGCGAAAGCGTTCCCACTCTCCGTATTGCTGCGGGGTCGCTATCTTCGGCTTCGATAGTGCCTCAAGCTATGGCATGGTTGCGCAATCGTGGCACGTTGTTTCGTATCAGCTTAGTTGATCGACCTATCGGAATGGTGGCTGATCTCGTCGCGAACGGAGAAGTTGACCTGGGCATCGGGTCCGTAGAAGCCAGGTTGCAGCATCGGGTACGCCTAAAGAGCCAGCTTTTAACCAGGGATACCCTCACCGTGGTGTCCGCCAAGGGATCCCGACTGGCCCGCGCGCACAACAAGAAGGACGATCTGACGTGGAGCGACCTGGCCAAACATGGAGGAAACCTTGTGTTGGTTGGTCGCATAGGTGGCCAGTGGGAGAGCCTGCTGAGAAGTCAACTTGAGCAGCACACAGGCCTCCGCATCGAGTATGAAGTGCAATTGCTCGCTACTGCGCTTGAACTTGTTCGCAATGACTTGGGCTGGGCGGTACTTCCTACGTTTGCATCTCGCAGCCTCGATAGGGCGGCCTTCTCGGTAGCGCGGCTTCGCGACAGTGGTCCCCGATGGGAGGTGTATGCACTTGCGAAGTCAAACCAGGCGAAAAACCCAGCTATCACGGCCTTCATCGAGGCGGCACTGGCGGTTTTAGAGCGACCTGACATTCAAGAGGATGTCAGCGCGAGCTGAAGTGCAAGAGTGTGGGGGTGTCAAAGGAAGTTGACTCCAAGGAGCCTTCCTTCCCTGAGCGCAGATCGAGAACCCCGCGCACGAGCGACGCATTCAGGCCATTGCCCAGAAGGGAGAGCGAAATTGTGGACCCTTCGGTAGGAAGCACAAGCGCCCAGAATCCATCATCCGTGGCAGCGCAACCGATCCAGCCGCAATCTTGCTCGACCCAATGCAGTTGCTCCAGTGGTGCGGCTTCGGAGAGCGCGCCATGCAGGTTTCGCAAGGCCTTGGCGCTGGCACGCGGGTTGAATCTACGGTCAACCAAACCCGCTCGAGGGAAGTAGCCTCGGTCAACGTCGCTAAGAGTGTCTATGAAGACGCTTGAGTGTCGATAGACAGCCGCACAAAAGGCTGTCTCGAGTATTCTGCGCTCCGCCTTGGCGGCGTCTAGGTGCGATACAGCGGGACTGTCATCGGCAAGGCGTATGTGAACCTGCGCGCGCATGCCTAAGGCACTTGCTCTCGAATTCACGTCGCAGATGGTCTGCGATACGCTGCCTTGACGAGAGACCCTAAAGACCAGTCCCTGCAGAGCTGGTCCAAGCGCTTCAATATCCTTCAACGCTGGGTCAGACTCCCCTGTGAAGCCATGGTCGACCAGGAGCTTGATCTGTTTGCCGTCCTTCGACTGCCCCGAGGCGCTCCAGAACTTGGACATGTGCACGGGTAGCCCTGATCGCTGCTGCAGTTGTGACACTCGGTCCACAACATCGTCAGGCAAAGGCCATTTGATGATCACCTCAACTGCGTCGATCATCTCCTTGTGATTGGCGAGCTGAGTGGTGGTGCTTTCGTCCGGCCAACCAAAGACAAACACGGTAAATCGAGCGCCTTGAGCAGCCAGTGCCTGCATGCGTTGAAGAGTGCGGGAATCGGTCAAGTCAGCAATTGGCACTCTCAAGTTGCTGATGCCCATTTCCCACAGTGCCAGCACTGGATAGTCGTTTCTTGCGAGCTTTCGCTGAAACTCATCCAGCATGCTGCTGTACGGGATCTCGTGGAGTTCGGTCCAGCTGTACCTTAGGTCGATGCCCAACCGCGAGTTCGATCCTGCCGCGGGAGGAAGTTGTGGCCAATCACGTTGTGCGAGCGAGTGGAGGCCGACGCCTAGGTCATGTGTTCTGATGAACTGAGGAACAATCTTGTCGGCGTAAACGTCCACGACGAGCACTGCCAGCTTGGCAGTGTCGTTGCGGCCGTTTTCGTGTTCGGGAGGCTGGCCGATGCCGAATAGCTCCGAGTAGTCCCCACGAACAAACGCAGTAGACGGCATGCTGAAGACTGGGGTGCTGCCGATGCGGTTGTAGAAGAAGTTGTGAACGTGGCCTGTGAAGACCCCGGTGACTCGATGTCTGGCGACAAGGTCCACAAACCACTGGCGACCTGGTTGATCAATGTTGTCGTAGTGTCCCGCTTCTTCTTCTTGTGCGATGAAGGGCGGGTAGTGCATGCAAACGAAGACGTTCTTTCCAGTGTGTTGCTGGAGTTGTTCCTCAAACCATCGCTCCTGACGACTTGCATTTTCAAGTCCGGAATTGATGAGTGACGTGTTGAGCACGAGGAACACAGAAGCACCTGCTTCGTGGGCGTAGTAATCAGCTCCAAAATGCTCGCGGTAGAGGTCAATATAGGGTTCCCGAATACTTCCCGCTGGCACATAGTCTGCCAACTTGTCCCCGATGTCGTGATTGCCTGGCACGCAGCGCAAAGGGGCGTTCAAGCCGGCGACCGCCTCCTTGAACCTAGCCACAGCTTCTGAGTAGGTGACAGCCTCCGGCACCGGGTGCACCATGTCTCCGACATGAATGACCAGGTCCGGATCTAGCGAGTTGAGCACCTGAACGGTATGCTTCATCCGTTCGTTTGTCAGCCGATGCGACTCAAATGGCGAGATGAGGTCCTCATCGGAGGGGTTGACGTGTGTGTCGGCAATAACTGCAAACCGAAAGCCGGCTTTGCGTCCCGTTGAAAAGGCGTGTGACATCTAGCGTTCCGTAAGAAGGGTCGGGTGGGCAAGCCTTTTTCAGTTGCCTGTAGCGCCCGAATACTTAACGGCGTTCTTCCACGACTGCCTCTCCACGGCAATCGAGCGGGAGAATGCACCCTCATCAAGGAAGCGTACGTCCATGCCAATCTGCGCAAATTGGCGAGCCGCATCTGGGCTGGCGAGAAACTCTCTGACTGCTTCCCGCCACTGAGCCACGATGGGCGCAGGTGTACGAGATGGCGCGGCGATGCCGAGGAACGTGCCTGACGCGACTCCCGACACGCCCAGCTCGGTCAGGGTGGGTACATCGGGTAGAGATGCTGAGCGTTTGTCGCCAGTCTGAGCTAAGGGCACCACTTTGTTCGATTTGACGAATGGAATGAGCGGGCTGATTGCATCGACGCCGATCTCCACGTTGTTGGCGATCACGGAGGTGATTGCAGCTGGACTGCCCCTGAAGGGCACGTGCAACACATACAGCCCCTGTTTCGCTTTGAGCATCTCAAACGTCAGATGGGCCGTGGTGCCTGCGCCAGGAGAGGCGTAGTTCAACTTTCCCGGCGCTGCTTTAATTTTTTCCAGCAAGTCTTTGAACGTAGTGATGCCGCTCTCAGGGTTTGCGTAGATGACGTTCTGGCTCACCGCGAACTGGGCGATAGGGATCAGATCACGCTCAACGTCATAAGTGAGCTTGGGGTACAGCCATGGGGCAATGCCAAGATTTGCCGATGCCGCTAGAAGAAGCGTGTAGCCATCCGGAGTTGCTCTGGCCACTTGGGATGCAGCAATGGTTGCAGATGCTCCCGGCTTGTTGATGACAACGACAGACTTCACTCCGTGATTTGCCACTCCGTTTGTCACTATGCGCGTCGCGATGTCTAGCGCTCCACCAGCTGGAAATCCCACAATCAGTTCAACTGGTCGGTTGGGATAGCTTTCCTGCGCTTCAGATGCTTTTGCATTCATAGCACCTGCCATGAGGATGAACGCCAGAGCGCCTGAGGTCCCAAAAATCTTCGTGAGCCAAAACATCGCAACTCCTTTGACATGAACTCGAAGAAGTATTGCTATGAGTGTGTCGATACACAAATGGTGGTTTGAAATGCACCCATCTGAAAAAGTGATGCGGCAGCCAGACTTGCCTTAGCGCATCCGCCAAGCTTGTAGACACTGAGCAAAGCTGCGCCAACTCGTCTGGAGGGAGCGGCATCCCCTCGCTAAGCACCTCGGCGTCACGTCAAGTCTGCCGTGTCGGTGCGGCGAGGTGCCGTTCGCCAAGTGCAGGTTTCAACTTTCAAGAGTTGCGCGGCCGCGTTCCCGCGAACTGGAGTAGTCGTGATCGAACAAGCACAGCCGTCATTGACACGAGGCCCGTCCTGGTTGCCGCGACATTGGAACTGGGCCTGGTAGACCGAGCACGGAGTAGGCTACGGGTAGGGGTCAACCCTCCTTCGCAGCCGCCAGTTCTGGCGGTCCATTGACAAGACGTCCCAATACATTACAATACAACCTATGGCAACCTCAAGCCGACTTCCTCCAGCCGCTAGACGAGACGAGAAGCTCAACAGCTCGAGCGCAGAACCGCTGTATGCGCAGCTGGCTGCTCGCCTGGACGAGGCAATCTCCTCTGGTCGCCTCAAGTCAGGTGATCAAGTGCCTTCTGAAGCGGCTCTCATGGAGACCTATGGCATCAGCCGAGTGACGGTTCGGCAAGCCTTGCAGCAGCTGATCCGTAACGGAAAGCTTGTCGCAAAGCGAGGCAAGGGTACGTTTGTTGCTCGCGCGCCTCTTCAGCAGGACTTGGCGAGCTTTCAGGGTTTCAAGGAGGCCCTTAGGAGCCAGGGCATCGAGCCTGACACCGAGTTGCTGGAGTTTTCCTCCGGGACGTCCCGAGGCAGCACTGACCTTGCCTCCGCACTCAATCTGCCGGTGAGGCTGCGTCGGAAATACCTTGTCGACGGGGAAGCGTTCGCCATTGTCGAGGCCTACCTGCCAGCAGAAGCTGCCGCAGCGGGCGAGTCTCGGGCGAGTGAACTTGCTGTGTACGACATTCTTCAACAGGTGCTGGGCATTCAGATCAGCCGTGCAGACGTCGGGATTCAGTGCGCGAGGGCAAACAGCAAGGTGACGAAGGAGCTGGGCCTGGCTCCCAGGAGTCATGTGCTCCTCATGCAACGAACCTCGTACTCGTCGAACGGTACCGCATGCGAACACATGCGCATTTACATCGTCCCTGAGCGCTACACCTTCCGCATGAGCGTTCCTGGACCTCTCCAAATCGCGAGCGGCATTCAACCGGACCAAGGGTCCATCTGAGTCTTGATGTGCCTGCTCGTCGATAGAAGCCATTCCCCAACGACTGAAAGTGAGAAATGAAGCTGAACGATGAAGAGCAGGCAATGCTGGCTGGCGAAGCGGGCATCGTCGCGAAGACTGCGATTGAGCACCAGATCAAGGTTGGAAAATTCTTCCACGCCGTCGATTTTGTGCCCGTTACCCAAGCGCACATCATGGCCGACACCGAGAGCTTAGGGCAGGCTGGCGTGGTGTGGCTTGAGCGACTTGCGGACGCGAATGAAGGTGGAGTTCGAATCCCCACGATCACCGACCCTCGCGGTACGGACTTTTCGAAAGCCAGTCTGCTCGGACAGGCTGAGTGGATGCTTGAGCTTGAGCGTAGAGCCATCAATGCTTTCACGCGCCTGGGCGTCAGCATGACAGACACCTGCATCAACTACCAGACCGTGTTGCAAGCCACACGCGATGAGCACGTCGCATTTGGCGACACCGGAGTTGTGGTGTACTCCAATTCGGTTGGTGGTGCTCGCTCCAACTTCGAGGGTGGTCCATCTGCTCTCTCAGCAGGACTCACCGGTAGGACGCCCCGCTACGGATATCACCTGGACGCACACCGGCAGGCGACGATTCGCATCAAGGCTGACTGGACGCCCAAGACCTTGGACGATTGGGGTGCGTTGGGTGGCATCGTGGGCAAGCTTGCGGGGAACTATTGGCAAGTGCCCTTGCTTGAGGGTCTTGACAGGGCGCCGACGTCTGACGAGCTGAAGCACTTTGGTGCTGCGATGGCTAGCTTCGGGTCCACGGCCCTGTTCCATTTGCTCGGAATTACCCCAGAAGCCCAACGCTTGTCTGACGTAGGGGCAGACAAGCTACCGGTGGCGCATCGAGTAGGTGAAAAAGACGTGCAGGCGCTGAAGAACCACTACGCGGTCGAGAAGGACATCGACGTTGTGGTTTTCTCTGCTCCGCAACTGAGCATCTACGAACTGCGCGATCTCGCGACTATGTGCGAAGGCAAGCAGTTCAAGAAGCCGCTTCTTGCCATCACAAGTCCGCAAGTGAAGCCAGATTGCGACCGTTTTGGCTACACGCAGCGCATTGAAGAAGCAGGCGGCACGGTGCTTTCCGGCATGTGCTTCTACCAGTCATACGCCCGTGAGATGAGTGAGACAAAAGGTTGGAAGCGTCTGGCGACCAACAGTGCAAAGCTGGTCAACATCCTCGGCGGATATGGATATGTCCCCATGCTCGCATCCATGAACGAGTGCGTAGAAGCCGCACAAACCGGAGCCCTCCAATGAGCAATGCAAGTCACAAATCGCGTCACGCCATGGGCAAGCGTGTAGTTGGTCAAGCGCTTGTCGCGCATGATGGATTCTCTGCACGCTACGATCTGAATCGTCTCGAAGGTGTGTTTTCTCGACCCGCGCACAAACTGGTAAATCAGTCCTACGTGGACAAGATCCTTGTGCTCGATACCGCGAAGGGCGGCGTTGCAACAGCGTGGATGCTCCACGAAATGCGTTCGAGGAACATGGTCCCGTCTGCCATTGTCTTTAACACTGTCAATACGATTCTGGCCCAAGGGGCGGCGCTGGGCGACGTTTCGATGCTGGCCGGCTTCGATGTGGACATCACAAGCCAAATTCCGCACGGTGCGATGGTGGAAGTAGACCCCGAGGCTCAAACGATACGAGTACTCTCTCCAGATGAGTATCCACAAACCACCTCTGGGGATGCTTCGACGCGAAAGGTTCACGGTCCCAAGTAAGGACAAGTCCACGCTGGCTAGCGTGGACTTGCATTTACTTCGATGAGCGAGGCAACATGGAAGCAGATGTAGATGCTCTTGAAAGTGTTCGAATGCTGCGTTGCCTTCGCGTTATCGAGGCCGTGTGCGATGCGACGCTTGCCGTGAGCATTTCGCAGCTTGCGCAGCGGGTAGACATCCCAAAGGCGACTCTAGCGAGGTTGGTGGCCAACCTGGTGTCTACTGGATACCTCTCCTTCATTCCCGGTCGGCGGCTGTTGGTGCCCGGTCCACGCTCCGTCCGTTTTGGGCTCCGGGCGGTCGGCAACAGCCACTTCCGACGTGAATGCCGAACTCTCCTCAGGGAGCTGGTAGGAAAGCTTGGTGAAACCTGCAACCTCGTCGCTCTCGACGGAGACTGCGTCGTGTACATCGAACGCGTGGAAACGGATGCTCCACTGCGTATGCATCTCGAGCCAGGCACGCGAGCGCCGCTCCATTGCACGGCTGGCGGAAAGCTTCTTCTCTCCCAGATGGAGACACCTGAGCGCAACAGGCTGATAAGTCTGTTGAGGTTGGAGAGGATGACTCCTGCCACGATCGTTGACCCGCAAAGTCTCATGCGTGAACTCGATCGGCTTAAGAAACTGGGCATCGGAGAAGACAGCGAAGAGTTCATCGCGGGCATGGCTGGGGTAGCCGTCCCCGTTCGTGTTCCAGACGCCTCTGTTCCCATTGCCGCTCTCGTTTGCCACGCAGCTACTGCGCGCGCAGCCTTGGCGGATCTGAAGGAAAAGCTTCCCGTGCTGAATGCCATGGCGCAACGCCTCGGCAATCTTTTGAGTACGCCGGCCTAAGCGCCCTGTCTCTCACTCTCTTCCTGTGCGGGGACGTTTTGCGAATCTGACGCTTCTCGCCGGAGATATCGCGGAAGGCACGCAGGCTTGAGCCGCATAGTTCAAGTTCTTTCTCACTCTTGAGTTTTTACTGAAAAACTCGAAGGCTTAAACGTCCTTGCTTTGACCATCAGGCGGCGCCGAAGGTGGCAATTCCGTGCCCGCGTAGCCAGGCTCATAGGCCTGAGTTTTTGTTGATCAAAGCAGGAGACATCCATTGAAACAGAAGAACGCTCCCATCGAGTCTCTCTTGGCCGAAGGCAGAGTTTTTGAGCCGCCCTCAAGATTGGTCGCTCAGGCTCGCATTTCAGGGATGAAGGGATACGAATCTCTTCAGAATGAGGCGAAGGATGACTCAAACGCATTCTGGTCACGCTTGGCACTGGAAACACTCGACTGGAGCAAGCCCTTCACGCAGGTACTCGATGAAAGCAATGCTCCGTTTTACAGATGGTTCGCCGATGGAGAGCTGAACGTCTCTTACAACTGCCTTGACAGGCACATGGGCACTGAAAACGAGCACAAGACTGCGATCATTTTTGAAGCTGATGACGGTGCGGTTCAGCAGGTGACCTATCGCGAGCTACTGGATAGAACCTGCCAGCTCGCAAACGCACTCAGATCGCTGGGCGTGAAGAAGGGCGATCGCGTTGTCATCTACATGCCCATGACAGTCGAGGGTGTGATTGCGATGCAAGCTTGCGCACGAATCGGTGCGACACACAGTGTCGTCTTCGGTGGGTTCTCGGCTAAAGCACTGCAAGAGCGCCTGCAAGATGTCGGAGCTGTTGCAGTAGTCACAGCGAACTACCAGCTGCGCGGTGGAAAAGAACTCCCGTTGAAGGCCATTGTTGATGCGGCGCTGGCCAATAAAGCTTGCCCCTCGGTCCGCGATGTGCTTGTCTTCAACCGCACTAGCACCAGTTGCAGTATGGATTCGCGCCGTGACCATGACATGCTAGAGCTCATGCGAAGGGAGCTCAAGACTGCGGCACCAGAGATCGTCGACTCAGAGCATCCATTGTTCGTTCTCTACACGTCTGGGTCGACGGGGAAGCCGAAGGGCGTTCAGCACAGCACGGGTGGCTATCTGCTATGGGCAAATCTCACGATGAAATGGACGTTTGATCTGCGCCCAGAGGACGTCTTTTGGTGTACCGCTGACATTGGATGGATCACAGGTCACACCTACGTCGCATATGGGCCGTTGGCTGCAGGTGCGACGCAAGTCGTGTTCGAAGGCGTTCCGACGTACCCTGATGCTGGCCGCTTCTGGAAGATGATCGAAGAGCACGGGGTCAGCATCTTCTACACGGCTCCAACCGCAATCCGTTCGCTGATCAAGTTCTCTGAGGCAAGCCCAGCGGTACACCCGCGCAACTGGGATCTGACCTCTTTGCGCTTGCTTGGGTCCGTAGGAGAGCCGATAAATCCTGAAGCCTGGATGTGGTTCTACCGCAGCGTGGGAGGGGAGCGGTGTCCGATTGTGGATACCTTCTGGCAGACCGAAACGGGCGGACACATGATTGCGCCCATGCCTGGTGCGACACCGCTTGTTCCGGGCTCTTGCACGCTGCCCCTACCTGGAATCGAGGCTGCCATCGTTGATGAAGCGGGAGGTGATGTTCCAGATGGCGCTGGAGGCCTACTGGTCATAAAGAAGCCCTGGCCCTCAATGATTCGAACAATCTGGGGCGACCCAGAGAGGTTCAAGAAGAGCTACTTTCCCGATGAACTCAACGGGTACTACCTGGCGGGCGATGGTGCTGTGCGCAGCAGTGACCGAGGCTACTTTCGCATCACCGGGCGAATAGACGATGTCCTCAACGTTTCCGGCCATCGCATGGGAACGATGGAAATCGAGTCCGCATTGGTCGCAATGAGCGACTTGGTCGCGGAAGCGGCGGTTGTGGGGCGACCAGACGACATCACGGGCGAGGCAATAGTCGCGTTTGTCGTGCTCAAGGGAGACACGCCACGCGGCGATGCTGCCAAAGCCATGGCAAAAGTCCTGCGCGAATGGGTGGGGCGTGAGATTGGGCCCATCGCTAAGCCCAAGGACATCCGGTTCGGCGACAACCTCCCAAAAACCAGAAGCGGAAAGATCATGCGGCGACTTCTGCGTTCTATCGCGCGTGGGGAGGCGCTTGCGCAAGACACCTCGACGCTGGAGAACCCCGCCATCTTGGAACAGTTGGCCCAGACCAACTGAGCCACTGAGCCTCGTCTCGCCCCCCGTCTCGCACATGAGCATGGGGCAGACGGCGCCCCAATGCTGAGACGCCAGCCCCACCTTTGTTCTCAAATTTGGGGCGCACCCAAGGCCCAAGGTGGAATCTATGTCGGTTGTCTTAGCATGTATTGAAACAGGTAAAGCGCAGCGAGAAAACAGCTGTGATGTTGGAGACAAGTGATGGAAGAGTTTGATTTTGTGGTCGTGGGCGCTGGATCGGCAGGCTGCGTCCTGGCCAACCGGCTGACCGAAAGCGGCCGCTACACGGTTAAGTTGCTTGAGTCTGGTCCTCGCGACAACTACCACTGGTTGCACATCCCGATTGGCTATGCCAAGACGATGTTCAACAAGAAATACAACTGGGGCTTTCAAAGCGAGCCAGAGCCTCATTTGAACGGCCGCAACATCTACCAGCCGAGAGGACGAGTGCTCGGTGGTTCCAGTTCCATCAACGGCCTTATGTATGTCCGCGGCCAGCAGCGCGACTATGACGAGTGGGCCACCCTCGGAAATCCTCTTTGGTCATGGGAGCGTTGCCTCCCGTACTTCCGCAAGCTCGAGCACAACGATCTGGGGCCTGGTCCTACCCGAGGTCAGGATGGACCGTTGTGGGCTACCACGGTGCCTGGCAACAACGAGCTGGTCGACGCATTCATTGATGCCGGTGAAGCAGTCGGCGTACCAAAGGTAAACGACTTCAACAGCGGTCCGCAGGAAGGGGTGGGCTACTACCAGCTGACGACCAAGCGTGGCTTTCGCTGCTCGACCGCTACAGCCTACTTGAAGCCGGCACGTCATCGGTCCGGTTTGAGTATTGAAGTCGAGGCACACGCTACGCGCATCTTGTTTGATGGCACGAAGGCTGTCGGTATCGAGTACAGCCACGCCGGCGAGATAAAGAAGGTCCGGGCTAGGAGGGAAGTCCTGCTTTCAGCTGGTGCCGTTCAATCGCCTCAGCTGCTTCAAGTCTCTGGCATTGGGAATGCTGGCCATTTGAAGGAGATGGGAATCCCTGTGGTGACTCACCTTCCCGGGGTGGGCGAGAACCTGCAGGATCACTTTCAGGCACGCCTTATGTACGAGGTGTCCAAGCCAATCACGACCAATGACGACCTGCGTTCGCTGACACGTCAGGTGGGAATGGGGCTTAAGTGGATCATCAACCGGTCAGGACCATTGGCGGTGGGTATCAACATGGCTGGCATGTTCTGCAAGGTGCTCCCTGAGAGCAAGACTCCGGACATCCAGTTCCACTTTGGCACGCTGTCCGCAGATCAGGCAGCAGGTAAGCCACACGACTTCTCTGGGTGCACTTACTCGGTTTGTCAGCTTCGGCCCGAGTCGAGAGGGCACTTGCGAATCACGTCCAAGGACAGTCGTGATGCGCCCAAGATGCTCTTCAACTACCTCGCCACTGAGCACGATCAGCGAACAATGGTCGAGGCGGTGAAGTTCGCCCGCCAGGTGGCCAGTGCGCGGCCTATTGCCCACCTGATGAAGCGGGAGCACCGCCCGGGCCACGACATCAAGACCGACGACGAGATCCTCGCGTTCTGCAAGCAGTTCGGCACAACGATTTTCCACCCATCCTGTACCGCAAAGATGGGAGGAAAAGACGACTCCATGGCGGTGGTTGACGAGCGCTTGCGGGTGCATGGCATCAGTGGTTTGCGCGTCGTTGACTGCTCTGTGATGCCCACGCTCGTGTCGGGCAACACCAATGTGCCGGTCGTGATGATAGGAGAGAAGGCGGCGGACATGATTTTGGCCGACTGCACAGCTTGAGCCCAGCGTTTGGTTCGAGCTGGCGTCGCTGGCTTGACCCAAACATCAAAAAGAGAGTCAGATTCAACTAGGAGACAGACATGCAGCCCAGTAATAAAGAGTTGAGGAAGGTCGCTACAGCGAGTGTCATCGGGGCCACCATTGAGTGGTACGACTTCTTTCTGTACGGCATCGTCGCCAGCATTGTTTTTAACAAGCTTTACTTTCCCGCAGGGGATCCCACCGTTAACACGCTACTCGCCTACGCGACCTTTGCGGTTGGCTTCATGGCGCGTCCGCTCGGGGGCATCATCTTCGGCCACTTCGGCGACAAGATTGGCCGAAAGAGCATGCTGGTGTTGACGCTGATGATCATGGGTGTCTCGACATTCGCCATCGGTGTGATTCCCACCTTTGACCAGATCGGCTACTGGGCACCAGCGCTGCTGATTCTCGCTCGAGTCATCCAGGGAATTGGCTTGGGTGGGGAGTGGGGCGGTGCGATTCTGATGGCGTATGAGTACGCGCCAAAGGAAAAGCGTGGCTTCTACGCAAGCCTTCCGCAGATTGGCCTGTCGCTTGGCGTTCTTCTTTCGGCGGGCTACGTCGCCGGCATGTCCGCCATCCTGACCGACGAACAGTTTATGGCCTGGGGATGGCGCCTTGGCTTCATCCTGTCCTTCCTCCTGGTGCTGTTCGGACTCTGGATGCGACTTGCAATCATGGAGACCCCGGCGTTCAAGAACGTGAAGGCCTCTCATAAGGAAGTCAAAGTCCCGTTCTTCGACATGATGAAGCGCTTCCCGGGCAACGTGCTTCTTGGCCTGGGTGCCCGTCACATTGACGGTGTCTTCTTCAACATCTTCAGCGTCTTCTCGATCAGCTATCTCACTACGACGTTGAAGCTTCCTCGCGAGATGTCGCTTATCGGCGTGATGATCGGCGCGACTGTTCTCACCATCTGCATTCCCATCTTCGGCTACCTCTCGGACAAGCTCGGTCGCTCGCGTATGTATGCCTGGGCATCCATCATCACAGCGATGACCTGCTATCCCGCGTTCTGGGTGATGGAGCACTCTGGCGGGAACATCGTTCTGGTCTGGGCGGCGATCGCGATTCCCTTCGGCATCATCTACGCCGCTGTGTACGGCACTGTCTCGGTGTTCCTGTGCGACCTGTTCGACGCTCGAGTGCGTTACACCGGCATCTCGTTTGTCTACCAGTTCTCCAGTATCACCGCCGGTGGCATGACCCCCATCATTGCAACGCTGCTGCTCGCCTACGGACACGGTGACCCGATCTACATCGGCGCATATGTGCTGTTCAGCGGGATTCTGTCGAGCCTCTGTGCATTCGCAATCGCCCGTCGTCAAAAGAATGGTCTCACGTTCAATGACGATGTAGTCCATGACGATCACCAGTCGAGCAGTGCGATGCCTTCGGCTATGGCTCAGCGCGCCTGAATCATCAATTGAGTAGAAATATGACCATCGACCACACGAAGTACTGTGTTCCAGCAAGCGCATTCTTGGAAGCGTTCGAGCGATGCGGAATCGAGTACGTGACGACGGTGCCTGACATGCTTCAGATTGCGCTGCACAGCGCTTTGGAAAAGCCAGGCTCGAAGATCCGAAGCATCAACTGCTCAACTGAAGACCAAGCTGTGGAGACAGCCGCTGGTCTGTACGCTGGCGGCAAGAAAGTTGCCATCCTCGTGCAGAACCAGGGTTTCTTTGCAGCTATCAACAGTGTGCGTGCGCTGGGTCTCGATGGTCGTATTCCCCTGTTTATGGTGATGGGCCAATTTGGTCGCGAGTGGAGCAATCTCGGTCAGGATCCGCGGTCTTCCAAAAGGCTGATGGTCCGAATGCTCGAGCCGCTGCTTGAAACGCTGGACATTCCATATTGGCGTCTGGAATCTCCTGATGATGTGAAGAACATAGAGCTGGCATGTGATGCTGCCTACCAAGGAAGTCGACCCACTGCTCTCATCGTCGGCCACTTCGTGGGGTTCGACGCGAGTTCTGTTGATTGACTTGTTCCATACGTACTAAGGAATTTCTGTGTCTTTGAATGCCAAACAAGTCTGCGAGATTGCGCAAAGCATGCGCGGCGACGCCTTGATCGTCAATACGATGGGCGCGATGAACGCCTTTGATCAACTAGGCTCCAATAGCCCTTTGAACGTATCTTGTGTGCCGTTGATGGGCGGTGCCGCGTCGCTCGGACTTGGCTTGGCACTTGCTCGTCCAGAGCGCGCGGTTATGGTTTTTGATGGTGACGCGAGTCTCTTGATGGAGTTGGGTGGGCTGGTGTCGGTCGGACAAGCCGCTCCCAAGAACTTCGTGCACGTTCTTTTGAACAACGGGGTTCAATTCGCGGGCTTGGGGAACCTTCCCACACCTGGTGCGTCGGGGGTAGATTTTGTAAGCATGGCAAAGGCAGCCGGATACACGAGCTCGGTTCGGTGTGATAGCGAAGAAGAGTACCGTCAGGCGCTCGCAGCGGCGTTGAAGACGACTGGTGCGAAATTCATCGAGGTCGACACAGGATACTCGCCGGCGACGCTTGGTCCGTCAGTGCCCGCCGTCGAGATGACAGACGCCCGGTTCACTCGAATGGGCGATGAGCTGCGCACTATTCGGAAGACCTTGGAAGCTGCGTAAGGTAGGGCAACGCTGCTATGGCATCAGAGCAACCAGGTCGGGCTCGAGGCCCTGCATGGCGCCAATCGGGTGAAGAGCCGGACTACCGGTTTACGCTAGCCAATGAGCGCACGTTCCTTGCATGGATCCGAACTGCCCTAGCACTTCTCGCCGCGGGAGTGCTTCTTGACCAGTTCTCGACGAAGCTTCAACCGCACACCGTGGTCGTCGCAGTGGGCGCCTTCATGTGTGTTGTGGCGGCTCTGATATGTGCAATTGCCTATCGACGCTGGGCCAAGAATGAGCAGGCCATGCGCCACAAGGCTGCGCTTCCGCATTCTCGATCACTTGGACTGCTTGCCATCTCCGTGCTTGCGGCTGGCGGTCTCATCGCGATTCTTATCCTGATGTACCCGCTTGGAGCCAAGTAGCGGTGTCACACCACCACCACATAGCTCCCGATCCAGGCCTGCAGCCGCAGCGCACTGCGCTCTCGTGGACCAGAACAGCGTCGAGCATGCTCGTGAACGCGGTCATTTGCGTTCGTGGTGCGTACGTCTACGAGTCCAAACCTCTCTCATTCCTCGCCGCGACGCTGCTGGCGGCGTCGGCTCTTGCGTTTTGGTTTGCAAGAGTTCGTTCGTCTCACCTTGCAATGAACCTGCGCTCAAAGATGGAAGTGCCACACGTAGCGGTACTCGCCATGACTGCGGCTTCTTCTCTGGCGGCCGTTGCTGGGATTTTGGCTATCGCGACTAACCACAACTATCTTCCCCATGACCTCACCAGCCTCACAGCCTTGTTTGGAAACTCACGCTCCCTACGTTGATACCCGGCTGCTTATCGGCAACCAGTGGATGGACGGTCAGGATGGCAGAAGCTTGCCGGTGGTCAACCCGGCGAGCGGCTTACCAATAGGAAAGGTGGCCTGCGCTTCCCGGAGCGATCTGGACAAGGCGCTTCAAGCGGCCGAGGCAGGTTTCAGTGCGTGGCGCTGGACACCCGCTCATGAACGCTCAGCCATCATGCGTCGAGCTGCCCAGTTGCTTCGTGAACGGGTAGGCACCATCTCTAGTCTTTTGACTCAAGAGCAGGGGAAACCGCTCGCGGAGGCACGAGTTGAGGTGCTCGCTGGAGCGGAGATCATTGAATGGTTTGCCGATGAAGCCTTACGCACGTACGGACGAATTGTTCCCCCGCGCAATCTTGCTGCACAGCAGATGGTTCTCAAAGAGCCCGTTGGCCCCGTAGCCGCCTTCACACCTTGGAACTTCCCTGTCAACCAGATTGTCAGGAAGCTTGGTGGAGCGTTGGCCACGGGCTGCTCCTTCCTGTGCAAAGCGCCAGAGGAAACGCCTGCATCCCCGGCTGCCCTTTTCCAGTGTTTCGTCGACGCCGGTGCACCTCCTGGAGTCGTTGGGCTAGTCTTTGGAAACCCCTCGGAAGTCTCGAGCCATCTGGTCGCCAGCCTAATCATCCGAAAGGTCACTTTCACAGGCTCCACGCAGGTCGGCAAGCATTTGGCTGCGTTGGCCGGAACGCACATGAAGCGTGTGACTATGGAGCTAGGAGGTCATGCTCCAGTTATCGTGGCCGAAGACGCTGATGTCGAACTTGCTGCGCAGGCATGCTTTGCGGCCAAATTCCGCAACGCCGGCCAGGTGTGCATCTCTCCCTCGCGCTTTTTGGTTCACCGCTCGCTGGTGTCGGACTTTGTGAGCGCGCTTACTCAGAAGGCGGAGCATCTGAGAGTGGGCGACGGACTTGGGCCTGACACGACGATGGGGCCTCTCGCCAACGAACGGCGACAAAAGGCCGTCGACGATCTCGTTACGGATGCAGCGTCGAGAGGCGCAAGCGTAACCACTGGTGGAGGGCGCAGAGGAACGAGTGGATACTTCTTTGCTCCCACGGTTCTGGAAAATGTCCCAAGAGATGCCCGGGTCTTCAACGAAGAGCCATTCGGCCCCATCGCAGCTGTTCGCGGGTTTGACACCTTGGACGAGGCACTTGGCGAAGCGAATCGGCTTCCCTATGGCCTGGCAGGCTACGCATTCACCCGTTCCATCAAGAGCGCTCACGTGATAGCCCAGCGAATGGAGGTGGGGATGCTTTGGGTAAACCAGCCTGCTTTGCCTCTGGCCAACATGCCTTTCGGCGGCGTGAAAGACTCTGGATACGGTTCAGAGGGCGGGCCTGAGGCGCTTGAGGCATACCTCGTATCGAAGTCCGTTTCGATTCTTTCCGCCTAGACCAAGATTCAAAGTGGATGGCGTGCTCGGACTCAAGAGTTCGGTGCGACGCAGTCAGGTCATCCTCTACTGCTCGCCCTTGAAGGTGCAGTGGACCGGGATGTCCGAATCGCGGACGGCGTGGGGCAACACTTGACGCAACGCACGTTCATCCGAGAAGAGGTCGTGTCATGACCACAACGTCAGTGCTCAGACGGCTTCGTTAAAGTAGCCTTTTACATACCCCATAGCGCGGGACAGCTCGGCGGCAACCTCGATGACACGAGGTGCAAACTGCTTCATCTTCGCAGGGGTAAGACGCTCTAGCGGTCCGGATATTCCAATTGCCGCAATGGGTCGCTCGAAACCGTTAAAGATCGGTGATGCAATGCCACCGACACCTTCCCGCCACTCCCCTCGGTTAATCGCATACCCCACACGTGCGGCTTTGGAGAGCTCAGTCTTTAGTGCATCACGGTCTGTGATGGTTGTTGGGGTGAATTTGGCGAGTTTTGCGGGCAGGGTCTCTAGGCCGCCTTCGCGCTGTGCCGCGAGCAACGCTTTACCTGTAGCTACCGCGTGCGCGGGCGCCCGTCCGCCGACCATCGAGTAAGCGCGAATAGGCTGCACGCTGTCGATTTTGTCGATATAGATGACATCCGCTCCATCGAGTATCGAGAGGTGGATGGTCTCCCCTGACTCCTTGGCCAGCGTCGACATGTGTGTCGGCGCGATCTTCCGAACGTCGAGCTGGCCCTGCTGGCGAACCCCTAACGCAAACATCTTCATCGTGCTGCAGTAGTTGCCGCTGACGGGGTCACGCTCTACGTACCCTGCATGAATCAGTGTCTGTAGTGTGCGGTGGGTATTGCTGCGCGTAAGGCCCGTTCGCGCAGCCACATCATCAATGATCCTCGCCTCGCCCTGCATATCGGCGAGAGCTTCCAGCACTGAAAGACCCTTGAGCAGCGTCTTGTCCATTGACTCGCATTTCCTGAATAATAGGAAATCAGCTTAGCACAGTACGACTTTGCGGAGTGAAAACGCCTACCTCACCCGTCTAAGCCCACCGAGTCCCCACACTCACAGGCGCGAGCATACAAGTATTATGCAAATAGTGGTTTCTGATTCCTACATTTTGGGATTTCTGAGGCGAAAGTTGACGACTGGTGCCTGTTGCCCAGTAACTTCGATACCTACTTCTGCCGGAGCGATGCCAAGTTCGGCGTCTCAAGCGCGTCCAGTTCACTTATGTCGGTGCTGATCCCGTTTCGTGGGAGTCATGCTTGGCGAAGTGGGACAACGCGTCAATCCTGTCGATGAGCTTGTGCGGCCGTGGGGGCTACGGCCATCCACGAGCGGTGCTAAGTCGTTGTCGTTCTGCAAAAGCCAGATATACGACCTTGAGTTCTCCATCGACCTCGCGCCTTTGAGTCGGGTGCCAATGCATAAATGGCCGGTGCTCACTTGACTGGCCACGATGGTTGGACGACCAAGGAACGCAGGGAGATAAGGTGGAGGCTTCAGGTGCGCAACGACCTTGGTGAGGATGGCTCTGGTGGCTCGGTCAGGTGCTCTTTCAAGCCTTTTGATAAGACAGAGCTAGGCTGGGCAATGCGAAAACGGGCTGGACGGTCGGTGTGCGCCGGTCCTTTAGAGCACTCTAAAGGCGCTTCGGCCTAAATTGATGAGGCTACTATTAAGTAGACGGAATCGCTGGAAGCCGCGCCGTTATTGGGCTGCGGCGGTTTTATACGGATTCAAACAACATCTGGGCCACTTTGTATTGGCCACTTTCAGGCGCGTTAGACGCTCTCTTGGCGTCTTCAGGAACTCAAACAACATGCTCAGGAACCCAAACAACATGGTGAGGAACTCAAAGAACATGGTCTGGCGTCTGGCCCCCAAGCGCTGAGCCGATCAAGTGAAGCAAAGCGAGATCGTGAATCTACCGTGGCGTGTCTAGACGGTTGCAAGTAGCCCGCTTGGGCACCGGACTTGGAGGTGAGTGCAGTCACACGGCGTGTAGCAGGAGCCGCGGCGAAGTAGGAAGCCTCGAAGGGAATAAACGCCGCTCGCTACAAGCTGGATGCACACACATCCAGCCTCGGCGACGGACCGAACACCGTCTAAACCATTTCTCAAGTGGCCCGGCAGCAAGCGTCGCCTCCTCTTGCAGCTTCACCCACTGCTACCTGCCAGTAGGCGGCTCATCGAACCTTTCGTGGGCGCCGGATCTGTGTTCCTAGCGGCCGACTACGACGCGTACGTCATCAATGACGCAAATCCGGACTTGGTGGCGATGTGGGCAGCCTTGCAGGCGAGACCGCGGAAATATATCTCGCGCGCCGCTGAACTGTTTTGCGAGACGAATCACTCCAGAGAAGCGTACATAGACATCCGAGCCCAGTTCAACTCCGAGATGGACGCCTTCGAACGGGCGGTGCTGCTGCCATACCTCAATCGCTTTGGATTCAACGGATTGTGGCGCGTGAACTCCAGCGGTCAATTCAACGTGCCGTATGGCCAATCAAAAGTGGTCCCGAAGTTCCCCTGGGACGCGATGGAGGCTGCGTCTCGCAAGCTGCATCGCTGCCTCGTGCTCAACGGTGGCTATCGTGGAGCGATTGACTTGGCCGGGGAGGGCGACGTCGTCTACTGCGACCCACCCTACGTCGACGATGCAGTGCCATCGTTCACACAGTACACCTCAACACGATTTGGGATGTCCGAACAGCAAGAGCTGGTGCGGGCATGCGAGTGCGCCGTGGATCGTGGCGCGACCGTTCTGATTTCCAACCACGATACCCCCACAACCAGAGAGTTGTACGCAGGGTGGCACATCGAGACTGTTTGCGTCCGCCGTAGCATTGCCGCGACTGCCGATGCACGAGGCTTGGCCAGGGAGCTTGTGGCCTGCCTCTCTCCAGGATGCGCCTGAGCCTTCGCGTGATACGGCATTGGCGCTCCGGCAGAATAGAGAGATGCTCGACATCTCCTCACAGAGTCATCGTCCCACTCAGCCTCGCGTTGATCGCCTTGCTCAACTCAGCAATCTGCTCTCGCCCAGTGGATACACCGATTTCTGTGTACTGCAGGAGCAGGTGTGCGCCATCAAGCAGTTCAACTACACAACCGCAGTGGTTGTCGGTCTCGATGAGAGCGGATACCCACTCTTCCGCCGGGTGTCCTTGGACTCAACCCCTTCCACGACTACGAAGCCTGGTTGATTCTCCACGAGGCGCGCCGAAGCAAGTCGCTGCGCACGGATGAGCGACCGGTCTCTCTTCAGATTGAAGAGGTCGAAGACGAAATACGCGCCCGCTACTATGCATGGGCGAGTGGTTCGCAAACCCGAGGAAATACTCCATGACTGAATCCTTAAAGATCCTTCGTCGGTACACGGACTTGGGTTCACTGCTGGACATGCTGGATCGCAAGGCCATCACTTTGCTCCCACCGAGCACCTGGGACGACAGAAACGACCAACTCATGATGAGGACCTATGCCAAGGCGCTAAAGCTCAAGACGCTTCTGGCTTTGTGCCTGACAAGTCGGGGAGAGACTTATCACCATTGGAAGATCTTCACTGACAAAAGCAATGGCGTCTGCATCCACTTCAAGCGGGACGAACTGAAGAGTGCCATGCGACTAGGGCCTGTTAACACATCCTCAGCCCATCAGCGACAAGGACGAAGCTGATGAAGCCCAGGAACATGAGGTCGAGTTTCTCGAAACGCGAGAAGATGCGGCGATAGCCCTTGAGCCGACGG